>OIWP01000117.1_pt1 | contig 114614 bp, 101 predicted proteins | sample 1587661 | NCBI WGS metagenome assembly OIWP01 (sample SAMEA3888899, study PRJEB22519) | human gut metagenome | biome: human gut; feature: human-associated habitat; material: faeces | place: Denmark | collected 2010 | reverse complement strand
AAGATAGATTGCTTCCATTGCCAAAGTCTTAGCCCGCTGTTCAGAAGGCATGCCATGGGTTGCCGGACTGCCGATAAAGCCTTTGATCTGTCGGCCGTCTTGAGTGATTACCTTAAAATCATGCCCCAGCAGCATATGCGTCCACCAGCTCCCCACCGGCATCAATCGAAGGGTTCCACTTGCCTCTATTTCTTTCACAAAAAAACCAACCTCATCCGCATGCGTAGCCAGCATCGTTTTAGGACCAGTTTCATCATCCCCCTTGATCCCAATCACTGACCCAAGACCATCATGAATTACACGATCCACATAGGGCTGCATATATGTTTCAAGCTGTGAACATACCGCTTCCTCACAAGAGGAAATACCGGCTGCCTCACTTAATGTTTTTAATATCTCCAGATCAATCATAGCACACCCCATAACCAAAGCTTTCGATATCCTCACTGCTTAAGCCTGACAAATATTTTACTAATTCCTTTTTTAAGCATTCCGCGTCATTTAGGTCAGCTAAAATATGATTGCTGCCAAGATGACTCATAGCAATACCAAGTGACAGTGTTGGTGTTCCCTTTAAAGTTTTATGAATAAATGAACCATCATTGCCATAGATGCCAAGATATTCCTGACAAGGCTGAACCTTATCCATAAAATCATGAAGCAGGCGTTTGCCGGGCAGCATCTGCTTATCATAAATTCCCACCGTGACACCTTTACCGCGTTTGGCAGCCGGCTGTGAGTTGGCGGTATCAAAACCAGTCAATACCAGCGCCGCGTCGGGCTGAATCACATAGGTCGCAGTCTTGCTGCCCCGCCAGCCGATTACCGACTGTGCAATGCCGCCCATCGCTAAATGATAATCAAGCTCACTCTCCTGCAGCGCTTGTGATAATTCAATCATCACTTCAAGCATTAAACGGTTATTTAATGCCTTCCCCATCGCGCAGTGTTCATTCAGCATCGTAAAATCACCCTTGATTAATGCTAAATCGCCAATTGTAAATGTATCGCATGCTTCTTCATAGCTCATTCCCATATCCAAGCTCAAATCTTCCATCTTTATCTGATTCGCTGCGGTTTCCATGAATTTGATCTTATCGCAGCCAATGATACCGGTAAAGCATTGATGCTCTCTTGTATATACACAAACCTGCTGATGTAAAAGACTGGCCGGTGACAATGCTTCAAGTGTCACAAATTTTAATTTTCCATCAGGCAGAATCTCACTGACCATTAAACCTTCTTCATCAAGACTAGCTGCCAGCATCAGTGTTTTTGCTTTTGGGTTCTTACTGCGCTTTAGTGCAAATAGTGAACCCAGGCGATCACTCACCCACTCATCCGCAATCATATCCTTTTTCAATAAAGCTCTGACATCCTGTTCCTCACCGCTCACACCCATCGCATTTACTAAAGCCTTAAGCCGTTCAATATTCTGTTTTTCCATTAGAGTCCTTTCTTTACAAAAACCAGCCGATGCTCGACTGGTTTTCATTTTAGTAACAATTTCTAGTTTTTATTTCTTCAACATTTTCCGGATGATTCACTTCTGCATCGATTAATTCACATAAATTTTCAAGTGAATCCTTTAAACCAATACCACCCTTTTTAGGCATTTTCACAATTGGAATCAGTGACGCGTATTGTTCAATGGTTGTCGAGTTTTCCACTGACATCATCGCGCATGACTTGATTGCGGTATTTTCCAGTATTGATTTAGAACACATCGCACACATAAGTGAATACTCTTCAAAATTAAAGCCAGGTCCGCATACTACATAATCAGGGTTTAGCTTCTTAGCCATTGCGGTCATTTTCTTCACTACTTCTTCCTGATGATCTTTGAAATAGCCAACGCCGCAATATAAGGTTGCGATAACCTCAGCCCCGATCTTTTTGAAATATGGCTCCATCATCTCACCGGTACCGATGATACCTTTTTTAGCTGTAAGCTCAACATTCGGATTACTCTTACCGCCGGCACCCGCCAGACCTGAGTCAAATATCAATAGGACTTTCATATTACTCTAAAACGAGATCATCAAATGAAAGATCATCAAGTTCATCTGATTCATTCGCTGTATTTGCTTCTTCTTCCAGATATTTGCGGTCAAGCATTTTCAGGAATGGGAAGTAGATTGCCATATCCATCGCTAGCTGTGCAAGCTGGAACAGTGAGGCTACAAAGCTTCCGGTAACCAGCCAGCCTGAGAATAAGATTGGTGTTGTCCATGGCAGCTGCACACCGGCAGTAATCGGCAGAATACCAATTGATGTCGCAATCGTAGCCGTGATTGTATTTAACACTGGTACGAAGATAAACGGCACCGCCATCAATGGATTTAATACGATCGGCAGACCGAAGATGATCGGTTCGTTGATACCGAAAATTGCTGCCGGCAGAGAAAGTCTTCCCAATGTTTTAATACGGTTTGATTTACCGGTAAAGGCCATCAGAATAACTAAGCCTAAGGTAGAACCGCCGCCGCCATAGTTACAGAAGAAATCAGAGAAAGCAGAAGTAAAGACATTGGTCATTGCGATACCTGCTTTAGCTGCTTCATAGTTTTCTTGTGTCAGCACTTTATGGATCGGCGCGAAAATGGTATTTGTAACCGCTGGTCCATTAATACCAAAGAACCAGAATAAAGTTGATAAGAACTGATAAATAACTTCAAATAGATTAGAACGTCCTAGACCTACTAATGGTGCCTGCAAGACTTCATAGATGAACGCATGAGCACTTCCGTAAGCAGTATTCGTGAAAATAATATTTACAATAAAGAAGGTAACCATTGCGAAAGCAGCTGGAATTAATGCCGCAAAGGAATCCATAACCGCTGGCGGAACACCGTCAGGCAGCTTGATAACCAGTTTCTTACGCATTGCCCAAGCAAAGATTGATACCGAAAGAATCGCTGTAATCATTGATATGAACATACCTGATGTACCAAGATTACCGAAAGAGAAACCGCTGAATGCTTTACCGGCTTCATTTACATAAGCGATATGTGTCTTTGGTGTGATGATCAGGAAGCAAGTCAGTGCAACTACACCGCCGGCAATCTTATCGACACCCTTTTCACGGGCATAGCAATAACCGATTGATAAGACACCTGTCAGCGCTACAACATCAAAGGTAGATGAAGTAACCGCGTCAAGATAAACTTCCCAGCCTTCACCAAATACACTGGCAACCATTTCTGACCAGCCAGTAATCGGGAAATTGGAAATTAATAAGAATATTGAACCTACGATTACAATTGGTACTGTAATCAAGAAACCATCACGGATTGCGCTTAATATTTTGTTTTTAGATAAAGCATCAGCAACTGGTGATAAGTATTTTTCTAATTTATCAAACATTTATTTCGCCTCGCTCTCTTTCATTTTTTTGATAGCGGCTTTCAGTACCCGTTCCCCATTCATTGAACCATAGTCTGTACTGTCAATGACAAAAATTGGGTGCCCCAAATGCCCATATCTTTCGACAACCTTTTCATACAGATATTTAACCTGCGGACCTAACAGAATGCAGTCCGGATTAAATTCTGCGATAATGTTGTCCATTTTAGAGTCAGGGAATGCTTTTACTTCAATTGGTAAATTGTGTTCTTCAGCTACTTTTTGCATCTTGCTTGCTAACAATGAAGTAGACATCCCTGCATTACAGAATAAATAAACTCTACGCATAATTCATATCCTCCTTTGGCTGATTCAAGTATATCTCAGCAAAGGAAGCGTTATCATCAATTCTGTTTCCGTGCATTAGGAAATGGTAAAGCTGACTGCGGAAATCGGTTTCCTTACTTTTTTCCTCATTCAAATAAAAAAGCTGACTTCATCAATTTGTCAGCTTCGATAATTATCTATAATGCTTTCTGAACTTTGCCGGGAACATAAATATCTTCCACGTGCGTGTGTGAAATCCTGTCATGAATCATACGGCTTTGATCCTTATCTCTTAACGCGAGTAATAAGGATAACACACAGATGATTGCTACCGGACCGCTCAGCAGCATGTCCATCATACCTGTATCAAATGGCAGATATTTTGTAATCAGCAAGGTTTTGAATGTTGATGTGAAGAAATAGAAGGTGCCTTCTAATACAAGACAGCCAAGCACAAAACGAATCAGCATGGTTTTAAAAGTGACTTCACTGTGATCATCATGGAACACCTTGATCTGAAGCATTCGCTGAGCAGGTGTCTGACCGATCCAGATCCGGCATGGCACCCAGACGTAATAGAATAAGAAAATAAGAAACAGGACAGCCATCAATATCCACGCCTGAGTGCTTGTCATCCCGTTAAGATTATACTGTACCTCAATCTGTCCCTGATTGAAAAAGCCATAACACAGTGAAATTGCGATATTAGCCAGTACCCCAGATAAATACCAATCAATACCAAATGCCAACACTCTTCTTATAAAATAACCACCGCGGCTTGAATTATTTGTTACAACCATTTTTTTCTTTGCCATAGTACATCCTCCAGCTTATGCTTCTATTATAAACGAAGCAAGCTGAAAACGCTTAACTACAATTTCCTAGCATTAGGAAATTGTATCCATTTTAATGAAATATCAATGAATATTCAGTTATAGAGGACAGGAAATTTCGCTAAAGAATATAATTTAGCATCTGTGCTGACATTCATTTCTAAGTTTTTGCACGCAGATTCACATATTAATCACAAGTATCAGCCAAAAAACAAAAAAATCAATCTTTCGATTGATTCTTTAGTTAATAATATAACGCTAGATGTTTATAATTAAGGGGAAGAGAAAAATGGTTTTTCTGTGAATCTATTGTTATATCTAACAAATTAATAATCAGCTATTAACTTTGTCAACATCATTATACAACATAATTTCATAAATGTAACCATGAAAATCAAAAATTTATAAGATTTATTCATTTTGCGTCGAAAAATCATGATTTTCGGTTTTTTCTTCAATAATTTCAAACATTAAAGCCGCATCAGACTTAGAAACCTGCTTAGAAAGCATCAAAACTCTGACTGTCAGTTCACGGTATCCGAAGACAATCGTTATGATATCCCCAACCTTGACCTCACTGCTCGGTTTTGCTATCCTGCCATTGATCAGTACACGTTCATTATCCGCCAGTTCTTTTGAAACGGTTCGCCGCTTCAGAATTCTGGCTACTTTTAGGTACTTATCTAAACGCATGCCATCACCTCGCAACTATTTTAACATTTAAACCTCATATTTGCGAGATAAAAGTTGCGCAAACGCCGCGACACAGCGATTCTCCTTCACATCTACAGGCTCATTGCTCAATAAAACAAAACTGCCCTGCCAGTAGCTTTCAACCACAACGGGAAAGAAACAGCCATCATAAAGTGACGCGTCATTCTCAAAAATCTTTTCCTTGGTAAAGGGAGTATCCCGATAAACAACCGCATGTGAGAACAATGATTTCGCGCAGGGCTGCTGGGTTCCCGTTACCTCATCCTTAATAAACAGCACTTTCTTGTTTAATACACTCTGCAATGTTTCACACATATCCTGAATTTCACGCATATGTTTATCAAGCAGCTCATATTTCTGCAGAATAATTTTATCATTTTCAATATAAAACTCGATGGAATCGCCTTCTTTTAATCGATATTGTTTTCTGATCTCCTTGGGTATAACTAAACGTCCAAGATCATCTAAACGGCGAATGATACCTGTTGCCTTCATTCATTCACACTCCTTGCACGTTTAGTATTGGCAAAGAATGAGCTTTTATAACCGATTAATGCAAATTTTTACTCTCTGACAACAGTTCCGCTCATTTCCAGAACCTCAATGACCTGTTTCAGCCAGTTCTTGTTTTTAGGAAAGCGGATTTTAATCTTATTTTGTGTATAACGCAGTACAATATCACGGGATAAAGCTGTGATTTGTTCAAATAGCTTCACACCGTCAGCATGCTTCGACCACTGCTCTGTAAAGGTAAGCTCGGCATCCTTGGCATTTTCTTTGAAATTTTCTACATTTGCCTCATTAATCAGTATATCGAGACGTTTCTTTTCAAACAGCAGCTGCACAGATTTAGGCAGTGAACCATAGTTATCCTCAATCATATCCATCATTGCCAGCAGTTCTTCCTTAGTTTCAACTTTATCGATTTGCTGATAAAGGGTAATCTTTTCATAATCCTGATCGGTAAAGGTACTTGGGATATAGGCATCGACATTGACATTGGCACGTTTGATTTCCTTTGGCACCACTTTTTTTATTCCCTTTTGTTCATTAATCGCGTCATGCAGCATTTCAATATACATATCAATACCGATCGTATCAATAAAGCCAGCCTGCTGCGGGCCAAGCATATCACCGGCGCCGCGGATCGTTAAGTCACGCATGGCAATCTTATAACCAGAGCCAAGCTGCGTAAATTCTTTAATTGATTTTAAACGCTTCGTCGCGATTTCCGAAAGCTGCTTCTGCGGTGAATAAAGCAGATATGCGTATGCTAAGCGGTCTGAACGGCCGACTCTTCCCTTAATCTGATAGAGCTGACTTAACCCAAACTTATCCGCATCCTCGATAATAATGGTATTGGCATTAGGAATATCGATACCGGTTTCAATGATTGTGGTACAGACTAATACCTGATATTCATTGTTGGTAAAACGCATCATGACATCTTCGATTTCTTCTCTGTCCATCTGGCCATGAGCGATTCCGATTTCCATATCCAATTCATTGCGCAGCTTCGTTGCCGTCGCATAAATATTCTTAACATTGTTATATAAATAGAACACCTGTCCGTCACGGGCAACCTCGCGCTGAATGATTTCTTTAATCAAATTAAAATTCTTCTCAACAACATAGGTCTGCACCGGCATACGGTTCATCGGCGGCGTATCTAGCTGAGAGAGTGAGCGCACACCGATTAATGACATCTGCAAAGTGCGCGGGATCGGTGTCGCACTAAGTGACAGAACATCGATACCGGTTCTTAATTCCTTGATTTTCTCTTTGTGCTGAACACCAAAACGCTGCTCCTCATCGATAATCAAAAAGCCAAGATCCTTAAAAACGACATCCTTGGACAATAAACGATGGGTGCCAATCAATATATCAACATTGCCGTCCTTCAGATCCTGAAGAATTTTCTTCTGTTCCTGCGGCGGTACAAAACGATTTAATACTTCGATACGCACCGGATAGTTTCTAAAACGTTTCTTGAAGGTTTTAAAATGCTGCTGCGAAAGAATGGTGGTTGGACACAGATAAGCTACCTGCTTATTGTCAACCACAGCCTTGAAAGCCGCACGGATTGCGACCTCTGTCTTACCAAAGCCAACATCACCACAAAGCAGTCTGTCCATTGGCTTCGCTGATTCCATATCTTGTTTAATTTCATCCACCGCTTTTTTCTGATCCGGTGTTAAATCATAATCAAAATCATCCTCAAACTGAAGCTGGTAAGGTGTATCCTTAGAAAAAGCAAAGCCGATATCTTCACTGCGCAATGAATAAAGAGCAACCAACCGCTGCGCAAGCTCGGCGACATTTTGACTGATGCGCTTCTTGGTCTTCTCCCATTCGCTAGAACCTAACTTATTCAGCTTCGGTGAAGCCCCCTCCTTAGAAACAAATTTTCGAATCAGACGGAATTGCTCCAAAGGAATGAATAAAACATCATTATCTTTATAAATTACCTGCAGGAAGTCTTTGTGATGACCCTCAATCTCCTTGGTGACAATCCCGTTATACATACCCACACCATGTTGGTTATGTACGACATAATCACCTTTTTCAAGCTGAAGATAATCATCGAGAACTTCACCTTGTTTAAATTTATTCGTATAACGGCCAAGCTTTTTCTGTTCATGAAAGATTTCTTTAGATGAATAAACAACGATCTTTTCTTCGGTTAGTTCAAACCCTTCTGCCAGCTTTTTGACACAGAGTGAAATACCCTCTGGAATTTTATCATTTTCATCAATCATTTGATATCGGATCTCATGATCATTAAAATACTTTTTCACAATACCGATTTCTGAATGATCTAAACAGAACAGCACGCTTTTTTTCTTGCTTTCCTTTACAGCCATGTCCAAGCATTTATCTAAAGAAAGCTCAGGGCGCGGCAGCTGCAGAAAACCGCTGATGATCGGCTGTTCCATGTTCACAAACAAATTAACATGAATACAGTCACGGCCGGCAGTCAGCTTATCGATTGAATTAAACTGTGTATAGACAGGCAGCCCCTGACCTGTGGCATTCAGCTCCTGAATGTAATCAATAGTTTCTTCATTGACTTTTTTCTCAACTTCATGAATTTCCTCATCAGTAGAAAGAATGATACATGCGTCTTTAGCATAATCCAGCAATGAACTATGCTGATCCAGCAAAGCATAATAACGGTATAGGTGATTTTCTCTTTGATGGTTGCTTAAAGCATCAAAATCATTTTCAATAAAAATATCAAACTGACGCTGTTTGGCTGCTTCTGCCTGACGCTGTGCTTTCTTTTTCAGCACATTGCCCTTTTCGATGATCGTGCTGATATCTTCATCGGTAAACAGCAAATCCGTAGCCGGTATGATTTTCACATGGTCACGTTTTTCAATCGTTCGCTGAGTTGCCGGATCAAAGCAGCGGATACTCTCGATAACAGTATCAAAGAACTCAATACGGATCGGATAATCCTCATTCATTGAATAAACATCGACAATACCGCCCCTTGATGCAAAGCATAACGGCTGGTCAACTCTTGACACATGCTCATAACCTGCCATAAACAGCTTCATTTTTAATGTATCCATGCTGATTTCATCATCAACCTTCAGCTCCATGCTGACGGCCTTGAATAATTCCGGTGAGGGCATAAAACGCATCAGCGCGCCGGTATGAGCCACAACAATTTTAGCCTTGCCTTCAAGCATCGCATTCATGGTTTCCAGCTGTACCGCTTTACTCTCCGGAGAGGCGGCAATGGCCTCAACTCTCAGCGATTCCTCCACGACAAAAGGCAGCACCTCAACATCAACGAGGGGGATCAGCCGCTCGATCAGCTTCTGTGCTGTATAAACATTATTCTTCACTATCAGTAATGACTGCCGGCTTTGTCTGTATAATGCCGCATAAAGCAGTGCTTCTTCAGTTAATGATAAATTCCCTAATGAGCTTTCTTTGCGCAGCAGACTCTCGACCGCTGGATTCTTCACCAGTTCATTTAATAAACAATTCATAACTAAGCATCCTTCTGATTGTATTTATTCATCACATCCGCAAAAGGATGGTCGATGAATTCAATAGCCGCACTGGCTGCTTTATCTCTGGCCGCTTCAAACAAAGCCCGGTCGGCCTTTGGAAATTTACCAAGTACATAATCAGCCGTCAGCATCAGCGGATCTTTGCCGATGCCAATGCGTATCCGTTTAAAATCCTGCGTACCTAAATGAGCGATGATGTTCTTCAAACCATTCTGGCCGCCGCTTGAGCCCTTTTCTCTTAAACGAATCTTACCCACCGGCAGATCTAAATCATCGACAAGCACCAAAATATCGCTTACCGGTATATTATAAAAACGCGCGCATTCGCCTACCGCTTCTCCGGAAAGGTTCATATAAGTCTGCGGTTTCATCAGGATCACTGTTTCACCCTTGACCTTGACATTACCGATCAGCGCTTTAAATTTTTTTGTATTTACATCTGTGTTCAACCTTGAAGCAACCTCATCAAGTGTCATGAAACCCGTGTTATGACGCGTTTTTTCATAATCTCTGCCTGGATTGCCAAGTCCTACGATCAATTTCATCTAATCACCCCGCGTATCAATCATTATAGCGTACTAAAATTTAAAATTAAAGCATTATTTGCAGAAGCAGACCCGCTGCTGATGAGAATAAAAACATATATAACAAAAGCAGACTATTCTCGCGTTTATTCTTGTTTTGCTTCCATAAAACAGCCATGCCGATGCCCGCTCCAGTACATAAGCCAGCCACCATTGAACCAAAAGACAAGCCGCCCAGCACATAAAGCTGTACCAGCAAAATGCTAGCCGCGCAATTTGGAATAAAGCCAATCAGTGCCGCCGCAAACGGCTGAAGCATTGGATGTACATTCAACAGTGATGACAGGGCATCTTCACCGATACCAAACAGGACAAAGCCTATTACCAAATTAATACCTAAAATAAACATCGTAGTTTTCAAAGTACGGTTCAGCGCGTTCATAAAACTATTTGAACCGCAGCTGCAGCCCGGATCAGAGAGTTCGATTTCAAAATCATCCTCTTCATTCAGTGTTTTTTTATAAAGTACAAAATCAAGCAGATAACCCGACAGAATGGCGATTACCAGCTTTAATATTAACAGCAGTCCCAGACTTTTATACTCTGAAGGATAAGCCAGCAGCATCGGCAGCGCTTCGTCACTGGTAGCCATAAAGCAGGCAACCAAGGTACCGGCACTGATTCCCTGCTGCGCAAAGAGCGAGGCGGCGATAACTGAGAAACCACACTGCGGTACTAAACCAAGCAAGGCTCCGAATAAGGGACCCAGATTTTTAATAAATAGATAATTTAAACGGTAAGCTGAACTGCGTTTATCGATAAAATCAATCAGCAAATAAGATAAATATAAGAGCGGAAGCAGTTTAACTGTATCCACTAATGCGTCAATTATTACATCAATCATGCAATCCCTCCTTAAAGGCACGTTAGATTATAGCACAGATCGGATGGTAAAGAACACTGAAACGAACAGAACAAATAAGATAATATAGAGATTTATCGCTTTATTCATATTCAGATAGGCGATAAATTCACGCAGAAAGGCCATCGGCAGATAATAAGAAACCGTTGGCGCGCCAATTCCTTCAGCTCTTTTCAAGCCGGCTTTACGAGCATAGATGCCTGCACGAAACAGATGATAATTATGCGTCGCTATCACACAGCGATACTTTGGCTTAACCGCATCCATCATTTCCTTAGAGTAAATAAGATTCTCATTGGTTGTCCGTGAATGATCCTCCACTAAAATTTTCTCATCTGGTATCCCTCTTGTCAGCAGTTCCATTTTCATTACCACCGCTTCCGCAAGCTTTTCATCAGCACCCTGACCGCCCGATACGATAAAAATTGGTGTGCTGTCATTATAATGCTGCTGCTTTTTATAAAAATTATACCCGGCATCAATACGCTGCATCAATAAAGGTGAGGGTTTATCATAAAGCAAACCACAGCCAAGAATGATAATAAAATCCTGATCCAGCTTAGGCTTATTCAAATTAAAAAGCATTGAGCTGACCAGAAAGCTGACAAATAAAAACGTAAAATAACCCACTAAACCAACGATTCCGTAATAGATCGGCATCGGCAGATAGAGGGCATGATTAGAGGCATAAATAGGCAGATAAAAAATAAAAAGGAAGATTGTGAACATGCCTAATCCTACGGCAAAAGACAGCAGATTGCACAACCGTTTTCCTTCAAATTTAATTAATAAAAAGCCGTTAAAAATCATCGCCGCACCCACTGAAAAAAACAGCAGCGGCAGTACCGTCATGATTGCCCATAACAGAAAAAAGCCCATAGCTGAAACAAGCAAATGCGGACTATTTTGCATAGACTGCAGCAGATAAATCATAAAACAGAGCATACTGCCGCATAACAGCTTGCCATTTAAAACTGTTCGTTTATCGATGAAATACGAGATAAAAAAGGCCGCAAGCAGAATTTCAGCGAGTAATCTCATAATTGTCTCCTTATTTCTTTAAAACAAAATAGCGTATAAACTCAAAAGTCTGAAGACCCCCGCAAATAAAGATATCAACCGTCATATTCGCATAAAGCTTATTAATGATCAGCTTCTCTACCTCCATCGCGGCTAGCTCTGCCTCACTGTTTGTGAAAACTGAGGGTACCTCTTTGCGGATGATTATTTTCGCATTATTAAACAGCATCGAAAAGATTTCCAGCTTTGTCATCTTACTCATAATCGTTTTTAAATAAGCATTTACTGAATCCGCATCAAAGATGATATCAACATCATAATCCTCATTGAGATAGCCAAAGAAGGTCTTGCGGTATTCCTCAACCCAACGTTCCTCTTCATATTCAAAACGCGGTTTGAATTTCTTGGCCTTCAATAAATCATTTAAAGTTTGTCCATAAAACCAAATCTCAAAATTATCTTTGGTCGCAAACCCATACTGACTCACATAATCTTTATATTTATCCCCATCATTCAGCGGGAAAATTCTTACTTTATCAGTTTTAAAATGCTGCTGCTGAATATATTCATACCCCTTTAATATCTTACTTTCAGCCTGCAGACCGCGTGTATGAATGACCAGATAAAGCAAGACGCTGATGACCGCTATCGGCAGAAAGACAAACATCTCGAATTTAAGATTCATCGTAACGATCAGCGCCAGATAGGCAATGGTCGGCAGAAAGCATGATATAAAGATCTGAATACCGTTCTCACGCAGGCCTTCCAGATAGAGTACATCAATAAAATTCAGTCCAATCGGCACTTTGACTGATTTATCATAGGAATCATATTTTATCATCTTATTCCCCCTGCTATTCTAATAGAACAGTTTACTCACTTAGCGCATTCTTAATCATACTTTCCAATACACTTTGAAAAGCCTTGATCTCTTCCTTACTCAATCCCTGATACAATGAAGCCTGAAACTGCTGTCTCGCCTTTTTTAGTTTGGCAAGCACGGGTGCCGAGCTCTCACTCAGCGTTAACCGCAAAATTCTTCTGTCCTTGGGATCTTCCTTGATAGTCAGAAAACCGCGGCTGCATAGAGAATCTACAGAATGGCAGACTAATGATTTTGAGATACCGCGGTATTTGCATATATCCTTAGCCGTATTAAATGAAGGATTATTGGAAAGGTATAATAATACATCAATTTCATTTGGCGCTAATGAATATTCAGCAACGCTTTTCATGCATGCCTGCCGGTCTTTTTTAATAATTTTGGCAAAGGTTACACATGGATTCAATTCAGCCATCACGATCACCTCACTTGTAGAAGCCTTTACGTTCTTTATCAAGTATAAATTCAATCACAAAACGAATATCTCTTTGGGCGCGGCGGCTTAAACCGCTAGGCAGATAAATTACATCATTCTCAGATGTACAGCTTTTTAAGTCAGAAACGCCTAACAGATAGTCCATAGTTACATTAAATACTTCCATAATTTTTATTTTAGTCTGGTCACTGGGATGAATCAAACCCCGTTCATAAGAGGATATCGTATTTACTGAAACATTAAGCAGCGGCGCTAATTCCTTTTGGGAATAGTTTGCTTCTTCCCTTAATTCCTTTAATCGAATACCAAAACTGCTACGTTCCATTGTTTCACCTCAGCGATTAATCTGTCAGCACTATTTTAACACAGTTATGATACTTTGATAAGTGGGTGCTGAATGCTGAAAACTGATAACTTCGCATGATGAAGAAAAAAAGATTCACAATTGAATCTTTCTTTAATTTAACAATCATTCTCCCATATACAAGCAGCTGTGAATACTGTGCAGATAGTTCTGATAATCCTGACTGCCATACAGGGCATCTTTAATATTCACCAATTCAACTTTATTCTCGATGATCCATTGTTTCAGCTTCGGATCACACATTGCCTTGATGTCAATCACCCGAGCTAAATTAAAATGTTTCGATGAATCAAAGTATATATAATCATCAAGATAGCCTGGATGCCAAGCTGTTATGACGATATCCTCTTTTAACAGCTGATCCTCATCATTCAGATAATAAGCGACAGGATCATACTTTTCTCTTTCTTCAGCATAATCAGAATAGAGAATCTTAAAACATGAGTCATGCTGGCACGGCATAAATATATTCAAACACTTCCATCGATCCGCCGGTACCGCTTCTTTTCTGGTTTTGCGGTCAACTTTGCGCATGAAATCATAAGCAATGCCATATTCATCGCATACTTGCGCCCGGGCTTTTTCAAATAATAAATCATGATTTATGGTCGTGCAGATTGGGGCATGACCTAACAGACGGATACAGCGTTCAATCTGCGCCCGGCATTCAATCAATGCTTCCTCATAAACAACATCATTTTTAAGCGCCTGGTCAACTCTGAATTTAAACTGTCCCGCTTCATTCAGCAAGGATGGAATCAGCTTTGGATCAGCTACTGGCCGGCCCCAGAAATGGCCGCCATGCCAGCCTACTGAAACCCATGGATAGGCTTTGATTTGTTCAATGGCATCCTCCGTTCCAGGACAGTCAAGCATTAGATCCACATAAGTTACAACACCTTCTCTAACTGCCTTAATCATGCCGTCATTATATGCTTTTGTATAACCAAAATCATCAGCTCTCATAACTAGTTTCATTTAATTATCTCCTTTTTATTAAAAATGAGAGATAGCCAAAACGGTTATCTCCCATGATCCTTATTTCAAAGCTGCATTCAGCATAGGCATAAAATCAGTAGCGGCTTCTGAAGGTACAAGCTGATATTCCAGCTTAACACCTAGTTCATCCAGCTTATGAAATGCCTCTGCGTCTTCAGGTAAAACAGCTACTGATTTACATACAGCTATTTTATCTGAGGCTTTACTCATATTGCCTACTGTAATATTTTCGACGTCGAAACCTTTTTCATGCAGTTCCCAAAGCACTCTTGGGTTCTTGCAGACAATTGTGATCCGATCAGTGTCATATTTATTATTTTTCAGATTAGTGGCAGCTTTATCAACAGTTAATACTGAAAGACGGATACCATTTGGGCAGGAAATCTTTAACACTGCCTTTAATACATCATCGGATGCCGATTTGTCATCAATAACAATGATGCGGGTGCATCGCCATGCGCCAGCCCACATTGTGGCAACCTGGCCATGAATTAAACGTTCGTCAATACGTACAGCAACTATAGTTTGCATAATGTCCTCCTAAATGATATGGAAGAAGGTAAGTAAAACGGCAACGATAATTATCGTCCATACCATTTTTACAGTCGTCATTTTCTTCATACCTAATCCTAAGTATACCAGAACCGTAGCGCATATTGGCAATAAGAATGGGAAAATTGAATCGAGGATTGCCTGAATCGACTGAGCAGCGTCACCATTGACATATTCAAAGATAACCTGCAGCTTAACGGTAGAAGGAATCATACAGCCTACCACAGTTAAACCTAATACGGTTGCCGCATTTGTCAGCGCTTTAATTTGATCCTGTTTGGTTGTGATGAAGGCTGTTCCTTCACGATAGCCAAGCCAGAAGAAATAATACTTTATGCAGTAAAAAGCAACAATGTTCACTAAGAATGCCAATACTAAGCCAAAAGCTGAACCATCTAATGCCATATAACCAACTAATGAACTTAAAATTACCTTCGTACTGATTTTGAATAATGAATCACCTAAGCCGGCAAAGGGTCCCATAAGACCTGTACGGATACCGATTGCAATATCCGTAGCGGCATCGGATTCCGTTTCTTCAATAGCTAAGCAAGCACCCATGATGATTTGTGACATAGTATTTTCTGTGTTATAAAATGCCAAATATTTTTGAAGCTTATCTGCTATCACATCATCATTGCCCTCATAAATCTTTTCGATAGCTGGTCCGATTGCCTGTGTAAAACCGGTTGCCTGCATCGCTTCATAAGAGAAGGACTGCCACTGATACATCCAGCTGCGCAGCTGTACCTTTTGAACATCCTTTTTAGTAAGCTTACTCATCATCGTCACCTCCTAATGCTTTTTCTAAAACCGCAAATTTATTCTGCTGGTTAAATGCTAATAACGCTAATGCTAAACCAACTAATGCTGTACCCAGGGCATTAACACCCAAGTAAGCGAAACAGAAGAAGCCAATCAGTAAGTATTGGAAATTGCCCTTTACCTGTAACTGACGAAGCAGGATGGCAAAACCTAAACATGGCAGAATATTACCGGCATTTTTAAAGCCCTGAAGCAGCCATACCGGAATGGCTTCAGTAATACCAGCAACTAAGGCACTGCCGGCTACCAAAACGATAATTGTTGGAATTGTAACTTTTAATAAAGTCAGCGGTGCTAAGCCAATATGAATCCAGTTGTATCCTTTTTTAAAGTCATGAGCTTCAAAACAAGCTTGTGCTCTATGTAGGAAGAATGATCCTGCTGTTTTACCAAAAACATCAAGTGTTGTGGAAAGTGTAGCTACTACAATACCGACTGCCATACCTGTTTCTACACCAGATATTGCGCCAAAGGCTGTACCGATAACGGTTCCCATATTGTAATCAGGTACCGTTGATCCGCCTAATGGATTTAAACCGATATTCATCAGCTCATAAGTACCGCCGATAAATAAACCAACCTCCATGTTTCCCATGATCGTGCCGACAACAACGCCATGTAATACACATCCACCGGCTGTAAAGCCTCCAAATAATTTAGAGTATACGTCATAGCCTGTGAACCATAACAGAATAAGAATGATCTGCATAGCTGTAAACATAAGTAATTTACCCCCTTTATAGCTATTGATATATGATATTCATTGGTTTAAAAATTAACTGCGCGCACGGTTAATTCATATACAATGTTATATCCTTAATTCTACAAATTCGCTTCAATAACATTCATATATCCCAGGACATCTTCCTTGCGGTATTTGCTGCCGATTGCCCTTGCGGAGTCCTGATATAATCTGGGCTGTAAGATATATGAATAATAACCGTTTGTATATCCGAAGATCAGGCAGCACTTAGCTGGACTTTGACGCTTGATGCTGATGCCAAGCTCGCTGCCTAACTCACCGGGAGAAGAGACAATTTCTAAATCCTTGCATTTAACTATCGTTGAATATAACGTCAGATCGACATCCTGCATCTTGAGCTTACGGTCAATCTGAGCAATGTTATCTAATGCCAGCTTGCGGGCCTGAGCATCTTGAGCTGCTGCAAGCTGTAAACTGTATTTCTCACGATAAGCATTTAAGTATTCACGTTCATCATTAATTTTATATTGGACATGATACGTTACAGTAGAACATGATTCAAAGTGAAGGTCAAGCTTTTGATTAACCTCAATCTTCAGAATCTGCTGGGCACAGCCTTGCGCACAGCGTTCTAATTCTTCATAATCTGTACCCTGCCGATAAGCACGGTTACTGCAGTCACCGGCAGCTCCTACGATCATCGCGGGATAAACACCGATGCCAGCCGCCAGTTTATTCCTGACAGCACCGGCTAAATCAGCAGTCAGCAAATCATTTTCCGGATCAAGAACCGTTGAATGCGTTGCCCAGTTACATAAGACAGCTACTGTTTTTTGTTCAGCATTTCTAAATTCTACCAGAATCACCTCATTATCGGCTTCCTCACCATAATAGATGCGGCTGCCATAATAACCTAAACATTGACCGCTGCCATAATAAGCCTCACTCTCCTGCAGCTCTTTAACACATTGCAAATAGCCTGCTTCCACCTTTTCGACAAAGGAATCATAATACTGCTGATCAAAGATACCTGTTGACCAATGCTTATGATAAGACATAACAGAATGATGATCATGTGTAGCACTGAAGAAAATCAAATCAGGATTCAATTGATACTTCTGTGCCAGCATGGCCTTGATCTCATTACAGGAAGCTTCTTCAAATTCAATATAATCAGCATTAAATATATAAAGCTGCTGATTATCTACTTCAATTAAACTGCATATTGCATAAATATCATCATGTACACCCTTGGCAGGCTGACGGCGGCTTTCATAGCGATTACCATAGCCGATTAAATAAAACTCTTTTTCAGGTGTCAGACATATTCTTACACTGCTTGCTTTCATATTACCATCTCCATGTTCATTCTATCGAATGGAAGCGCTTAACTCAATTCAGAAAATTTCCCTCTACTCATGGTAAATTTATAAAATCGATAAATTCAACAACCTTACCGATATCCTCCAGGATTATATCTGCGCCTCGCTGATCAATAGCTCCTAATTCGTCTTTTAAGGCTGCTACATATGCGCCTGCTTTTTTACCTGCCGCAATTCCTAATTGAGAATCTTCAATAATTAATGTTTCCTCAGGTCTGACATTAAAGACTGCCATCGCATATTGATAAACATACGGATCAGGCTTAAGCCTGCCTAAATCAGTTGCGCTGGCAATTAAATCAAATGCCGAAGCAATGGACAGTGAATCAAGAGCCGACTGCAGTCTTGCCGCGGACGAGTTAGAAGCCACTGCCAGCTTGAGATACCGATTTTTTAAAACCGTCAGCAATTCATCTAAATTTTTCGTTTTTAATGCTTTTAAATCAGGCCGGGTTGTCTTAAAAGCAAGAATTTCATCCTGATGAGCAATAAATGCGGCATCCTGATAAAATAACTTCTGCATTTTTTTCAAAACCTCACTGCCAATGGTACCTGCCATAGAAAAGATTTGTTCCTTGGTATAGGCTACCTGAAAACGATCCAGCATGAGCATCAGCTGTTTTAGCTTATACGTTTCTGTTTGTGCGATTACACCGTCAAAATCAAAGAGCACCGCTTTAATCATCATCGTCTAAAGTCAGCGTTGACAAGTATCCCTTTGCTTCAATGATATTCTGCTGGCCGCCCTGTACGATTGAAGGCAGATCCACCTCTTCAAAAGTTCTTTTAGACAGATATTCCAACAGCATCGCGAAATTGATACCGGCGATACAGTCAATTTGATCGCTGAGCAGCGGCAAAGTCTGATTAAATGGTGTACCGCCAAATAAATCGGCAAAGACAATAGCTCCCTCGCCTGTATTCACTTCATCAATCGCCTGCTGAATTTGATCTCCAAAAGCTTCCGGTGAATCATCCGCTTTTAAACAGCAAGCCTTAACCTGCGGCAGCTCGCTGCCTAGAAACAGCTTTGCGGAATCAAGCATCCCTGCCGCCAGCAAACCATGACTGACAATTACCAATCCCTTCATTCACTTGCCTCCTTTAAGATATGCTGCATCGTATAAGTAAGCTGACTTCCCTGATAAATCTTCTTCCCATATTGTATAAAACGTTCACCATTTCTTTCTACTTCACGTTTATAATCATAACTTTGCGGATCTGCTAATACTGCCTCTGCCGCTTCAAGCCAGTTAGTAAGCACCGTATTTGTTTGATCCACAGCGCCATGACCGGGGAATACTCCTTCAATCTCATCAATTCTCGCTACAATTTTCCTTAACGCTTTCACATATTCATTCACAGAACAGAAATGAGTATTTGGTTCTTCAGCGATCTGCTGACCAAAGTGGGATGTATCACCTGAGAATAAAATATGATTATGCTTATCAAGATAACCGCATTGGCCCGGTGTATGGCCAGGAATCAGCATTGCCTCAACTTCATAGCCATCACCTAAATCAAAGATATAATTATCCGGTATAGGAATAATTTCATAGTCTTTATAAGAAACTAAATCGTTGCGGTCAAATTCTGTCCAGATACATTTGCCGTCTTTATCAAACAAATAATCCCAGATATGTGGATTCTGTGTTCGTTTCATCCTGAACACTTCATTTTCATGACAATATATTTTATCAAATTGAGCATTACCATAAGCATGATCATAATGTGAATGAGTATTAACAACAATTAATTCTTTATCATGAATAATTTCACGAATCAGACCCTTTAAATCACCGCAGCCAAAACCAGTATCAACAAGCAGCGCTTTTTTAGGCCCCTCAATAAGATACATCCACGGATCACCCATACCATCAAGACTTTCCGTAAAAATACCGTATACATTATCTCTGAATTTATATACTTCCGCATAGGGATTACATGCAAACGTCATTTTAGTCTTTGACTGTTCACGAAGAATTTTCATAAACGGCCACTTAAGCGGACTTTCACTTTCTCTGAATACAATACGTTTTGATTTTAATTGTGACTCTATTTCTCGATACCCTTTCATATCATTAACCTCCTATTTATCACTAAGCAATTTACGCGTTTTCCATTTGCCGCTCATAAAGTAAGCAAAGCACAGCAGTCCTGGTAAGGTGCGGGCAAATGCGGTACCCCACCAATAACCATAAGCGCCCTGATTAAATACATTAACAAACAGCAGACTGAAGCCGATACGGCAGACAACACCATCCAGAATACCAATTAAGAAGCCAAGCGAAACGAAACCGCAGCCTGTAACCATTGCCTGGAATGTCCCTGTGATTGCCGACATAAAGAAATGCATAATCATAATCTTCATGTAAATTACACCTTCATCAATAACCGCCTGATCCGGTGTAAAGATGGCAAACAGTGCCTTTGGAGCAAATAACGCGATACCCGCGCAAACACTTGCCAGTACCAAACAGCATGCCAAAGTAACCCATGTGATTTTGCTGGCCCGATCAATCTTTTTGGCACCAAGATTCTGTCCGATCGCGGCGCCTGACGCTGTATTAACGCCTGAAACAAACACCTCAAGGAATTTATTGATCTTATTGCCTACCGCATTGGTTGCGGAAATTACTAATCCATATGAATTAACATTAGAATTAACCCAAAGCATAGAGAAGCGAACAAAGCTTGATCTTACCATTTGCGGAATACCCAAAATTAATATCAGCTTTAATGGCTCCCATTTCATTTTGAAATAAGAAAGCTTTAATTCAAAATCAAATTGCTCTTTATGCTTGTAAAGATAATAAAATGCAGCTGCAAATGAACCAAATTGTGAAAGGATTGTAGCGATTGCCGTACCCGCAGCCTCCATTCTAAAGACCGCAACCAATAAAATATCCATCACGATATTTACCGTGGCAGCAATCATAATAAAATACAATGGCCGCTTTGATTCACCCATACCTCTCAACACTCCGCAGACAGCATTATAACCAAAAATAAAAGGAACTCCCAAAGCGGTTATAATCATATATGAAGCTGCCTGTTCCCATGCTTCAGATGGACAATTCAGTAAGCGCAGAATATCCGTATGGAAAAAAACACCGAATACCGCACAAACAATAGCCACCAGCATCATCAATGTCAGCAATGTGCCAATTGTTTCCTTTACCCTTTTTTCATCCTTAGCGCCAACTAGCTGAGCAATATAAATCTGCCCCGCCATTGCGAACGCGTTGGCAATCGGCATCAGCATATCGGCCAATTCTCCGCCGGTGGATACCCCTACTGTACCTTCACTGCCCATATACTTACCAATAATCATCAAGTCAACCATTGAATAAAATTGCTGAATCAAATTAGTTAAGATAATAGGAATGGCAAAGATAAGAAGCGTTTTTAAAATTTTCCCTTCAGTAAGATTAATGCCTACTTTATCTTTTTTTAAAACTGCCTCCATTCAATCACTCTCCTCATTTTAAGCTGTACTACCAGCTTGTCAGTCATAGTTTAAAATAAAAGGAGCAATAACTTAATTTATAAATTTACCTTTAACTAAAGGCGTAAAATAAAAATTGGCCCTAAGGCCAACTTTATTCACTTTCTTCCAGCACACGCCGTACAATTTCATAATCAGTCATGCGCTCAAAAGTAAAGATTAATTCATCGCTATGCATTAAACGAGCAATAAAACGGCTCATAAACTGAAGATGCTCGACATTATTATCACGAGAATTATAGACAATGATTGTCTGAATCATTTCATCCTTAAAGCGAAATGGCTTATCACAAATAATTATCTTGAGGAAGGTTTGATGCAGGATATCTTTAAACGAACGCAATACAGCAAGCTGATTCTTCCTTTCCGGTGATAAGATCGCATTTCTTTCATCAACCTCCTGAAAGAAGGCTTCAAGATTCTCGCATGATTTTAATACTTCAGCCGCAATATAATCATACAAATCCTTACCATTTTTTATATCTTTTGGGTAATAGATATCTTCAATCGCAACCATTTCATGTGTACGGAAATACTTAGGCTTATTCACCTGATTAATGAAACGCACAAAGTCGATGTTTTTACGGAAATAAAAGACTGGCAGCACCTTACTCTTTAATGAATCATCTAAATCCTTAGCTTCTATATTGGTTGCCAGAAAATCAAAATCATTGGGATTATACCGAAATAAATCACTGAATTCTGCAGGTATGAATTCTATATCATACGGTGTTTTAATCGTACTTAAGTTTGAACACAGATTCTTTGCTTTATAATAACCTGAACGCAGGGTTACTAATACCCTTCTTTTAATCTGCTTGTTCATCGCGGTAACAAACTCATTGAAAATATAATAAAAGCTGGCGATATCATAAATTGAAGCTTCCAGACTTGTTTTCTCTTTAATAAATTTATAAAGAATCATACAGTAGTCCAGTGTAGACAACCCATCGCTGTACAGATTGCTGACTATATCATGATCTACAGATATGTGATAAATCGTTTTAAAAAATAAGGATGCAAAGTTACAGGCAAGATCTTCTCGAAATGAAATCATATCAAAATATTTAATATTATAAAAGCTGTCAAAGTAATCCAGAAATTCATCTGCCAGCTTATAAAAATCCTCAGGATATTCAAGAAAATTCAGATCTGAGGGAAGATAAGTCTGATAAGCGCTGATAACCCCCGCTAAAGTGAGAATATCTATTTCCGTATAAGTGACATCATCCGTGGCAGCTAATGATTCCCAAATTTCCTTGGCTGCTTGATAGGATGGCAGCAGTGATGCGTGAGTATATGTAAATTCAGGCAGTTCCAAATTATCACTGTATGCTTTTCGGGTTATTGACAATATGATCGTATAAGCTACCTTGCCCATGACTAAACCTGACATATGCAGATTATTCTGCTTCAGTTTCTCCAGTACCAAGGATTTTAATTGCTTATAGATGCCTAAACCAGAAAGGAAAAACCTTGAGAAATCATATTCATCATAGTCTATTTCCGATGGGAATCGTTTATAAATCTTATGCTCATAAATCAGAGCTAAGCGTATATCCCATTCATTGCCCACTACAATCAAACCATTGTTGGTTTTATTTTTTACCTGCAAACGAAAGGTTGACAACAGCGCCTTAGCTTCGATCATATCACGATTTATAATGGAAGGTGAACAGCAGCAATCATCAGCAAGATCAGAGATAAATAAATTACCTGTATTGGTCAGCAGACGGCGAATGATAAAATGCACTCTTTCACGTTGATTATTTTCAAAATAGTGATGATTGTGATAGAAAGATTTAAAACTTTCCGCAAAATGGCTGAATTTCTTTTCATCTAAAATTTCACATTCATAACCCACTCCATAACGGCTTACAATTTGAAAACCAACAGTATTTAGATAATCATTTAATGTATCGATCTCTTTTTTAACAGTTTTTAAACTTAAACCGCTCTGCTTGGCAAGCACTAAACCGCTGATTGGTTCATTTGCATTCAATAATGAATACATGATAATCGCCTGTTTTTTTATCACCCGCATGTTCGCCTCCATAATTCTTCTCCTCAATATTTAACGTTAAATTCATGACATTTTGATTCTAGCACAAGCAGCCTTTGTTGTAAACGCTTTCCTTGTTTTCAGAAACCTTTTGAAATTAACTAAAACAAAAAGCGGAGGACACTCCGCTTTCTAGTAATTACTCTTTAACCCGCTTAAAACTAACCGTGACAGTAAATAGATCCGCATTTGTTTCAACTTTGAATTCACCGTTACAAGCTTCAGTAAAGCTGCGCGCAATAGACAAGCCAAGACCGCTGCCGCCATCTGTGCGGCTTTCATCACCGCGTACAAAACGCTCTGTGAAATCAAGATCTGTCGGTATTTCTGTCCTAGACGTATTTTTAACACAGGCAACCGCCATTTCACCTGAAAGATTCAGGGTTACATAGACTCTTGAACCAGGCAGTGAATATAGCAGCGCGTTACCAATTAAATTTTGGAACACACGGTAGAGACGCTGACCATCTGCTAAAATCATAACCGGATCAGCCATGATTTCAGTTCTCAGAATAATATCACTCTCATCAATCTTCTCCTGCATATCCGCTAAAGTCTGACGCAGTAATTTACCTAAATCAAGCTCTTCAATATTGACCGGCAGCTGACCGCTGGCCGCCTTGCTGATCTCAAACACATCTTTTACCATCTCTTTCAAACGCTGAGATTTAGAATCCAGAATCGCAACATATTCACGAACATGATCAGGCAGCTCTTCTTCCTGTTTCAATAATTCAATATAGCTGATGATAGAAGTCAGCGGCGTTTTTATGTCGTGTGATACATTAGAAATAAGCTCTACTTTCATGCGCTCACTCTTTATCTGTTCATTCATCGCCGTAAACATACCCTGTTGAATATCATTTAATTCATTAACCGCTTTCGCAAGATCAGCGTCTTCAGGTCTTCGCAGAGTATTCGTCAAATCGCCGTTATGCACCGCTTCGATCTGATTAATCAGTGCGCCGACATCCTGACTGATCGTCTTGTTATTCTTCGCATAGGCTAGCTGGAAGAAAATCAGAAGACCGGCAACCAGCAGGAAGAATAATGCATAAGTCGTAATACTGATAGGTTCATAATAGCTGCGCCATGCCACAATAATCGCACTGAGAGAAGCGGCTGCCAAAACCACCTCAGCAATAAATACAGGCAGATAGCGATTCGTAATACGTTTTTGAAAAGGCAGTCTCAATTCACTAGTCTTAAATATGTTATAAACATAGCTGCAGATACCATGCCACCAACGGCCTCGATTATAACGCATATCATTAATTACAAGATAAATCAGCCAGAAGCATACAAGAAGGATATAAGTTCTGCCTTCCAGTATCCGCTGCAGACCATAATAGAGATAATCCCATTCAATATATTCATAGCCATAGAAAAGCTCATTCAGATAATAATATAGATATTCTTTAAAAGACAGAAGCAGCAATAAAAACGGCAGAATTAAAATCAATAATTTTATCTCAAACCACACATGACCCGTCAATTCCGCAATCTTCTTATCCGCTGCTTTTTTATCTTTGCGCAGAATAATATAGATAACGATTAAGATTAAACCCAAAATGATTGACAAGCCCTGTGAGATATACTCTGATTTGCTGTTGTCAAAGTTTACCTTCAGCCAATATAATGAATTATCACGCTGAACACTGCCGCTCTCAGAATAATTTCCAAACATGTAAAGCTTAGGTTCTTTCGCAAAGGCTATGACAATCTCCGATTTTGCTGATTTCTCATCCAATGTGAAATTCTTATATCCAGGCACATACCAATCACTCTCATCGCGATAATAACCGTCACCATATACGTCAAGCTCTTCCCCGTCTTTAATCATAGTGACTTGTTTACCATCAAAGTGAAGGAAAAAATTATAGCCTTCCGGCAGCGTGCCATTCTTATCTAATTTCAAATCATCATTATTGGAATATAACAGCTTGCCTTCATGATATATCTGATAGAGGACATTTTTATCATCTTTAAGTCTGTCATTCAGCTTATCGATAAGATTTCGGCTGACAGTACCATCATCTTCATCATCCGGCACTAAATTATTAAAAGTATAAGTTGTAGCATAGGATGAATAAATATCGCCCTCATAGATTTCATTTGTATACCCATTATAGTAATTATACCAGCTGCTGATATTGCCGCCGGACGCCATTACAAGAAAACGTTCCAGATAATCTGACACATAGTATCTAAATTCATCCGTTGTCTGATAATCACCGGAAAAAGCACTGCTTACATCTTTTTTTAAAACGTCTACACTGCTGTAACGTACAAACAGCGATGACAGATTGCCAAGCAATATACTTATACCGAGGAAAAATGCGATAAAGCTAAATGTTTTTTTCCATTTTTTCAATTTTGTATCCAATGCCCCACACCACCTTTAAGTACTCTGGCTCTTTAGAGTTAAGTTCGATTTTCTCACGAATTCTGCGTATATGTACCATTACTGTATTTTCACAGGAATAAGCTTCTTCATCCCAGACACGGCGGTATATTTCTTCAGCTGGAAACACTCTGCCTAAATTGCGCATCAGCAGGTCAATGATCTTAGTTTCTATCGCCGTCAGCTTTACTGGCTCATCATCTGCAAACAGCGAACGCTCATCCACATGATAACGCAGTCTTCCATTATTAATAATATTGACTGAATTAACACTGTTGATATCACCAAGCCGCGTATAGCGTCTTAAATGACTTCTGACTCTGGCAACTAATTCCTGTGAGTTATAAGGTTTGGTGATATAATCATCAGCTCCCATGGACAGCCCTAAAACCTTATCCGTGTCTTCACTCTTGGCACTTAACACAATAATCGGTAAATTACGTCTTTCGCGTATCTTCATGATGGCAGACAAGCCGTCTAACTTAGGCATCATGACATCAATCAGAATCAATTGAATGGAATGCTGAGCAATCAGCTCAAGTGCCTGTACACCATCATAGGCTTTTAAAACATGATAGCCTTCCTTTTCTAACAGGATTGCAATGGCTTTCACAATCTCATGATCATCATCAACTACAAGCACACATTCATTCATCTTAACCCCTCCTTGGCCTGTCTATATAATAGAACACGGTTCTTACAAAAAGCAGAACGCTTTTCTTAAATAAATCTTACATGATATAAGAATTGTATCATTGTCGGAAATAAAAGTCATCCTTAGCTGATATATCCTGCCAAATCTTCATTTATCTTACAGTAAGGCTTAAAGCACATGGCTGTTAAATAGAAAAAAGTGCTGAAACTCATAACGAATTTCAACACTTTTCATGTTTTTAATTAAGCAATTAAAGTAACATCAGCAGCCTGTTCGCCGCGGTTTCCTTCAACAATGGCAAATCTTACACGCTGACCTTCATTTAAAGTCTTATAGCCATCGATTTGAATTGCTGAATAATGAATGAAAATTTCTTTTCCGCTTTCTTCAGTAATAAAACCATAGCCCTTTTCTGCATTAAAAAATTTAACTGTTCCTGTACTCATTTTAGTACCTCCATTTTGTTCTGTAAACAAGCTGAAGTCGATAGGTATAAAAAAACACATTCTTCCTTGTACCTAAGACATAAATACAACTCTCGAATGTGAATAAGTGAATCATAGATATTGCTTTGAATTACTTGTTCATCATAAGCTTTATCAGCCCAATAGTCAAGCTATTTCGTAAAATAATGCAAATATAAGCTTTTTTATTCATCGTGCCGTAAATAAAGCATCGTTTAATTTTGCTATGACCGACAAGATGCGTTATATTTATTATATTAATTGTTTGTGATAACAGACATTTTAAAATTCCTTGATCCTCTAACTTTTCTTTAACCATTGTTTTGATATAGTAACCATGCAATCACAAGTACTCACATCTGATGAATACTAAAGGAGGATCATAACATGATTAAAAAAATTGCATTTGGTTTACTTAGCGCTTCAGCACTTACTATGCTTACCGCATTACCGGCATTCGCAGCTGGTGAAACAGAGATTGCGGCAGAAATTACACCTAGTGTTACAGTTGAAGAAAGCTCTATAGTCATTGACGGCGGTGATACTGAAGGTGAAATTCAGAATTTAGAATTAGGTAATGATGAAAAAGGTGATACCTTCATCATGGATAACGGGGAAAAGGTTTATATTACCACAACAACCGGTACTCTTGATGACAGTAATGTGACTATTACTTTCAAAAAAGCAAAATAAAGTTTAATATTGTGATTGTTTAAATAAACAGATAAGGATGTGAGGCAGATGAAGATTTTGATTGTAGAAGATGAAAAGGATATGCAGCAGGCACTATGCTATGGTATGCGCAAAAGCGGTTATGCTGTAGATGCTGCCGATAACGGTCAAGATGCTGTCGAGCTTTGTGAATACAATGATTATGATTTAGTGATCCTTGATCTTAATCTTCCCGGCATGGATGGTTTAAATGTGCTTAAACATATCCGTGAAAAGAATCTGCCAGCTAAAGTGCTGATTCTATCCGCACGCTGTGATATCAGTGATAAGATTGAAGGATTAGATGGAGGGGCCAGCGATTATATGACCAAGCCCTTTCATTTTAAGGAACTAGAGGCTCGTGTACGTGTCCTGCTTCGGCGTACCTTTATTCAGAATGAGGCTGCCCTTTCACGGGGCGGTCTTTATCTGGATACAAATAAAAAGCAGGCCAGCTTTAAGGGTATGCCTATTGAACTATCGATGCGTGAGTTTTCAATTCTAGAATATTTAATGATGAATATGGGACGGCCGGTCAGTGCTGAGGAATTGCTTGAGCATGTCTGTGACAGTGAAGCAGATCCTTTTTCCAATCAAATCAAGGTATACATCAGTACCATTCGGCGGAAGCTGGCAGCCTTCAGTGATGAGAATATTATTAAAAATATAAGAGGGGCTGGTTATGTAATTAATAAGGAGGATGCTGAATGCTGAAAAAATTATCACTGCGGGCTAGATTAACATTGTTATCCACACTGCTGACTACTAGTATGGCTGTTCTTCTGACATGTTTCTTTATGTTTAACGCAGACCGAATTTTTGTGAAGGATCTGCCAATCGTTTTTACCGCTCCTGATTCAGATGTCGCATTAACATTTAAGGCAGCTGAACCTTCGGCTGCTCCTGTTGACTCTAAAACGTTGGATCAAGAGTCAGAGACCGATCCTTCCTATAACAATATTGATATAGTGGTTACTTTAACACAGGCCACACGCCAATTTAACTTATGGGGAATCGCCGGCTTATGTTTAATCACTCTGCTTGGCGGTGCGGCAGCCTGGCTGATGGCTGGCAAGGCATTGAAGCCTGTCAGAGAGTTATCTTCAGCGATTGAAAAGGTCAGTGACAATGATTTATCGCTGCATGTAGAAACTACTGAGCGCGAGGATGAGATAAGTCAGTTAGGCAAATCATTTAATACGATGATGGATAAAGTCAATAGTTCCTTTGAACGGCAGAAAAGATTCAGCGCAAACGCGGCTCATGAGTTAAAAACACCGCTGGCAACGATACAGGTTGGTCTTGATGTCTTAGAGCTTGATGAAAAGCCTACACAGGAACAAATGGAATGGGCATTAACAGTTACAAAAGCAAATACTGAGCGAATGATTGAATTAGTAGAAAATTTATTTACGTTATCTTCAGATAAAGAATGTGATATGAATGATATCATAGACATACAAGATGTTTTCACACGCATAGTTGATGAGCTTGCAGTACAAATCGACAGCCGGCATTTACAGGTTACAATGCAGATTTCTGATGATATAAAGCTTAAAGGAAATGCTGTGATGCTTTACCGCGCCTTGTTTAATCTTGTAGAAAACGCGATTAAGTATAATATTGAAAATGGCACTATTCTGATAACAGCTATCGAAGAGGGAGCTAAAATCAAGGTATCTGTCAGTGACAGCGGCATCGGTATTAATGATGAAGATATGCAGCATATATTCGAACCATTTTATCGTGCAGATCAGTCCCGTTCACGGTTAATGGGCGGATCGGGGTTAGGTTTATCGTTGGTGAATGATATAATAAAAAAACATGATGCTGAAATTGATGTAGACAGCCAGCCTAATAGAGGCACTGTTTTTACTGTAATGTTTAAAAAATAAACAGATGATTAAGGGGAAGCTATATCGTTTGTTCGGAGAGCATGTTCATCTTGAAATTTATTATAATATCATATTCTAACTTCAACTTAAGGCAATCTGCCAGAAAATCGGTTATTTTTCAAAAGAAATCACTTTTAGTCTTGATAATTTAGTTAAAATAGGTTAAAATTATCAAGCAGATGCAGAAGTGGTGAAACGGCAGACACGCTGTCTTCAGGTGGCAGTGCACACACGTGCGTGAGGGTTCAAATCCCTTCTTCTGCACCATTTGTTGAATAAAACGCTGAATTATCGGCGTTTTTTTTTACCATCATGCATAACACATGCATAGCAATCTTGTAATCAAAAGCTTTTTCATTATTGAATTTCTGATTATTTCATGCTACCCTTATGTAAGGAACCGTTCAGTTTTAGAATGTTGGGCAATTGGAGCTCTTGATTCAAAAAAAACTGGCGGTTTTTTATTATCCTATGACATTCTCTGTTATCTTTATATAAATTGGTTTTCTATAACTTCTGCATAGAAGTTCCTAACAGTTGGTTTTAAACATTACTTTGTCCGTTTGCTGACTCTAAGTTGAACAAGACATCTTTAGTTAATTTTGAACTCTGATAAATCAGGTGAAACTTTATAAAGATCAGGATAATAATTTAATCCTCCATCGTTATCTATATAAATCTTTGAATCTTCATCAATAGGAATGATTAGCTGCAATGTGCCATTTACTGTTTCATTGAGATCAGGGTAACATGGCATTGAAGGCACTAAAGCACCTTCCTCCTTTTTAATTTCACAAGCTTTTATACCGCGTTCCTCTAATGAATTTAATAGATTAGCTTCAATGTCCTTATTATTTAAATTGAATAAGCTTAACAAATCAGAATTACTCAGTAACTTACCGTCTTTTATGTTTAAGTTGTATATTGTATATTCTGGTCTTGGTATATCATTATATGCTGTTCTCCTTGTCCGTATTACTAAAGAACAAATATCTTGAAATCGGTATATTTTTACTATAGAAAATGCGAACGTAGGCACCCCTTCAAATTCACCAAATTCTGTGTAAAGTTCTTCCTGATTTTCTCTGATTCGCTCATTTAATTGTTGAATTTCTTCCGTTTGAATATTGATAACAGGTATTTCAATATACAGTGTTTCTTCATCAATCAAACTCTGAACTACTAATGGATAACTAATCTTAGTGTCAATGGGTAATTCGATTTTACTATCTATTTACACCCAATCTTTTGTTTCATCAATTTTCTTAACATATTTAGTTTCTTATGAACTCTCCTGTTCCACAGGCTTTTCAGGCTTCTCTATATTTGGCGGCATCTGAACACAGCCAGTAATCATTACCATCAACAGGAAACTCGTCAGCTTTTTTTTCATATTTATCACCTTGATATTATAAGTATACGAAATTAAACAAGATATTGCCAGTTGCAATGATTGCTGCCCTTCAGCACCTGCAAATAAAATAATTAAAAATCGTACTAAAAAGGAGGTCTGCATTTAACTGCCGATCTCCTCATTTTGTTATTTCCTTGCTGCCTTAGCCGCTGCAATGAATTCCTTTGCCCGCTCTGGGTCCATTTCATTATACAGATATTGATCACGCTTTGTTGTTGTGCCAACAATCAAACCATCACAATAAGGCATTAAATCAGCAATATTGTCTTTATTTGCACCGCTTCCCAGAATCAATGGAATCTCTGGGAATGCTTTTTTTACATTTGCAAATGCACTTGTTTCCGGCGGTAATCCAGCCCGCGGTCCGCCAACGAGAATACCAGAAATCGGCAGCGCAGCTAAGCCGCTGGAAATCTGAGCTTCAATTGGACGTGTATCCAAACATACTCCAGCGTGTGCATCAAAATAAGTATAAACATGTACATCATCGGCATCGATCTGATGACGGTATCTGAATACTTCAGCCGGACAGAATTCTTGATGACCAAACGTACCCTCATAACTATTTGTAACATAAGTACGAATAAATTTGGCGCCAATTGCTTTCGCAATCGCAAGTGTAGCAATCGGATCAATAAGACATCCGCAGCCATATGGTACATGAATCATCGGTAATACCTCAGTAACTACACGCACATAAACAGCGATGACTTCCGGGCCAACCGATGTCAGATAAGGACGGTCACCCTCATTCGCAAAGACTACCGCATCCACGCCATTTTCCATTAGAATTGCCGCATCATGCTTTAAGCGTTCGATATTCTTTTCGATTGTTGTTTCCTCATTATAATAAGGTGTGCCAGGTAAAGGCAGCAGATGCAGACAGCCAATAATTGGTTTATCACATCCGAATATTTTCTTGTGTTCTTCTAAATAGTTCATAGATTGAATCCTTTCTTATGCTAAGATACCAAAGAAGCCAAGCACAACCGACGCGAGCATTAAAGAAATCATGATTTTAGTCGGTTTCCAGCCTTTTCTCAGCATATAGACCACAACACCAAAAGTTGCAACTGATAATAAATTAGGCAGAATTGAATCAAGCATACCCTGAACTTCTGTTGACATTCCCTGCAAAGAATAGGTTAAAGCGGTTTTTACTGGAATATTATTCGCAATCAAGCCACCGAGGATCATCATACCCAGAGCGCCTAATGCCTCTGTCATATCCTTAATCATGCCATTGCCAAGAATCTTCATAATTGCTGTCTTACCAAATTTATAACCCTGGAAATATACAAAGTGACTGACACCCAACGCATACGCTGAGAAGCCTAAAACGAAAATCAGAACGCCAACAATTGAACCTTGCACAGCCATATCGATAGCAATTGAAAGCAGAATAACCTTAACTAAACTTTGCGTGATTGAATCACCTAAGCCTGCCAGCGGACCCATTAAACCTGTTTTCAAATTATCGATTGTTTCATCATCAATATCCTGACCATTAGCTCTTCCTTCTTCAAGAGAAGCTACAATGCCTGGAATCACCGCACCCCATGTATTTTCAGTATTATAGAACGTCAGATGCCGCGTCATACCTTCCGCGAGCTTTTCCTTATCGTCACCATATAATCCCTTTAATACCGGAATCATTGACTGACAGAAACCAAGTCCCATCATACGCTCATAGTTATAACAGATTTGACCCCAGCAAACCCAATACCACCAAGATTTATTCAAATCCTTTTTCGATAAAGTAATCTGATTTTCAGTTTTAACTGTTTCTTCCATATTAAGCCGCCTCCTCTTTCTTCTTGAAGTACAGATGCAGCAAGCCGCCTGCTACACCTAAGATTGCTAATGACATTGTATTAGCGCCAAAATATGAAGCAAATACAAAACCGATCAGCAAATAAGGCAGAATTGATTTCTTATAAATAGAATTAAACAACATACCTAAACCTAAGGCTGGAATCATATGACCCATTAAAGAAAGAATCGTTAATAATTTCGCAGGTATATTATTCATTAATGTTTCCAATACCGGCGCACCAAAATAGACGCATAAGAATACCGGAATAAAATAAGTCAGGAATGGAAATACTTGTGAACCTACGCGATTCATTAAAATAACACCGCGGGTATCGCCTTTAGCCGCATACTTATCCGCAATATGCACCCAGATTGGATTTAATGACATTTTGGCTGTTGAACATAATGATCCTAAAACACCAAGCGGAACAGCTATTGCCAAGCCAACAGATGCGTCAGCACCTGAAAGCATTGTCATTAATACACCAAGATAACCTGCTAAAGCGAGATCACTTGGAATACTGCCGCCTATAGCTACTAAACCAAGATATGCCATCATAATTGTGGCACCTACTTCTAAACCATAACCTAAATCCCCCAGAACAAGTCCCCAGAATGCACCTGCAATGATTGGAGCACCAAAGTACAATGACCATCTTGACCACATTGGCGCACCAGATGAAATAATCCAGCACAACAACCCTGCAATAACTGCATAAACCAGCAACATAAACTCTACCACCTTTCTATATCATATTTTTGATATCTACTTTAGAATCTGTATAAAGCATCTGGAGATAAACGGTCAGGCCTTTTTCCATTAATTCTTTAACCATCTCAATTTCAGCGGGATTTAAGTTTACATTCTTTGAAATTGATTTACGGCCAGCTAATGAACCTAAATTACCCAGATTCACTTCCTTGATGTCAAGCCCCTGTTTCACAGCATCTAAAACATACTGAATGCGCTTAAACAATAATAATACTTTAGCGGATGAATCTTTTTCCTGTTCAGCTTTATCAACGGCCTGCTGAACACTGTAAATCTCAATCTTAATGCCGGAAGGTGCAGACAGCTGCAGCACCTGCTTCATAAAATCATCCTTGCAGATCTGATCATCAACGATCCATATCGTTGATACACCTAAATACTTTGTCCAGGATGTAATGATCTGACCATGTGCCAGTCTTTCATCAACTCTTGCTAATGTGAAATTCATGTTATTTCACCTCCTTGTTAATTTCAAAAGATTTTATCGATCCTGCCCCTACGGACAGTGCAAGATCTTTTAATTCATGCACATTTTTATAGGCTCTCTGACTGATGCACTCAATTACTATTGCGAGATTTGTACCCGTGACCACCTCAATTGTTTTTCTTTCAAACATATCATAGTAACATCTTGAAGCCTGAATAAAAGGACTTCCGCCAGCTAAATCAGTGAGTATCAGCAAACCCTCAGACGCCTGCTCACATTCCTTTTTAATCTTTTCGTAAAATGTTTCAATGTGATCATCAGCCTGAAGCCCAAGTACATGAACACCTTCAAAATCCCCCATAATCATTCTGGCTGTCGCTGTCATCTCCTTAGCCAGGTTGCCATGACTGACAATTAATAAGTTTGCCATTCTTCCACTTCCTTTGACACCATTATAGGGGCATAATACATCCATGTCAAAAATACAAAACAAGCAATACAGATTTAAAGTGTATTATTGATATTTTAGGCTCATGAGCGATATTATAATGATAAACCTCGAAATAAATACATATTTTTATCAATTTTTCATCAATTTTGATACATAAGATAAAATATTTTTAAATATTATCAAACTTGTGTATTATTCATAATTAAAGTTTGATACAATTTTATTTAGAAAGGCTGTGATGTATATGGATACTAAGAGTTCAAGAAAAGAAAGAGTCTATCAGGTAGTACAGGATTTGACCAAAAAAGCAATAGCCGCTAAGAATTACAGTAATATTGGTATGGATGCTTATGTCATTTCAATCATATTAAAAATCGAACGTTCCAATGCTTCTAAAGAGCTGAACGATTTATGGCGTGAAGGCCGATTAATTAAAATACAAGGCAGACCAATTCTTTATCTGTCATTAGAGGATTTTGTAAATGCATATCCTATTAAATATATACCTACCTTTATTCCCAAGGGTAAGCAGCTTTCTGATTATCTGGAAGCTGGTGATGAACCAACTAAAACAAAACATCAGGCCTCCTCATTCGATATGCAGGTAGGCGCCCGCGGATCACTGGTTGAACAAATTCTGTCAGCAAAGGCAGCTATTAATTACCCACCTTATGGATTGCCTACCTTATTGTGCGGAAATCTTGGCATAGGTAAAATGCAGTTTGCCCATGACATGTACGACTACGCGATGGAAACCGGTAAGTTTTCCCATAATGCTAATTTTGTGATTATTAACTGTATGGACTATGCAAACAATGCTCAGCGGCTGCGGCTGCGCTTATTTGGCAGCTTAGAAAAACGGACTAAAAATTTAATTGAACAAGCTAATGGCGGCATTTTATTCTTTGATGAAGTGCAGAAGCTTGACAGCAAGGGAAAAGAACTGCTGATTGATCTGATTCATAAGGGTACATATACTAAACCAGGTGAGTCACATCTACGTGATGTTAACGCGATGATATTAGCCTCAACAACTGAAGAAGCTGATTCAGATAATATAATTTCTGTTTCTAAATACTTCCCAGTCATAATTAGTCTGCCGGATATTGATCAGCGTGATATTAAAGAAAAGATTGAATTAATATTAAGCTATTTTAGTAGAGAAGCTAAAAATATTAAATTACCGATTCGGTTCTCTAAAGATGTTTTATTCTGTTTTGTTCAAGCGCGCTACAAGACAAATATTACTCAGCTGCGCAGTGAGATCAAACTCGCATGCTCACGGGCTTATCTGGATATTCTAAAAAGCCATTCTAGGATCTTAACAATTTCTTTCCAGCATTTATCAAACGATCTGCTTAACCGCACTTATAATGGTGACAGCAAAAAGAAAATTTCGCTGATTCTGAATCAGTTCCCTAATGAAAATATCTTCTTTGATGAAAATGGTACATGCAGTGATACACAGTATTTATATCATGATGAGAATAACGTGCAATTATTAGAGGATAACGAGGACAATATCGGTTTGTCTGAATATACAGCCCAGCGTTTATCCCTTTTAAAAGTCATGCCGAAGCGTCAGCAGATCGCAATTAAAGCAATGCTTACACCCATCGCTGTTGATACAATCTATGAAATAATCACCCGGGAAATGATTTTTACCAATTTAAGCCTGAACTCTAATTTATTTATTGGGTTAATCTTACAGGTAGCCAATGCTATCAAGCGTACTAAAAATAATATACCGGCACCTTTCACCCCAGAAGTAAATGAACATACTCAGCCATTATTCACTGAATTAAGCAATGATATCGTACAGAGCATGAATGTTATCTATAATATTAAGATCAGTCAAATTGAAAAAGAAGGTATCTGTGACTTCTTATCAGCCATCTATCAGGTCTTATATCAAAAACCGATCGGTGTTTTAGTAATCAGTCATGGCAGCTGCATTGCGAAAGAAATGGTGCGTTTTATCAATCCAACAGAAAAGGATAAATTCAGAATTGAAGCTCTTGATTATGGCTATGAAGAATCATTAAAAGCATTTTTGCTTAAGATTTATGATCGGGCACACTTTGTCAATCAAGGCTCTGGGGTACTGATTCTTACGGATATGATGCCCTTCACCTCTTTACAAAGCGCAGTATATGAAGCAACGGGGATAAAAACCGCAGTCATGACCGGCTTAAATCTGCCAATGCTGATAAAAATTGTTGATGAATTACGCAGCAGTGATGCTAATTATACGATTTCACTTGATGCTTTTGAGAATTTTGAAAACCCGGCAATCGAAAATGAGGCCAGCAACTCTCAATTTATTCAAAGGCTGACAGATGATTTCCTTGGCGAAATATTAACCTTTATTAATCCGCAGAAGGCAGTGGATACTTTATTGGTTTCATTAAACGGTATCCTTGATGAACTGCATATTCAATCGGATGAATCAATTCTAGTAAAGTTTATCACTCATACAACCAGCATGCTGGAAAGGGTAATCCGCAAAGAACCGCTTGATTATCAGAAATTAAAACGCTTCACTAAGGAACACAGCAAGCTGATTCAGCTGATTGAAAATCACCTGCGTTATGTGAATGAAACCTTTGGCATTCAAATTCCGCCTTCGGAATTAGCATATATTACTGAAATTTTTATTCCATTGATTAAGGAACAGACATTATAAATGAAAAAATAGGGAGGTTCATGATGTTTAAAATCGGTGAATTTTCAAAACTGACTCAGGTTTCTGTACGCATGCTTCGTTATTATGATGAGACCGGTTTATTAAAACCTGAAAAAATTGACGATAAGAGTGGTTATCGCTACTATTCCGCAAAGCAAATTGTTCAGCTTCAGAAAATTATATTACTGCGTGATCTTGACTTTCCGGTAAATGAAATCAATGAATGCTTAAAGCAATGGGATGAAGCCTCAATCACCCGTATGCTTGAAGCTAAGAAGCTGCAAATAGAAGATAAAATCAGTGTAGAGAAGAATCGTTACAAAAAGATCGAGGATGCTTTAGTCGATGTATGCACAGATAAGCTGCAGACTCACTGTAATATAATTATTAAGTCAGTCCCCGCTTTTAATTGTCTTGCTTATCGAAAAATCATTCCTAATTATTTTTCTGAAGAATTGCTTTGGCGGGCTCTAGGCAGCTATGTTAATGAACACAAGATCCCTGTACAATCGCGCGGCATTACCTTTTTCTATGATGAGGAGTTTCGTGAAATGAATGTGGACGTTGAGGTTTGTGTGATGCTTGATCAGATGAGAATTGACGACGGTGATTTTATTTACCGCCATGTATCCGCTGTTGAAAAGATGGCATGCATTATGATCTATGGTCCATACACAAATATCAGCAAAGGATATTTTGCGTTCGCTCAATGGCTTGATGAACACAATACCTTTAAAATTTTGTATCCAACCAGACAGATCTGTCATATCGGACCCGCGGATACGTCTGATCCTGAAGAATATCTTACTGAATTACAGATTCCTATCATTTAATGATTTACCTCTTGACTCTCACATGATGTCAGCATTTAAACTGAGAGTACAAAGGAGGTTCAGTTATGAATCAATATACTGTTATGCCAATCGGCACAATTATAAACAATGGAACACAATGTGCTGTTCAGCTTGATGAAAAGTATCGTTTAGGATTAAAGGAACTTAATGGCTTCAGTCATTTATGTTTAATTTGGTGGTTTAGCGATTGTGATAACGATACTTGCCGCAGTGTTATCGACTGTGCGAGTCCTTATGTTGAATCACCAAAGGTCATGGGAATATTTGCGACACGCGCTCCCATGCGGCCTAACCCCATTGTTTTATCCATTGTGGAAATCTTATCAATCAATCTGGATGAAGGGCTTATTACCCTTGCCTACACAGATGCCAATGATGGTACACCAGTTCTGGATTTAAAGCCATATACACCAAGCATGGATCGTATTGAAACACCCAAAGTACCTAAATGGTGTCAGAAGTGGCCGAAAAGCTATGAGGCATCCGCTGAATTTGATTGGGCCAGTGTATTCAACTTTTAATAGCCTGCAGTATAGAAAAAAGAGTGATGGAACTTGGGAAAAAAACATCACTCTTTTTAACGGCGGAGATAATACTCATTGAAGATGATTATCTCCATATATAAACTTATGGGTAAGATCATCAAGTTAATGCCAGTCAGCAAAGTATAAATCTTATAAAGTATACTTTGTAAGACAGTGCTTTTTAGACCATTTTCAGTACAAAAATGTCCAAATTCAGTTTACAAATGATATAATTCAGCCTATAATAGAGATAAATCAAGTGTCTCATAAAGTATACTTTTTGACACAGTTCACATTCTGAACCATTATAAACAAAAAAAGCTATCTTATTGAAATCCCTTTGAACTTCAATAATGATAGCTTTTAATTCATAACTTTTGCAGGCTTCAGCAAACTGGCTGCCTGATCAATCGTCAATGGATGATAAAAATAATAACCTTGCGCATAATGATAATCCAGCTGTTTTAAAAGATTTACCTGTTCCTGCGTCTCTACACCTTCTACGATGATAGTCTGCCCTAAATCTCTTGCCATTTGTTTAATTGCTTTTAAAATTGCCATTGTCCGCAAAAGGTTTTTTCTGTTGAATTGAATGAACTTGATATCCAATTTTAACACTGAAACTTCAATATCCTTCAGCATATTCAGTGAAGAATAAGCACTTCCGAAGTCATCAATTGATATCCTGAAACCCGCTTTGCTTAATTGATCAATTGTATCCGTAACAATTTTATAATCCTCAATATAGGCGCTTTCAGTTACTTCTAGCTCAATCAAGTCAGCCGACAGATCATATTTAGTTAATAATCCTTTAAAGATAGACAGCAAATCCAAAGAATAAAAATCAATTCGTGATACATTGACCGAAACAGGCACTACGTGAAGACCTTCTTTGATCCACTCATGAAGCTGACTGCAAACTAGATCCCATACGAATAGATCAAGCTGATGAACTGTTCGATTACGTTCCAAAATGGGAATAAACACATCGGGTCCTACGATTCCATCATTAGGATGACGCCAGCGAACCAATGCCTCTAAGCCGATCACTTCACCTGTATCAATCTGACATTTAGGCTGCATATAACAAGTGAATTCCTTCTTTTTTAATGCCTGTCTTATTTCCTGCGTTAAAAACTGTTCACTCATCAGTTTTCTTTTCATGTCGCAGTCATACTTAACAACCCGTTGATCATGAATTCCTTCAATTGACTTTAATGCCAGCTGCGCACAGTCATAAGCTTCAGCCGGACTCATAGAATGATTAATTTCACAGATTCCAACCTTCAGCAAAAACTCTCTGATAGCATCTGTATATTTAGCAAATTCCTCAATTTGTTTAGCCAACCATTTTTCTAAATCATCGGTCACCGGATATAACAGCGCAAAATCATCATTCCCAAAATGACCGGCAATAGTTCCGGCACTTTCAGCCGCTTTTTTAATATCCCCTGCCAGCAAATTTAAGAGTCGGTCACCTGCTTTACGGCCATACCAATCATTATAAATCTTAAAATGCTCAATATCTAAACTGATAATACACATGGGGTATTTATCGTTTTCTTCGATGATTTCTGCCGCTTTTTTAAAAAAGGCATCAAAATTATATAACCCCGTTAATGGATGATACTCATTGATAACTGGAAGACTTCCTTTTTTCATATTTACCCTTTCCCGCTCATCGACCTGTCGGTATTTGTCCTAATCGACGATAAAAAAATTAGTTCCCAGTTTTTTCCTTTTTTAATTATATTACCTGTCAGCAGATTTTACAAGCTAACTGGCATGATACTCTTTATAAATCTGATTTTTTGATACACCGCGTTCTTTCGCAACCTTTTTAATCGCTTCATTGGTGCTGTATCCCTGTGAAATATATGAATTAATATGCTCATAAAGCGGCGGGAAGATTTCCGGCTGAATCACTGTTTCCTTGCTGCCTTCCATAACAATAACCATTTCACCTTTTAAATCATCAACAATTTCAATAATTTCGGATATTCTGCCGCGGATAAATTCTTCATGTTTTTTAGTCAGCTCTCTAGCCAGACATATAAAACGATCCCCAAAAACATCCAGACATGTTTCCAGCATTTTTTTAATACGATGCGGTGCTTCATAAAAAATTAAAGTTTGTCTGATACCCTTTAATTCAAGACACTCTTTACGCCGCTCATTTTCACTTGCCTTCAAAAAGCCGACAAACATATATGGCTGTGCGCAGATACCAGACGCGACTAACGCGTTTAAACCGGCACTGGCCCCTGAAATCGGCACAACATTGTAACCTGCTTCAATAACCAGCTGTACAATCACCTGGCCAGGATCAGAAACCAGCGGATAACCGGCGTCTGACACAACTGCGATATTTTTACCTTCATCAAGCAGATTAAGCAGCCCCTTTGCACTCTCATGTTCATTATGTGAATGATGAGCGATGCAGCGGGTTTTAATATCAAAATGCGACAATAGCTTCATTGTATTACGAGTATCCTCTGCAGCAATAATATCTACTTCATTTAGGATTCTGATTGCTCTTGGTGTTAATTCTTCAAGATTGCCAATAGGCGTAGCTACTAAATATAAAGTCGCTTTGCCATTCTCAAAGCTTTTCTGCCTTTTCATCGTTTTGACCAATCAATTTCAGGCCATAGCTCAGAGAAGTCAAGGAATTGAACATCTTCTTTATTTTCAATTTTTACTTGCTTCAATAAGACATTTAAGCTTGTGATCCGATATCGATTTCCTTTATATTCAATCTGTGAATTCATTTTTGGCAATCCTTCACGCATTTGCTTATATTGCGAATCCTCAAACTTTAAACAGCACATTAATTTACCGCACTGACCGGACAGCTTCTGCACATTTAATGCTAAAAGCTGATTCTTAGCCATGTTAATTGATACTACATCAAAGTCATTCATAAACCGTGAACAGCAGGTTTCCATTCCGCATGCGCCTAAACCGCCGACAATCTTTGCCTTATTACGAGGTCCAATCTGTCTTAATTCAATACGGCATTTAAACTGTGTCGCAAGATCTTTAAGCAGGTCACGGAAATCAACACGATCATCCGCCACATAAACGAAAATGATTTTACTGCGATCCAGTGTATATTCCGCATCAATCAAACGCATATCTAAATTCAAACGATTAATTGCTGCCTCACAGACCTTCATAGCCTCCTTAGCCGCTTTCACATTATTCTCAATATCTTTTAAATCCTTTGGTGTAGCCTTACGCAGAATTGGTTTGATTTCCAAATCCGTCGGCACTTCACAGAAAGCACGGCTTTCTTTCACTATTTCGCCAACCTCAAGACCGCGAACCGTTTCTACTACTACAGAATCATTCACCTTAAGACTGCCGTCATTCGTACCAAAAGTATAAATCTTTTTAGACTCTTTAAAACATACAAATGCGATATAGTCATAATGAACTGTCTTACCAGCTGGTTTATTTTCTCTAGGCCGGTTCTCCTGCTGATGAACTTCCTTTTTCACAGCTTCCTTTTTAACCGGTTCAGGACTCATTTCATTCTTATGGCTTGTCTTTTTTGTATCTTGTGTATTCTTAGGCTGTTCAGTCTTGATACTTTCATTAACAGCTTCTTCATTCTTCTTTTTATTTTCTTTATTTTGACGATGTCGGTTGTGATTTGGACGTTTCTTATTCTCCGTCACTTTCTTTTCATTCTCTTCACTCATTGTTTCAACTCCTTCATTTTCGCAATCAGCTGATCGCACAATAAACTTAAATTAACCGAACGGCCGCATTTATCTTTTGCTTCCATACACGCGCTTAGATAAGCAATACAATCCTTTGCATCATATGACTTCATAGCATTTAACCATGATTGACTGGTACATATTGTTTTTCCCTTGATACAATCTTTAAAGAAGATGCTTAATATATCTAAAAACATCATAAACTGCAGCTTATCAGAACCTTTTTTATCTTTAAACCCTTCACGCTGCAAATGAACTAACGCCTGATCCGGACTTATATGTAATTTCTGTATCGTATCCATTGCCATGATTCGTGCCTGCTGATAATTTTCATCCTCAAGCTTTAATACAATCTCTTCCCAGCATCCTGATAAATGCGAAAGCAAATAGGCATCTAATGGATCAATATTCTCTTTCATACAATATTCATAGCAAGTGCTGACATTCGCTTTGCGCAGCGGTATATTTTGACATCTTGACTGAATCGTCGGCAGCAAGCGGTCAAGCTGCTCCACAGTGAGAATCGCGAAGACATCCTGCACAGGTTCCTCAAGAAATTTCAATAAGCTGTTTAACGCATCTAAGGTTGCATTTTCAGCATAATGCAAAACATAAATTTTTTTACCTTTAGCTTCCACTGAGGTTTTATTAAACTCTTCTTGTATTCCCAATATATCCTGCTTCTTAATTGAGGTTTTCTCACCATCCACAAAAATAAAATCCGCATAATTATGTTCAGCAATTCGCTGACATGTGTTGCAGACTTCACAGGCGAAGCCTTTTTCATCACACAGCAGACTTTGTGCCAATAAAATCGCCGTTTCTTTTTTAGGTGTACCTTTTTCACCAACTAACAAGTAGGCATGGGCATAATGTTCTGAAATAAGTGCATTTTCTAATATTTTATAAGCAATTGGCTGTTCTTTACACAGACGTTCTTTAAACATTTTTAATCAGCTCCAGCACATAGTTCATGGAATCATTTAATACATGTTCAATATCTTGACTGGCATCAACGATTTTCATGCGGTGCTTATATTTCTTAAGAACTTCTTCATAGCCCTTAGAAACCAGCTTATGAAAATTAGTTGTTTCAAGATCAAGACGATCTTTAAATGCTCTTGTTTCAATCCGTTTAAGTCCTTCCTCATAGGCAAGATTCAAATAAACGGTTGCATCTGGAAAATGTCCTTCAATCGCAAATTCGTTGATGCGGAACACTTCTTCAATGCCTAAGCCTCTAGCATATCCCTGATACGCTAATGAACTATCTATAAATCGGTCACAAATCACGATCTGCCCTTTTTCAAGAGCCGGCAATACTTTCTCAATTAAATGCTGACGGCGGCTTGCGGCATAAAGCAAAGCTTCTGTTTTAGCGTCCATATTAACATTTTTTGGATCAAGGATTACACGCCGTATCTGCTCAGCGATATCAATACCGCCTGGCTCTCTTGTATAGATGGCATCATAACCTGCCGCTGTTAATCGCTTTTGTACCTCTGTACTTATTGTTGTTTTTCCGCTGCCATCCGGTCCCTCGAATGTGATAAAGTATCCCTTCATGAATCAGTATCCTCTCTTTGTTCTAAAACTTCAAAATAAGCGTTAGAGCCTATTCTGACTTATAAATTATACCACAAGTGACCTGATATAAAAAGTTAAGGTTCTTGGAATTATCAGCCGGTAATACCTTAATCAGAACAGATCGGTCATAGACATAAAAATTCAGGAATATAGACACAAGGACACATTCCTGAATTTTCAGATTATTTATTAGTTTTTCTTCTTTTCTTTATATACAGAATCGTGCCAGCAACAATTACCGCTGCTGCCGCTGATAACATCATCAGCATTGAATCGTTCTGCTTTGGTGCCGGTTTTTTTTCTGTTGGTTTAATTTCTGATGGTTCCTCAGTTTTTACATCAGCTTCCTTTTCCCAGCCCGGATATAATTTCAAATCTTCTTCAAAATCATCTTCAGGCTTCCAAGGAATCGTACAATCTTCATCAACATACCAGCCTTTAAAAATATAACCTTCTTTTACCGGTTCCTCAGGCAGCTCTTTTTTATCTGCTTCTGCCTCTAAATGAACCGATGATTGTTCATTCGGCTTATAGTCTGTGAATGGATATTCCTCAGTATTTACTTGCCAACCGGCAAACAACGTTAAATCGCTGTAAACGCGATTGTCGAAATCCCATGGAATCGTACACTCCTGGTCAACATACCAGCCAGTAAAGGTATAGCCCTCTTTGAATGGCTTAGCCGGCATCGCGGCGATATTTCCTTCTGATACTGATTCTGAATGATACTCGTTATCAATTAGATAATTAAAAATTACGACATGGTTCTTTTGGTTTGGTTCAATTTTCTCCCAGCCCGCATAAAGAATCAGATTCTCTTTTACAGTATCCTTTGCGAAATCCCACGGCTGGGTACACTCTTTATCTAAATACCAACCGGTAAACGTATAGCCGGACTTTGTAGGTTTCATTGGTTCATTGATTTTCCCGCCTGTTCGTATATCGCTGATATAGCCAATAATTTTGCCTGTTTCTGATACAAATCGGACAGCATAAGATGTTGAATGCGAACCAGAGCCTCCCGGCATACTTGCTGCTTTCTTGACATCCTTATAAGCAATGACATAGGTTGAAAACTTATCACTGCTGACTACTATAACATCACTACTTGCGGCTTCATTAGGCAATACATCTGCCTGAGTCTGTCCGTTTGAAGTGTGCAGTCTTACAATATAGAACTCCCTGACATAGCCAGCTTCAACACTTGGAAGATCTGACGGCACTTCAAAAACTAACTGAATCGGTTCTTTTAAATCTGTGAGTGGAATTTCTGTATTGACATTATCACCACTTAATTTTTTTACAACACTTATATCAAAACTTTCATTAATAACAGCATCCTGTAATACTGTATTTAAAATTTGACTTACATCATCATCTATAGCCTTATCTGTAACCTTAACATCAACTGTAAATTTTATATTATCATCCTTAAGTGCCTTGGCATCTTCGGTTTCCATATTCTCTAATAGGTAAAGCGGATTCACAACAGCTAACTTATCTGAAGGTACATTTATTTCAACCTGATCTAATTTGGAAATTGCATCATACAGCTTTTCCTTTGAATCATTTTTTATTTCACCGCCAACTTTATCATAGTTCAGCTTTGCATCTAAGATACTGTTTTTATCCTCTTGACTTATAACTTCCTTATCGCTGATATCCGGCAGCTTATCAATGGCTGATTCAACATCAGCAGCATTCATAAGTGTAAATTCAATCACAAGCTGATGGTCTGCCTGCATATCTTTAATTACATATTTATTATTGGTTATATCATTTGTTATATCGTATCCATCTAAGACTGCAGAATATAATTTATATCCATTATCAGGGATGAAAGTTATTGTCAAGTCATCACCTTGTACTGCACCATAAGGCTTATCTAAAATAACACTGCCATGAACAGGTGTACCGAAATCCACACTATATCCCTTTTCTATACCGGTCAACTTAACACTGCCTGTCACCGTCTTGTAATTATATGATTTAACTGCATTCTCTACAGGCGTATAAGTCCATGTATACTCATGCTCACCTGTTTTTAATGTCTGACCAGCATCCCACGCAATAGTGCCGGGTGTATCGTCTTCAGAAAGCTGAATCTCTGGTAAACCATTGGCAATGATTTGCGGACGAGTGTCATAGAGTGGGTGAATAACTGGGTCTGCCTGATGCATATAAACAACAAAATCATGAATATCGGTTTTAATGACAGTTGCTTTAGTACCATTAACTACACAGGTTTGTATTTTAACTGCACATGAAATTGCAAATCTTGACTCTCTCACATCGCTAAACTCATAGACATTCTTATCAAATCCTGATAATACCGCAGGCGAAAAATTAATTGTATTCCAACTCCATGTATAATAAAATACAACATCCCCATCTTTTGCTGATCCGATTGGTTTAGCTAATGGATGACTGGCTTCAACTTTCAACTGTACTGGCTGACCATCATATACTTTATCAATATCCGCACTGAATTTAATTACTGGATCAGCAAAAGCATCAATAGCATATAGAATATTTTGTGAAACCTTCGTACTTTCGGTAACTGGAGTATCTGCATTTGGCTCTAATCCCCATTTTTTACCTTCAACTTTTGGAAATTTATAGTCTGTTGTTAGCCACTGACCATCTGCTTGCTTTTCCATATTAAATGGACGGTTATACAATCTTAAAATTGGCGCTATACTATCTCCGCCATTCGTATTAAAGCTTACCTTTATTTCATAACTAGCTAAAGGTTTAACCGTACTTTTAAGTTTTTCATATACAAATTTATAATCATCTTCATTACAGATAATGGCATTTACACTTGCACTAAAAGTATTATCTGACAAATATTTATCATTTGTTGAATCTTTACGTTTAGGTAAATACACAGTTATTTTTCCTGTATCTCCAAATGTATTAGCACCCATTAATTGAACTGAATCAGGAATTATAACTGTACCTGTCAAACTGCTACAATATCTAAAAACTGAATCTGGTAAAGCAGTTATATTATTACTTTTAAAGATAACCGAAGTGATTCCTTGTTGGCCGGAAAAAGCAATTTTTTCAATGATAGTTACACTGGCTGGTATGATTAGCTCACCTGTAAAACTCACTGCCGCATTACTTAACCTAAATGCACTATCACCGATCTTTTCTAATTTTGAAGGCAGAATTAATTGCCCTGAAAAATGACAATTTGAAAAAGCATATGTTCCTACTGACAATAAATCAGCAGATAAAACTAATTTACCGTTTAAGCCTGTGCATTCTCTGAAAGCATTATTGCCAATTATAGTTACTGAATCAGGAATTATAAGATCACCTGTGATATTCTTTGCATTATAAAAAGCATCATTGCCAATAAGGGTTAAATTCGTTGCATTAGACAAATCAAGACCGACAAAATCACAGTCAGAATACTTGTTATTATACCAAAGACTAAAAGCTTTATCACCGATAGCTGTTACTGCTGTGCCCTTAACACTATCTGGAATAACTAAATTAATATTCTTTTTTTGCTCAGCACTCAATCCATTTAGATAAGCAGCAGATAACCCGGTCAATGTCCCATCAGTATTTATTGTATAATCATTTTCCGTAGGTGTTACCATGACTGATTCAGATAGATTAACCGGCTCTGATGTAATCCATTCAATTTCATTATCAACACTTTGAATAACCACCGTTATTTCAGGTACATCACCTGCTATATCCGCAGACAATTCGTGCACTTCTTCATCCCATAGCGGTGTAAAAACATACTCATTTTCATCAATATCATTATAACTATCACACTGCCAGCTTACATTGATACTTTCACTGATATCGCTATTTTCCAGATAAACACCCAGTTGATCGGGAAAACCTATTTCATCAATTGGCAGCTTTTCATTCAATATAAAATAATCCTTATCTAATACATCAAAACCTGTAATCAAAGCTAGGTTTGACTTTAAGGAGTCTTCTTCCTCAGATTCATCAGTTATTTGATCTGCATTTATCTCCTCTTCAGTTTCTTGTGCATAAACAGTGTAACCTGTGAGATTCAAAGTTAAAGCACAAGCCATAATACCAATCGCCCAGTTTTTTATATACCTATTCATTATGATTTCCTCCGTAAATTCATTGTGAAATATTAGTTAAGTCCATTGTACCGCTTATATAGAAAATGTAAATCTCCATTTAACGTTAATTCACTTATTTTACGAATTTGTTGTTTAATTATTTCAAATAAGCACAAATAGATAAATACGGCTCGGATATCAGCAAGACATCCTTATCAATGTACAGCCTTTACAGGCTTTTGATAGATTGAAAATTACTCGATGATTCCTAATTCCTTTGCTTTTAGTATCGCATCCATTGCGTTATTCACTTCTAATTTTTTATATGCCAGAGAAGTATGTGATTTAATGGTAGGAATGCTTAAACCTGTCATTTCAGCAATTTCGGCATTCTTATACCCCTGAGAAAGAAGTTCCAGCATGTAAGTCTGCTGCTTTGACAACTTAACTGGTTTATCCTGCTTTTTATCTGACTGACTTATATATCCCACATGTTTATTACCAAAGCTATATGCCGCTAACAGAATATCATTAACATAGGCTCGAGTAAGCGGGCCTGTATACTCCTTCTCAGCAATTCTTAACAAAATTCTTTTCAATACAGGAACAATGGCTTTACCTTCATCAGCAACCACTCGAATAAATCCATAAGGCTGCAGAATCTCAAGTGTTTCAATCAGTTCGACTTCTGCTTCTTTTTTTCGATTCATCATCCAGTAAAGCACTGAAAGGATTGCGCCTGCTTCACATCTGTCCAAGGGGCGATTCAAATTGCTTCCAAATGAACGAAGCAGATGCAGATAATGCAAAGCCTTTTCCATATTGCCTAAAGCTGCATAGGCTCGTGCCGTGGTGAAATGTTGGAAAGAACGGAAAAATTCAATATGATCAATATCCGTTACATAGTAACAATCAATCCATTCACGCGCTGCGGATTTGTCACCATTAAACAGTGCCCATTTTGTATGATAGGCATTTAAGTTAGGTCTAAAATATTGAGCAGACTCATTAATATATGAAGATAAGCTTTCCATTGCTTTTCCAGCTTCACTGTATAAACCTAATTGCCAGAGAATACTATGCTGAAGCACCATTACACAGATGCGGCCATCTGGCTTATTTTCCGCTTTAATCATATTCAAAACCTCAGTATTCTGTTTCAACGCGGTTTCAAGCTCATTCTTCTCATAAGTGAAAGATGCCAGAATACCTGGACGCAGATATTCCCATTCCTTTCCTAATAACGGTGCATAAGTTGTATCAATTTTATCCAGTATTTTTGGATTTAAAGCAATTTCAGAGTAGTCTCGATTACTGCGGTGCATATATGGAAGATTATGAGTAAAAGAAGCAATGCTTGTAGCAAGCCCTGCCTGAGTATAGTTTTTCAGCACACCGCGAAACAGATAAAATAAAGTAACCTGAGTTTTCAATGATCTCCGATAATCCACATGAAAAGCCAACATTGCAAATTCTACAAATTCATTCCCTGCCTTAGCAATGCGGGGTAAGTTCAAAAGTATAGCATCCATATGCTTAGCATATTCTTCATAACGGCTTGTCAGATAATAATACCACGCATATAAGACATGCAGAACTGGTGCTTCTTTAGCGGCTCTTTCAGGCAGCGGGTTAGCAAAAAAGCTATGCAGAAAATCCGCATAATCAGCAACGCCATTTTTATTTCCCCGAAATAGAAAAAGAAATAGAAAATTATCAGTTCCTTTGTAGTCACCGCTCATCAGCCAGAAACGCAGAGCCTTTGAATAGTCTTCATGATCTTTGTAGTAACGAGCCGCGATTTTATATAGTGATGCAATATCAGCGCCTGATTCTTTCAGCTGTTTTTGAAGAAATTCCTGAAACAGATGATGATAACGATAGACATCTCCATGAAGCCTGCTTAAAAAGGAATTAGAACGGCTTAAATCTTCCATTACTTCAGCAGCATCGCATCTGCCAGATAAAGCAGCGGCCAATTCTGCATTAAATTCACTGGCAATTGATGTGCGCATACAAAAATCTCGCAGCTTACTATCCCAAGCATTCCATGCTAAGTCCTTAAAAAAATGAGCAAAATCATCCCCGCTGCCATCAGCAATCTTTCCGGAAAGCGCGATGGCATTGACACCTATGGCCCAGCCATCGGTTGCCATATAAATGAATTTAGTTTCATCAGGAGTGAGAAAGTGACCCAGTTTATTCAGATATTGGCGAATTTCTGTCTCTGTAAACCTAAGTGATTCACGGCGTATAACATTCCTCTTTTTATCTTTGATGAAAGGCTCAAGTTCAACAGGAACATCGCCTCTCGATAAGATAAAGACAGTGAAGGTATGAGGCAGCCGACGTAATATGATTGGCAGCGATTTTATAATTTCATTATTCGTAATCAAATGAAAATCATCAAGTACAATGACATATCTTTCAGTTTCTGGACGTAATTCACTAAGCAATTCCACAGTATGTTCAACCGGTGTCGCAGAAAAAGCAGTATCTATGAGGATACGTCCCATATTTTCATTATCAGGCTGAAGAGAATATAAACCTGTAGCCAGCAATTTATAAAATACAGAGGGTGAGTTATCATAATGATCCAATCCTATCCATACAGGGATTCGCTTGTTTTTGTTCAGCCATAATAATGTAGTCACAGTCTTGCCGCTGCCGCCTTGGGCAGAAACAAAAACAAAATCATCCATTGCCGCTTCATCAAAACGTGTTAATAGACTTTTACGTGGAGCACAAATTTCAGGAAGCTGAGCAGGAACAAATTTATCACTTAAAAAAATGGGTTTCTCTTTCATAGGATCATCGCCTCACTTAAATATTAAACATTCTTTATCGTTTCATTATAACATAATTTGAAATAATGCTGCTAAAACCTCATACCGTATGATTTTATTTTTTATAGCCCTGTGCTATGCTTTGGTCATAGAGGTGGTGAGATTATGGCAATTGAGGACAGGATGTATGATTTTTCCGTAAGGATTGCTGAAATTGTCCGCTATTTAAAGGAAAATGACAGTGGTTTTCCGCTTTGTGATAAGCTGCTGGACTGTGTTATCGGTGCTGGTATCTTTATCCGAAAAGATAATTATCAAGAAGCGGCTGATAATTTACAACAGATAAGCTACATGCTGGAAATGGCGGTTAAATCCGGATATCTCACTGAACGGCAGAGCCTGCCTATTCTAAGTGATTGCCATGAACTTCTGGCAGCAGTCACCGATGCAAAACAGTAAAAATTAGGAGGAAACAATATGAAACAAAAAAGAATAAGGGCATTGCTTTTATCAACAGCACTTGTGATTACACAGCTGCCAATGGTGGTAATGGCAGATGATTTTGAGACAGAGAACACCCTTGTCAAATCCATCACTGATTGGACATTTATAAATGATGAACAACTGAATAATGGTAATCTTAATCTTGATAACATAAGCAAAGAAAATCAGCTCAGCTTCGATGAGGTAGTTGCTATGCTGCCCAACGCAATCAATGCTTATATTGAGGATGAAACATCCCCAAGCACGATCGGCATCGTTGGCTGGAGCTGTGAACCATTCATTCAGGATGCAGAAGATAACTGGCCATTAATCGGTGATTATACCTTTGTGGCGGAACTGGCAAGCGAATATACACTCGCATCAGAAGCGGCAGCAATTAAAGTCAAGGTACTGCTTAGTGGTACGAATATTTATACGGTGAACAATTACATCGAACAGGACGGAATCAAAATCATTTTTGACAACGGCGGCGAGGTGGCATATACGGAGGACAGCGGCTTCACACTGAAAAGCAGCGGCGGCTACACCGTCTCCGGCACATGGAACGGCCACCTGACCGCGAGTGCGGGAAACTATCACCACGTCATCACCGTGCCGTCCGGCGTCACCGCCAACGTGACGCTTGACAGTGTGACCATCGACGTGCACGACACAGACTACGCCGGCGCCTTTTTGGTGGCGGCGGGCGGAAAGGTCAATTTCAACCTCTTAGGCACAAGCACGTTGGCAAGCGGTCATAGCTGCGCCGGGCTGCAAGTGCCGGAAACTGCCGAGGTAACGCTTGATGGCTCCGGTAAGCTGATGGCCACGGGCGGGATCAACGGTGCGGGCTTCGGCGGCGGCTTCGGCGGCGACGGCGGAACCATCAAAATCAGCGGCGGCATGGTCACAGCCACGGGCAACAGCGGCGGCGCGGGCATCGGCGGCGGCGACGGCGGCGACGGCGGAACCATTACCATCAGCGGCGGCACAGTCGAGGCTATGGGCAGGGCCGGCGGCGCGGGCATCGGCGGCGGCGACTGCTTTAACCAGATCATCGGCGGAGGCACCGGTTCCGGCGGTACGGTTTCAATCTCCGGCCAGGGTACGAGCGTCACGGCGACAGGGGATGGCGGCTACGATGTGGGCAGCGGCAATAATAGTGGCAGCGACAGCGGCAGCCTGTCAGTCACGGACGGGGCCACGCTGGAAATGAAAAACAAAGGCACCAATGTCTCTAACCCAATCTACCAAAACTGTACTATTATTGACAAAAACGGAAACCGTACAGAATATAACAGCAATGATAATATAACTTTATCAACTTCTTCAAGTGGTTCGATACCTAAGGACAGCTATAAAATATCTGGAAACAGCATCAATCAGTCAATCACTCGTACTAACCTTAGAAGGCTTGCGAATGCCGGTAAGAGCTTGACGCTTGAATCCGACATGGTTGTTATGAGCTTTGATCCAGCTGCGCTGAAAGTCATTCTGGCAAATACAACAGGCAGCAAGGTGACATTTACTGCCATGCCTGCGGATTTAAGTAAATCTCCTGAGATAAAGACAATCATCGGTTCACATCCTGCTTATGATTTTTCTATCACATATAAAAACAATAAGGGTGTCAATGTACCGGTAAATGCAGAGTTCCCAGCCGGCTCGGCTGCGATTCAGCTTAACTATACGCCTTCAAAAAATGAATCACTTGGCAGCCTATTTATGGTTTATATAGACGATAAGAGTATCGAATGGCTAAATCATTCCAGTTATCATAATGGTTTCATGATGGCAGGTGTCGATCACTTCTCAACCTATGCAATAGCTTATAAAATATCAACACCAACCTATACGGATATCACTGATTATTGGGCAAAGAATGATATTGAATTCGTAGCTGCAAGAGATTTGTTTACAGTAAGCAAAACCAATGAACTTACCCCAAACGCCAGTCTGACATATGCCGAATTAATTACCGCATTGGGTAAGCTTGCCGGTATTCAGCTTGAAGTATCTATGACAGATATCAAAGCTGATGCTGCTTATGCGCCTTACATTGATTGGGCTATACAAGAAAACATCATTCCAAACAGGTACGAATTATTTAATCTCAACGCGCCAATCACACGTGAACAAATGGCTGATGTGATGATGAATTACGCAAAACAGATAGGCTATACAATTCTTGATACACTTGTTTCAATGCCATTCACAGACAAGAATCTAATTAGCAAAGAATCGGAAAAAGCTGTAACGGCATTGTATCAAGCAGGTATCATCAAGGGCAAAGACGGCAATCGATTTGATCCATTAGCTTATGTTAATCGTGCAGAGGGTTCAGCAATGCTGCATCGCTTTGTGGAAATAATGATAAATCCTGATACAGCAAACGGTTGGGTGAGAAATGATTCAGGTCATTGGCTTTATTACCAAGCAGGCAATATTCTTACAGGATGGCAGACTATTGATAATCTGACCTATTATTTTAACAGCTATGGTGAGATGCATGAAGGCTGGAAACTAGATTCAGAAAATGAAAAATGGTATTTCTGGACAAATGACGGGGCTGTAATTGGCTGGAAGTTTATTTATGGTAAGTGGTATTTCTTCTATGAGGATGGCAGTATGGCTGCTAATACTATCATTGAAGGTTATCAGCTAGGCAGTGAAGGCTCGATCATATATAACTAATAAAAAGCAAGGTAATCGTGCATATATTACCTTGCTTTCTTTAGGTTTATTTTATTTAAGAATCCGCATTGAGTTAAGAATTGCAAGCACTGCCACTCCAACATCGGCAAAGACACCCATCCACATATCAGCATAACCAAATGCACCTAGGACTAAGATTACAAATTTAACTGCCAATACGAAAGCAATATTCTGATTCATAATCTTCTGTGTTTTCTTTGCTACTCGGATAGCATCACCAATCGCATCAATATTATCTTTCATTAATACGATATCAGCAGCTTCAATCGCGGCTTCACTACCGATACCGCCCATTGCGATACCTAAATCACAGCGAGCCAGTACCGGTGCATCATTAATACCGTCACCGACAAAAGCAACCTTGCCATTTTTGCCGTTTGATAATATTTTTTCGATTTCATTAACTTTGTCTGTTGGCAGCAGCTGCGCATGAACCTCGTCGATGCCTACCTGTTCAGCAACATGAGAAGCTGTTTTCTCACGGTCACCCGTCAGCATGACCGTCTTTTTAATTCCTAAATGTTTAAGTTCAGCTAAGGCATTCTTGGTAGATGGCTTGATTGTATCAGCAATTACCAAATAACCAAGATATTGATTATCCTTCGCTACATAAACTAAGGTACCGTCAGCATCCACCGTTGGAGCCTGAATATTAAACTTATTCATCAGCTTTATATTACCGGCATAGATACGCTCGCCATTCACAACTACACTGACACCATGTCCGGCAATTTCCTCTACATCACTGATTTCAGCTTTATCAATCGCTTTTCCATAACGTTTCACGATTGACTGCGCGATAGGATGCGTAGAATAGCTTTCCGCATAAGCGGCATAGCGCAGAAGAGCATCTTCATCATTGCCATTAATTTCAGTCACTGAGAATGTGCCGGTTGTTAATGTACCGGTCTTATCAAATACGATTGTATCTAAATCTTTTAATACTTCCAGATAATTGCCGCCTTTAATCAGCACACCTTTTTTGCTGGCAGCACCGATACCCGCGAAATAACCAAGAGGTACAGATAATACAAGAGCACATGGGCATGAGATAACTAAGAAAGTACATGCACGGCTGATCCATTCAGTCCATTCATAGCCAGTATTAAAGAATTGAGGAATAATCGCGATAGCCAATGCCAAGCCGCAGACAATCGGTGTATAAATCCGCGCAAAGCTTGTGATTTTTTGTTCAGTAACAGCTTTCTTACTTGAGGCATTTTCCACAAGCTCAAGGATTCTTGATACTGTTGATTCACCATAAGGCTTACTTACTTTAATCTGAAGAACACTGTTTAGATTTACACAGCCAGCCATAACTTCATTACCTTCTTCAACCTCAGCCGGCATACTTTCACCAGTCAGCGCTGATGTATCCACTGAACCGCTGCCATTCACAATAACGCCGTCAAGCGGAATTCTTTCACCTGGTTTCACAAGAATCAAATCATTAACTTTTACTGTATCAGGATGCACATCTATTTCTTTGCCATCTTTAATGCAGTGGGCAATCTCACTTTTAATATTCATCAGATTAGCAATTGATTCCCTTGACTTGCCTACTGAGAAGCTTTGGAACATTTCACCAACCTCATAGAAAATCAAAACTGCAATAGCTTCTTTATAGTCCCCGATTGCTAATGCACCGATAGTCGCAATACCCATCAGGAAATTTTCATCAAAAATCTCTCCGCGCCGAATATTTTTAATTGCTTTCTTTAAAACCTTCCAGCCGGTAATCAGATACGCTGTCAAATAGAATACAAGTGACAGTACATTATTCTCTCTGAAAACAATACCTAGAATCAGCAGGATAGCACCGATCACAATTGGAACCAGCTGCTGCTTCACACCATCACTGGCTTTCTTAACCGACTTTGTTTCAGTTTCTTCAATGACCACTTCATCTTCCATTGATAATATGGTTTTCTTCATGAGTTCCTTAACTTGCTTTTCATCATAGCCTTCCTGAATATCAAACAGCAAAGCGCCGGTTGTGAAATTCAATGAAGCTTGTTTAATACCATCAAGAGTATTAAGTTTATCCTCAATCTTTAATGCACAATTAGCACAGTCAAGACCGCTGATATTCCATTTATGCTTACCGCTTTGAACACGTTCTGACACTGCTTCATGATCATGGCCGCAGCTGCATTCATGATCGTGATGATGATGACTATCCTTTTTGATAACTTCAACCTCATCCTCAAGCTCAGTAATCGTATCTATAACATGTTTTTCTGCCGCTTCTGAAAATTCCTTGTATTTAACCACACATTTTAATGTAGCAAAATCTACTGCCGCTGTTTCAACTTCAGACAGCTTGTTCAATTGGCTTTCAATCTTCATTGCACAGTTCGCGCAATCAAGACCTTTTAATAAATAATGTGCTTCATGCTGCTTTTCATGATGATGCTCATGTCCGCAATTACAGCCATCTTCATGATGATGTTCCTCATGGTCATGGTGATCATGATGGTGTTCCTTATGATCATGACCGCAGCTGCATTCACCTTCATGATGATGCTCCTCATGCTTATGCGAAGCATTCTTTTTTATTACCGTTACCTCATCTTCGGTATCAATAATGCATTGAATAACCTTTTGCTCAATCTCCTCTGAATAAGTCTTATAATTAATAACACACTTCAGAGTAGCAAAATCTACAACCGCTGTTTCAATTTCCGGTAATTTATTAAGCTGCTTCTCAATCTTCATCGCACAGTTTGCACAATCAAGACCTTGAAGTAAATATTTAACCTCATTCATTTCACTAAACCTCCTATTCTTCAATTACGTGCTTATAACCAGCATCGAATATATTCTTAATATGATCATCATCCAACGAATAATAGATGACCTTACCATCTCTGCGGAATTTTACTAAACGCGCCTGTTTCAGCGTTCTAAGCTGATGGGAAATCGCTGATTGAGAAACATTCAGCAGCACTGATAAATCTCCGACACATAATTCCTTTTCAAATAATGCACAAATAATTTTGATTCTTGTTGAATCACCGAAAACCTTAAATAATTCAGCTAGATCATATAAAATCTCATCTGCAGGAAGTTCTGCTTTTACCTTATCAATAATTTCTTGATGGATCACACCAGATCCTTGTTCTAATTCATCTGTCATAGTTTCACCTCAATATATGAACATCTGTTCATATGACAATATAATAATAGAATAGGTTATAGGTATTGTCAATACCAAAAATGAAAAAATGCTGCTATTACAGCAACATTAATTGAATTTATAATGAATAATTGGTACTTAGATGCTTATAAATGCAATTTCCTATAAGATAAAAAAGTACCTCAATCGATTGCATTCATTATATTTTAGAAAGAACATTATGAAATTTCTACAGCATTAAATTATTCGCTTACTTAATACGCACAACATGGTAAAAACGATCAAGGTTAAATTGTATTGGCCCTGTCAATTCACCGCTCAATAAATCATATTCGTATATCATCTGACCTGTTTTAACATTGCCTTGAATGAGTGTTACTGAATGTTCAAGCATAGATGGCATTGTTTTAGTATTCTCCAAATCAAGCAATGTCTTTATTGACACACTGCTGTCATTTAAAATTGCTTGATAGATAGTTCCTTGACTATTGATATAAACTGTATTATCTATATTATCCAATACTTCTGGTACAGTTAATCGTAGTTCTGCTCCTGCTTCATCAATATAGGGAATTAACATTGAAGGGTTGTCTACTAGAATAAAGCCGCCTTCACTTACAGCATAGTGCTGTTCATTGATTGTGGTGAAATCATAAATAATACTTGATACATTATGGACACTTAGATCTTGCTGATCTAAAATCGCCATCTTATGATTTCCCTTCCAGCTTTTACCGATATAACAGATTTGATCAGGACAATTAATAGTAGTGATTGCATCTTCTAAATCAATACATTCAGTTTGTGATAAAGTACATATTTTAGAAAGATACGCACCATCCTCTGTAGAACCAGAATTTAGATAATAAATAAGCTCATCTCCCCTAAAATCTATAACATTAATATTTGAATCACTTAGTTTATCAGCTTCAAAGGTATTTAGATCGATTTGAAATAAACCACCATTACCAAACATATAGAAGATCCCAGCGTCCTTTTCAAGCTGGTAATAGAATATATCCTTCTTATTCCCCATTTTCTGGATTTCTTCTTTAACAATTTCACCAGTTGAATCCAAAAAAACGAAATGATTTGCCCTTCCCCCAGACACAGGTTCATCATAATATGCTAAATACGAAATATCATCAAGCTTATTAACATTATAAACGATAGAATCTTCTGCTTTATTATTACAGCCTAACAATGAAAAAATAAATACAGAGAACAGTAATAATCTTTTAATCATAAGATACCTCTGTTTCTATTATTGATATATGCTGAATAGAAACTGACAATTCAGTCTCAGCTATTTGATTTATCTCTTCCTGTACTTGATCTACATCATAACTTTCGCTTTCTGCTGCATTAATTACACCGTTTTTAAAAACACCAAAAGCTAATAAAAAGCTTAGCAATATTGCTTTTTTTATCATAAATTTTCTCCTGATTTTATTAGATAAAAGTAAGTTACAATCTATAAAAATTTGATTGTATTATTTAACACCCTCTGCATGTTTTGTTACCTAGATTAAATCACACTATTCAAAATTAATCAAATGCCTTGTGTCGATTTAAACCAGCAGCTTTTAGTTAAATTTACATTTATTCCTAAGTATCTTATTTTTTCTAACCCATTTCCATTTTCATCATTAAATTTACTAAGTTTACTGAAGGTAATCCTGCTTTGTACTTTACTAACAAACAATTCATTAACGTCTTCTGTGTTATCATGGATATCAACATGCTCCCAGGTCATCACTCTGCTTCTTAATAGTTCTGAATTGTGCGCATAAATAAAACCGCCCATGGCATCACTTATCCACAAGGCGGTTATTTAAGCATTTTAATTCAGCAATAACTACTGATTCAGTTTTACATTTCCAACAAATGACTAAGCTCCTGAACTCTTTCATATTCTTTTTCAATATCACTCAGCATCGCGTTATAATCTGCATCCCCACGTTTAACCCGCAGTGGTTCTACAATGACACAAACTGCATTATACATCGGTGTCAGCCCCATATTGGCTACAACACCCTTCAATGTATGGGCAGCCTCAAAAGCCTTTTCTAAATCACCGCTTTGTATAGCATCATTTAACTTTTTTAAATTATCATCTTTAAAAAGCATATTTAAAAATTTCAGATACATCGATTCATTATTCATGAAACGAGGCATTGTTGAATTATAGTCACCGCCATAATTTTCGAATATTTCCTTAAAATTTTCCATCAGCTTAAGCCTCCTTGCCGAAAATGAAATCATAAAGTGTTTGATATAAGCGTTCAGGCTCAATTGGCTTCGCAAGATGAGCATTCATCCCCGCCGCTTTGCTTTTCTCAATATCATCATCAAATGCATTTGCCGTCATGGCAATGATTGGTATTGAAGATGCGTCCTGATTACTTAAATGACGAATATTCATTGATGCACTTAAACCATCCATCAACGGCATACGAATATCCATCAGAATTGCATCATAATATCCAGCTTCTGATTTACTGAATTTCTCCATCGCCCGCAGCCCATTTTCAGCTGTTTCAACCATAAATCCCTTATCTTCAAGCAGCATAACAGCTACCTCAGTATTAATTACATTATCCTCTACAAGCAGCACCCGCTTGCCTGTGAAATCATAATCCTGAGTGGCTGACGATGTTTCTTTTTCTTCTTTTTCACCTAATACTCTTGAGAAAGCTGAAATTAATGAAGATTTAAACATCGGCTTACTCATTAATAGATTTACGCCTGCCAGCTTCGCTTCATGCTCAATAGCAATCCAATCATAAGCTGTCATAATAATGATCGTTACGTCTGGGCCAACGATTTCACGTATTCTTCTGGCGGTTTCAATGCCATCCATTTCCGGCATTTTCCAGTCGATAAGAATCATTTCATAATATTTACTGCTGCCCCAAAGATGCTTTACCCGATCAATTGCTTTACGGCCGCTGTCTACCCATTCAGCCTTGATGCCAATTTCTTCAAGTGTCATTACCGCACTTTCACAAACCGCCACATCATCATCTACGACTAATGTTTTCAAATGTGAGAAATTGTAATGAATCTTCTTTTGATTATGACGAAGCTTCTCTTCTTCAGTAATTCCTAATTTCACATCTACAATGAATTCTGAACCAATACCTCTGATTGAACGAGCAGTAATTTTACCATCCATCATATCAACGATATTCTTAGAAATTGCAAGACCAAGACCAGTACCGCCGTAAAGTGCGGTTGTACCGGTGCTTTCCTGAGCAAATGGTTCAAAAATATGCGGCAGGAAGCTTTCATCCATACCCACACCGGTATCATTCACAATGAATCGCAGCACGGCATCATTCTTTGTTTTACGATGCTGAGCAGCTGAGAAGGTAACCTTGCCTCCCTCATTGGTAAACTTAATCGCATTACTTAAAATATTGATTAAAACCTGCTGAAGCTTCATTGCATCACCCATGTAATAATCATCAAGCGTTGGATCGACGATGCATTCATAGTCAACACCCTTAGCTGCTGCCTGTGCATAACAAATTGAATTGATACCATTTAAGAACTCTTCTGTTGGTATCTTTTCATTTTTAAGCAGCATCTTTCCGCTTTCGATACGGCTCATATCTAAAATATCATTAATCAGTGATAATAAGAAGCGGGAAGAAATACCAATTTTAGAGATACAGTCCTGAACCTGCTCATCATCACCAATTGAACGAGCCGCGATGGTGCTCATGCCAATGATTGCATTCATCGGTGTTCTAATTTCATGAGACATGCGTGAAAGGAAGTCCGTCTTAGCAGCATTAGCCTGTTCAGCCGCTACCAATGCAGCTGCTAATTCAGCTTTCTGCTTCTGTTCCTTACGCACCACATCCGTAACATCCGTTCTTGCCATGCAGACACGGCCAAGTTCTTTATTAATATAAAACACTTGGAAACGTTTCACTAAAGGGATATTTTCTTTATTGTTCATTTCAACAACGAAGGTATAGACATCCTGCTTTTCCAGCTGAGTTTTCATATACTCAAAATCAAGCTTTTCAAGATATTCCTGACTTGCTTTCTCATTCATGCAGCGCTTTGCTAAATCATGAATATTTTTTTGGAAATCTCCTTCAGGCTGCAGCATATTTTCAGGCTTATTGGTGAATGAAACCATCTGATAAGTCCCCTGAATAATATCAATATCCATAATCACATCATAATCTAAATCTGCAATCCGCTTAAGCAGCTGTTCCTGAAGCTTTTGTTTCGTTGTATCAAATGTATAGAAGAATATAATCAAATCATCAGTTTCCGGATTCAGATAAGTTCTTAAATTGGTACTGACCCAAAAAGTAGATCCATCATTGCGCCGGCGCAGATATTCAAGCCGGTAATTCACTTTGCCATTTTGATAATCCGCGAGAACCTTCTGACGATTTAATGTCTTTCGAATATGATCACCGGCAATCATATCAACAGCAGAAGCCGCCAGACTCTCAATCGTTTGATCATACGTATCCCCAACATGCGCCACGGTAACTTCAGACGCACCAAGATAATTTTCAATAATATTTTTAGTTACATTCATTCGTCCCTGAAGCGTTCCGCCTACCGAAGACAGCTCAGTGAAATAAGCCAGTTCTTCTTCATAAAGATCTCTAACTCTGGACTGTACTTTCTTTTCATCGGTAATGTCGACAAATACACAATAGAAACATGGTTCATCTCCCTCAATAAAAAGCTGAGCTTTAATTGAAATCCATTTAATTGAACCATCTTTACAAATCAGACGATTTTCATTATGTATCGTATTCCCTTGGGTAAGCTGTTCATTTAATATATCCTTCATTACTTTATAATCATCAGGATAGATAACTGCCGACATTTTATTGCCCATCGCTTTAAATTCTTCACGGGTATAGCCAAGAAAGTCAAAAAGACCGTCATTGGCATCAATTACGGAATAATCATCATCAAAGCGGCAGCGAAAAACAGCTCCCGGTATATTATTATAAAGATTTAAAATCTCTGCCTGTGCTCTTTTCTGTTCACTGATATCAATGCACACGGATACGATTGCATCTTTGCCATTTTCGGCTTTCATTTTACGGCCGGTATCATGAACCCAAATATATGAGCCATCTTTTTTACGCATCCGATACTCTACTATATATTCATCCTTATAAGCTAATTGTTCACTTACTTCCTGATCCACTCGCTGCTGATCAGCCGGATGCATACAATTAATAATTAAGCCCTTAATATCCTCTACAAACTCAGCTTCATTCGCATAACCTAAATAGTTCAGCATCCATTGATTAACAAAATAGTATGGAAAATCAGGCTCAATATAGCCGCCCATCATCCCGCCGGCAATTGCATCATTAAGCAGCTCCTGACGTTGTTTCATCACATTCTCAATAACGATGGTATTCGGATAATGTTCATCCTGCTGCTGGGTTACACTTGGTTCTGAGAAATGAAGATTACAAATCAGCCATTCCTCATTATCTTTACGCATCACAAAAAAGCCGTTCAAATGCCACGCATAAACTGAATTTTTAAGAGTAAACTGGGCAGAAAGTGTATAAACCGTATCACTTAACTGCCGATCATAGATAAATTCCAGCTTAACATGAAATGGCTCACTGATTTCCTTAATATCCTCAAGGATATAATTCATCATTTCGTCTTTGCCATTTGCGAATTCTTTCTCACTTGTACCGATAAACTGTACATCTTCACATAAATAATTAGCTGCCTGCTTTAGATCGCGCTCCTGAAACCAGGCGATACAAAAATTTACAGCTGTTTGCTTGGCATCGACATTTCTCATTCCATTCATCCTTCTTTCCAAAAACAACAGCTGCCTCTGTTTTCCTTTTTAGCCTGAAGCAGTGCCTGATCAGCTTTTTCCAAAACATCACTAAAAATATCCAGCTCTTCCATAACGGCAGCTCCCGCTGAACATGACCATGTATATTCATTTTTAATACACTTGTTATTACTTGCGGTGCAGATTTCATGACCCAGCTTTTCAATACCTTCAGCTGATGTCTGAGTAGCCACGATGACAAATTCATCGCCGCCGATTCTCGCCAGTAAATCCTTTTCGCTTGTGCAGGCACGAAGAATCATACTGAACTGAGTCAATTCCTGATCGCCCGCGCGGTGTCCGCATTCGTCATTATGATTATTAAGATCATCAAGATCAAAAATAAATACCGCTGCTGGCAGATCTTTTTTATTTAAGCTGCGGACTGCATTTTCAAGACCGTGACGATTTAACAGACCTGTAAGATGATCCTTATAGGCGGTTTCCTGCAGCTCACGGATTTTGCGCTGTGCCGCCGCGTCACGAACAGACCGCTGTACGCGTTTTAATAAGCTGTCCATATTATGCGGTTTAGCAATATAATCATCAGCCCCGCTGTCCAGCGCCCGGCTTTCCAAATCAGCATTAGCTGATGATGACGCAATGACCGGAAGATTCCAATACTGCTTCTCACTCTGTATAAAATTGATAATTTTAAAACCATCATCATGCGGCATAGTTAACGACACTACAAGGCCTGCCGTATTCGGATGATCTTCAAGATAACCGAAGGTCTCTGTACTATTATTTGTATCAACGATCTGATAAGAACCCCGCAGTGCTTTGCGGATATTCTCGCAATAAGTTTTATCTTCATCAGCTATCAGCAGTACCGGCAGCTCTGTCAATATTTCACAGACATCGTCCAGTTCGCTTTCAGCATCTTTGCGGCTATCCGCAGATAAAAGCTTTTCAAATTCAAGTTTTGGTAAAGGCCGCGCGAAATAATAACCCTGCACATAGTCACAGCCTATTTCACTCAAGCGGCTCAGCTGATCCTTTGTTTCAACACCCTCAGCAACAACACTGACATGCATCCAACGAGCCAGATCAATAATAAATTGCAGAATCCCCTGACTGTTTGGTTTTGCCGTTTCATTCTGGATAAATTTCATATCCAGCTTTAAAATATCGATCGGCATTTCATTCAGCATATTCAAAGAAGAATAACCGCTGCCAAAATCATCCATTTCGATAATAAAACCTAACTCACGCAAATGGGTTACAGTATCAATGATTTGTTTAGGATTTTCCGTATAGGCGCTTTCAGTAATTTCTAAATGCAGCCGTGAAGGCGCTAAACCGTACTTATTAATAATTTTAATTAAAATATCTGCCAAATCAGCATTATAAATATCCGCTCTTGATACATTGACGGATACTGAAATCGGAGTAAAACCACGATCATCCCATTCCTTAATCAAAGAGCATGTTTTATCCCATACATATTGATCCAGTTTCGTAATAAAACCATTTTTTTCAAATAAAGGGATAAATTTATCAGGCGGCTGAAAACCAAGTTCAGGATGAATCCAGCGAACTAACGCTTCCGCACCCACTAAATTTTCATCTTTGATACGATACTTTGGCTGTAAATAAACCAAAAACTGTTCCTTAGCCAAAGCATCTTCCATACTGTCAGTAATAGCCTGATCCTTTAATAATTCATTACGCAGCTTATCATCATATACAGCAAAATATTTACCATACTGACCTTTAATGCTGTGAGCAGCCAATAGCGCGCGGTCACACATCTGTTCAACCGAAACACTGATGTCTTCAATATAATAAATACCCCACTTCATCACAATATTGCGTACTTCTAAAAAATCATTTACCTCAGTGCTGATTTCACTGAATAATTCATTGGTATAAATATTGTTATGTTCTAAAAGACACGCAAAACGATCGGAATTAAGCCGTCCGCAGATACCGATATTATTCACTCTTGTTTTATACATATCAGCAATACCGCGCAATAAACGGTCTCCGGCCGGGATACCAAATACATCATTAATTAATTTAAAATTTTCAACATCCGAACAGATAATATCATATTTACGATCCGGGTTACGCAGCAGAATTTCTTTTACACGCTGATAAAAGAATGCCTTGCTGTAAAGACCTGTCAGCTGATCATACTGAATCTGATTAATCATTGCGGCTGTTTCTCTAAGATTGATGATACTCGCTACACGATGCAGAATAATCTGTGGTTTATATGGCTTCGCTACAAAATCCGTAGCGCCATGAGATAAAGCGGCAACCTCATCAGATTCGCCGTCATTTTGTGTTGTAACAATAACAGGAATAAAAGAATAAGAAGGATCAGCTTTCATGATAGAAAGAAAAGTATAGCCATCCATGACTGGCATTACAATATCTAAAAGGATCAGTGAAATTCCTTCACCGTATTGTTTAAGCTTCTTTAATGCTTCTTCGCCATTTTCTGCTTCCAATACATCATAATTGGAATCAAGTATCTGACAAAGCAAGCTTCGATTCAGCTCATTATCTTCAACAACCAAGACCTTCCTTCTTGAAAACATGCAATGTCCCCCTTTGTTCCTTGAATTATACAGGATACTAGTACAAACGGATTTGAAGAAAAAAAAAGTTAACTTATCCATGTCCATCAACTGTCAATTTTCATGGTTCTGTATTAAATTCAGCGACATTCTTATATGGTCTAATTCTATCATAGAGCTGATAAAAAGGCAATTCCTTTCAAAGCATAAGCCCTTGACTATCAGCTATTTACAAGCTTTTTAAAAGATTGTCATGGATTTTTAAATGATTCCGTAAGAAAAAAAGAGATGAAACAAATCACCTCTTATAAGTTAATAAAAATTCTGTAATTTTACTGATAAATCTGCATTACACTATTTTTATTTCTGCTTTTTTCATAAGCTCCCGCACCACATAACTGCCGGCACTTAAACCAGCCGCTGCCGGTACAAAGGATGTACTTGCCGGCGGCATTTTCTCTTTTCGTGTCTTACCTTCTTCATTGATTACCCGTGTTTGAGTAATCGGCAGTTCTTTTGAAAAGATTACCGGTATTTTACCTTTAATGCGGCGTTTGCGGACGATATTGCGCATGACCTTAGCCAGCGGATCATTTGCCGTTTTCATTAAATCACAGATTTCAATCTTAGTCGGATCGAACCGGTTGGCCATACCCATACTTGAAATAAAAGGTATATTTCTTGCTTTGCATGCTTCAATTAAATCCGCTTTGCTGGTGATTGTATCGATACAGTCGATGACAAAATCAATCGGCTGATCAAAGATTTCATCATTGACTGCCGCTGAGTAGAATAAAGGTTTTTCAATCACCTTACAGTCCCGGTTAAAAGAATGAATCCGTTCTGCCATCACATGCGTTTTGGCTTTTCCGATCGTTGTATATACGGCATGAATCTGGCGATTCAAATTACTTTCCGCGACGGTATCCGCATCAACCAAAATCAATGTGCCGATGCCTGAACGCGCCAGACTTTCCGCGGCAAATGAGCCGACACCGCCAACACCGGCGATTAATACACAAGCATCATTTAACGTTTTGATACCCGCTTCGCCGATCAGCAGTTCAACCCGCTGCAAAGCCTCATTCATTTAACGGTTTCCTTTCTTCTTTAAATTGGCTAAAAGCCATGCTAACGCATTCAATAATCGTGTGCTATTGTTCATCTTCAGTCCTCCAATATATAACATGTTTCGGCGATTTCTGCCTTGGCATCTAAAATATGCTTCCATTGATAGTTATATCCAAGCGATACATTAACAATACGGATACCTTCAATTTCTTTTGACATCCGCATATGTGAATGCGCGCAGATATTCATCTCTACATCATATTTCTTAAACAATTCTAAAAAGCGGCTGCTGCCTAAATAATTGGCGGCAGTATTAAAATACGGGAGCCTCCATTTTTTAATACATTGCGGAGTTGGCAGCATATGTGTAACAACCATAATTTTCTTATTGGTTTTTTTGGCAGCAGCCAGCAGTCTTTCTAAACGGTCAAGACTTTCCTGAGTGCGTGCCACATCTAGTTTTTCATCAACAATATTGCCGTCGATAAATTTACGGTCAGGCCAGCGGATAAGCGAAACCTTTTTCTTGCTGAGCTTTTGATAATCTAAGTTTGGATAGCTTGGGTCAAAGGAAAAATCATACCAGCCGCATTCACCAAGAATAATCCAATTCTTTGTTTCAATCGGATGCGCTGCAAGACTTGTCTCATCCTGCATCAGCCGTTCAAAATAATGCTGTGATTCTTCCATGGTCTGAATACGCTCACCGGCCAGATTTTTTTTCAGTTCACAATAGAGTTCATGATTGCCGGGAATCTGCATTACCTTCGCGCGGCATGATTTCTGCAGCTGACGATAAAAATACAAAGTCTTCACTGCCCCGGTAGATGTATCACCGGCAAAGATCAGGATATCAATCTTATTATCCTCGCAAAATTCCGAAAAGCACTTAACAAAATCATGATGATGATTATAATCTTCATGTACATCCGCAATAAATGCTATCCGCATGCAATCACTTCCTTTGCATTATAATATACCACAAATCAACAAAATGGTCGAATTATGACACTTTTGATAGGATGATCAAAAAGAAAAAAGGGCTGTCATCCCTATGTTTATGATGCTTAACCCTTATTCGCAAGCCATTTTTTAACTCTGGCAAACAGCTTCTCATGCCAATCTTCATCGCCAATATCAAACCATTCCACATGCATCTGATTGTTGAACCATGTATACTGGCGCTTGGCAAATTGTCTGGAATTCTTTTTGATTAATTCCGCCGTTTCGTCCACTGTCTGATTTCCCAGGAAATACTGCTTCCATTCTTTATAGCCAATCCCCTGCATACTTTGTAAATCCCAAACTGATTCATCATGAGGCTCAATCAGCTTACGAATTTCCTCCTCAAGTCCATCAGCGATCATTTTATCTACACGCAGATTAATCCGGCGATATAATTCATCACGGTCACAGGTTAAACCAAGTACCAGCGCATCATAGATTGGTTTATGCTGCTGCTGTTGCTCGGCATCGCTTTTTCGCTGACCAAGATGGGCGCGCATTAATGCTCGTTCCACCCGTTTGCGATTGTTTTTATGAATCGTGCCGCATGCTTTTGGATCTACAATCAAAAGCATATGATAAACCTCATCATTACTGCGTTCTTTTAAGAATGCACTGAATTCTTCATCAATTTCTTCTTCATGAAATTCATAGTCATAATAGAGTGATTTCAAATATAAGCCCGTACCGCCGACAATGATTGGCAGCTTGCTGCGCTGAGTCATTGAATGAATTGCCTTACGTGCTTCACTTTGAAAAATCATCACGTTATATTCTTCATCAAAGTCGTAACAATCAACCAATTCATGAACGATGCCGTCAGCTTCTTCTTCACTGACCTTAGCGGTACCGATACTCATGCCGCGATAAACCTGCATCGAGTCACCGCTGATAATTTCACCATCAAAATATTTTGCTAATTCAATGCTGCACTTTGTTTTGCCGACACCAGTCGGACCAGCTAATATCAATATTTTTTCCATCATTTATCCTACCCGGTAAAAGTCCTTTTCCAACTGAGCGTCGGTAATGCAGATCATTGTAGGACGGCCATGCGGACAGTGGAATGGCTGCTCACATTTTTTTAAATCCTCAATAACCTGACGCATTTCATCCATGGTTAAAGCCCGGTTGAATCGAATACTTGAATGACATGCCAAGGAAGCTAACGCGGATTTACGCAGCTTCGCTTCTGATATTTCATTATTTTTTAAAAACAAATCAACTAGGTCATGAACAAAATAATTCAAATTTGTATTCTTAAGCCATAGCGGTATTTCACGGAGAATCACACTGTCTTCACCAAATAATTCCAACTCAATATGCATCGGTGAAAGCATCGCGTTAATATCTTCAAGCTGGACAATAGCCGCTGGTGTTAATTTAATCGTTTCAGGTATTAAAAGCTGCTGCATCATGACATCCTTCGCGAAAATATTCTTTTTTAACTGTTCATAATGATATTTCTCCTGTGCCGCATGCTGATCAATAACATACAAGCCCTTTTCTCCCGATGCCAGAATATAACAATTATGGAATTGTCCGATAACCGTTAATTCAGGAAATGATTCATTAACCTTATCAACCTGTTTAACGAGATCCTCCTGACTTGGAATACAAGCGTCTTTTTCTGGTTCAGGCAAAGGTTTTGAAACTGGTTCGATTTGTACAGGCTCTGCCTTTTTCGCAAACTGCTGAAGCGGCACAAAAATGGAGGCTGATTCTTTTAACATTGGCTGAACCGGCTTTGGCGCTGAATCCTTTGGTACTATCGGCTTACTCTGTGCTTCATTTTTAGTGAAATCAGCGGTATAGATTGGATATGCCTCAGCCTCATTCATTTCAAAGCTATTCGCTAGCTCTTTGTTTAATTGTACGGATTGTTCCTTTTTCTCATCAAAATCAAATTTAGGCATTTCCGCAATGACTTTCTCTTTTACGGTTTTAACCTCGCTGACCTGAAGCGCCTTTTTTAACCCTTCACTTAACGATAAATAAATCAGATTTTCACACTGTTTTTCTTTTGATAAACGAATTTCCCATTTTGAAGGATGCACATTGACGTCAACAAGCTGCGCGTCCATTTCAATATTCAGCACAACAATCGGGAAACGATCACTGGGCAGATAAGGCGCATATGCATCTTGAATCGCTTTTTGCAGGCGCATTGAACGCACCATTCGTTTATTGATATAAATCAGCATGTAATACTTAGTAGCCCGGTTGAAATTAGGCTGTGCCGCATAACCGCTGATCGTATAGTCGGCATCACTGTTTTCAATGCGGATGGCGCTTTTAGCGAGATCACGGCCATAAATCTGCATTAATACTTCCTGCAGATTGCCGCTGCCATTGGTTCTGAATGTCTCAACATCATTATGTACCAATCGAAAAGCAATATCCGGATTCGCAAAGGCAAATTTCTGAATGACATCAGAAATAAGTGAAAATTCATATTGCGGTGACTTCAAATGCTTAAATCTAGCCGGTGTTCTTTGAAAGAGATCACGGATATCAATCTGTGTACCCTTTGGTGCGGCAAAACGTTCATGCATCAGCTGTTTGCCATAGTGTACCTGAACCTTTGTCGATGAAGTTCCGTCACTTGTTAAAAGATCAACCGCCGCCACAGATGCGATTGAAGGCAGTGCCTCTCCGCGAAAGCCTAAGGTATGGATATTCCACAGATCCTCATCTTTTTGAATCTTACTTGTTGCGTGACGTTCAAAGGCCATGCGGGCATCTTCAAAATCCATACCGATGCCATCATCAATAATTGTAATGCAGTCTAAACCACCGTTGATGATTCTGACTTCAATCGATGAAGCCTTCGCGTCAATCGAATTTTCAACACATTCCTTAACAATACCCATCGGTCTTTCTACAACCTCACCGGCGGCAATCATATTCGTTAAATGCTCATTCATCGTATGAATTCTTGCCACGTGAAACACCTCCTTAGCGTTTTAATTTTGCTTTTATTTCATATAAATATGCCAATGCGTCACGCGCTGACATAGCATCTAAATCAACTGCTGCCAGCTGATCGCAGACATCACGCTCGATAATATATTCCTCTTTAGGAAATTGGAATTCGCTGGCCGCTTCAAGATCAAGCGACTGCTGAGATTCCAAACCTGCCAATATCTGTTTTGCTCTTTCAAGCACTGATTCCGGAAGCTTCGCCAAACGAGCTACATTAATACCATAACTCTTATCAGCTCTGCCTTCATTCACTTTATACAAGAAGGTTACATGATCATTTTCTTCGTGTACTTCGACATGCAGATTCCGGATAGAAGGATATTTTTCTTCTAATGCGGTCAATTCATGATAGTGCGTAGAGAATAATGTTTTAGCGCCGATTTTCTGATCAATGTACTCCAGAATAGCATGGGCTAATGACATACCGTCATAAGTGGAAGTTCCGCGCCCAATTTCATCAAATAAAATCAGTGAATCTTTTGTTGCATATTTCAGCGCATTATTTGCCTCTGTCATCTCAACCATGAAGGTAGACTGGCCGCTCATGATATCATCACTGGCGCCGATGCGTGTAAAGATTTTATCAAAAATAGGCAGATGCGCTTTTTTAGCTGGTACAAAACAGCCAACCTGGGCCATGATGACAATGCATGCAAGCTGACGCATATAGGTTGATTTACCGCCCATATTAGGACCGGTAATCAGTACAATATCATTTGTTTCACTCATTTTTAAATCATTGGCAATATAACGGTTATTTTTTAACACTTTCTCAAGAATTGGATGTCTTGCATCAACCAGGTCAATTTCATGGGTCTTATGGAACACAGGCCGAACATAACCGTTTTCATTTGATACAATAGCTAATGAATACAAAGCATCAATCATCGCCACTGCCGATGCCAGTTCATGAAGCTTTGGCAGATACGTTTTAATTTGTGAAATCAGCTGATTAAACAATTCGATTTCCATCCGGATACTTTTTTCCTGAGCATGCAGGATTGCATCTTCTTTTTCTTTTAATTCACTAGTTACATAACGTTCCGCATTCGTCAGTGTTTGTTTGCGGATATAACCATATTCATCTTTTACTAAAGGAACATTCCCCTTGCTGACTTCAATATAATAACCAAACACACGATTATAACCAATCTTAAGATTCTTGATCTGTGTCCGTTCACGTTCCTTAGCTTCAAGCTCTAAAATCCAATCCTGTCCGGATTTACCGATACGCTTCAGTTCATCTAATTCAGCATTGTATCCTTCCACAAAGATATTACCGTCTTTGATACTGATCGGTGGATTTTCAACAAACGCACCGTCAAGCATCGTCTTTAATTCAGTACATGGATCAAGATTTTGAAGGTAGCTGTAAGGCGCGCAGTCAGCAAATGATTTTAAAACAGCCGGAATAGCCGTCAATGAATCAAAGAGTCTGACGCAGTCTTTGGGATTAGCACTGCCGTAAGCAATACGGGCGCATAAGCGTTCAAGATCATATACATTAGATAATTCTTCCCGAAGCTCATCCTTCAGAATGAAATTGCTGTTCAAATAATCGATAGCATCCTCACGCTGTTCAATCTTCGCCTGATCAACAAGCGGATACTCAATCCAGCGGCGCAGCATTCTTGATCCCATAGCCGTCTGACAGTGATCCATAAAACTCCAAAGCGTTTCTGATTTACTTGAGGTTCTTAATGTCTGCGTTAATTCCAGATTCTGACGGGTAGAAAAGTCCATCTGCAAGCTGTCTTCCTCATCAAGCAGTACAACCGGCGTCAGATGCTCCATCTTTTGTTTCTGTGTTTCATCCAAATAATTCGTAAGCAAACCAACCGCATGCTGAACGTGCAGGTTATCAATCGCTTCCACCAGTGACCGATATTCATCCTTAAGCTGAATATCATTAAACATAGATATTGTCACAGTTTCAAAATCCTCAATCAGCTTGATATATTTCTTATCAAAATTATTAGGCAGAATTACTTCACGAACATTACAGCTTAAACAGATCTTCTGAATACCCGCCGCATTGCGATCAAATAATTGCGCATGCATATCACCGGTAGTCATCTCACAATAAACAGCAGCGATGCCATATTGATAATCAATCAATGAAGCCAGATAAACACTTTCCTTCTCATTGCCATTTTCATCCATCACCGTACCCGGCGTAATAATTCTGATACAGCCGCGCTGCACGATACCTTTAGCTGTTGCGGGATCTTCCAGCTGTTCCACAACCGCAACCTTATATCCCTTCTGAGTCAGACGCAGGATATAACCATTCGCGGCATGATAAGGAATACCGCACATTGGCACACGTTCCTCAGCACCGGCATTTCTGCCTGTTAATACTAAATCCAACTCTCTTGATGCTGTTTTCGCATCATCGAAAAACATCTCATAGAAATCACCGAGCCGATAGAAAACAATGCAGTCCTGATACTTCTTTTTTTCTTCAAGATAATGCATCATCATCGGTGTATATTTTACTTCTTCTGACATTCTTACACCCTCATTTCACTTTCTCTATTATAACAAAATTACCTATTCAATGAAAGAAAAAAGGCCTTGGAATCAAGCCTCCTCAGCCTTATTACGTTTCCGTACGCGCAGCTTTTTGCGCTGATTTAATTCAGCCACCGATTTACTTCGGTGCAATATTTCATTACGGATAATCGTTGACATATTTCCCAAACGAATCAGATAACCGCCCTTCGCTTCCAAGATCAAATAAGCGCCATAACTCTGCAGGACAGCATAATCGATCAATTCGCGGTTTTTCAGTTCCACCGTCAATTTATCCGGTGTTGATTGGGCATCAATAATATTATCGATACCGCCCAAAGCATTAATAATCTCATTTGTTGTCTTTTCTTTATCAACAAATTGGAAGAGGCCGAAAGCATATTTACTAAAATAAGCTCTGGTCAGGAAAACAAATAAAATCGCGGCACCTAAACCGATAATCAACATTTTCATTAAGCTTGGCAAAACATAGGCACTGCGGAAATACTGAATAAGATCTAAACCAGCACCCGGATTGGCAAATAAAAGTGCATCGCTGAAATTATAACCAATAATTACATTAAAGATATGCAGGAACGCATATAACAAACCAACGATTACAATATAGAAACCATATAACATCGGTGAGAGCAGCAGGATCAGAAATTCTGCCGGCAGCGGATTCCCGCAGAATACCGATATTAAGATAGCCAGTAAAAAGAACAGCCAATAACGCCCGCGGTCTTTGCGGCTCGTACACAAACTATAATACGCAATATAAAAAGCCGGAATAATAAATAGGTTAATCACATAATAAGGTGTTATAAAACCACCGGTAGTCGTCGCCTGAACACCTTGTGCCTTTTGGGCTGTCCAGATAGCGACATCGCCAAAGAAATTTAAACCTACCTCATTCATCCATGTTCCGCCAGAACTTGTAAACCAGAAAATATTTCTTGGGATATCGACCAGTCCTAAAATAGCGCTTATTCTTTCAAACATGCCATACAGCATTAAGTTAATCGGATTCGTAATATCCTTGGCAATTAAGTCAAAGAATAGGTTTAACCCCTGGATTATATAAGGCCATATAAATGCCAGTGCGACACCGCTGACCACACTTAATATCAGAATTGTGATTACTGCCCAAGCATCATGATCAATGAAGGAAAAGATACCATATACTGAATGATGGCGTGAATGCTGATAGCATTTCATCGTAATAAAATAACTGATAACTAATGAAAAAATACCCATATTATATGGATCTACAATCCCTGAACCGCTGATTGGCAAAACATCAAAGTTGATTGAAATACCTAAGACTTCCTTATAGAAATATGATGGAAATGTTGTATCCAAAAAGAAAGTCATGGATATATTAATCAACAGATAGGCAATGACACCTACAATAACCGGCACACTGTCTTCAAATTTCTTTGATAAAACTTTTAAATATACCAGCACAGGAAAAATATTAATCAGGAAAGCACCTATATATCGAAACATTTCACTGGTACGAATGATGTTTTGATTCGTAACTGACCATAAAAATGCTACATTAGGATTGATTATTGCGCTGCCGACCCCTAACAAAACGGTTGCTAAAAAGAGGATTTTTAACGGAAATTGCATAAATTCTAATAAAGAATGCCATTTTGACATACCATCACCTCTTCATATATGATACCATTATTATAGTTTCTTATCAAACAGAAAGGAGTTGTTTTATGAATCTGAAAATTGCCGAAAACCAATCTGATTTCTTTTCATGCATGCTCATTCGATCCCGAGTATTCATGATTGAACAGAATGTTGATATCAGTCTTGAGCTTGATGAAGAAGACAAGACATGTACTCATTATTGTCTCTATGATGATGAAGGAAAAGCTGTTGGAACATGCCGTGTTTTAAAGCATGGCGACGTTGCCCATCTTGGCCGAGTTGCTGTTTTAAAGGAAGTTCGAGGCCATGGCTATGGAGCTTATATGCTTAAAGAAGTAGAAAAGCATTGCCGAAAGCTGGGTTATAAAAAAATCGAGCTTGGTGCACAGCTTCACGCACTGCCATTTTATGAGAAACAAGGTTATCATGCTTATGGAGATATTTTTCTCGATGCGGATATCCAGCACCGAATGATGGTGAAGGAACTATGAAGCAGGAATTATCCAGAGTAAAGGAACCCAAACGTTTTGATTTCATATTAGCCAGTATTATCGTTGTCATGATTCTGACCAGTTTGCTTTCTATTTATTCTTCTTTAAAGCTGGTGCCGGCATCTTATGGCGGATATGGGCTAATCTTGAAACAGCTCATGTGGGCGGTCGTAGGTTTAGTTGCCATTATCGTAATTATGTACTTTGGCAATGACGCGCTTTATGATTTTATTAAAATCGTTTATTGGATTTTGCTTGTCATGCTGGTGGTTCTGTTCTTGGACATGATGTTTTGGAAAATTACCGGACGTCACTTCCCCGGCGGGTTGATTGAAGATATCAACGGTGCTGTATCCTGGTATCAGATACCGGGTATTGGAACCTTTCAGCCATCTGAATTTATGAAAATTGTATTGATTGTGAAAACTGCGCTCATCATAGATGAACATAACAAGGATAAAACAGATGATACATACGAAAGCGATTTAAATTTATTTTATAAAATCATTAAAACATGTCTGGTGCCTGTATTATTAATTCTTTTACAGCCGGATACCGGTATTTGTATCATTATTTTTATCAGCATCGCAATCATGACTTTATGTTCAGGTGTACGCAAGGAATGGTTCACAATAGGATTGATTTTGGTACTGGTTGTCTGCGCGCTGTTTTTCTATCTCTATTTATTTCAGCGCCCGTTCCTTGAACAATTCATTGCTTCCTATAAGCTGAAACGATTTGATGGTTGGATCTATCCGGAAAAAAATTACATCGATGAAGGTCATCAGCTGTATACTGCTTTGCTGGCTTTAGGATCAGCGGGTTTGACAGGCATCGGTCTGCAGCCGGACACGATTTTCATCGCTGAAGCGCATACTGACTTAATCTTTGTTGTTTTTGGTCAAAGCTTTGGACTCATCGGCGCATTGTTTATTTTGATTTTATGTTTTGCGCTTGATTTTAAATTGTATACGATTACAATACAATCTAAAAATCCAATTGAGAAATACATGATCTGCGGATTCCTTGCCATGATGGTATATCAGCAGATTCAAAATATGGGAATGGTCGTTGGTTTACTGCCAATTACCGGCATAACGCTCCCCTTTATTTCTTACGGTGGTTCTTCACTGCTCTCTTACTTCATCGTTATCGGTTTAGTGATGAATGCCAGTGCTAAAGCAAAGAAATTATCTGATTACGTTTATTCCGATTAAAAAAGATCTGTCATGGAAATAGCTTCTGAAACTGTTTCACATGCAGATCTTTTTATTTGCTAATATAAATTTCTCAGTCTTTTTAAATAGCTGTTCTGGCGGTAATGCACAAATAGAATCTTCTTTTTACACATTGAAACCTTAAGTTCAAGCACATCATCTATTTCCATATGTTCATGATCGTAGCACAGAATAGCTGATTTAAAATTTTTGCTTTTCATTGAAATGACACGCCGGTTATTCAGTATCAGAGGTACACCTAATGAATGATAAAGGCTGTGATGGATACCGGTGATTTCATGAAGCTGAAGCAGATTCAGCCCTTCATCAATTACCGCACCTTTTAAAGAACGATTGTAAGCTGTCGAGCCTGCTTGCGTACATACACACATACCAGTACCTCGATAATTTTCGAAAAACTCATCGTCTATCATCACTTCTAAGTCCAAGGTTTGAATTACATTTTCAATCCGCATTTCATTGATTGCATAGACACTTTGCGTACCATTTTCTTTAATAACATCCACTCTTAATAATGGTACACCATGTGTTTCCCCTTGCTGATTGATAATATCCTGAATACAAATATCTAATTCATCCTTTGTATAATCGGTGAAAAAGCCTAAGGTACCAGTATGAATGCCAACAAAGGCGGCATGTTCCAGATGCATATATTTATGTGCCGCATAAAGGAAGGTGCCGTCACCGCCTACAAAGAGTATCAGTTCAGGTTTTTCTCTGTCTTCCTGCCAACCAGCTTCAGTTAAGCGTTTTATTATAATTTCTTCGATTTGCTTTGAGCAATCATCTTTTTTAGCTACTACTGAAAATTTATTCACGCTGCCACTTCCTTTTTCTATTTACCTATTGTATCATACCTTTTGAGGTGATTCTATGATTAATCATTTAGAAACAGAATATAAGCTATTAGTCACAAAAGAACAATTTGAATGCTTATCGGCATTATACCCTAATAAAACATTCATTCCGCAATGCAATACATACTACGATACTAAAGATATGCAGCTGCGGCAATTAAAATGTGCAATGCGTATCCGTGAGAAAGAAAATAAATTCTTATTCACTTTAAAGACACCTGATCCTGACGGACATTTGGAGCATGAGTGTTTTGTGAATGAGAATTCTATTAAGGTTTTTGATGAACCATCAATCAAAAAACTATTGAATGAATTGGGAATTCATGATGAAATCGTTATGATAACTAATTTAAAAACTACTCGGGCTGTAGTTGATACCGGCATTGCGGAATTATGTTTTGATATTAATGAATATAATGGCATTACTGATTATGAAATAGAATATGAATTAACCGCTGATCATAATGGGATTGAGACATTTAATAAGATTCTTGCGGCTGCCGGGCTGCATTACGAAGAGAACTGTCCGTCAAAGATTGCGCGGGCAATGAGTCAGTTATGAAAATATTTTTAATTTATTGTTTGTTGATGAATATAGCCGCCTTCTTTGTCATGGGATGGGATAAACGATGTGCTATACAACATAAACAGCGAATTCCTGAGAAAACCTTATTTATTCTTGCCATTATCGGTGGCAGTTTAGGTTCAATATTGGCCATGATTGTCTTCCATCATAAAAATAGAAAGCCTAAGTTTTTGATAGGCTTTCCAGTGATATTTGTTTTACAAGTTATATTGCTTTATCAGCTGCTGTCCTAATCGGACAGTTTTTTATATTCGATATTAAGAGAAGTAAGCTGTGTTTCAATATCTGGCTGAATATTCTGCGTTAAGACTCTGAAAATAATTTTTTCATATTCCGGATTGATATCTGTCAGCATCTTTCTGAATAACGTAATATGGCCAATTGTAGTCTGTATTTTATTAAAATCATTAACCAGCATAGGTACATTAATAATTGTATCTTTGCCCCATTCAAGAGAATCAGCTTGGCTGCCGTTAATAAATTCGCCAGTTTTAGCTTCGTTGTACTTTCTCATTAATTGTTTGAGCATTTTTGTCTCATTCAGCTTTATTTTCTGATAAATAAAACCACATGACTGACGAATCGCATCTTGATATAATTTAATTTTGAATTCTTCTTCATTCAATTTACTTGTCCATAAATCAACACCGAAACTCATTGCTTTCATAATTATTTTTTCAGACAAGCATTGGTTTCCCTTATCTATATAAGTATAGCTTTCAAGCTTGTTAGAAAGCTTAGCATTGAATTCACTCAGATATACCGGACTGTTGAAGAAAGCAACTTCTTCCAATAAGATACATGTCATTTTTTCAGGCATTTTTTTATCTTTATTCACTTTGATAATTGCTTCCGCACAGCTCTTTTTATTCAGATAGCCATTCAAGGTACCAAATTTTCTCCACATGGTATTGAAACTGCATGAAGTGATTTGCCGGCATTTTCCATATCCAATGATACCTTTTTCTCTTTTGCGCTCACTTCCCTTTGCGAGAAAGAAAAGTGTATCACCGACTTTGAAATCAGTGAATTTCATTTTAGATCCAGCGCGCCAAAAATTGAATGAATCATTGCCATTCAGACGATGAAATTCTATCATATCTTTATCAGTTACATGAACGATTGACGCCATACTTTCACCTACTTACTTTATTTCTAACCAATGACTACCAATTCCTGGTATTTGAGAGTCATCCCACCATGTTTCTTTATAAATATAATATTTACCTTCATAAAATATTTTTTGACCTTGACTACCTTTACCACTTAAAGCTGTTTGTATTGCTTCTTTACCAGTACCGACTATAGTAATAGCTGGCTCACTAGTTAACTCTATCAAAGTAAATGAAGGACCAGTAACACTCTCTATCCAATTTTGATCTTTTACAATATAATAACTTATAACTTTGCCATCTTTATCTTTCATTTCTACGATAGTTCCTGGTTGAAGTGTTTTTTTTATTTCTTCCCCTTTCACAACTGATATAACGTTTTCATAATTAACATCTAACTCAGTTCCAGGAATTTTAGGAGTTGTTGATTCTTCCGGGTCTGAATCTTCGGACTTATCACCATCGCCAGATTCTTCACCCGTTCCCTCGTTTTTATCTTCATCTTCTCCATGAATGCTGCATATTACTTTGCCGTTAGCATCATCATATGTATAAACACCGCCTGCTGGACATTTACTGCCCTGATATTCTTTGCCGTCATCACTATTAATATATTCATTCAATGTTATCTCTTCAGCACTCTTTGCTTTATAGAAAGTATAGGAGCGTTCTATAATATGTCTATTTGCTTCACAAGTTGCTTTTTGTGCATCTTTAGTATAGCCTAAAAACGATGGCACTAAGAATAATGCTAATATACCTAAAATTGCTATTACAACAATTAGTTCAATTAATGTAAAACCTTTTTTATTTTTCATTCGCCTCACCTACAATAATTATATAAGAATTATAGTCAAAAAGAAAGGACAGTTTTACTGTCCAATTTGTTTTCTTCCTTCAATAGCCTTTATTAATGTGAGTTCATCAGCATAATCAAGATGGCCGCCCATAGGCAATCCATGCGCAATTCGAGTTACAGTTACAGCTTTCTTTTCTAATAATTTCGATAGATAAAGTGCTGTTGTTTCACCCTCTACGGTAGGATTAGTGGCAATAATAATTTCCTTTGTATCCTCATTAATACGCTCAATGAGTGAATTTATATTCAGATCATCCGGCATTATGCCTTTTGATGTAGAAATCACACCATTCAGTACATGATAGACACCATGATATTCCTGCGTTTTTTCCATTGCGACTACATCCTTGATCGTCTCTACAACACAAATAATTGTTTGATCGCGCTGTCCATCTGAGCAGATATCACATTTATCATGTTCAGCCAAATTACCGCATACCACACAGGGTCTCAGCTGATTCTTAGCATTAGTTATATTTTTAATAAAATCATCAGTATCTTCTTGATTCCATTTTAAACATTCAAACGCATATCTTTCTGCTGTTTTCAATCCAACACCTGGCAGTTTTCTGAAGTTATTAACTAAGGCTTCAAATATTGCTGGATACATTAGAATGCTCCCGGTAATTTAACTCCGCCTGTTAATTGGTTCATTACTTCTTCTCTTTCAGATACAGCTTTCTTAACTGCTTCATTAACACCCATAAGAATCATATCTTCAAGAAGTTCTTTATTCTCAGCAGTCAGCAATGTTTCATCGATTTCAACCTTTGTTACTTCATATGCCCCATTGCATTCTACTTGTACAACACCATTATTAACTAATGCGCAGTATTTTCTTTCTTTAAGTGCTTTTTCAGCTTTTCCGATTTCAGCCTGCATTTTTTGTGCTTGTTTCAATAAACTTTGAATATTCATTTGATTAGTCCTCCTTAATAATTAAATTTTCTTCACCAAATAAATCTGTTACGATCTCTCGATCACTCTTTTCAGTTTTTTTTTCTTCTTCTATCTCAAAACTCATTGGTTCTGGTAAAGTACCGTTTTTCTGACGTCTGACAAATTCTTTAATCACTTCACTCTGATGAGTAGCTGTAATGGCGAATACCTTTTTAGATTTTGATAAAACCAAGTTCATGAAACTTAAGAATTTATTATCACTGTCTAATTCATTAATCTGATTAGCAATTGCCTGATTGTCCACAGAGAGTATTACATATTGCTCCCCACTGGCGACAATTTTACTGCCGCGAAGCAGATTTGCTTCTTTAGCCCAAGCTGGATCATGATAATAATCATCAAGAGCTTTCATTTTATCTGAATCTGCCTGTTTAAAAGCTTTATTTGCGCCAACCAGTAAACGAAGAATCATTTCATCTTTTAATGGCTTTGCACTTTTAGCTTCACGAACGACCGTTGGTTTTGCTTTTCTTTCGACCACAATTTCCTGCGGCATGTCCATAAATTCTGGTTCAGGCATATAGAACGCTTCAGGCTCTGGAATTGTTTGAACAGGTTTTAATGTTTCACGTGAAACATTTTTTCTCTCCTCTGCTTTTATTGGCTTCTGAACAGTAGTTTGCACTTCTGGTTCAATCATATTCAGTAAGCATACCTCAAAGTAAGATCCTACATTGGCAGCGAAACGGTATTTATCATACGCGTCCATAAGATATTCTATCATTTTCAATCGTTCTTTTGTAGACTTATTTATCTTAGCACTATGAATTTCATCATCTGCCAGTATTTTCAGCATACTGCTGTCCTGAGTATAGTCATGAATAACAGTTTCTTTCAGAATATCAATCAAATCCATTGTACAGCGTTTAATATCAATTCCCTTTTCAATAAGAGCTGATACTTTATTCATCAAATTCAACGCATCCTTATCACCAACCATTTGCAAAAGTTCTATTTTTTCTTTAACGGTCATGATTCCATAAATTTCATTGACATGATGTACCTGTACCTCATCTTGAGCATAGGCAATAACCTGATCTAAGATACTAAACGCATCTCTCACCCCGCCGTCAGCTAATTGGCAGATAAGACGAATGGCTTCATCATCGTATTTTATATTTTCATAATTCAGCACTGTAATCAATCGCTGCTTCATATCATTTATCGATACTTTAGTAAAATCATATCTTTGGCATCGAGAAATAATTGTTGGCAGCACCTTCTGCGGCTCAGTAGTAGCAAATATAAAGATTACATGCTCAGGCGGTTCCTCAATTGTTTTCAGCAGCGCATTAAAAGCACCTGCTGACATCATATGCACCTCATCTATGATATAAACTTTATATTTACCCTTTAAAGGCGCATATTTAACTTTCTCTATTAATTCACGTACTTCATCAACACCATTATTACTGGCAGCGTCGATTTCAATAACATCGGGATGACTGCCGTCTTGAACAGCAAGACAGTTGCTGCATTTTAAACAAGGCTTGTTATCATCAGCTTCACAATTGATTGCTTTAGCGAATATCTTAGCTATTGTTGTTTTACCTGTACCTCTTGGGCCGCAAAACAAATAAGCATGTGCTATTTTATTCTGTCTAACAGCATTTTGCAGCGTTTTAACGATATGCTGCTGACCAGCAACTTCATCAAAGTTAGTGGGCCGATATGTACGATATAATGCTTTATATGCCATAAAACACCTGCTTTCCTGCCTTTTTATTATATCAAAAATAAGCGCTTATTAATAGCAGAATATCGCTAGAAAATGATTTCCATCACACTGAGAAATAACATACCAAATAAAAAAGAAACATTTAATTGTTTCTCTGTTTTTTCTCTTCTCTTTTGCGTTTAAAGAATTTTTTTAATAATTCAGAACATTCTTCCTTTAATATACCGTTCGTTGCTTCTGGATAATGATTAAAACCTTTGATTTCATACATCTGCATGCAGCTTTCAATACATCCGCCCTTTGGATCAGCAGCGCCATAAACAACACGCTTGATTCTCGATTGCAGAATAGCACCCGAACACATAGGACATGGTTCTAAGGTTACATATAAAGTACAATTTTCAAGCCGCCATGTACCAAGCTTCTTGCAGGCCTTCTGTATAGCTAATATTTCTGCATGGGCTAATGAATCCTGTTTAGTTTCTCTTAGATTATGTGCGCGGGCAATGATTTTGTCTTCCAGTACGATAACAGCTCCGATAGGTACTTCATCGATACTTTCTGCCTTCATTGCTTCCTTGATAGCAGCCTTCATATACTTTTCGTCCATATCATCCCTCGATTCGGATATAATAAAAGCTACCACACATGAAAGAGCTCCCTTATGGCTGCTTCGTTCCCGACCTGACCAGGTTCAGTAGATTCCATTGTGATAGCTATATCATTATACTAAACAATTGTGATTCTTTCAAGTGCTTCATGATTATTTTAGTCAAATTCCATGAAATACTATACGGCAGACAGTTCATAAGAGCTTTTCTTCGTAATTCAGTATTATACGAATGGCAATCAATCTAATAATATCATCAACATATAACGTCCAATTGAATTAATTAAGCAAAAGAAAAGGAGTGAATCAAACCACTCCCATATGTTTCACGTGAAACATTATTTTTTCTTTTCTATCTTCTTAATACCACCCATATAAGGTTGTAAAGCTTCAGGAATGTTCACTGATCCATCTGCGTTTAAGTTATTCTCAAGGAATGCAATCAGCATACGCGGAGGTGCAACTACCGTATTATTTAATGTATGAGCGAAATATTTGCCATTATCACCACTAACACGAATTTGCAGACGACGAGCCTGTGCGTCACCTAAATTGGAACAGCTGCCTACCTCGAAATACTTCTTCTGGCGTGGTGACCATGCTTCTACATCCACAGATTTAACTTTTAAATCAGCTAAATCACCAGAACAGCATTCCAATGTGCGCACTGGGATATCTAATGATCTGAACAGATCAACGGTATTCTGCCATAATTTATCATACCACATAGCACTTTCTTCAGGCTTACATACAACAATCATTTCCTGCTTTTCAAATTGATGAATTCTGTATACGCCGCGTTCTTCAAGACCATGCGCCCCTTTTTCCTTACGGAAGCAAGGTGAATAGCTCGTTAAAGTCTTTGGAAGCTCTTTTTCTTCAAGAATTGTATCAATGAATTTACCAATCATTGAATGCTCACTTGTACCGATCAGATACAAATCCTCGCCTTCAATTTTATACATCATCGCATCCATTTCCGCAAAGCTCATTACACCAGTCACAACATTACTTCTAATCATAAACGGCGGCACGCAATATGTGAAACCACGGTTTATCATAAAATCACGGGCATAAGAGATAACTGCTGAGTGAAGACGCGCAATATCGCCCATTAAATAGTAGAAACCATTACCGGCTACTTTTCTAGCACTGTCCAAATCAATACCATCAAAAGCTTCCATAATTTCTGTGTGATAAGGAATCTCAAAATCAGGAACAACTGGTTCACCATATCTTTGAACTTCCACATTTTCACTGTCATCCTTACCAATAGGAACACTAGGATCAATGATATTAGGAATCGTCATCATGATCTTCTTAACTTTTTCACCAAGTTCAACTTCTTTTTCTTCCAACTCTTTCAGACGGTCTGCTTGTTCACTGACCTTCTTCTTCATTGCTTCAGCTTCTTCTTTTTTACCTTTAGCCATTAAAGCACCAATAGACTTTGACACCTTATTCTTTTCGGCTCTTAAAGCTTCAGCTTCCTTTTTAGTATTACGGTTCTCAATATCCAATGCGATAACTTCATCTACTAAAGGAAGTTTTGAATCCTGAAATTTCTTACGGATATTTTCTCTTACTAAATCAGGATTTTCTCTTATCAATTTAATATCAATCATTTTAATGTCCTCCTTGATAATAAAAAAGAGGTATCGTTTAAAGGGACGATACCTCGTGTTGCCACCCTTCTTGACAAAAGTAAACTTCCCTTTTGTCATCTCTAAGCTATAACGGTGCTGCCGTAATCGGATACTAATTTCACCGATTCACTCATGAGCTGATTTCAATGCCTGCCACTGATAACTCACACCAACCGTTATCTCTCTGAAAGCTTAAGACATTTACTTCTCTCAATCATCGCTTTCTAATTCTTAATAATTTAATCATGCTTCGTTATCATTGTCAATTATTTCAGCTGTATTTTCAACGATATTCTCAGCATTTTCCTCTGTTTCTGTAATTTCTTCAGCTTCTTCTTTCTCAACGATAGTTACTTTAGAAACCACTGCATCACTGTCGGATAAATTGATTAATCTAACGCCCTTAGTATTTCTGCCATAAGATGCGACATTCTCTAAGCTTAAGCGAATGATAATACCTTCATTTGTGACAATCATCGCGTCTTCATCACCATTTACAGTATGAATGCAAATCAAATTACCGGTTGCTTCTGAAACATTAATTGTCAGAACCCCCTTAGCACCTCGCTTAGACATACGATAATAGGCGATTGGTGTTTTCTTGCCGTATCCCTTTTCAGTGACAGAAAGAATATGTGATCCTTCTTTAGATGTTGCCAAACCTACAACATAACCACCATCAACATTCATACCCTTAACACCGATTGATTTACGGCCCATTGGTCGAATGTCTGATTCATGGAAACGTGCAACCTTACCATTTGATGCAGCAATCAGAATTTCATCATCACCCGTAGTTTCCTTCACACCGATTAATTCATCATTTTCATTCAGAACAATGGCGATCTTACCTTTCTTCATGATATTTGTGAATTCTGATGTTGCTGTTTTCTTAACTAATCCGTTCTTCGTAGCAAAAACATAATTAGCAGAACCACTGTCTTTCTTAACTGCAATCATTGCTTTAATCTTTTCTTCTTTTTCAAGTTCAAGCAGGTTAACGATAGGCATTCCCTTTGAAGTACGGCTTGATAAAGGAACCTGATAGCCCTTAATGCGATAAACCTTACCAAGATTAGAGAACAGCAGTAAATTGTCATGAGTTGACATTGTCAGCAGGAAGTCTACTACATCATCTTCATTAACTGCCATGCCCTTCACACCCTTACCGCCACGATTCTGTGTACGATATGTATCGATAGGCAGACGCTTTATATAACCATTGGTTGTCATCGTAATAACAATATCTTCAACAGGTATTAAATCCTCATCCTGCATATCAAAATCAGCATCACTGATTTCAGTACGGCGGTCATCACCATACTTATCCCGAACTTCTGTCAATTCATTTCTGATGATTTCAAGTACACGGGAATGATTTGCAAGAATATCCTTTAAATCAGTGATTACTTTCATTAATGAGTCATATTCACTTTCAATCTTATCTCTTTCCAAACCAGTTAATCTTCTTAACTGCATTTCCAGAATTGCTTTAGCCTGAATTTCACTGAGATTAAATTGACTCATCAAACCATTCAATGCTTCCGCATTATCTCTTGATCCGCGGATCAACGCTATAATCGCATCAATATGATCCAAAGCAATTTTTAAACCTTCTAAAATATGTGCGCGGTCTTCGGCTTTTCTTAATTCAAAACGAGTTCTGCGCTCAGTAACATCGATCTGATGTTCCACGTAACACTGAAGTGCTTCTTTAACACCCAAAAGCTTTGGCGCACCATCAACTAATGCCAATAAATTAACACCAAATGATGTCTGCAGTGAAGTCATTCGATATAACTGGTTCAGCAGCACATCAGCCTGAACATCTTTTCTTAATTCAATAACGATACGAATACCTTCACGATTTGATTCATCGCGTAAATCGGTAATTCCCTCGATAATTTTCTCTCTGACTAATGATGCAATCTTTTCAACAAGATTAGCCTTATTAACCTGATATGGAATTTCAGTAACGATTAATCGTTTCTTGCCATTATCCATTTCTTCAACATTGACACGTGATCGAGTTACGATGCTGCCGCGGCCTGTTTCAAAAGCCTGTTTAATACCTGAACGGCCTAAAATAATACCACCGGTAGGAAAATCAGGTCCGTAGATATAATTTTCCATTAACTCCATCGTTGTAATATCCGGATTGTCCATAATTGCTAATGTCGCGTTGATAGCTTCACGCAGATTATGCGGCGGGATATTGGTGGCCATACCAACCGCAATACCCACGGCTCCATTTACAATCAGATTAGGAAAACGAGCTGGCAGAACAACTGGTTCTTTTTCCTCACCATCATAGTTATCCATAAAATCAACGGTATCTTTTTGAATATCCTTCAGCAATTCCATTGAAATCTTAGACATACGGGCTTCTGTATAACGCATCGCCGCCGCGCCGTCACCATCAATCGAACCAAAGTTACCATGCCCTTGAACTAATTCATAACGATATGAGAAATCCTGACTCATGCGTACCATTGCGTCATATACTGCGGTATCGCCATGCGGATGATACTTACCGATAACGTCACCGACGATTCTCGCTGATTTCTTATAAGGTTTATCCGCCACAATTCCTAATTCATTCATTGAATGCAGGATACGGCGGTGTACAGGCTTCAAACCATCTCGTACATCTGGTAATGCACGGGCAACAATAACAGACATCGCGTAATCTAAGAAAGAAGTACGCATTTCATCCGATATTTCTCTATAAATGAGTTTATCATTATTTATATCCATGTGTATCCCTCCTAGATATCAAGATTCTTAACATAAATTGCGTTGTCAGTAATGAAATTACGACGCGGCTCAACTTCATCACCCATCAGCATTTCAAATACCTGATCGGCTTCCATTGCATCTTCTATTTTAACCTGAATCAATGTGCGGTTTGCCGGATCCATTGTCGTTTCCCACAACTGTTCCGGATTCATTTCACCTAAACCTTTGTAACGCTGGATATTGAATTTATCTCCCATATCCGCTTTAATTTTTTCCATTTGATCATCAGAATAAGCATATTCGATGCGGTTGCCCTTCTGCAGCTTATACAGCGGCGGCTGAGCAATATATACATATCCGCCCTCAATAATAGGTCTTAAATAACGATAGAAGAAAGTCAGCATCAACGCACGGATATGCGCGCCATCGACATCGGCATCGGTCATAATCATAATTTTATGATAACGAAGCTTGCTGACATCCATTTCCTCACCAATACCGCAGCCGAAAGCCGTAATCATTGAACGTATTTCATTATTTTCAAAAATACGCTGCAGACGAGCCTTCTCAACGTTTAATATCTTACCTCGCAGTGGTAAAATAGCCTGATATTTACTATTTCTTCCCTGCTTAGCGCTGCCGCCGGCTGAATCACCCTCGACAATATAGATTTCGCATTCACTTGCGTCTTTGCTTGAACAGTCAGCCAGCTTGCCAGGCAGACTTGAAATTTCCAGCGCACTCTTACGGCGTGTCAATTCACGTGCTTTCTTCGCAGCTAAACGAGCCTTGCTTGCTAAAATACATTTATCAAGGATCATCTTTGCTACGTTTGGATTTTCAAGGAAGAAACGCTCAAGCTGATCACCAAATACACTTGAAACAATTTTTCTAACTTCTGAATTACCAAGCTTTGTCTTTGTCTGTCCTTCATACTGTGGATCTGGATGCTTCACTGAAATAATCGCAGTCAAACCTTCACGAACATCATCACCAGACAATGTTTCATCTTTTTTAATTAAGTTATTATCACGGCCATAGTTATTAATAACGCGGGTTAAAGCCAGACGGAAACCCTCTTCATGAGTACCGCCCTCAATCGTATTGATATTATTACAGAACGAATAAATATTTGGCACATAACCGTCATTGTACTGCATCGCAACTTCCGCAATAACGCCATCTTCAGCGCCTTCCACATAAACGATTTCATCATGCACAACTTCTTTATTCTTGTTCAAATAAGCCACATATTCTTTTATACCGCCGGAATATAAATACTCTACATATTTATCCAGCTCATCATATTTGAAAGTCAGCTTAATATTCTTATTCAGGAAAGCCAGCTGACGGATACGTTTATTTAAGACTTCAAAATCATAATGGGTGGTTTCCGTAAAAATCTCTGGATCAGCCGCAAAACGAACCAAGGTTCCATGCTTATCAGGATCACAGTCACCGATGCATGTTAACTCACCGACAGCTTTTCCGCCATCTTCAAAACGCAGAAAATATACTTTGCTGTCCTGATAAACGGTAACTTCCAGCCATTTACTTAAAGCGTTAACGACACTGGCACCTACACCATGCAGACCGCCTGAAACTTTATACGCGCCGCCGCCGAATTTACCGCCGGCATGCAGGATCGTAAAGATTGTTTCAACCGCTGAAAAACCGCTCTTGGTATTAATACCCACCGGCATACCACGGCCATTATCTTCAACTTCAACAATATCATCCTTCGTAACACGCACATGGATATCAGTAGCATAACCAGCCAGTGCTTCATCAATTGAGTTATCAACGATTTCCCATACCAGATGATGCAGACCCTTTTCAGAGGTTGAACCAATATACATACCCGGTCTTTTACGAACAGCTTCCAAGCCCTCAAGAACCTGAATATCATCAGCGGTATAAGAATGCTCTACCTTATCTTCTAAATCAAAATGCTCATGCTTTTCTTCCATGCTAGTTCCTCCTTGCCTAGTTCTTCAGTTTCCCATTTTCGATCGTATAGAAATTAACCATTCGATCATTCAGCGAATTCATCAGATCCGTAGCGGAAATAAAAATCTGAATTTCTTTGGGTAATAAATCCAACAGCTTGCTGCGCCGGTACTGATCCAATTCACTGAATACATCATCCAGCAGCAAGATCGGCGTATCATTTTTAATCGTGTTGATCATCAGCACAATCCCAACCTTCATTGCCAGCAGAATCGTTCTTTTCTGTCCCTGCGAAGCATAATCAGCAGCATCCTTGCCATTAATCAAAATCGTAAAATCATCTTTATGTATGCCATAAGCAGTCGTTTTCATAAAACGGTCGCGTTCATAAGCTTCCTGGTATTTCGCCATGAATCCCTGCCGCATTTCATCCTCACTTAACGCAGGATCAACACAGCTCATATATTTCAATTCAAGCTGTGTTTCATCACCTGAAAGCTCATGATAAAAGCCTTCGCTGATTTTAAGCAGATCACTCATAAACTTCACACGCTGACGCAGTATGATAACCTGCAGCTCGGCCATGCGTTCATTTAAAACGCTCATATACTCTTCACTGAATTGCTCTCTTTTTAAGACAGCATTACGTTCCTTCAAAAGTTTTGAATAATCGTTTAGCTTAGACATATAACTTTTTGAAAGCTTACCAAGCTCAATATCCATAAATCTTCTTCTAATTTTTGGCTGAGCACTAAATAAAATCATATCATCCGGGCAAAACATCACCGCATTGCATTCACCGATAAAATCTGAAACACGATGAACCGGATTACGGTAAATATAAAGATTTTTACCAGAAGCTGAAACACTCACGCGCAATTCTTCTTTCTGCTCTTTCTTCTCAAGTATCGCATCAATCCCGAAATAATCAGCATCTTTTCTGATTAAATCACTGTCATCACTGCTGCGATGAGAACGTGTAGTTGAAAGATAATATATACTTTCCAGCAGATTTGTTTTCCCCTGTGCATTCTTCCCTAAAATACAGTTAATTCCTTTTTGGAAATGAAAAATACAGTCATCATAATTTCTGAAATTTCTTAAACGCAGCTTGGTCAGAATCATCAAACAATCGTATAATGCTCACCGTTGACAATCACTCTGTCACCTGGATAGAGCTTTCTGCCGCGGCGATTTTCTAACTCATCATTTACTTTGATATCCAGTTCCTTAACAGCATATTTAGCTTCACCGCCGGACTGTACGATATCTGCCATTTTAAGCATTTGAGCTAAGGTTATAAATTCTGTATTTATTTTAATTTCCATAGAAAAAACCTCTTTCACCTATCTTAAACATTATACCACATTTTCATGTGTTTTTGGGGATTTTCTCAACTCTTTTTAACCTAAAAAAGCAAAAGAAGGATAAAAAATCCCTCTTAATTTTTTTATAAATTTTACTAAATATTTTAAGCGTATGTTCTGACTGGCAATACCAGCTGAAGGATTGAATCATCTTCAATTGGCTGAATTACAAATGGCTTCATTTCTCCGCAGAAGCTAAAGCGAATCTTGCCTTGACGAATTGCCTTTAAAGCTTCAAATACATAACGGCCATTGAATGAAATATCTAAATGCTCACCTTTAAATACCGCATTGCTGAGATTTTCCGTTGATGATCCTACCTCTTGAGAACGTGAAGAAAGGATACAAGCTTTTTCATCTAATGACAGTTTAATTACTGAAACACCATCACTCTTGATGAAAGACGCACGGTCAATCGCACCTAATATCTCTGCAGTGTCAATTTCTAATTCATAATCAAAAGCAAGCGGAATCAATCTGGAAATATCCGGGAATACCCCGTCGATCAGACGCGTTTGAATAACCGTATTTTTTAAGATGAACTGAGCTTTCTTATCAGAAATAGCAACTGTGATTTCTTCATCCGCTTCTAACGTTTTAGATACCTCATTCAGATTGCGTGAAGGAATCGTGATGTTAAAAGTTAACTCCTTTTCAATCTCCACAACCTTCTTAGCAAGACGATAACTGTCAGTTCCAACACAGCGCATCGTATGACCTTCACAGAAGAAATTAACACCGGTTAAAGCGGGTCTTGTTTCACTGGTACTGGTTGCGAAAGATGTTTGTGAAATAATTTCTTTTAAAATATCTGAATTGATTGTGAAATTGTTTGCGGGTCTGATAAAGTCAATCATCGGATAATCCATGGAATTCATACCGTTGATTTTAAACTCTGCCGTTTTGCCGCTAATCTTAGTTTGAGTACCGTCTAAGATTTCAAGTTCTAATTCATCAGAATCAATCTTGCGGACAATTTCCAAAATATATTTAGCTTCAATAACAATTGAGCCAGTATCGTTGATCTGTAATGTTTCTTCGTTATCACTGTGGATTGTTGTTTGGATAGAAATATCTGAATCACTGCCAGTAAGCACAAGATGATCCAGCTTAGCTTCAATCTTAATTCCTGAGAAAGCCGGCAGCGGTGAAAAAGAAGAGATGGCTCTTGATACTGTTGACAGCGCGTTATAGAAAACTGATTTTGACACTTTGAAATACATGATGATTCCTCCTTTGAAACAGTTTTTTATTTTCTTTTTTTAATACTATTACTACTACTATTAGGATGTGGAAAAGTGGAAAACCCTAAAATATCCTAATGAATGGTTATATTTTATCAAATTTTGATGTGGAATGATAGTTTATAATCGTGGAAAAAGTTAAGAAATACCAAGCTTGCTTTCAATCTTGCCTACCGCCTGAGCCGTCATATCATTCTGTTTGATCGATTTTGTCATCTTATCATAGGAAGATATGATTGTAGAATGATCTCGGCCGCCGAATTCAGCACCGATTTTAGAGAATGGCAGATCCATATGCTTGCGGCATAAATAAATAGCAATATGACGGGCGTTGGATATACTCTTGGTTCTTGATTTTGATTCGATTTGTTGGCGGGTAAGTCCATAAAATTCACAAACCGCCTTTTTAATCCTCATCACCGACAATGTATCATCCTGATTTACAACCGCTGGATTTTCTTTAAACACTTCCACCGCAAATTTTAAATCAATAATTTCAGGATTAAAGAGGATCGCTTTAAAAATAAGGTTATTTAAAGCTCCTTCAAGACTTCTTACATCAGCAGAAAAACGATTGGCTATGTATTCAAGCACTTCTCTTTGTACCAGCACCTCTTCCTGCCTGCCCTCCAGCTTCTTTTCAAGAATAGCATAGGCAGTTTCAAACTCCGGTGAGTCAATACCTACTGATAAACCAGAAGAAAAGCGTGAAATTAAGCGTGTTTCAATTCCTTTAAGCTCAGATGGATGAATATCACTGGTGATAATTACCTGTTTATCATTACTGATCAGCTTATTGTAAAGATTAAAGAATATTTCCTGACTGCGGCCCCATTGCGCAAGCCGCTGAATATCATCAATTAATAGATAATCCACATTACAGATTGCTTCTTTTACTTCTTCAATCGTTTTATCTTTGATAGAGTTAACGACCAGCGTTATAAAATCTTCACTGTAAATATATAATACTTTTTTATCCGGCTGATTTTGTTTTACATAATTGCCGATCGCATGCAGCAGATGTGTTTTACCTAGACCGGAATTACCGAATATAAATAATGGATTGAAAAATTTTCCGGGTGTCATGGCGCATGATAAAGCGGCAGCATGACTTTCCCGGTTGCTTTGACCAACAATGAAGTTATCAAAGGTATATTTATCAAGCAGCTTATCCTCAAGAATGACCTCTTTTTTAGGTGCCGGCTGATTCGCGTTAGCAGCATCGATATCTTTTTTTAATCTTACTTCACACTGCATGGTTTGATCCATGACTTCACTTAGTTTTTGCTGAACAAATGACAAACATTCAACACTTTCAAAGACTTTTTTATTGATGACTGATGGGACTAAAATAATCGCTAAATCATCAATTATATCATAGAGTGTGGAATTAACAATAAACGCGTTAAAAGTAGCTGAATCAAAATAATCGCTTTCTTTAATGAGTGTTAATGTTTGGTTCCATATTGAATTTAAGTTGTTCTTAACATACGTAGACATTAGCATAACCCCTTTATTTATAGACAATTTTACTATAATTCAACTTAAAATACTATTGTTAAATCGGGCCGAAAAAAGTTTTCCACAGGAAAAACTTCAAATAGCTGTTAAGCATTGGCATTTATTAAGTTTTCCACAACTTTATGATGTGGAAAAGCTGTTGATAAACTTTTGTGGATAAAGTAAATTGTGGAAAACGTGGATAACTTTATGCCTTCAGATTTCTTTTCCATAAGTTATCAACATCAAAAAAGCCTATTATATAAGTGTTTAGTGTGGATATCAACGTTTTCCACATACGGTGGAAAACATAGTGAATTTGATTGCGGATAAGCATGTGTAAAACTATTGATAAAGGTTTTCCACACCTGTGTAAAAATACTTTATCCCCTTTTAACATGTCATTTTAAGTAAGATTGTGGAAACTTTGCGCAAAAGGTGGAAAACATGCATAAATTTGATCAAAAAAAGACAGAAAATCGCAGTATTTATCAGAGAATTGATTCGTGTTATGCGGAATTGTTCATGCAGCCAGTTAAATAACAGCATAATATTGCGGCAGCTGTTCATCATTGTTTCATTCAAAAAAATGACAGCAACACTGCCGCTCATCTACTATCTAATTATTTTCCTGTTATTTTTAATTTATTCTCAGTGCTGCTTGAAGGACGGTGGAAAAGTTGATGCCAGCTTTTTCTGCTTCAAATTTAAGCAATGAAAGGGTCATGCAATACTTCCTTACATTAAAGATAGCTCATGCATTTTCTGTGATAATATTGCTAAATCCTATCAAAACCGCTATTGACATTGATGTAAGCGTTTGCTAGAATGAAAAAGTAATAAAGGATTGTCACTCTTCGGGAGGCATCACCATCAAGAAACAAATATCTTGGGTGAAGTACAGCTTGAAGAGTTTTTATTTGTTTCTGAAAAAATTTTTATGATAAAATTAAGAAAGAAGGGATGAACATAGAAATTCTGTTGATGGAACTTCAGAAAAAGGGAAGGTGATGTCCGATGAAGGTTATGAAGAAAATAAATAACAATATCGCATTATGTATTGATGATCATCATCGGGAATTAATCGCGGTAGGTACCGGTATAGGATTTAAACAGTGTCCTTATGAAAATGAAAATCTCGATACTATTCAGCGAACATTTTATGATGTCGATCCGATGTATTATAATTTGCTGAATGAAATATCCGTTGAGGTTTTGGAGGTAGCTGCCAGAATTGTTGATATTGCCCGTCTTAAGATTGAATCAGAATTAAGTCCTAATGTGGTCTTTACACTTGCTGATCATATCAATTTTGCAATTGAACGAATTAAAAAGAACATTCATATTCAAACACCTTTGTATAATGATATCCAGCACTTATATGAAACGGAATTTAATTTAGGCGAGACAGCGGTAAAAATGATCCAGCAGTCAATGAAAGTTAAATTACCTAAAGGTGAAGCCTGTAATATCGCAATGCATTTTGTTAATGCAGAAACAATTTCATCTATTTCACGTCAAATGCCAAACAGCGATGAAGTAATTGAGGAAATTATTGAAATGATTGGCGCATATTTTCAAATTCATATTGATAGAAATAGTTTCAATTATTCAAGATTTGTTTCTCATTTATTGTATTTGTTGAAACGACAGGATAAAGCGGACAGTATATCCAGTGAAAACAGAACAATGTTTGTATATGTTAAAGAGCAATATCCTAAAACCTATGAATGTGTTCTGAATATTAAGGACTATTTAATGAATGAAATGAATTGGACGTTAAATGATGAAGAATTATTATATTTAATGTTACATATTAATCGATTATGTGCAAGAGCGGATTGTCACCGATAGAGCATCACCCTTAGCGCAGAAATTACATGAAAATCATGTGGTTTTTGAGTTAAGGGTATTTTTATGAAAAAGGAGCAAATTATGAAAAAATATGAACAAATAGCCAGTGAAATATTGAATGAGATTGGCGGTAAAGAAAATGTTACTTTTGTAGCGCATTGTATGACTAGACTGCGTTTTAATTTAAAGGATCAAAGTAAGGTGAATCAAGAGAATATTAAAAAGATTGAAGGTGTGCTGGGTTGTCAATTTTCCAGTGGTCAGTTTCAGGTAATTATCGGACAGACCGTTGAACATGTATATAAAGAAGTCTGTGAACTTGGACATTTTGAAATGAATAAGGTTATTGATGATGAACCAAAAGTAAAACAAAAATTGACTTTAAAAGGTGTTGGCAGCAATATAATGGAGGCTTTGGCTGGCTGTATTGTGCCGTTGATTCCTTTGATGATGGCAGCCTCGATGTTTAAAATGTTAGTTGCTGTCCTTGGTCCGACAATGCTGAATATTCTTAGTGAAACAGATGATTTATATACTTTGTTCACTTTTGTCGGCGATGCTGGTTTTTATTTCTTTCCGATAGTATTAGGTTATACAGCTTCTAAGAAATTTAATGTTACACCGGTAATCGGCATGTTCTTAGGTTGTATCATGATGCATCCAACTTTCACCTCCATGGCGGCGGCCGGTACTTCATTTACTATATTTGGAATTACCTGCAATGTACAAAATTATGCCTCGACACTGCTGCCAATTATTTTATCTATTTGGGTGATGAGCTATGTTGAAGCGTTCTTTAAAAGCATGCTTCCTCAGTCACTAAAAACCATTTTTGTACCATTTTTAAGTATTATTGTTATGCTGCCAATCAGCTTATGTGTGTTAGGTCCTATTGGATCTATCGCAGGTAATTATATTTGTGATTTCCTTTTAGGCTTAGATAAGATTCCATATGTGGGATTCCTTGCGGTTGCTTTGATTGCCGCATTCTGGGAATTCTTAGTAATGAGCGGTATGCATGTCGTTTTCATTACTTCTCTGGTTATGGTATTTGCACAGGCGGGTCAAGAAAGTTTAGTTTCAGTAGGTGGCTGCATCGCGTCAATTGCGGTTGCTGGAATGCTGATTGGTTCCTTCTTTAGAATTAAAGACAAGGATGAGAAATCATTAACGCTTGGTTATTTTATTGCGTCAATCATCGGCGGTGTTACTGAACCTGGCTTATATGGCAATGGTATAAAGTTTAAACGGCCATTCATTGGTTTGATAGCCGGCGGCTTTGCGGGTGGTTTATATGCCGGTATTATGCATGTTACATGTTATGCAATGGTGCCGGTAGCTAGTTTTATTGGTCTGACAGCCTTTGCCGGTGGACCAACGATCAATATGGTACATGGTGTTATCAGCTGTGCAATTGCATTCTTGACAGCGGCTGTTGTGACATATTTTGTAGGCTATGATAAAAATAATCCAGTAGTTAATGAATAGTAATATGCATGATAAAATATCAGTGATAGTTCAGTAAAATATCAAGTATATAAATTTAAGAAATACTGCAAGCGATTGTCTGATCAATGTATAAGATCTGATAGGGTAAACCAACTATCAAAAGTTAGAGAATGACACTTATAGGGGAGACAGGATAAAAAATGAAAAAGATATTAATAAGAGCTGATGATCTCGGATACAGTGAAGGCATTAATTATGGCATTGCGAAAAGTGTACGCGAAGGAATTATTAAGTCAGTGGGAATAATGACGAATATGCCGGCCGCTGAACAAGGTCTAAAGCTGTTAGTGGATATTGATGTATGTTATGGTCAGCATACCAATATCTGCATCGGCAAGCCGCTGAGTGATCCTAAATTGATACCGAGTATTACAAATGAAAATGGTGAATTTAAATCATCAAGAGAATATCGCAGCGCCAAGGAGGATTTTGTTAATCTTGATGAAGTAATCATAGAAATAGAAGCTCAATATCATCAATTTATAAAGCTGACAGGAAGAAAACCTCAATATTTTGAAGGTCATGCGGTATCCAGTGATAATTTTATAAAGGGACTTAAAATAGTTGCTGCTAAGTATGATTTAAAATATTCAGGGATGCCAACAGAAGCTGAACCGCATTTAGTTGGCCGCCATAAGGTTTATATGTGGATGGAAAGTATGCTGCCTGAGTATGATCCTATAAAGACATTAAAAAAGATGGTATTGAATGCTCATGAAGATGCCTGCGATGTACTTATTTGTCATCCTGGATATTTAGATGCGTATATTCTTAAAACCTCATCCTTAACCATACCTAGAACCTTAGAGGTAGAAATGGCATGTGATCCTGAAGTAAAAGCATGGCTGGCAAAGCAGAATATTGAAATGGTGACTTATAGTGATTTATAAAAAATTATGATATTGGGTTATCTTTATGGACATCAAATATGAAAATTTATGGAAATTTTTATAACTTATGGTGTGTTTTTACCTCATAAACACCTTGCTTTTAAAGAATTAAGTTGACGGAATTTATATGGTAGTGTATAATCAAATAGCAATGTTCTATTTGTAAAAATTAAATAAAGAAGTGGAGGTGGCTCTATGAAAAGAACATATCAACCGAGCAAAAGAAAACACCAAAAAACCCACGGTTTCAGAGCCCGTATGGCAACGGTAGGAGGGCGTAACGTATTAGCTCGCCGTCGTAGCAAAGGCAGAAAAGTGTTATCGGCATAAAAAATCACCGTCCGGTGATTTTTTTGTGTTAGTGGAGGTTATCGATGAAGAAAGAGTTTAGAATCAGAAAAAATGAAGAATTCCAAAAGATACTGCAATTTAAACGTTTCTATGCTTCTCCCTCTTTAACTCTTTATGTGAAGCCTAAAAATGAAACCCATGCCCGTGTTGGCATATCCGTAGGGAAAAAAATTGGTGGTGCAGTCCAGCGCAATAAAGTCAAGCGGCAATTGCGTATGATGCTTCAGGAATGTTTTGATTTTGACGGTAGTTTTGATGCAATAGTGCTTGTTAGACCCCATTTTAACGAAGAAAGTTACAATACTAATAAAAACTACTTGGAAACGCTGCTTAAAAAAGTTAAAATATAAGAAAGACTAATGCGAGGAGAAAATTAAATGAAAAGATTTTTTAAGGACAAAAAGAAACTAATACTGCTAAGTGTGTTTTTGGTAGTATTATTAGCAGGCTGTTCAAATTACATTGATAAAGAGACAGGCCGTGTAGCAGTAGATAAGATTATATCTTTAAGCACTACATGGAAGGCATCTTTTGATGAGGGATGGTTCACAGGTATCTTTGTATGGCCAGTTGCACAGCTTATCAACTTAATTGGTGATAAAACCGATGCGGGTATCGCAATTATCGTAGTTACATTCTTAATTAATATTGTTATTGCGGCATTCTCAATTAAGAGTCAGGTTGCGACACAGCGTATGCAGATGATTCAGCCAGAGCTGAATAAGATTCAAAAGAAATATGAAGGCAAGACTGATGAGCGCTCTAAGATGATGATGGCTCAGGAAATGCAGGCATTATATTCTAAGTATCAAATTAATCCATTCAGTTCGATTTTAGTTATGCTTGTACAGCTGCCAGTTATTCTTGCAGTTTATCAGGCAGTTATGAGAGCTGAAGCAGTTATTAACGGAAGCTTTATGGGAATTGATTTAACACAGACACCATTAACTGGTATGAAAGCTGGACAGATTTCTTATTTTGTTATCTTTGCATTGATGGTTGTAATGCAGTTCTTGAGTATGAAATTCCCAATGTGGCTGGCAGAATGGAAGAAAAAGAAATCAGGTAAGAAGATTAAGGCTTATGCGAATGAACAGCCTGCCGGCGGTATGGCTGGTTCAATGAATATGATGACTTATGTATCTGTTGGTATGATCGCGTTTATCTCATTGTCATGGCCATTGGGTATGTCATTCTACTGGTTAGTTTCATCAGTAGCGAGAATTATTCAAAATATCGTAATTAATACGTTCTTTATTAAGGACTAGGAGTAAAAACATGGATACTTATACAGGAAAGAATCTAGAGGAAGCTTTAAAAATCGCGGCTGATAAAAAGGGCTGTACGGTTGATGAACTTACTTATACAGTGGTTGAAGAAAAAGCGGGTATTTTCGGTATAGGCAGCAAGGTAACGGTCAGTGCATACTGTGATAATGATATTCGTCAGTTCATCATTAATTATCTTGATAACTATTTCAAGGGTATTCATATGGAAGTTGAAGTAGAATGCGTTAAGGATGATTATCAGTATAAGGTACAGTTAAATGCTGAAAACAATGCAATTCTGATTGGTAAAAATGGTCAGACACTGCAGGATATCAATACCGTTGTGAAGGCTGCGGCATCTAGTGAATTTAAAAAGAAGGTTATGGTATTAACAGATATTAATGGCTATAAGGAAAATAAATATGTCAAGGAATGTTCCGCTGCATTGCGAATTGCCAAGACAGTGCAGAAAACAAAGGTTGATGCAGTTTTAGATCCAATGCCAAATGATGAGCGTAAAGCAATTCATACATATCTGGCTAATATGCCAAGAATCAGAACAATCAGTGAAGGGGAAGGCAAGGACCGGCGCTTAAAGATTGTTTATGATGCTAATAAAAGATAAGTATTGATTTTAGATTTTACACTTTGTAAAATGCAGTTTTGAAATATAAAAAACATTAAAAAGCGGATGTAAAAATCTGCTTTTTATTTGTTATGAGATAATATTCTGTAGAAATATTTAAGAAAAAATCAATTAAAATTTAATTGATTTCAACAGCAGCATTTGCTAGATATTTTACTACGTTAATTTTTGGTGATATTAAGTCAATTAATAATTATATTGGTTATAGCTTAAATATATCTTATTTATTAAAGATATATATCATTTCATAAATATTATTTACATAATATATTGACAAATATAAAATATTATGCGAATAATATTATGTAAATAACATAATTGGCCATATCGTTATTTTAGGAGGTAAAAAAGTATGAAGTCTATAAAAAAATTAACTACATTATTATGTAGTGTGTTGTGTGGATTATCTTTAAGTGCGTGCAGTAATTTAGAAACGGGTTCAAGTAATTCAAATGAAAATCCTGAGAATGAGATAGTTGAGACAAAATCAGCAATAGACGGTTTTTCAGATTGGGCGCTAAGTGGCGGTAATGCAGGTGCATACTCAAATTCTTTTTTGGGAGGAAAGGAAAATCGACCATCGGATGCAGAACTAGAAAAAATTCTTCAAACAGCCAATACTTATTTTCAATGTCATGGGTTAACAGGAGCTCATTTTATTGTTATTAAAGATACAGAAGAACAAAAAAATATCGCTCCATTCTTTGGTATTGACAACACTGGTACGGTTACAATTCTTGTAGTTTCAGATGGTATCAAATCACAAGAATATCATGAAGCACAGTATTATCCAGGTTCAACTAATGTAAATGGTGGAAATCCAGAATATTGGAATATGTATTACGGAATTTATGAGAGTGGATGGGCTTCTGCCTATTTGAATTTAGCAGCAATTGAAGCAGGCTATCGTACTCGTGCCTATGCAGCATTAAATATTGAAAATGCTATGATAGGTGCTGTAGATCCATATGGCACAGGTGGTAATTTTGAATATATAACTACTGAAAACTGGAATATTGAAAAATATATGCATTCAAAAGATGGAAAAGAGAGTTTTGACCATTATGTAGCTGCATTAGATGATACAATTCCATTAGAAGGCAACGTTACTTTATTGTGTGTTATTGTTATTGGTAAAGTTGATGAAATTGATACCACGACTTCTACTACAGTTAAAGAAAACTATAAAATGGGAATGCGTGGAAATTATGATTTCTGGGATAAAGAGTATAATGAAGACAATCAGTCAGCTACATCTTCATCTGCAACAACAGATGCCTCATCAGGAGCAACAAAGACTGAATAGTCATTAAAAAATGCTTCTCTAAATTGAGAAGCATTTTTTAATAAGATATATCTATTTACATTACTAAAAAAGGATATATAATTAAAGCATGGAAAAAGAAAGTAAGAATTTAAGAAAAAGCATTTATCGTTATTCTGTTATGATAAATAATTATTTTAAAGAATTAATTACTGCAGAAATGATTGAAGCAGGTAAGAAATTAGAATTATGTGGTTCTATGAAGTTTTCATATTATTTTATTTTATGTGAACTATATCATTCTAATAAACCTTTGAGTTTGACTCAATTAGCATCACTTGTAAGTGTGAAATTACCTAATATTTCAAATCTTGTTAATGAATTAATCAAAATTGGATTAGTTGAGCAATGTCAATATGATACAAATAAGCGTAAAGTAACTGTACAGCTTTCAGAACTTGGAATAAAATATTCAAATTTGTTACTGCCGGAATTAAGTAAAATTGGAAAATATGTTTATGGCTCAGATGCTGAATGTGAAAAAATTTATGAGTATTATTCAATGCTGCATGCTAGGCATTTTGGAAAAAGAGAAGATAGATAAATTTTGCGTGTATTGAGTCTTTAATTTATGTATACTGCTAATTACAGTATTGCTTCATCAAGTGTATATGTAATAACATGATTAGGGTAGAAAACCTTATGAAAAATATTAAATAATTTTTGATTGTGAATTTGAAAATTGAGACTAATTCTATTTTAAAATCTAAATTAAAAACAGTGATCCAACAGATTTTATTCTGTATAGGGTCACTTTTTTTATGAGAAGCGATAAGAAAATCAGAAATTATAAATTTCAGTAAGCTTCCTGTAAAAGGAAAAAATTACCTGAAACCCATCATCTTATAATAGATTATGATTAGGATGACCTTAGAAAGGAGTATTTTATGATTACTAAACGTCAAATTGAATTGTTAATGAAGCTTAGTGAAAAAGATGATGGATATCAGACTGCTGATGAGCTTGCTGATTATTTTCATGTGAGTTTAAGAACAATTTATCAGGATATATCATATTTAAAAACTGAATTAGACAATCATTATGCAACAATAAAAGCAATAAGTTCTAAAGGGTATTGTTTACAGATAATAAATAAAGAAAAATTTCAAATTTATATGAATAATTTATTTAACAATTACTATCAAAAATTTCATTTTGATGATCCATTATCAAGAAATCACTATATAATTATGCGCTTATTCACAACAAAAAAGAGTTTTCTTACACAGACACAACTGCAGAATGAATTATATATATCTAAATCAGCACTATCAGCTGATCTAAAGAATGTTAAACAATTACTAAAGGAATATCATCTTGAGCTATTCTATAATTCACATTCAGGATTACAAATAAGAGGCAGCGAACTTAATAAGCGAATTCTAATCCTGAAGGAAAATATCCAGTTTCAATCAATGAATCAAATAACACAACAAAATTTCAATAAAGAAATTACAATCATCGTAGAAGAAGTCTTAAATTCACATAGGTATATAGTATCAGATGTAATTTTTCAAAGTTTGATTATTCATGTTGAACTTTCAGTACAACGGATGATTCAAGGAAGTTTTGTAAATGATGAAGAAATAGAAGAGATAAAAGAGGATGGAACAGAATATTTGATAGCACTGGATATATTGACACGACTATCTAAAAAATTTGGTTTTCCACTTAAAAAATCTGAAATTTACTTATTGTCAATTAATCTACTAGGTAAAAAAAATTATGATGAAGATGATGTAATATCTCAGGAACTGAATGATTTTATTTTAGAAGAACTAATAAAAATAAATCACGAATATAATCTAGATTTCACATGTGATTTGAATTTTAGAATCGCTTTAGCTTTACATATAGCTCCTATGCTTAAAAGGATGCAGTATCACATGCAGTTGACAAATTCAATTACTTTAAATGTAAAGCAGAACTATCCGCTTGCTTATGATATCGCTGCAAGCATCATGATGGGAATCTATGAATCATATGGGTATAAAGCACTTGATGATGAAACTGCTTATTTGGCAATTCATATCAATTTGTGTATGGAACAAGATAAGAAAATGGCAGAACCAAAGCGTGTGTTATTAATTTGCCCGAATCGCAAAAGTGAAACATTGCTATTAACTCAACAGATTTACCGTCGTTTTCGCCAACAGATTCAGGATCTCTCAATTACGCCTTCCTATCGATTTTCTGATATTAATTTAACAGATTATGATGTTATTTTTACTACTGAAGAGCAAGTAGTAAACGATACTATACAAGCAATTCATATCAATTACTTCCTTGATGAAAAAGATTATTTACGTATTGAGCTTGCCTTGAATGGTATCAATGATGTTAGTCAGTTAAAAAATTATTTCGATGATGAATTGATGTATTTTGGCAATGCAGAAGATAAAACAGAAATCATACAATTATTATGCCTAAAAGCGGAAAGAAAATATGCATTGAAGAATTTAAATGAACAGGTAATGAGAAGGGAAGAAATTGGGGGAACTTATTATGGAAATTTTGTTGCTATACCTCATCCTGAGCAAATGATCAGCAATGATACTTTTATTGCTTTAGCTATCTTAAAGAAACCAATTGTATGGCAAGATAATCATAATGTCAGAATGATCCTTTTGGTTTGTATTGAAAAGAATAATGCAAGAGCATTACAGCTATGGTATTATCTGTCAAATTTAATTAGTGATGAAAATTTAGTTAAAAAGATGATAAAAGCCAGAAATAGTAATGAATTTAGAATTGTATTAGATGAATTGCAGAAGATGCAGTAAGCTTACTGCAAATGGTTGGAATTTGCTATGAAGAAACGATGATATAACTATATCAGATAAACATGAAGTAATCTCGATTAACGAGTAGAAAGGTTGGCGTATGCATGGTTAAGTATGTAATTATTACACATGGACCATTGGCTGAAGCATTTAAAGAAACTTTGAGAATGTTTTTCGGCAATGATGTAGAAAATATTTTTACGATAGGTTTGTATCCAAATGAAGCTATTGATTCACTTAAAAATAGCATCGCTTCACTAATAAAAAAGCAATATACAAAAGACGGATTATTAATTTTCCTGGATATTTATGGTGGCTCACCATTTAATATGACAGCGTGTGTACTTAATGAATTAAGTGATGATTATTCTTGTATTGAATGTTTTAGCGGTGTTAATTTAGCAATTCTAATGGAAGTTATTGCTAACAGTAATAGCCTGTCTTTAAAAGAAATGTGCGAGTTAATAGAGCATAAAGGTCCTGCTTCAATCATTAATGTGAGAAAAGCATTGGAATTGTAATTAATTAGGAAATTTCATTTCTAAGGGGCGCAAATAGAAATGATAATTTAAAAGAAAGGAGGTTTATAAATGAGGAATATTGTATTAACACGAATTGATGAAAGATTAATTCATGGTCAGGTAATGACATCATGGCTGAAAGTAAGCAGTGCTAATGTAGTGCTGATTATTGATGATGCCTCAGCTTCTAACACTTTCTTAAAACGTGTTTTACTGGCAGCCGCACCTAAAGAGTTAAAAGTTTATGTAATGACACATACTGATGCAGCCGTATATTTGAAGGAAGTATCTGAACCTGGTGAAAAAATTTTTATTATTACAAAGGTACCGAAACCATTGCTTCAGATTATTAAAGAGGGTGTTATATTACATGAAATTATATTAGGTAATATGGGCGGAGCAGAAGGAAGAAAGATGTTCAGCAGAAATATTTCAGCAAGTCCTGAAGAAATTCAAGATATGAGAGAAATTATTAATTGCGGGGTGTCTATTTATTGTCAAATGATACCTGCCGATTCAAAAGAAAATATTAAGGGGCTTCTATAATCGATAGATTAGAAAGGAGATTAGTATGGAAGTAAGTATTATACAGATTTGTTTGATTGCTCTATATTATTGTTTAGCTGAAACTGCATGGCCTTTTGGTTCAATGGGAACATGGGCAACTATTAATCGTCCAATGGTATCCGGTCTTGTTATTGGTATGATTTTGGGAAATCCAGTACAGGGTACAATCATTGGCGCAACGATTAATATTATGTATTTAGGAATTATTTCTGCGGGTGGTTCACTGCCTGCTGATTCAGGAATGGCTGGTATACTTGGAACTTCCTTTGCATTAATTGGCGGCTTGGATATCAATGCTGCCTTGGCGTTAGCTGTTCCTTTAGGTTTATTTGGTTCAGTTTTGAATGTTCTTACGATGACTGGACAATGCTTTTTTGTAACATTAGCTGATAAATGGATCAGTGAGGGTAAATCTAATCATTTAATGTTTGTCAATGTATATATTCCTTATGCAATTAAATGGATTATTCGATTTGTTGCAATCTACGTGATTCTATATTTTGGTTCAAGTGCAGTAGTTTCTATTTCTGAATCATTAAGCGGACCAGTGCTTGATGCTTTAAGTGTTATGGGTGGTTTATTACCTGCTGTTGGTATAGGACTGATGTTGTTGACAATTTTTGAAGGCAGAGCAAAGTGGTTTCTGTTCTTAGGCTTTTTAGCAACTAGCTTTTTAGGCTTAAATACAATTGCTGTATCACTTATTTTTGGTATCGTTGCAATCGTGGTAGTAGGCTTTACAGCCACAGATTTTGCTGCTTTTAAAGAGGTGAGCGATACTAATGAAAATACATATAAAATTATTAATAAGAAAGAGTTAGTTCATGCTTGGCTGCGTTGGCAATATTATAATGAGTCTTGCTATAACTATGAACGTATGCAGGGGATCGGTTTCTGTACTGCAATGGTACCAGTATTAAATAAAATTTATAAGGATGATAAGGCTGGTTTGATAGCAGCTATGAAACGTCATTCAATGTTTTTTAACACAGATCATGATTTCGGCGGCATGATTCTTGGTATATGTACATCGATGGAGGAACAAAAGAAATTAGGAGCAGATATTCCTGATGAAGCTTTTGTTTCATTAAAATCAGGTTTAATGGGACCATGTGCAGGTATAGGAGATACATTATCACAGGTAGTATTGATTCCTGTATTAGCTGTTATCTTTATAAATCTAGCAACACAGGGGGCTGTTTGGGCACCAATCGCATATACAATAATTTTCTTATCTATATTTTATGGTGTTGGTTATTGGATGCTGTTTATTGGTTATAAAAGCGGTGGTGAAACTGTTTTGAGGCTCATGGAGAGCGGTTTATTTAATAAGGTTATAGAAATCGCTGGCATTCTTGGCTGCGCGGTAGCAGGTGCATTAATCTGTAATTATGTTTCATTCAATTGGAATATTGTCATGGTCCAAAATGAAGTGGAAATATTTAATCTGCAGACTGGCGTATTCGACGCAATTGTACCTAACCTTATGCCTTTGCTGCTGACACTTGGAGTATATTTTGCAGCTAAAAAAGGTGTTAAAAGTTCGACAATTACATTTGCGACCATGGGTTTAGGTTTTGTTTTGGGAATTCTTGGTCTGATAGCATAAGTAAAAAAATTAATATAGTTAGGAGCTAGTGATATGAAAATCAGTAACGTGGGTATGTATGTAAATGATTTAGAGGGAGCAAAGGAATTCTTTATGACCACTTTCGATGCTCAAATACATGATATTTATGAAGAGGATAATGGATTTAAATCCTATATTTTAAAATTCGATGAAGGACCTAAATTAGAGTTAATGAATAAACCAGAGATTGTAGATATAAAAAAAGATCGAAATCAGGCAGGATTAATTCATATTTGTTTGAAAGTAGATAGTTTAGAGAAGCTGAATGAGGTAATCACTAAATTCAAGGCTTCAGGTTATGAAATACTTTATGAGCCAGCAACAGTAGGTGGTAAAGAAGTTCGTGCTATCACTTTCGAGGATAATATATTGGAAGTAAGTGCTTGATGAATGATTCAGAAAGAAGGTGTTGATCAATTATGAGTGTATATCATAAAGTGTTTGGTAATGAAAAGCCAATTATTGGCATGATTCATTTAAAACCGCTGCCTGGCTCTCCGCTTTATATGGGGGATATGAAAAATATCTATGAAGCAGCTTGTGAAGATTTAAATGCTTTAATTCAAGGCGGTGCTAATGCTGTGCTTATTGAAAATTTCGGCGATATTCCTTATCCAACACAAAATGAATTATTAACTACAATTGCTTTTTCAGCTATTGCTGTCAAATTGCGGGAACAATGTAAATTACCAATGGGTATTAATGTACAATTCAATGATTTTGAAGCTGAATGGGCAATTGCATATAGTGGTGATTTTGATTTTATAAGAGTTGAAGTGTTTGCAGAAAACCGTATGGGACCTAATGGTGTATGTAATGCCTGTGGTCCGCAGTTAATGCGTTTAAAAGGAAGGTTTCCAAAGGAGATCGCATTACTTGCTGATGTCCATGTGAAGCATACATTTCCAATAGTAGATCAACCTTTAGACTTTACTGTAGAGTCAATAATTGAAGGCGGTGCAGATGCATTGATCTGTACAGGTATAACTACTGGTAAAAGTCCAGACTTAGATGATGTAAAGGCAATGAAACGTTTAGCTGGTTCAGTTCCTGTTTTAATAGGTAGCGGCGTAAATGAAAATACAATTCAAACTTTTATGAGTGAAGCAGATGGAGCAATCATAGGCAGCAGTTTTAAAAAAGAGGGAAAAGTTCTAAATCCAATTGATTTTTTGAGAGTAAAGAATTTAATGTCTAAGCTCAAACTGATGGATAAAAATGAGGCTGTCAATTATGAGTGAAAAATATTGTATTATCACAGGTGCCTCAGGAGGAATAGGCTCGCAAATAGCTAAAAAGTTCTATGATCAGAATTATTATATTATCCTATTAGACATCAATAAGGAAAAGCTTGAGAATGTGATGAAGGCAATGGATTTTAAATTGGATCGTGCAGCTTATTATCCTTTGGATATAACTGATGAAAATGATGTTAAAAATATTCTTAGACACATTTATCAGCAATATCAGCGCATTGATGTTTTGATTAATGCGGCAGGTATATGTGGTGAATATGCAAAAGCAATTGATACATCAATTTCCAATTTCAAAAAAATATATGATGTAAATGTATTTGGTACATTTCTAATGATGCAGAATGTATTGCCAATTATGATTGATCAGCGAGCAGGAGTTATCGTTAATTTTGGTTCTGTCTCAGGGTTGAGAGGCTACACTTATGAAATTGCATATGGTTCAAGTAAATGGGCTGTAATCGGTATGACTAAAAATATAGCAAATGAATATGGCAGCTGTGGTATTCGGGCTAATTCTGTATCACCTGGTTGGGTAGATACAGATATGATGAAAAAAACATTAATCAATTATAAGCAGCTGGGATTGTCAGAGACAGTTAATATTGGTCCAATTAATAGGCCAGCGGACCCAATCGAGATTGCAGAAGCTGTTTATTTTTTAAGCAGTGATGCAGCAAGCTATATCAATGGTGCGAATCTCGTTGTTGATGGCGGAAAGTTATGTGATTAATAAAACTAGGAGGATAGTAAAATGCGTAATGAATTTTTTAAAAAGAAAATGATTATTGGAATGGTTCATTTATTGCCATTGCCTGGTAATGCAGCATATCAGGATAATAAGGATGAGATTGAGTTAAGAGCTATTGAAGATGCTAAAACTTTAATTAAGGGAGGTGTCGATGCAATTGCATTAGAAAATTTCAGTGATTGGCCGCAGTACAGTACGGAAATTCCGTTAGAAGCTTATTCTCTAATGCTTAATATTGCAACAAAAATTAAAGCTTTCTGTAATCTTCCGTTTGGCATCAATATCGAAATGAATGCATATCGTCAGGAATGGGCTATGGCTTATGCTGTAGGTGCTGATTTTATAAGATTGGAGGCATTCGTAGATAATCGTGCAGGTTCTTTTGGTTATCTTGAAGCGTGTTCAACACCAATTGCTAAAATAATGAAGGATTATCCTTCAAATACATTGTTATTTACCGATGTACATACGGCAGAGACTTATGGTATGCCGAATATACCGATTAATGAAGCGGCACAAAATGCTAAAAATCATGATTCAGCAGCAGTAATTATTACTGAAAATGATTTCAATCAACGGGTCACTATTGATGAAGTAAAGGCTATGCGTGAAGCAGTAGGAGATTTCCCTATTATAATTGGTGCTGGAGTTAAATGCGAAAATGTTCTTAATTATTTGGAATATGCTGATGCTGTTATTGTTGGCCGTGGTTTCAAGAAAGGAGAACATGTGGATTTGACATTAGTTGAAAATTTTATGAAGGTAGTAAGATCAAAATATGATTAAAATTATTAGCAGCTGATTATATGTCAGCTGCTTTATTCTTGAAATAAAGAAAGTCAATGATTGAGCATTGACTTGTTTAAATTTCAATAATTTCCTGGCTGTGAAACAGCACAACTTTCTTAAAATGATTATGTTTGATTAATTCTTTAACCATAGTCAGATTAGGGTGTATTGGATATATGAGCGTATGAACATGCTGCTGGCGGCTGATTTGTTCAGCATAACTGTCTTTATAACAAGTGCCGCTTAAGATGATCGTACCGTTTTTTAAATACCATTCAGCCAATTGACGGCTTTTATCTAGCTGAATCTGCGGGTCGCTGATCAGATGTACTGATCGAATGCCATCTGAAGATTTGAGGTTATAAGGCTTCAGCCACAGCTTATTTTGTTCAAGCTGAGTGTATTGTTTAAATAATGATTCATCAAGGATTAATTTTAAATCGGATCTTTGACTAAGTATTAAAGCAGCTAACTCAAGACCACGGCCATTTTTAGGCACCGGCATCAGCAGATTATGATTGGATCTTTCAAGCAGGTTGTTGAACTGATACAGCCAATCCGCCGCTGTAAATGTTTGTGTTGCATAAGCACAGTCAATAATAGCCAGATCAGCATCTGTCTGATCAATACTATCACAGTAGTATAATTGAGAGTCAGGATAATAATCGCCTGAATAAAGCAATTTTGATTGTGAAGTTGCTAATGTCAGCCAAATAGAACCGATACAATGTCCGCTGCGTCCCCATTTTATTTCAAGACCTGGAAAAAAAAGAGATGTTTTCATCCTTGGAAAAGTCTCATCAATAAATATCGTATTATCATAATCAAGATGTAACAATTCATATGTAGCCCGTGTACATAGCAAAGGTTTTTGAAAACCTTGCTGTCTCAGCCATAGAAAGGCACCGGCATGATCACTGTGACAATGGCTGATAATCAAAAAGTCAGCTTGATTTATTTCTGTTGAATCAAGATGGGGGTAAGGATCAAACGTATCTTGTGAAAGTCCGCAGTCAAGAATATAGGTAAACGGTGACTGTCTGATTAAGAAACAATTGCGTCCATGTTCACCGATACCACCAGCAACCGATAACTTTATCATTTTGTCTTCCTTTCAAAGATTTTCAGAATCAGCAGTGATATAGTTGTCAATAGCACACATAACACTGCCATAGCCATACCGCTGGATACTGATCCCTGCTCAAATTCACGAACAATAAAGGTTGAAATTGTCAAAACACTAGGCGGTGCTATCATGCTGGCTGCCACTAATTCACGCAGCGAAATAATAAAGGTCATGATCCAGCCGCTGAGGATTCCCTTAAAAATTAAAGGTAATGTGATTCTTTTAAAAATCATCAGCGGTGATCCGCCAAAGGTTTTGCCAGCCTGCATCAGTGAATCGCTGATTTGTGTCATTGCTGAAGTAACATATTGAATAGTATAAGGCAGATAGAGAATTACATAAGCGATGATCATCATTCCCAAAGTATTATAAATGGGCACCCAAGTATAAATCTGATTATAAAATAACATAATGCCGATGACTAAGACAATGCTGGGCAGCATTTCAGGCAGCAGGCTGACAGCTTCTAAAACTTTGCTTAAGCGATTCTTTTTCCTGATGATTAAAACTGCGGCAGTGCCAAACAATGATGCAATCATTGCTGAACTAAATGCAAGCATAAAGGTTGTCTGAATTGCTTTCACAGCTTTTGTATTCTCGGTAAACAAAGAGAGATAATGACTGAAAGTAAAATTATCTAAGGCTAAACCATAACCACGCAATTTAATTAATGATGTGGAAATTACTGAAAAATAAGGAATGCCAAGTGCCAGTAATAAAATAAAACCAATAAACAGCCATGCGCTGATTTTTTGTTTACCTTTAAGAGTTATCATGGCCGTTCGGCTGCCCTTGCCAGAAACGAGCCGGTATGTTTTCTTTTCTGTTATCTTATTCTGTGAACGCCATAGCAGCAGACAAATCAGAATCAAGATTACAGAAAGCGAGGCGGAACGTCCAAAATCAATTGGAGAGGTTGTTGAATAACGGTGGATATCAGTAGTAAACACAGTGAACCCGATTCGCTGACCCAAGGTAGCGGGTGTTCCATATTCAGAGAGCGTTTTTACAAAAACAAGCAGCGCACCAATCGCGAAATTACCGGAAACTAAGGGCAGCAGAACTTTACGAATTCGATCCATAAAGCCTAAGCCAAAGAGAGCGGCTGCTTCATCTAAAGATGCCGGTACATTCAGCATGGCATTTTTTAATAATGACAGCATAAATGGGAAAACATGCAGGCTCATAACCAGCACTAAACCGCCGAAACTGAAAAATGCGTCAGTCAGCCATGAAAGGGAAGGCAGAAGCTGCTGAAGCAAACCATTTTTCTGCATAAATAAAATCCAGCCCATTGAACTGATATAAGGAGGTGTCATAAAGGGAATCATTAGTATTAGATCCAGCCAATGATGCCGTCCAAGATCTGTTTTAGAAAGTAAAAAAGCCAGCGGCAGGGAAATCAAAGATGAAACGATGACAACCCAGAAAGCCAGTGAAAGTGAGTTGAAGACAGTTTGAATATTCTCATTTTTAAAGATGATTTCAAATGCATAGGTAAAGTCAAAGCGGCCATAGACAAAGACCGCTTTGGTAAAAATCATCAATAAAGGACAAAGAATGAGAATAGTCAAAGCTATCAGCAGCAAAAGCTGCAGCTTAGATTCTCTGATAAAGCTTTTCATTACTTACTGCAGAGATCAATTAATTGCTGGGCGATATCCTCAGAGTTGTCCATCATCCATTCCCAGTCAAGATCAAATACCGGTATTTCTGAAACATTTGTCCGTTTATCCGTAGTGATATCTTCTCGGCCTGGCAGCAGATAAGCATCTACTACCAATTGCTGACCTTCATCAGATAACAGGAAATCCATAAAAGCTTTCGCATTGTCTACATTTTTACTTGATTTAAGAATCATCGCCGGACGGGGATTGATGACTGTACCGCTTGCTGGATAATAAATGTTTAATGGTTCACCTTTAGCCATAGAGCTATATGCATTATAATCTACCCCAGCAACTAAGATGCCTTTCTCACCGGTTGTTACGGCTTCTAAAGCAGCTTTATTTGCACCTGGAATCATCATGCCGTTATCAGCCATACCCTCAAGGTTCTGCCATGCTTCATCACCATATTTATAAACATAACCAGATAAGAAATCTTTTACCGAGCCTGATTTTACTGGATCAGGAATTGCTAATTCATTTTTATATTCAGAGTTTTGAGCTAATTCATGCCAATCTGCATTTAATTCAGAAACAATGGTAGTATTATAAATTACCCCAACTGCAGAGGCGCTGGTTCCATAAAGCATCGCATCCTCATCAATCCAATTCTGAACCATTTTATCAGCATTTGCAGGTGTGTAACTAAGCAGCAAATCATCTTTTTTCATGCTTAAGCCGTCAGCCCATGAAGCCATGATTACTACATCAGCAATCGGATTTGCCTGTTCAGCTTCTAAACGAGCCAAAATTTCGCCGGTTGTACCCTGAAACATTTCAACATCAACACCCGTTTTAGCGGTAAAGGCTTCCGCAATCTTATCTGCCATGCCAGCTGGACTAGGACAGTACACAACAACTTTTCCCTCTAATTTTTGTGGTTCTTCCTGCTGATTGATCGGATCTTGCAATGCCGTTTCTTCATTTGGCTTACTGCAGGCAGTTAAGCTTGCTGCCATTAAAAAGGCAGCTGCAATTCGTGTGATTTTTTTCATTGTTCTTCTCCTCTAAGTTGAATAATAGCATTTTCATTTAAGTTCAGCCGAATCATCTCATTAATGTTCATTTTATAATCAGACAGTAAGATCCAAGGCTGATCACCATGTTCAAGCAGAACCTCATAACTGCTGCCCATGAACTGACAGGCAGCAACCTTCATTTCAAGCCTTCCCCTCGCATCAATACTCAGTTTTTCAGGCCGTATCATGTCCGTATTACTAAGCCAGTTTGATTTTCCAATGAAGTTGGCGACAAAGTGATTCTGAGGATGATTGTAAAGATTTTCCGGTGTATCCTGCTGTGCAATTTCACCGTCATTCATAACAATAATTTCATCGCTCATACTCATGGCTTCCAACTGATCATGGGTTACAAAAATTGATGTAATCTTACGCTCACTGACAATTCTGCGGATTTCAAACCGCATGCTTTCACGTAACAGAGCATCTAAAGCACTCAGCGGTTCATCAAAAAGAATGCAGTCAGGATTGATAACCATCGCTCTTGCAAAGGCTACACGCTGCTGCTGACCGCCGGATAGTTCATGTGGATAACGTTGCTCATAGCCTTCCAGCTGCACTGTTTTTAAAGCTGATAAAACATCTTCAGAAAGGTTTTGCGTCTTATGCTGTGCTCTTAAACCAAAGGCAACATTCTCAAAAACACTCATATGCGGCCATAATGCAAAATCCTGAAAGACAAATCCCAAATGCCTTTTTTCAGCTGGTACCCAAAGCTTGCGGATCGAAGAATAAACACACTGTTCATCGAAATAAATTTCACCGGCATCAGGCTTCTCAAGTCCGGCAAGAATTCTCAGCAAGGTGGTTTTACCGCATCCGGAAGGACCGAGAATAGTTGTGAACTGCTGATCCTTGATCGTAAGTGACAAATTCTTCAGCACCTGTTTACTGCCAAAGCTTTTAGATAGATTACTGATTCTGATTTCCATGGGTGTTCCTCCATTACAAAAGCATTATAATACTGAGTCTTTTTCTTTCTGTTAATGGTTCGTTAAAAGATTGTTAATAAAAAATTAATTCATTATTCAAATCCATAGATAAAATCTATAATGCTGTTAATGCTTGAAATTTACAGAATATTAACAGATAATTCATGAAATATTCAATTGATTAAACTATACTGAAAGAAAAAAACAATAAGACAAACTATTAGATGTCAATAGATAACGAAAAATGAATAGAAAATAGTTTAAC
>OIWP01000102.1_pt1 | contig 120174 bp, 98 predicted proteins | sample 1587661 | NCBI WGS metagenome assembly OIWP01 (sample SAMEA3888899, study PRJEB22519) | human gut metagenome | biome: human gut; feature: human-associated habitat; material: faeces | place: Denmark | collected 2010 | reverse complement strand
GGCCGAGCGCGTCCACGTAAGTGTCCACATAGCTCTCGCCGCAGGCGCAGGTGTGGGTCGTATAGCCCTTGGCCGTGCACGTCGGCGCGGTGACGACTGCCTTGTAGCTGTGTTCGTGCGTGAGCTTCGGGATGGTTTCGGTCTTCGTCTCGCTGCAGCGCGTGCAGGTAAAGGTCCTGATGCCGGTCTCCGTCGCGGTCGGCTGCTTGGTCACTTTGCCGCTGTCCCATGCGTGGCCGAGCGCGGCGGTGTAAGTATCCACGTAGCTGTCGCCGCAGCTACACGTATGCGTCGTGTAGCCCTTTTCCGTGCAGGTCGGAGCTGTGACAACATCCTTGTAGCTGTGGGTATGGGAAACATAATTGTAATGGATGTTGGCGTTTTTCAACGCGGCATTACCGACGCCAATTGCAATGCTATTCCACGCCGACTCAGTACCGGTGAAATATATATCTGTGAAAGATTCGCATCTATAGAATGCCCAATCACCAATGCTTGTCACGCCATCCGGGATCGTCACGCTCGTCAGAGATGTGCACCCAGAGAAAGTATACACGCCAATGCTCGTCACGCCATCCGGGATCGTCACGCTTGTCAGAGATGTGCAATTATAGAAAGCACTATTGCCAATGCTCGTCACGCCATCCGGGATCGTCACGCTTGTCAGAGAGGTGCAATTATAGAAAGCACCATGGCCAATGCTCGTCACGCCATCCGGGATTGCCACGCTCGTCAGAGATGCGCAGCCATCGAAAGCGTAACCGACAATGCTTGTCACGCTGTCAGGGATCATACATGCCGCAAGTGTGCCCGGGCACTGCACCAAAGTAGTCTTATCTTTGTTGAACAGAACACCGGATGCATCGCTGGAGTAATGACTGTTGCCCTCAGTGACCCATATACCGGTCAAAGATGTACACGAAGCGAAAGCGCCAACGCCAATGCTCGTCACGCTGTCCGGGATCGTCACGCTGGTCAGAGATTTGCAATAAGAGAAAGCCTGCTCTCCAATGCTCGTCACGCTGTCCGGGATCGTCACGCTGGTTAGAGATGAGCACCTGCAGAAAGCGCCATCGCCAATGCTCGTCACGCTGTCCGGGATCGTCACACTGGTCAGAGATGTGCACCCAGAGAAAGTATACTCGCCAATGCTCGTCACGCTGCCCGGGATCGTCACGCTCGTCAGAGATGCGCAATTACTGAAAGACCAACAGCCAATGCTCGTCACGCTGTCCGGGATCGTCACGCTCGTCAAAGATTTGCAGTCAGAGAAAGTCCAATCACCAATGCTTGTCACGCCATCCGGGATTGCCACGCTCGTCAGAGATCTGCAGCCATCGAAAGCACTACCGCCAATGCTCGTCACACTGTCGGAATCGTCACACTCGTCAGAGATGTGCAATATTGGAAAGCCAAATCACCAATGCTCGTCACGCTGTCCGGGATCGTCACGCTCGTCAGAGATGTGCAATATCGGAAAGCCGAATCACCAATGCTCGTCACACTGTCCGGAATCGTCATACTTGTCAGAGATCTGCAATTATCGAAAGCACTACCGCCAATGCTCGTCACGGTCACACCTTTGATCGTATGCGGAATATTGGCTTTGGTAACGGACGAATCGCAATTGGTAACGGTTCCTGTCTTTTTATCGAACGTGAGATAGCCGCCTTCCACAGCATATTTCACTTCCCCGCCGCATTCACTGCAGTCGTCTCTGGTTGTCGTTTCCCCGGTATAAGTTTTGTCTCCGCACTCACATACCCGATAACCACGGTGCGGATGCGCAGATTCGTATTGCGTACTGCCGTAAGTATGCTCCTTTGTGACGGTCATGTCACTTTCATACTTCAGCCACAGCTTCATAACCTGTCCCTGATGGTTCGCACCGACCTCGTACATGATGCTGCCATCACTCATAACGGCATAGCGGGATGAATACACAGTCGGGCCATAATCAAAATATATCAAGCGTGTCGTATCTGTCGGATTGCTATACAGATTGACCACGCGCTCCGGGAGCTTGATCGTACGCTTGCAGGTGATCGTTTCTTTCACGGACAGGCCCGGATCTGGCGTCACTGTTCCGCCGCTAGGCGGTGAACCACCAGTGTATGCATGGATGGCATTAAAGGATGCGTATCTACTTGCAAGTGTTAAATCCGTATTTTGCGCACCGCTCAGGGAATCCATAATATATATTTGCCCGGTCGCCAGCGACTTTGCTTCATCAACCGCAACCCAGTGACCGCCAGAATTTACGTTGATCAACATATGTAATCCCTTGCGGATCCACGCAATCATCTGGCCATTATATGATGACGATGAATACGACCCATATCCCAAAACATCACCATAGTTTGACCAACCGGAAACACATTCTCCCGGCTTTCCCCAGTATAAGCCTCCGTCGGAAGTGAACCCGCCATTATTATTAAGCCACCGAACAAGTGTGCCTATATTGAAATCATCCGAATTACGCAGTCCTGCTTGAATGATCAGCTTTGTTACAGATGTGACGCAGCAGCCAATACTCGCCACAGTTGAACCTGATGAGCCTACCGGGAGGCTGCCCCACCGCGAGTCTGACTGCGCCCATCCGCGATAGTCTTCTCCAGCCGCAAAAGCCCCCGTAATTGAAAAACTTGCTATTAGGCAAATAATTAAGATAATCGAAATAACACGTTTCACGTTTCTGACCACACCTTTCCGCTGCACTTTAAGGTGTTAAACTCACCAAAAAATACAATCAATTAACAATTCAATAAGTTGGATTCGAAAGCAAGCGATGAACCTGCACTAGTGCTAGCACACCCCTTCGCTCAAAAGTCGTTTTCTCATATGGTCTCCTCCCTACATTTTTCTCGTGATTTTGCGCACTTTTCTGCGTGCTGCGTACATGGCATCCAAGACTCACATCAACGCAGCAAGTAGCAGCAAGTATTTGTTCCAATCCTATTGATACCATTTCGCAAGTATAAATGTAAGGTCATATGCACAATTGACACGTTTTGCGACATAATTACCGCAAAATCTATGTGTCGCGCGAAGTTGCCTCTACCGCTGAACCGCAAAAGCGGCATCTTGCGCAGACGCAGTCCACGCGCAAGACGCCGCTTCAAAACGAAATCAGGCGGAGCCGAAAAGCGGCTCCGCCTGATGATGCTTGTTTGTATTCACGCGCCGAGATAGGCCTTGCGCACCTTATCATCGTGCAGCAGATCGCGTGCGCCGCCGGACATGGTGATGCGTCCGTTTTCGAGCACATAGGCACGGTCGGCGATGGCGAGCGCCATCTTCGCATTCTGCTCCACGAGCAGGATCGTGATGCCCAGCTCATGCATCGTGCCGATGATGGAAAACACCTCCTGCACAAGCACGGGCGACAGGCCCATGGACGGCTCGTCCATGACGATGAGCTTCGGTGCGCTCATGATCGCGCGGCCCATGGCCAGCATCTGCTGCTCGCCGCCGGAGAGCGTGCCCGCGAGCTGCTTTGCGCGCTCCTTCAGACGCGGGAATCGGGCATAGACCCGCTCGAGATCGTCCGCGATCGCCTTTTTGTCCTTGCGGAAATACGCACCCATGGCAAGGTTCTCCGCAACGGTCATGCGCGTGAACACCTGCCGTCCCTCCGGCACGTGCGCAAGACCCATGGTGACGATGCGGCTGGGGTCTGTCTTGCGCAGGTCGTGTCCGTCGTAGATCACGGAGCCGCTCTTGATGGGCACGAGCCCGGTGATGGCGTGCAGCGTGGTGGTCTTGCCGGCGCCGTTGGCGCCGATGAGCGAGACGATCTCGCCGTCATTGACCTCCATGCTGATGCCGCGCAGCGCCTGCACAGCGCCGTAGGACACCTCCAGATCTTCAATCTTCAGCATCGTCGTCCGCCTCCTCTTCGCCGAGATACGCCTCGATGACCTCCTGATTGCTCGCGATCTCCGACGGGAGCCCGGCAGCGATCGTCTGGCCGAAATTGATGACCTGGATGCGCTCACAGACGCGCATGACCAGGCTCATATCGTGCTCGATGAGCAGAATGGCCACATGGAACGTATCGCGGATGGTGTTGATGCACGAGAGCAGCTCCGCCGTCTCGGTCGGGTTCATGCCGGCTGCCGGCTCGTCGAGCAGCAGCAGCTTCATGTTCGTTGCCAGCGCGCGGGCGATCTCCAGCTTGCGCTGCTGGCCGTAGGGCAGGCTGGACGCGAGCTGTCCGGCCTTGTCGTCCAGATGGACGATGCGCAGGTATTCCATGGCCTTGTCGGTCAGCTCCTGCTCCGTGTTCCAGTACCTTTTCGTGCGCAGAAGGCTGTCGGCAAGGTTGTAATGGATGTCCTTCGTGAAGGCGATCTTCACGTTGTCGAGCACCGTCATGGCCTTGAACAGGCGGATGTTCTGAAACGTGCGGGCAATGCCGGCCTCTACGACCTGATAGGTCTGCTTGCCGTTGAGCTTCTGCCCGCAGAGGTAAAATGCCCCCTCCGTCGGCACATACACACCGGTGAGCAGGTTAAAGACCGTGGTCTTGCCGGCACCGTTCGGACCGATGAGTCCCATGAGCTCGCCCTCATGGATCTCCATGTTGAAGTCCGACACGGCCTTCAGGCCGCCGAACGTAATGCCGAGGTGCTCCGCTTTGAGCACAACGGGTCTGGTATCGGTCATGCGTCGGCGCCTCCCTTCCTGGCCTTGGCCTTTTTCTTCCCGGCCAGACGGCCGTCGAACAGCAGCCGGTCGAGTGAAAATTCATACGTGCCCAGAATGCCTCTTGGACGGAAAATGATGATGACCAGCAGCACGAGCGCATAGATCAGCATCGGGAACTGAAACAGCGACTGCACAAAGCCCGGCAGCGCCGACACCCATGCGCCGTTTTTGATCTCATAGTTGAGCAGGTACATCGCGACGGCCGCCAGCACCGAGCCGGTCATGGAGCCCATGCCGCCAAGCACCACGATGACGACGATGAAGGTCGAATTCCAGATCGAGGCGCTGGTGAACGTAAAGCTCGCCGTCGTGAGCGAGGAAAAGCACGTGGCATACAGTCCGCCGGCAAGCCCCGCAAAGAACGCCGAGATGACGAACGTGAGGATCTTGTAATACGTCGTGTTCACGCCGGAGGCCGCCGCCGCGATCTCATCATCGCGAATGGCCTCGATGGCGCGGCCGTATTTCGAGCGGATGAACATGCACATGAGCGCGATGCACAAAACGGTGATGCCCAGCACGAGCCACACATACTTTGCCTGCAGCGAGGTCGACAGCCCGAGACCGTTGGCATAGAGCGAGGAGCTGGCCGTTCCGCTCGCCAGACCGTCACCACCGGCAAAGGGCAGGTTTGCGATGACGTTTTCGACGATGAGGCCGAAGCCGAGCGTCACGATGGCCAGATAGTCGCCACGCAGACGCAGCGCCGGGATGCCCACGAGCAGTCCGAGCAGCCCTGCGAAAACGGCGCCGAGCAGACAGCAGCCGAGCACGACCAGAATGAGCTGGCCGGGCGCCGCCTTGGACGCCTCGAACACGCCCGCGCGCTCAAGCGCGAGCGAGCTCAGCGCGGCAGTATACGCGCCGATGCCCGCAAAACCCATGTGGCCGAGCGTGAGCTGGCCCAGGTAGCCAAGCGTGAGGTTGAGCGACGTGCCGAGCAGGATGAAAATACACATCTGCCAGATGATCGGCACCAGCACGCGGCGATAAGTATTGTCCGGGAGCACCTGACCGAGCAGCAGCACCACGGCAAAGAGCAGCACGATCAGGCCGCAGTTGACACCGGTGCCGCGCAGTTTCTTTTTTTGCAGCGTATTCATACCTTCTCACCTACATTCTTTCCGAGGATGCCGGCCGGCTTGACCAGCAGCATCACGATCAGGATCAAAAACACCACGGCATTTGCCAGCGACGAGCTGATGTATGCCGTCACGAGCGCCTCGATGATGCCGACGACGATGCCGCCGAGCATGGCGCCCGGGATCAGGCCGATGCCGCCCATGACGGCTGCAACGAACGCCTTGAGGCCCAGCATGGACCCCATTGTCGTCGTCACGGTGTGATACTGCGCGCAGTACATCAGCGCCGCAACTGCCGCAAGCCCCGAGCCGATGGCAAACGTCGTCACGATCGTGCGGTTGACATTGATGCCCACAAGTGTGGACGCCTCCTTGTTCTCGGACACGGCGCGCATGGCGCGGCCGAGCTTCGTCTTCTGCACAAACAGCTGCAGCGCCGCCATAACGATGGCTGCGATGATGATCGTGACGACGGCCGCCATATTCACCGACACGCCGCCGATGGAGATCGGTGCCGTGCTGAAGATCTCGTCGGAGATCACGCGCGGGTTCGGTCCCATGGCCGGGATGGCCTGCGCGAGGTTTTCCAGCAGCAGGCTCATGGCGATCGCCGTGATGAGCGCTGACATGCTTGTGCCCTTGCGCCGCACCGGCCGGTAGGCCACCAGCTCGACCACAACGCCCACGAGCGCGCAGATCACGATCGCCGCAAGCACCCCCGTCCACGCCGGCAGCCCCATGCTGTGCAGCAGGATCGGCACGGTGAAATACAGCGTATAGCCGCCGACCATGATGAAGTCGCCGTGCGCAAAGTTGATGAGTCGGATAATGCCGTAAACCATCGTATAGCCGAGCGCCACGAGCGCATAGACGCTGCCGAGGCGCAGCCCGATGATGAGTTGCTGTAAAAAGTCAGTCATATTCTCTCCCTGCCTTTCAGTTTTTGCGCAGGTCAGCCGCGCCGGAATATTCGTGCGCGAAAGCGCCGGTCGGCGCTTTCGCGCAAAGGTCATTGCTTTGGATCGCGTCCGGTCCCGGCTGTATCGCCGGGGTCGGGTCAGCTCTGCGTCTTGACGAACTTCTGCACGAGCTTGCCGTCGGAGGGCGTGAAGGTCAGGATGGCCACGCTCTTTTCCGGTGTGCCGGTCTCGTCAAGGGTCATGTCGCCGGTGACGCCGACATAGTGCATGCCGCTCATCGCGTCTCGGATGGCCTCGTGATCGATGCTCCCGGCCTTCTCAATGGCCTGCTTGACCATATACATGGCGTCATACGCCAGCGCGCCGAGGGCGTTCATGGATTCCGAGCCGTACTTTTCCGTGTAGTTCTTGACGTAGGACTGCACGATCTCGGAGCTGTCCTCCGGGGAGTAGTGGTTGGTGAAGTAGACATTCTCATAAGCGCTCAGGTCGCCGGTGGTGTAGTCCTGCGTGCCGTCAAAGCCGTCGCAGCCCATGATCGCGCCCTTGAAGCCGGCCTCACGGGCCTGCGGGATGATTTTCGGGCCGACCGCGTCGTAGTAATACGGGGCAAAGAGCATATCCGCGCCGGAAGCGGCGATGGTCGCCAGCTGCGAGGAGAAGTCCACGGCGCCGGTGTCGGACGAGGACTGCTCGCAGACGATCTCGATGCCGTATTTCTCGGCCGCCTTCACGAACGAGTCGTGCAGGCCGGAGGAGTAGGTGTCGCCGGTCGCGTACAGGACCGCGGCTTTTGTCCAGCCCTGATCCTTGGCGTAGGCCGCGACCATCTCGCCCTGGAAGCTGTCCTTGAAGCAGGAACGGAACACGTAGTCGTCCGTAGTGGTGATGGAATCTGCCGTGGAGCTCGGCGTGACGAGCACGATGCCCTCATCGTCGGCCAGACTCGTGATCGCGGACGTGCAGCTCGAGAGCGTTGCGCCGATGATGGCCGCCGCGCCCTCGCTGAGCAGCGAGTTGAAGCCGGAAACCGCTTCTGCCGGCGTGCCCTGATCGTCCTTGGTGGAGAGCTTCACGGTCGCGCCGAGGATGCCGCCGGCGGCGTTGATCTCGTCGATCGCCAGCTGGATGGAGTTCGTGATGGCCAGGCCATAGGCCGCCTGTGCGCCGGTCACCGGGGTGATATTGCCGATGATGATCTCTTTGCCCGACAAATCGCCGTCTGCAGAATCATCTTTGGCGTCTTTTCCGCCTCCGCACGCTGCCAGCGAGAGCACCAGCATGACAGAGAGAAGCAATGCAGTCAATCGTTTCAGTTTCATGTTCATATCCTCCTATCTGAATGTTCGCCCGCCCGGTGGGTCCAGTTCCGTTTTTTGTGTTTTTTCCGTTTTTTGTGGGCGAAGGAAATAAAAAAACGCAAGGGCGCACAACTTCTGCTCGAAGATGTGCTCCCTTGCACGCTCTTATTATAGGGGAAATCGCACGCAAAAATCAACGGCGATAACCGCCAAACTATTTGTTTTCTTAATCGATATATTTAGCGAAATTCATAAAAGCCTATCTTTTTCCGTCTGATCCTGCTCGAAGGCGTCCGCCTGCCCCGCCTCCGCCAGCGTGTGGCGCAGGCACGTCAGGCACGGCTCGGCGTCCCAGTCGCAGTACATATACTTACAGGCAAAGCACAGCGTTCTGGCCGCCGGATGCGCCTTGCGCGTCTCCGAAGCGGGCGATGCCTGCTGCGGCTGCGCAGCCCGCTGATACCGGTCGACGCCCTGCTGCGCCAGCTGTGTGGCTCGCAGGCAGTCTGCGCACGGCTGCAGATCCCGATCATGGAATTTGTACTTACAGGCAATACATAATGTCTTGTTTTCCGCCATGGTGATCCCTCCATTCTCTGTTTGCCGGACCCGAACCCACTCCGGGATGGTTTCAGTATATGCCGCCGTTTTGCGAATGTAAAGTGTGAGTTATACCTGAATTTTCAAGCGCCTTTCTTCTTTTTGTGTTTAAATAGCTAATGAATCCGCCATGCGGCGCACCGCGTTTGTGGAAAGCGGAAAAAGTGCATCCGGCTGCTTGACAAGCGATGATATTTGGGCGTATGCTTGCGCCAAGTTCAAAGCAGCAAACCACAGATGCAGAGGAGTAAGCGAGGGTTTGCGTCTTTCCCAGAGAGCTGCCGGTTGGTGTGATGGCAGCAGAGACGGTCTCGCTGAATGGACTGCAGAGGGCGGACGAGACGCCGTGAGGCGGTAAAGTCCGACGGGCTTTTCCCCCGTTACCAGGGAAAGACGTGTGATGGCACGTCGCCGAGCGGGCGCATTTGCGCCAATTTGGGTGGCACCGCAGAAGTTTTCCGACTTTTGTCCCAAAGATCAATTCCGTATTGGTCTTTCATGGACAAGGGTCGTTTTTTCTTGCCCGGAAAGGCCCCGCCGAAAGGAGCAGACATCATGGCAAATGAAAACATCCCCTACAAGATCTACCTGAATGAAGACGAAATGCCGCGCACATGGTATAACGTCCGCGCAGACATGAAGGTCAAGCCCGCGCCGCTGCGCAATCCCGCCACCGGCGCACCGATGACGTTCGACGATCTGCGCCCCGTGTTCTGCGACGAGCTCATCCGCCAGGAGCTTGACAACGACGACCGCGAAATCCCCATCCCGGACGAGATCCGTGACTTTTATAAAATGTACCGCCCGTCGCCGCTCGTGCGCGCCTACTGTCTGGAAAAGCAACTGCAGACCCCGGCGAAGATCTATTACAAGTTTGAAGGCAACAACACCTCCGGCTCGCACAAGCTCAACTCCGCCATCGCGCAGGCGTATTATGCCAAGCAGCAGGGGCTGCGCGGCGTCACGACCGAGACCGGCGCCGGTCAGTGGGGCACGGCGCTGTCGATGGCCTGCGCCTACCTCGGGCTCGACTGCAAGGTCTACATGGTCAAGTGCTCGTATGAGCAAAAGCCCTTCCGCCGCGAGGTGATGCGCACCTACGGCGCGTCCGTGACGCCGAGCCCGTCCACGGAGACGGAGATCGGCCGGCGCATCCTCGCCGAGCACCCCGGCACGACCGGCTCGCTCGGCTGCGCGATCAGCGAGGCCGTCGAGGTCGCCACCTCGACCCCTGGCTACCGCTACGTGCTCGGCAGCGTGCTCAATCAGGTGCTGCTGCACCAGTCGGTCATCGGTCTGGAGACGAAAACGGCCCTTGACAAATACGGCGTCGTGCCGGATATTATTATCGGCTGCGCCGGCGGCGGCAGCAACCTCGGCGGTCTCATCTCCCCGTTCATGGGCGAGAAGCTGCGCGGTGAGCGCGACTATCGGCTCATCGCCGTCGAGCCCGCCTCCTGCCCGAGCCTCACGCGCGGCAGGTTCGCCTACGACTTCTGCGACACCGGTAAGGTCTGCCCGCTGGCCAAGATGTACACGCTCGGCAGCGGCTTCATCCCCTCGCCGAACCACGCCGGCGGCCTGCGCTACCACGGCATGAGCTCCATCGTCTCGCAGCTGTACCACGACGGCTACATGGAGGCCCGCGCCGTCGAGCAGACAAAGGTGTTCGAGGCGGCCGAGCAGTTCGCGCGCATTGAAGGCATCCTGCCCGCGCCGGAATCGAGTCACGCCATCCGTGTCGCCATCGACGAGGCCGTCAAGTGCCGCGAGACCGGCGAGGCCAAGACCATCGTCTTCGGTCTGACCGGCACCGGCTACTTCGACATGGTCGCCTACGAGAAGTTCCACAACGGCGAAATGCGTGACTTCATCCCCACCGACGCGCAGCTCGCCGAGAGCTTTGCATCCCTGCCGCAGGTGCCGGGTCTCGACGGCTGAACGAACGTATACGACCGCCGCACGGCGGGTAAAATTTCAACAGTCAAGAACAAAGGAGATCGGATCATGGGTCTGAAAAACATTGAAAAAGCACAGGTGCTGCGCCTCGGCGACGAGGTCGAATACCAGCAGGGGCAGATCGTGAGCAAGACGCTCGCGCAAAACCGCGCCCTGAGCATGACGCTCTTCGCCTTCGAGCAGGACGAGGAGATCAGCACGCACACTGCCGACGGCGACGCGCTCGTCACCGTGCTCGACGGCACGGGCCGCTTCACCATCGACGGCGAGGCGCACCTCGTCTCCGCCGGGGAGAGCATCATCATGCCGGCGCACGTGCCGCACGCGGTCTATGGACAGACGCGCTTTAAGATGCTGCTGACCGTGATCGTGTAACGCGGGACATCCCCGCATATAAGACCCCCGCACCGTTCGGTTTTCCGAACGGTGCGGGGGGGTTGTTAATCAAGATAAAAGTCAAAGCTGACTGCCGCTCCCACGGACGCCCAAAATGCGACGCTGCCGTCCGGAAGGACCAGCTCCGGCAGATCGTTGGATGCCGCAAACACCCGCACAGTCAGATCGGCATACAAATTGTATTCCTCACATAAGCGACGAACTTCCGCCTCTTTCCCGCACAGCATTTGCTCAAGCTGCTGCAGCGGCTCATCCAAAGCTCGGCAGTCCATTTTCGGCAGTTCTTCGCTCCAGTATGCGTGCCGCAGCGTCGGGTAAGGCGGCGCTTCCGCCGGGAGAACTGTAAAGCCGGGCAGCACCTGCTCATCCGGCTCACGAATCTCCTTACCGCAGTGCTGCACCTTCCCTTTTCCGGGCGTCGGCGGGCATGACCTCGTGGGCAAAATGCCAAGGCCACGCGTGACCGTATCCCGGTCAAAATCTGCACGGTCGCGCCTTGTGAGCGTAAAAACCAGCCGGATCTGTGGTGTTTGTTTCATGTTCGCCTCCGTACATACGCTTTATACGCTTTGCGTGCGTTTCGCAGCATAAGAACACTCACAAGATAATACAGCGCAGCCGCAAGAAAAACAGATGCGAGGAATGCAAACATCGCTGTGTCCACTGCTTCAAGCACAGAATAGAGCAGAAATTCGGCCGCTGCAAGAAGCAGTGCCGCGATCAACAGCTGCACATGGAAGTGCTGGAAGAAGGCATTGCGCTCATCCTTTACGCGCGCATATGCAGCATCCATTTTCTCAGGGGCAGCTTCAAAGGCCGAAATACTCTTTGACACGATCTTCGAGCCCGACTTGCGATATCGCTGCTCTGCGTGGAAATAATCATTGAAGGCATAGTCATAGCGACGTCCGTCCACACTCCAAAACAGGAAAAAGTCCTTGTGCGCGGGGGCTGATTTTCGAAAAATGAACTGCCACCGGCGCAGCTCGCAAAGCGTCCACCCCTGCTCCGCCATGGCAGAAAGCCAGCGCTCGACCTGATTGACCGTGGCCCGCGTATATGGATGAAAACATTTCTTTTTCGTCACGGGCATATCCGCTTCCCCCTGTCGCGCAATTGATTATGCTACGTGCAATCAATTTAGAATCATTATACGCAGCCAGACATGGTCTGTCAAACATATGGAAATGCAAACCCCGGGCACACAGCTGAAAACCTGTGTGCCCGGGGTTTGTCATTGAGCGATCATCCCACGCACGGCTGCGTCGGGGATCAGGTCTCCTCGCGGATCGCAGCCTGTGCCGCGGCCAGGCGGGCGATCGGCACGCGGAACGGCGAGCAGGACACGTAGTCCAGGCCGACCTTGTGGCAGAACTCGACGGAGGACGGATCGCCGCCGTGCTCACCGCAGATGCCGAGCTCGAGCTCCGGATTCGTCTGACGGCCGAGCTTGCAGGCCATCTCCACGAGCTTGCCGACGCCGCTGATGTCCAGATGCTGGAACGGGTCGCTCTCGTAGATCTTGGTGTCATAGTAGCTGCCGAGGAACTTCGCAGCGTCGTCACGGCTGAAGCCGAAGGTCATCTGCGTCAGGTCGTTGGTGCCGAAGCTGAAGAAGTCCGCTTCCTTGGCGATCTCGTCGGCCGTGAGCGCGGCGCGCGGGATCTCGATCATGGTGCCGACGTGATACTTCATGTCCACACCGGCCTCCTTGATCAGCGCATCCGCCGTGCGGACGACAATGTCACGCACGAACTTGAGCTCCTTGCGCTCGCCGACCAGCGGGATCATGATGTAGGGCGTGATCATCTTGCCGGTCTCCGCGCTGACCTTGAGGGCAGCCTTGATGACGGCGTTGGTCTGCATCTCGGCGATCTCCGGATAGGTGACTGACAGACGGCAGCCGCGGTGACCCATCATGGGGTTGAACTCGTGCAGGGACACAACGACGTCCTGCAGCTCTTCAGCCGTCATGCCCATCTCCTGCGCCAGCTCCTCGATGTCCGCCTTCTGGGTGGGCAGGAACTCGTGCAGCGGGGGATCGAGGTAACGGATCGTCATCGGGCGGTCGCCCATGATGCGGTACATGGCCTCAAAATCGCTCTGCTGGAACGGCTCGACCTTCGCCAGCGCAACCTTGCGCTCCTCGACGGTACGGGCGCAGATCATCTCGCGGACGGCCTTGATGCGGTCCTCGGCGAAGAACATATGTTCGGTGCGGCACAGGCCGATGCCCTCGGCGCCGAGATCGACCGCCAGCTGCGCATCGCGCGGGTTGTCGGCGTTGGCCTCGACGTTCAGGCGGCGGGCTGCGTCAGCCCAGCCCATGAGGCGGTTGAAGTTCTTGTTGCCGGTAGCGGCGACGGTCGGGATCTGTCCGGCGTAGATGTTGCCGGTGCTGCCGTCGAGGGAGATCCAGTCACCCTCGGTGAACTTGTGGCCGTTGATCTCAAAGAACTTGTCGGCGTAGCTGATGCGGACGTTGTTGTCATTGCCGCAGCCGGAGACGCAGCAGGTGCCCATGCCGCGGGCGACGACGGCCGCGTGGCTGGTCATGCCGCCGCGCACGGTCAGGATGCCCTGAGAGACCTGCATGCCCACGATGTCCTCGGGGCTGGTCTCGAGACGGACGAGCACGACCTTCGGCATGGTCTTGTTCTTGACAGCTTCCTCAGCCTCCTCGGCGGAGAAAACGACCTGACCGCAGGCGGAGCCGGGGGACGCGGCAAGGCCCTTGCCAATGGCGTCGGCGCGCTTGAGCGCCTCGGCGTCAAACTGCGGGTGCAGCAGCGTGTCGAGCTGCTTGGGCTCGACGCGCAGCACGGCCTCGCGCTCGGAGATCATGCCCTCGTCGACGAGGTCGCACGCGATCTGCAGCGCGGCCTGCGCGGTGCGCTTGCCGTTGCGGGTCTGGAGCATGTAGAGCTTGCCATCCTCGATGGTGAACTCCATGTCCTGCATATCCTTAAAGTAGTGCTCAAGGCGGTTGGCGATCGCCACGAACTCATCATACACCTCAGGCATCTGCTCCTGCAGGTGGCTGATCGGGCTCGGGGTACGCACGCCTGCGACGACGTCCTCGCCCTGCGCATTGATGAGGTACTCGCCCATGAGCTTCTTCTCGCCCGTGGCGGGATCACGCGTGAAGGCAACGCCCGTGCCGGAGCGGTCGCCGGAGTTGCCGAAGGCCATCTGCTGGACGTTGACGGCAGTGCCCCACTCGTAGGGGATCTCGTTCATCTTGCGGTAGACGTTCGCGCGCGGGTTATCCCAGCTGCGGAACACGGCCTTGACGGCCTCGATGAGCTGCTCGTTCGGATCCTGCGGGAAGGGCTTGTGCTCGTTGTCCTCGTAGATCTTCTTGAAGATGACGACGAGCTGCTTGAGATCGTCGGCATCCAGATCGACGTCGTTCGTGACGCCCTTGTCGGCCTTCATCTTGTCGATCTCTTCCTCGAACAGGCTCTTGGACACGCCCATGACGACGTCTGCAAACATCTGCACAAAGCGGCGGTAGCTGTCGTAGGCAAAGCGCAGGTTGCCGGTCTTCTTGGCCAGACCCTCAACGGACGCGTCGTTCAGACCGAGGTTGAGGATGGTGTCCATCATACCGGGCATGGACTGGCGCGCGCCGGAGCGCACGGACACCAGCAGGGGATTTTCCACGTCGCCGAGCTTCTTGCCGGTGATCTCCTCAAGGCCCTTGACGTGCGCAAAGATGTCCGCCTGGATCTCCGCATTGATCTGACGGCCGTCCGTGTAGTACTGCGTGCAGGCTTCCGTCGTGATCGTGAAGCCCTGCGGCACCGGCATACCGGCTGCTGTCATCTCCGCCAGACCGGAACCCTTGCCGCCAAGTGTGTTGCGCATCGCGGTCTTGTCACCGCCGAATGCCTGACTTCCTTCGCTGAAATAGTACAGGTATTTTTTGCTCATTCCTTTACCTCCATTTGTAAAGTTATCCATGGTATCTTTCGTTTATATTATATCAAATCGCCCCTTGCGGTGCTATAACGAATGTGCGCAAAACTGTCCAAATCTTCACAATGTGCGGAAGCGGTTTTTATACAGTTTGCAAGAGAATGCCCAAATTCGTAGAATTTTCCGAAATCAAATACAGAATTTATGAATTTTCGTGAATGATGACGGGAAAAAATGCAGAATCGGTTTGTCATTTTATACAATATTTGCTTTGTGTTTAAAAAATCTCTCGCCGCGCCGGAATTGTGTGCATTATTCCAGTACTGTAATTCATTTATATTACATACAGATATATACACCAGACGGTGCGCAGGTACGCAGCGGCGCGCCGTCCCCGCTTTTCCGCGCACACGGAAAAGCTTCGGCACCCGCACCCACGATATTAGGAGGTAAGCAAATGACAAGACGAAACAAACGATTTTTGAGTCTGCTGCTGGCACTCACACTGGCCGTGAGCCTGTGTGTGCTTCCGGCAGCGGCCGCAGACCAGACCTGTCCGAGCAGCAAAAGCGACCCGGTCGTGTTCGTGCACGGCCTGATGGGCTGGGGCGAGCGCGCCGGTCTCAACAGCGTGCTGCCCTACTGGGGTATGACCACCGGCAGCCTGACGGCATATCTCAACTCCCTCGGCTACGAGACGTATTCGGCCACCGTCGGCCCGATCTCGAGCGCATGGGACCGCGCGTGTGAGCTCTACGCGCAGCTGACCGGCACGACGGTCGACTACGGCGCGGCGCACAGCGCGGCGCACAGCCACGCCCGCTACGGCATCGCCTACGACCGGCCGCTCTTTGACGGCTGGGGCACGCGCCGCTCCGTAAATCTCGTCGGCCACAGCTTCGGCGGCGCGACGACGCGCCTGTTTCTCGAGCTGATGGCAAACGGCAGTGCGGAGGAAGTCGCAGCGGCCAAGGCCGCCGGCACCACGCCGAGCCCGCTGTTCACCGGCGGCAAGAGCAGCTGGGTGCACTCCATGACCGAGGTCGCAGCGCCGCACAACGGCACGACCTTCATCGAGTCCAACGGCACGATCATGGACGTGTCCACGAACCTGGCCGAGACGCTCGCCAAGGGCTTCGGCATCACGGAGCTCAAGAACCTGCTCGACTTCCAGCTTGAGCAGTTCGGCATCTACAAAGACCCCGATGAGACCGTGCTCGAGACGCTGCAGCGCGTGTTCAGCACCGACTTCCTGTCGCACAACGACAACGCTTTCCTCGACCTGACGATCGACAAGTCGATCGAGATCAATGACGGCATCGGCATCGAGCCGAACGTCTACTACTTCTCCTATGCCGGCAACCAGACCGTGCAGGACCCGGTCTCCGGCAACTACATCCCGTCGGCCAGGATGTGGACGCTGTTCTACCCCGGCGCATACAACATGGGCAAATACTATGACAAGTACACCGCCGGCGGCTTCTACATCGACAAGAGCTGGCGCCCGAACGACGGCATGGTCAACACTGTCTCCGCCTTCTACCCCATCCACAGCGACGGCACCTGCCTGACGAAGGACGGCAAGCAGGGCTGGACGAATTACGACGGCTACTCCAACATCAATTTCCAGCCCGGCATCTGGTACGTCATGCCCGTGCAGTCGTTTGACCACATCCAGTTCGTCGGCGGCATGCTCAACGGCAGCCTCGTCAAAACGCGCGCACTCTACCGCGGCATCATGGAGGACATCTACAGCACCTATACCACCGCGGCGACCGGTACCGCCTTCCCGTTTACGGACGTGGCCGAGTCGCGCTGGAGCTACCCGTATATCAAGGAGCTGTATGACGCCGGTGTCGTCAGCGGCACGAGCGCTACGACCTTCTCCCCCGCCGCGAACGTGACGCGCGCGCAGTTCGTGACCATGCTCGCCGGGCTCGCCGGTGCGGACGTGTCGAACTGCCCGGCCACGCCGTTTCGCGATGTGCCGGAAGGCGCGTGGTACGCGCCCTACGTCAACTGGGCGCTCGCCAACGGCATCGTCAGCGGCACGAGTGCCGTGACCTTCTCGCCCGACGCCAGCATCACGCGGCAGGACATGGCCGTGATGCTCTACAGCTACACGCAGCGCTTCCAGGTGCATCTGCAGCAGCAGCCGGTCACACCCTTCACAGATGCGGGCAGCATTGCAGCCTATGCTCAGGTCGCCGTGCAGACGCTGCAGCGCGCCGGTGTCATCAGCGGCATGCCCGACGGCAGCTTCCAGCCGTACGGAACCGCTACCCGCGAACAGGCCTGCACCATGCTGTGCATGCTGTAATGCACAAAACAGTCAAAACGTCCTCCGGGGTACCCGGGGGACGTTTTTCCATGCGCTGCGAGCGCCAAGCCAAAAGTCGGACAATTCTGTCTATCTGTAACAAATCATCACATTTTTGACAAATTGGCACAAAGCAGGCGTGCTACCCGGATTGAAAATCCTCACACGCGATACTATAATGCATTGGAAAGCAAGAAAATTACAGCGCGCTCAGGCGCGCCGGAAAGGAATGTGCATACACCATGAAAAAAAGCAAGAAGTTTTTGTGTCTGCTGCTCGCACTGGTGATGGCCGGGAGTCTTCTGCTCCTGCCGGCGGCCGCTGCGAACACGCAGTCCGGCGCGACGCGCTACCCGACGGTCTATGTCCACGGCCTGATGGGCTGGGGCGAACATGACCAGATCTATTCCGCCGTCCCCTACTGGGGTCTGTCGACCGACCTGATGCCGTATATGACGAGCAAGGGTTATGAGAGCTACGCCGCCTCCGTCGGCCCGCTCTCGAGCGCGTGGGACCGCGCGTGCGAGCTCTACGCCCAGCTCACCGGCACGACCGTGGACTACGGCGCGGCGCACGCCGCCGAATATGGCCACGCGCGCTACGGCGCGACGTATGACAAGCCGCTGTTTGCCGGCTGGAGCGCGAGCAAGAAGATCAACCTCGTCGGCCACAGCTTCGGCGGCGCAACGATCCGTCTGTTCCTGGATATTCTGGCCGACGGCTCTGCAGAGGAACAGGCTGCGGCCAAGGCCGCCGGCACGGAGGTCTCCCCCTTCTTCGAGGGCGGAAAGGCCGACTGGGTCTATTCCCTGACGACACTGGCTGCCCCGCACAACGGCACGACCTTCCTCGAGTGCTGCGACAACATGGCGCAGTTTGCGGCTGAGGCCTCGACCGCGATGGCAAAGCTGCTGGGTATCTCGGACTTCAAGGGTGTGTATGATTTCCAGCTCGAACAGTTCGGCTTCTACCGCAAGGACGGTGAGACCGTGCTCGAGGCGCTCGACCGCGTGCTGCACTCGGACTTCCTGTCGCACAACGACAATGTCTTCCGCGACCTGACGATCGACCGCGCGCTGGAGCTCAACGACGATATCGAGATCCAGCCCAATGTCTATTACTTCTCCTACGCCGGCGACAAGACGCGCCAGAGCAGCGCCACCGGTGAGCGCACCTCTGCCGTCGACATGACGCCGCTGTTCGTGCCGTTTGCAAACAGAATGTGCAGCTATTATGACCAGACGACTGCGGGCGGCTTCCGTATCGACAAGACCTGGGCACCGAACGACGGACTCGTCAACACCGTCTCCGCCCTGTATCCGACCGACAGCGCCGGCCGCTGCCTGACCAAGAGCGGTCAGACCGGCTATATCCAGCAGGATGGTTACTCCAACGTCAGCTATCAGCCCGGCGTGTGGAACGTGATGCCTGTGCGCCACTATGATCACGGCAACTTCATCGCCGGCATGCCCGTGCCCGATCTGGCGTCGCAGAGCGTGACCGCGCTGCGCCAGTTCTACCTGAGCCTGATGGACAATCTCTCCCACGTGAGCGCGGCGTCCGGTCTGCCGTTCACGGATGTGGCAGCCGACCGCTGGAGCTACACCTACATCAAGCAGATGTATGATGCCGGTGTCGTCTCCGGCATGACGCCCACGACCTTTGAGCCGGCGGGCGATGTCACACGCGCGCAGTTTGTAACCATGCTCGCCGGCCTTGCAAAGGCGGATGTGTCGAAATACCCGGCCACCTCGTTCCGCGACGTGCCGGAGGGCGCGTGGTATGCGCCTTACGTCAACTGGGCCCTCGCCAACGGCATCGTCAGCGGCACGAGCGCCACGACCTTCTCGCCCGACGCCAAGATCACGCGGCAGGACATGGCCGTGATGCTCTATCAGTATACGCAGCGCTACGATGTCGCACTGCAGCAGCAGACGGTCACGCCCTTCATGGACGAGAGCAGCATCTGCGCCTATGCTCTGCCCGCTGTGCAGGCGCTGCACCGTGCAGGTGTCATCAGCGGCATGCCCGACGGCAGCTTCCAGCCGCTCGGCACTGCGACCCGCGAACAGGCGTGCGTCGTGCTGTGCACCCTGTAAGACAGCTTTCAAATCCACCGCATTGCCCTCCCGGAGCCGTCCGGGAGGGCATTTTTGCACGCTCGGCACAACCTTTCCTTGTAATTTCCGCCGCTGTCATGTACAATATATCTTGCAGCTGTTGATTTAGCGATTTTAAGCGTGAAATTGGCGGCGAAAATCTGGGGGAAAGAAGAAAAAGAATTTATGGACAATGAACTGAAGAAAAAGTATGGCCTGCCGACGGCGATCGCACTCGTCATCGGCATCGTCATCGGCAGCGGCGTGTTCTTCAAAGCCGAGAAGATCCTCACCGCGACCGGCGGCAATCTACCGCTCGGCATCCTCGCCTGGGCAATCGGCGGCCTGATCATGATCATCTGCGCGTACATGTTCTCCATCCTCGCCACACGTTATGCGCACGTTAACGGGCTCGTAGACTACGCCGAAGCGCTCGTAGGCAAACGCTACGCCTATTACATGGGCTGGTTTACAACGTTTATCTATTTCCCGGCCATGACGTCCGTGCTGGCCTGGGTCAGCGCGCGGTATCTCGGCGTGCTGTGCGGGTTTGACATCACGGGCGGCCCGGTCATGGTCCTTGCGTGCCTGTTCCTCGTCGGCAGCTACGCGGTCAACGCCCTGTCTCCGATCCTGGCGGGCAAGTTTCAGGTGGCGACCACGGTCATCAAGCTCATCCCGCTGCTGCTCATGGGCATCGTCGGCACAATCGTCGGCCTTGCCAACGGCACAACGATCGAAAACTTCACCACCGTCGTCACAACCGTCGAGGGCGGCAACGGCCACGCGCTGTTCACCGCCGTGGCGGCAACGGCCTTTGCATACGAGGGCTGGATCATCGCCACGAGCATCAACGCCGAGCTCAAGAATGCCCGGCGCAACCTGCCGATCGCGCTTGTCATCGGCACGCTCATCGTGGCCCTGACGTACATCCTCTACTACATTGGCCTGTCCGGCAGCGTCTCGAATGCGGAGATCATGGCCGGAGGCGAGGCCGGCGCCAAGCTCGCCTTCGAGAAGATCTTCGGCCGGGCCGCCGGCGTGGGTCTGTTCGTGCTGGTCGTCGTGTCGTGCCTCGGCACGCTCAACGGGCTCATGCTCGCCGCGACGCGCAGCCTCTACTCCGTCGCCGCGCGCGGCAACGGCCCGAAGCCGGAGGCGTTCCTCGGCATCGACCAATACACGAACATGCCGGCAAACTCCGCCATCGTGGGCGTGCTCATGTGCGCCGTCTGGCTGACATATTTCTACGGCGCCAACCTCACCGAGGGCTGGTTCGGCCCGTTTTGCTTCGACTCGTCCGAGCTGCCGATCATCACGCTCTACGCGCTCTATATTCCGATGTTCCTCAACGTCATGCGCCGGGAAAAGGAGCTGAACGCTTTTCACCGCTACGTCATGCCGGTGCTGTCGATCGTGTGCTGCATCTTCTTCTGCGTCGCGGCCGTCGTGTCGCATGGCAAAGCCGTGCTCTACTATCTGATCGTGTTCGCGGTCATCATGGCGCTGGCCATCCCGTTTTACCGTCAGGGGAAAGAAAAGACCTGACGCTCCGCGTTTTCGAGGGCGGCGCTTTTGCGCCGCCCTTTTTCGTTGCCCGCGCGGTGCATTTGTGGTATACTCGCGGCAGACTGAAAAATGAGGCGACGACATGGACATTCTCTATCAGGACAACAGCATCATCGTGTGCATCAAGCCGGCTGGCGTGCTGTCCACGGACGAGCCGGGCGGCGTGCCCGAGCTGGTGCGTCAAACGCTCGGAGACCCGAAGGCCTGCGTGCGCACCGTGCACCGGCTCGACCGCGTAGTCAGCGGGCTGATGGTGCTCGCGCGCACGCCGGGCGCTGCGTCGAAGCTCTCGGCACAGATCCGCGAGCACGACTTCGGCAAGACGTATCTGGCCGTCGTGCACGGAGCGCCTTCGCCGCTGCAGGGCACCTATCGTGATCTGCTGCGCCGCGACCCGAACGAGCGCAAGACCTATGTCACCGACAAGATGGCCAAGGGCGTGCAGGAGGCCGTGCTCGATTACGAAGTGCTCGGCACACGCGCAGAGCTTTCGCTCGTGCGCATCTATCTGCAGACCGGGCGCACGCACCAGATCCGCTGCCAGTTCTCGTCGCGCGGTCTGCCGCTCTGGGGCGACCGGAAGTACAGCACCCTGCCAGATGACGGGCCGATCGCGCTCTGGTCGCACTGCCTGCACTTTGCCCACCCGGAAACCGGCGAGGTGCTCTACTTCGAGCAGCAGCCGCCGGACTGCTATCCGTGGGACCGATTTACCGAATTGGACGACTGAAATTCCCCGCGCTGCCGCGCGGGGAAAATTTTTACGCAAATCAGCGCCGTTGTCCTATAAAATGTCTTGCGAACGACACTATGTCCCGATATAATGTACACAAATTGCCGGTTACTGTGAGAATTTTTAATGCGGAAACAATCACTTGACTGGAGGTTATTATGAACAAAACGCGCAGATTTTTGTCCCTGCTGCTCACGCTCGTGCTCACGCTGAGCCTATGCGTGATCCCGGCTGCCGCCGCGAATACCCAGGCCCGCTCAGACGACCCGGTCGTGTTCGTGCACGGCCTGATGGGCTGGGGGCAGCGCGACAAGATCAACCGCATCATGCCCTATTGGGGCATGACCACAGGCAGTCTGACAGACTACCTCTCCTCACAGGGCTATGAAACGTATGCCGCTTCCGTCGGCCCGATCTCGAGCGCATGGGATCGCGCGTGCGAGCTCTATGCGCAGCTCGTCGGCGCGCGCACGGATTACGGCGTCAAGCATTCTCAGGACTTCGGCCACGACCGCTACGGCATTGACTACGAGCAGCCGCTCTTTGACGGCTGGGGCACAGAGCGTGCCGTGAACCTCGTCGGTCACAGCTTCGGCGGCGCGACCACGCGTCTCTTCCTTGACATCCTCGCCAACGGACGTCCGGAAGAGGTCGCCGCAGCCAAAGCCGCCGGTGTCGAGCCGAGCCCGTTTTTCCTCGGCGGCAAGGGCAGCTGGGTACACTCATTGACCGCCATCGCCGCACCACACAACGGTACGACGTTCATTGAGACCTGCGGTGACTTTACGATGGTCGCAGCCGAGCTCGCCACCTCGATCTCCAAGGCGCTGGGTCTGTCCGCATTCAAGGGTGTGTACGACTTCCAGCTCGACCAGTTCGGCATCCGCAAGGACGACGGCGAGACCTTCTCGCAGGCGCTCGAGCGCGTGCTGCACTCGGACTTCCTCTCGCACAATGACAACGCCTTCCTCGACCTCACGATCGACCGCGCGCTCGAGATCAACGACGACATCGGCATCGAGCCGAACGTCTACTATTTCTCCTACGCCGGAAACCGGACCGTGTCGAACGCGGCCGGCGACAGCTTCTCCCCCTCGCCGGCTATGTGGGGACTGTTTCACCCGGGCTCGGCGAAGATGGGCAGATACTATGACCGCTACACCGCCGGCGGCTTTTACATCAACAAGCGCTGGCTGCCGAACGACGGCATGGTCAACACCGTCTCCGCCCTCTATCCCACCCACAGCGACAGCACCTGCCTGACCGGTGACGGCGCGCGCGGCTGGAAAAACTACAACGGCTACACCGACACCACATTCCGCCCCGGTCTCTGGTATGTGATGCCCGTGCAGAAGCTCGATCACATCCAGTTCATCGGCGGTATGCTCAACGGCAGCATCCTCAACACGCGCGCGCTCTACCGCGACATCGTGCAGGACATCTACAGCACCTATCCGTGACGGGCGCACACTGCCCGGCATGACCCAACAGCAGAAGGGACGCATCCGCTTGGATGCGTCCCTTTTTCCGTGCGCGCCAAACGCTGTTGCGCACTGCACACGGCGCCGGGAAATGATCGGCAGGTTTTCGTCAAAATGTCTTGCAATCAACAAATTCCGCAAGTATAATATAGACACATTGCCGGTTGTGTGAGAAGGATGAACCTGTGAAAACAACAAGACAAGGGGGTAAACCATGAAAAAAGCACGTCGATTTTTGTGCCTGCTGCTCACAGTCGTGCTCGCGCTGAGCCTGTGTGCCGCCCCGGCCGCAGCGGCCGATGACCAAGCCCGCTCAGACGACCCAGTCGTGTTTGTGCACGGTCTGCTCGGCTGGGGACAGCGCGACAGGATCTACCGCATCATGCCCTACTGGGGCATGACCACCGGCAGCCTGACGGACTATCTGTCCGCGAAGGGCTACGAGACGTATGCCGCCTCCGTCGGTCCGCTCTCGAGCGCGTGGGACCGCGCGTGTGAGCTCTATGCGCAGCTCGCCGGCACACGCACGGACTACGGCGTCAAGCACGCGCAGGACTTCAACCACGAGCGCTACGGCATCGACTATGAGCAGCCGCTCTTTGACGGCTGGGGCACAAAGCGCGCCGTGAACCTCGTCGGCCACAGCTTTGGCGGCGCGACCACGCGCCTTTTCCTTGAGATCCTCACCAACGGCTGCCCGGAGGAGGTCGCCGCAGCCAGGGCCGCCGGTGTCGAGCCGAGCCCGTTTTTCCTCGGCGGCAAGGGCAGCTGGGTGCACTCGCTGACCGCCATCGCCGCGCCGCACAACGGCACGTCGTTCATTGAGTGCAACGCAGACTTTACAAAGGCCGCGGCCGAGCTTGCCACCTCCGCATCCAAGGCGCTGGGGCTGTCCAAATTCAAGGGCGTGTATGATTTCCAGCTCGACCAGTTCGGCATCCGCAAGGACGAAAACGAGACCTTCGCGCAGGCGCTCGAGCGCGTGCTCAAATCCGATTTCCTGTCGCACAACGACAACGCCTTCCTCGACCTCACGATCGACAAGTCGCTGGAGATCAACAAGGGCATCGCTATCCAGCCGAACGTCTACTATTTCTCCTACGCAGGCGACCAGACCTCGGCCGATCCGCGCACCGGAAACCACTATCCCACGGTGTCCGCCATCCCGTCGAACGGTATGTGCGCGCTGATGCTGTCGTTCTCGTACAACATGGGCAAATACTATGACAAGCACACCGCCGGCGGCATCTACATCGACAAAAGCTGGCTGCCGAACGACGGGCTGGTCAACACCGTCTCTGCCCTCTATCCGACCACGACGGACAAAAACACCACCGAGTGCCGCAAGCAGGACGGCTCGCAGGGCTGGGTCAACTATGACGGCTATTCCGATATCGCCTTCCGTCCCGGCATCTGGTACGTCATGCCCGTCACACGCGCCGACCATATGCAGTTTGTCGGCGGCATCGCCAACAAGAGCATCGTGCAGACGCACCTGTTCTATCTGGACCTGATGGACGATATCTACAGCACCTACCGCGCCGTGCAGCCGGGTGAAACGCCCTTCCCGTTCACGGATGTGCCCGAGAGCCGCTGGAGCTATCCGTACATCAAGCAGCTCTATGACGCGGGCGTCGTCTCCGGCATGACGGCGACGACCTTCGCCCCCGCCGAAAACATGACGCGCGCGCAGTTTGTGACCATGCTCGCCGGGCTGCAGGGTGCGGACGTGTCCGCATACCGGACAGGGAAATTCACCGACGTGCCCGCAGATGCGTGGTATGCGCCCTATGTCAGCTGGGCAGCCGAAAACGGCGTCGTCTATGGCGTCTCTGACACCGCGTTTGCGCCCGGTGCCGACATCTCGCGGCAGGATATGGCCGTCATGGTCTATCGTTACGCCGAGTGCTTCGGCATCCGGCTGGGCACGGATGTCCCGCCCGTCACGTTCGCGGACACCGGTGACATCGCAGCCTATGCCCTGCCCGCCGTGCAGGCGCTGCAGCGCGCCGGTGTGATCAGCGGCATGCCCGACGGCAGCTTCCGTCCGCGCGAGCACATGACGCGCGAACAGGCATGTGTCGTGCTCTCGGCACTGTAAAACCAGGATAAGAAACCGCAAAAGAGGCGCAGCCGCACATCCGGCCGGATGTGTGGCTGCGCCTCTCGCGCGCGGAGAACAAACAGGATAGCAGAAAGAGAAAGCAAACGGAATGCGGCCTCAGGGATGCGGCTTGCCCTCACGGTAGTTTTTCATCACGTCGCGAAACAGCTCCGCACTGGACGGCGGCGTCCAGACGATCGCGTTGGCGCCCGCGCGGATGGTGGCACGGATGCTCTGCTCATCCGCGCCGCCGGTCGCGATGATGGGGTAATCCGGGAAGCGCTCGCGGATCTCGGCCACGATCTCCGGCGTCTGCGCACCGGCGGCCACGTTCAGGATCGCAGCGCCGTCCTCAATGCGGTGGCGGTAGTTCGTGTCGGAATTGGCCACTGTGACCACGACCGGCACATCGACGCTGCTGCGGATGCGGTTGAGGATGCGTCCCGGTGTCGGCGCATTGACGACCACGCCGGTCGCGCCCTGCATCTCGGCGTACATGGCGAGGTTCACGACGCGCTTTCCCGTCGTCAGCCCGCCGCCGACGCCGACGAACACCGGCAGGTCGCTCGCCATAAGCAGCGCCTGTGTGATGATCGGCTGCGGCGTAAAGGGATAGACCGCAAACACCGCGTCGGCATTGACATTGCGGATGATGCTCAGGTCGGTCGAAAAGACCAGCGACTTGATGCGCTTGCCGAACACCATGATACCGCTGCACGCATCGATCACGTCCGGCACGCGCAGCGCAAACTGGCGCAGCGTGCCGTCGATCGGCGTGGGCATCTGCGGCGCAACGTGCACGTCGCCAGGCGTCGTCACCTGACGGTCGTCTGCGGCGGGCGCATCCTCGCCGACGCCGCCGAGCTGCAGCGGCTCGCTGTCGAGCTGCTCGAAGTCCTCCGTCTCCGGGGAATCGGCCATATCATAGATCAGGTCACGGTTCTTGCTCATAAAATTACCTCCTTGCGGTTATGGGGGATATGTCTTGACTTTTGCAGGCGGTTGTGTTTTACTGTGGTCAGAAAAGTTACATCCGGCCTGTGGATAGAAACCAAAGTTTCGTTTTTTGATTAACGTAACTTTGGTATAAACTATTTCTACCGGTTTGTCAAGTCCTTTTCCGAAAAAAATGTTTTTTTGTTTCTGCAAGAACGGAGGGCACATCATGGGCAAAGACATCGACGAGGCCGCGAGCGGCTTCGGCAACGTGTTCCGCGACCGGCTGACCTATCTGATGAACGGCAACAATGTGTACGGCAAGCCCGTCAACACGCAGGAGCTGGCAGATGAGATCGACATCAGCCGCCCCGCCGTGCGCAAATACATCAAGCCCAACGACCGCCGCGAGGTCACGGTGCCGTCGGCGCTGGTCGTGAGCCGCATCGCGCGGTTTTTCCACACGACGCCGAACTTCCTGCTCGGCTTTGACACCGAGATCGGCAGTGAGGACGCGCAGCGTGCCGGCGAGAGCGACGTGTATAACGCCCTCGGCCTCAGTCAGGAGGCCATCGACGGGCTGCACCGGCTGCGTGCGCAGGCCGTCACGGAGCCCAGGGCCGCCGAGCTGCTGCGGCTGCTCGACAAGCTCATCTGCAGCTACACGCACGAGACGGATAAGCTCCTGTAAATACGGTTTCCGACACCCCCGACCGGGTATTTTCCGGTCGGGGGTGTTTCGTCCACACAATATTAATAAGAATAACGGAAACAGTACGCCTGCACAGGTTGACCTGAACGCGAAAAAAGCGTATGATGTAGTGTAACTATCCTGTGAGAAAAAGAGGAAAAACTATGCAATCAATATCGCCGCAGGAGCGCCCTGCCCCGCGCTGGCTGACCGGTGCGCTCATCGGCCTGTGCACAGCGCAGCCGCTGCTGGATGTGCTGTCGTTCTGGACGCAGACTCTGGGCCGCGCAACGAGCGTTTCGCTTGCACTGCGGATGCTTTTGCTGGCCGCCGCCGCTGTGCTCGCGTTCGTGCTCTCGGAGCGCAAACGCGCCTACCTGATCCTGTGCGGTGTGCTGGCGCTCTTTTGGGGGGCGCATGTGCTGGCCTGCCGCCGCGTGGGCTACGCCGCACCCATGTCCGATCTGATCAACTTCATCCGTGTTGCACAGCTTCCGGTCTATACCTTCGCCCTCATTACGCTCTTTCGGCACACGCCGCACTTTCCGGACGTGCTGGAGGATGCCTGCACGATCAACCTGTACCTGATCGCGCTCATCACGCTCGTGTCCGTTGTGACCGGCACAAGCATGCCCACCTATGCGAAATTTCACATCGGCTGGAGCGGCTGGTTCTGGCTGCCCAATTCGCAGAGCGCCGTGCTCGGCGTGCTGACCGTGATCTCTCTGCTTGCGGCCGTTCGCCGCAAAAAGCTCACCGCCGCCGCGCTGCGCTGTGTGGTCGGCTTTGCGCTGCTGTTCGTACTGGGCACGCGGCTGGCCTATGCCGAGATCTTCGGCATTGCCGCCGGCGTGTGCGTGAGCATGGCGCTGACCCGTCAGTGGAACGCGCGCGCGCTGGCCGTCGTGCTTCTGTGTGCCGCTTTGTGCGGCGGGCTCTATCACCAGAGCCCCATGTACCGCAACCGGCAGGCTTATGCCGAGAGCGTGAGCGAGCAGCAGCAGTCGGCCGGTGAGTTGGGCGCCTCCGAGCAGGAGACGCGCGATGCGCTCTACCGCAAATACCAGCAGGTGGCAGTTGATCGCTTCGGTCTGGAAAAGGTGGAGCACGCATTTCACGACTCCATGGACGTGTCCGTTATCGGCGACATCCGTCTGACAAAGCTCGTCTACTGCCGCCTGCTCATGGCAGAGCTGCCGGTCACGAGCCGGCTGTTCGGCTTCGAGCTGGAGGCAACACGCTGCCAGGGCGCCATTTTTGACGCGGAAAACGATTTCCACGGTGTGTACTATCTCTACGGTCTGACGGGTCTGGTGCTGATGGCCGGCTTCCTGCTGTATTTCATCGGGCGTGCGCTCTGGCGCATGCTGCGCGAGCCCGGAAAAGCCTGCACGCTTCCGGTGTGCGCCTTTGGCATGGCAGCGGTGATCCTGATCGTCAACGCCTATTTTTCGGCCAGCGTTCTCCGGCGGCCGAACGCCTCGTTTTATCTCTCCGCCGCACTGGCCGCGCTCTACTGCCTGACGGTGCGCGCCGGCGCTGCGCCGTGTGAAGAAGGAGCATCCGCATCATGAGTCAGAATCAGAACAAGCGCACCCTGCGCACCATCGGGCTGGTCGTTGCAGTCACGCTGCTGACCAAGATCCTCGGCATCGTCCGCGAGGCACTGCAGGCCGGCGTATTCGGCACGCAGACGGCCTTCGACCTCTATACGATCTCCTATAACTATACGATCTACATCTTCACGACCGTCGCCTACGCGCTGTGCATTGCGGCCGTCCCCGTGATCTCGCGCCACCTTGCCGAGGACCGGAACAAGGCCTTCGCCGTAGCCGGGAACCTGATCTGCGTGAGTGTGCTCGTGAGTGCGCTGGTCGTCGTGCTGCTCTCGGTGCTGATCCGCTTCGCCCCCGTCGGCCACTGGCTCGGCGTGAGCGACGCCGACCTGCCGACCCTGCGGACATATCTGCAGATCTGCCTGCTGACGCTGCCGCTGATCGTGGTCATCTACCTGCTGGTCGCCGTGTTCCAGTCCATGGAGCACTATACGCTGCAGGGCAGTCTGAGCCTGCCGTACAATCTGCTGCTGATCGTGTTTCTCGTGCTGTTTTCCAGCAGCGAGCGTGTGCTCGAATATGTGCTGGTCATCTGCTTTGCGTGGCTGCTGCAGTTTGCCATGACGATCCCGTGTATCGTGCGCGAAAAATTCCGGCTCATCCCCGGGCTGCACTTCCGTGATCCCGATCTCAAGCTCTTCGCCCGCACGACGGTCGTGACGGTGTTTACCACGTCCATCTTCCTGCTGTGCTATCTGGCAGACTCCAATACCGTGTCTGCATTCGGCAGCGGCGCCGTGAGCGCCGTGTACTACGCGGACAAGCTCTTCACGCCGGTCGCAACGACGCTTATCTACAGCATCAGCGTTGTGCTGTTCCCGAAATACAATCTGACCTATTCGCAGGTAAACGCGCAGGAGTACAAGCGCTATGTCGGCGGCACGGTAGAAAACACGCTGTTTGTTATCCTGCCGTTCTCGGCGCTGTTTTCCGCCTTTGCCGTGCCGATCATCCACGTCCTGTTCGAGAGCGGCAACTTCAACACCGTCTCCACGCAGATGACCAGCAGCGTGTTCGCCATGTACGCGCTGGGCATGGCGGGCTTCTGCGTGCTGGACCTGATCAACAAGGCATACTACACCATGCACAAGACGCTGACACCGCTGCTCATCAATGCCGTGGTGCTGGCGCTGAACATTGCGCTCAACCTCGTGTTCCGGAGCGGTCAGAGCTGCGGCCTGATCGCACGGACGACCGCCGTGTCGCTGACCGTCGGCGGTGTCATTGCGCTCGTCTGCTTCTTCCGCGACACGCGCGGCAGTCTGCGCACCGGCAAGCTGCTCAAAAACCTCGCCGCCGCCGTGCTGACCGGCATGGCGATGTGGGCGTGCGAAAGTCTGCTGTACCGGCCGGGGCTGAGCAAGCTCCTGACCCTGCTGGAATTCTGCGCGCTCGGCCTTGTCGGCATCGGGCTGTACGCCGGCATCTGCTGGCTGCTGCACGAGCGGGAAGCACTGCAGACGATCGTGCAAAAATTTAGAAAGCGTGCGTGATTATGAAACAATTTCTCCACTCTTACCGTCTATTTTTGATCGTGGCAGCGCTGTGCACGCTATCGGCCTTCTGGCTGCTCGGCGTCCGGATCGGTGTTGAGCAGACGCAGCGGCAGGTCGACGTGGTCGTCAGCTACGAGGACGTCTGTGCGCTCTCGGACGCATCCGGCATCCCGGTGCAGGACTGGCTGACGCAGCTGGCGGACGCCGGCGCGCGTGAGCTGCTGGTCACACCGGCAGAGCTCGCCGACCCGGATATCGTGCGCGCCGCGCAGGATGCGGGGCTGGGCACGGCGCAGGCCGGCGGCCTTGCACAGGGCGGCACATATTTCTTTGCCGCGCGGTATGACACGCTTGCCGCCGCCGGACAGACCGGCATCGACACCGACACCGAGCCGCTGGCGCAGGCGCAGGTGCTCGACGCGCTGCGCGAAAGCGGCAGCACGCTCGTGCTCATTGAAGACAGGAACCAGACCGGCTGTGTCCTTCCGGATGGGTACTCGCTCGACGGGTACACCGGCAGCATGGTCAAGGGCTTCTGGCTCAACCAGACGTTCCGTGCGCGCTACCAGACGCTTGGCTACAGCGGCGCGGAGGAGATCGTCAATATGCTCTACCGCGCCGTCGTGGATCGCGGCACGACCGTGCTGTGGCTCACACCGCTGACGGACGCCGCGGGCGAGACCGTCGCGCAGCCGGAGGTGTACACACAGCTGCTGCAGGATCTGGCGCAGCGGATCGCGCCGGCCGGCTATTCCTACGGCGCCATCACCGGCATCCCGGCCAAAACGGTCAGCCCCGTGCTGCTGATGCTGTGCGGCATCGGCGTGTTCGCCGCAGCGATCGTGCTGCTGGGCGTTTTCGTGTCCCTGCGTGCGCGCTGGCTGCGCGTGCTGCTGTTCGCGCTCGGCTGCGCGGAGAGCGTGGGCGGCGCGCTGCTTGCGCCCACCCTGCAGAGCACGGCGCTTGCGCTGCTGGCTGCCATCGTGTTCCCTTGTCTGGCCGTCGCAGTGCTTGCAGCCATGCTGCGCGAAAGCGTGCAGACGCGTCCGGGCATCGGCCGCTACATCGGCACGACGGCGCTCGGCACAGCCATCACGTTCTGGGGCTGCTGCTACATCGGCGCGATCCTCAGCGGTTCGGAATATCTGCTCGTGCTGCGGCTGTTTCGCGGTGTGAAGCTCAGTCAGCTGACCGTATACGCCGGCGGCATGGTGCTTCTGGCTATGGCGCTGCTGCACACACGCGGCTGCTCTGTGCGCGATGACCTGCGGACGCTGCGGCAGGAAAACAGCCGCCACTGGCGGCGAAAGCTGCTGTGCCTGCTGGTGATCCTCGCCGCCGTCGGCACGGTCTACATCCTGCGCACCGGCGACGGGATGCTGTCCGTCTCCGTCGGCGAGCAGCGCGCGCGCAACTGGCTGGAGCGTGTACTGCTGTTCCGGCCGCGCACAAAGGAATTTCTCATCGCCTACCCCGCCATCGCCGCGGCCTATTGCTGCGCCGCGCACCGCAGCCGCCTGACTGCGTGGCTGTTCGGCGTTTTCGGCGCGATCGGATTCGCCTCCGTCGCCAACACCTTCTGCCACATTCGCGCGCACTTTCTCGTTTCGCTGCTGCGCACCGGCATCGGCCTCGCGCTCGGGCTTGTGCTCGGCATGCTGATCCTGCTGATCCTGCGCGCCTGCTGGCCGGCCCCTTCCGATGCCACCCAAACAAAGGAGTAACACATTCATGAGTCAAGAAACCCACGCCTCCGGCGCACTTGCGCGCCTTTTGCCCACGTTTGTCATCATCCTCATGGCGATCCAGCCGCTGATGGACATCCTGTCCTTCTGGACGGACCGGCTCGGCATGAGCAACACCATCACCCTGCTGCTGCGCTTTGCCGTGTTCGCCGTCGTGTGCCTGCTCGGATTTTTCACCTCCGCGCGCAAGAAGGTCTACGGCATCGCCGTCGCCGCCTGTGCCGTGCTGCTTATCGGGCACTGCATCTCCTGCTTCATCGTCGGCTACCAGCGCATCGTCTACGACCTGACCAACTTTGTGCGCGTCGTGCAGATGCCGCTGTTCGTGCTGTGCTTCATCTCCTTCCTGCGGGCGAACGACAAGTGCGGCCGCGCGTTTGAGACCGGCCTGCTGCTCGATTTCTGGATCATCACGGCCTCCGTCGTCGTGAGCGTGCTCACGCACACCTCCTCGGCGACCTATCAGTCCACCAACGTGGGCATCCTCGGCTGGTACTCGTTCGGCAACGCGCAGAGCGCGATCATGAGCATACTTGCGCCCATCGTCATCCTGCTCTGCTACCGCCGCAGGCAGTTTCTGCTCTTCACGCTCACGAGCGTTGCGGCGCTCGGTCAGCTCTATCTCATGGGAACGCGTCTGGCGTTTTTCTCGATCGCCGTCGTCGCGCTCGGCGTGCCGATCGTGCTGGTGCTGACCGGCAAGGCGCGCACCTCCAAGCGCTACATCGCCGTGCTGGTGCTCATTCTCGCCGTGTGCTGCGCGACCTACAAGCAGTCGCCCATGTACATCAACCAGAACCGTTACAATGAGGCCATGAGCTACAAGCAGAATGACGCCAACGTCATGATCAAGCGCGCCGAGGGCAACAAGGACGGCACATCCACCGTCACGCCCGGGGAGCGTTACCACGCCCTGTGCACGATCTATAATTTCTACTCGCCGAATATGTGCCGGCGCTTCGGCACGGCGCGCGTCATGTCCGCCTACGACTACTCCGCGCAGGTCACGGACATCACGGCGACCCGCCACCGCAAGATCGTCTTCTGCGAGATGCTGCTCGACGAGCAGCCGTTCACCTCCCGCCTGTTCGGTATGGAGCTCGGCCGCATGGCCTTTGACGGCGAGATCTACGACGTGGAAAACGACTTCCACGGCATCTGTTTCCTGTACGGTTGGGTGGGGCTGGCCATGATGGTCGCCTTCATCGGTTATTTCCTGTACCTGATCATCAAATGTCTGATCAGAGATTTCCGCAAATACTTCACGATAGAGGCCGGCGCCTTCGGCATCGGGCTGTGCCTGTGTCTGGTATACGCCTATTTCACTGCCGGCGTACTGCGGCGGCCGAACGCCTCGATCTACATGTCGGTGCTGCTGGCCGTGGTCTATTACCTGACGCAGATGCGCAGCGAGCAGCCGGACGCACTTCCGGACGGAGAGGAGAAACGCGCATGATCTTCAGTGTTGTCATCCCGGTCTACAACGTCAAGGACTACCTGCCCAAGTGCATCGACTCCGTGCTGGCGCAGGATTTCACCGACTATGAGGTCATCCTCATCGACGACGGCTCGACCGACGGCGAGAGCGGCGCGATCTGTGACCGCTATGCCGCGGCGCACCCGGAACGCATCCGCGCCATCCACAAGCCGAACGGCGGCGTGGGCGAGGCGCGCAACGTCGGCATCGAGGCGGCGCAGGGCGAGTATCTGATCTTCATCGATAGTGACGACTACATTGCCCCCAACATGTTCCGCGTACTGGCCGACGCCGTCGCCCGCTTCGGCAGCGACATCATCGGCTTCGGCGCAGCGCTGGAAGCAAACGGCGTTGTGGTCAAGGAGCTGGTGGATCGCCTGCCGACCGACCGCACCTTCACGCTCGCCGACACGCCCGAGCTGATGCAGACCATGCCCTCCCCATGGAGCCGCATCTGGCGGCGCAGCCTGTTTCTGGATTCCGGCGTGCGCTACCCGGCGCGCATCTGGTACGAAGATCTGTGCACATCCGTGAAGCTGCTGGCATTGGCCAAAAGCGCCGCCTTCGTGCCGGACATTCTGTATTACTACGTGGACCGCACCAACTCCATCACGCGCAACACGAACACGGCGCGCAACGCCGAGCTGTTCACCGCGTTTGACAACCTGCTCGGCTGGTACCGCGAAAACGGCCTGTTCGAGCGCTACTACAATGAGCTGTCGCGGCTGGCGGTGGATCATGTGCTGCTGGCAGCCTCGGTGCGCGTGCTGCGCGTGGACCCGGAGAGCGAGCTGCTCGACCGGTTTCAGGACTACGTGCAGGCACAGTTCCCGGACTATCTGGAAAACCCGTACCTGCAGACGCTCTCGCGCAGCCACAAACTGATCCTGCGCCTGCTGCGGCAGCGCAAATACCGCACCGTGCGGATGCTCTTTGCCGTGAAGGACAAGCTCGGCTGAGCGCCCGGACTGGAGGAAGCTATGAAATTCAGTGTCATCATCCCGGTCTACAACGGCTGGGAATACCTGCGCGCGGGCGTGGACTCCGTGCTGGAGCAGACCGGCGCAGACTTTGAGATCCTGCTCGTGGACGACGGCTCGACCGACGGCAAGAGCGGCGCACTGTGCGACACGCTCGCGCGCAAGCATCCGGACTGCATCCGCGTGCTGCACAAGCCGAACGGCGGCGCGGGCGACGCGCGCAATGCGGCGCTCTCGCTCGCGCAGGGCGACTATGTGCTCTTTCTCGACAGCGACGACAGCTACACGCCGGAGGCGTTCGCCGTGCTGTCTGCCGCGCTGGAGCAGACGCCGGCCGACGTGTGCTATTTTGGCCTGCGCATGACCGGCGACAATGACGGCGCGGTGTTCACCGACGACCTGCCGCTGCGCACGCCGCTGACGCTTCCGGAGACGCCCGCCCTGCTGCTCAACCGCCCGTCGGCCTGCATCGCCGCGTGGCGGCGCACCCTGTTCACGGACACGGACATCCGCTTTCGCGCCCGCGGCTGGGGTGAGGATCTGTGCATGACGCGCAAGATGCTCACGGCGGCAAGGTCCGTTGTGATCCTGCCGGACGTGCTCTATCTCTACCGGCAGCACGCCGGCTCCGTGACCAAACGTGCGATCGACGCCAACGCCGAAATTATGGACGCGATCGACGATGTGCTGACGTGGTATCAGGCGCGCGGCCTGTTCGAGCAGTACGAAAACGAGCTGGGCAAGCTCTGCGTAGACAATGTGCTCTATGATGCGTCCGTGCGCATCCTCAAGGCACAGAGCACGCACCCGCTGCTGCCGCAGCTGCTGGACTTCACCGCCGCGCGCTTCCCCGACTACCGGCACAACCCCTATCTGAAAGGCTATCCGGCGCGCAAAAAGCTGGTGCTGTCCCTGCTCGGAAAGAAGCAGTACCGGGCGGTGCACATGCTGTTCGCCGCCGCCGGACACTGACACTATGAAGCATCACAATCAACTGCGTTCCGGCTCTCTGCTCACGTATGTGCAGATGACGCTCAACATCATCGTCTCCATTGCCTACACGCCGTTCATGCTGCGCATCCTCGGCAAGAGCGAATACGGCCTGTACTCCACCGTCGCCTCGACGATCGCCATCTTGTCTGTGCTCAGTCTCGGCTTCGGCGGCAGCTACGTGCGCTACTACATCCTCTACCACAAGGAAAAGGCGGACGACAAGATCGCGCGGCTCAACGGTCTGTTCCTGATCGTGTTTTCCGTCATTGGTCTGATCGCGCTCGCGTGCGGACTGTACCTGACGTTCCATCTGGAGATGGTGTTCAAGACCGGCCTGACGGACGCCGAGTATCACACGGCGCGCATCCTCATGCTGCTGCTGACGGCGAACCTCGCCGTGAGCTTCCCGATGAGCGTATTCAGCAACATCATCAGCGCGCAGGAGCAGTTCGTGTTCCTGAAGGCAACGGAGATCCTGCGCACGGTCGTGTCCCCGCTCGTGACGCTGCCGGTACTGCTGGCGGGCTACGGCTCGATCGGCATGGTCGTTATCACGGTGACGATCTCGGTGCTCGTGGACGTGCTGCGGCTGATCTACTGCTTCGGCAAGCTGCACATCCGGGTCCTGTTCCGTGGCTTTGACGGTGCCGTGCTCAAGGACATCGCCGTGTTTTCCGGCTTCATCGCCATCAACATGGTCGTCGACCAGGTCAACAACAACCTCGACAAGCTCATCATCACGCGCTTTTGCGGCACCGCCGCCACGGCGGTCTACGCCGTCGGTCAGCAGCTGCACACGTACTTCATCTCGTTTTCAACGGCGGTGTCGTCCGTGTTCACGCCGCGCATCCACCAGCTCGTGCAGGATAACAAGGACGACAAGGCGCGCCTGCGCTCCGTGCTCACGGAGCTGTTCGTGCGCGTCGGGCGCATCCAGTTTCTGATCCTGTCGCTCGTGTGCACCGGCATCATCTTCTTCGGCAAGCCGTTTATCTATTTCTGGGCCGGGCCGGGCTATGACGATGCGTACATCATCGTGCTGCTGCTCATCATCCCCGGCATGGTGCCGCTGACGCAGAATCTCGGCATCGAGATGCAGCGCGCGCAGAACCTGCACAAGTACCGCTCGATCATCTATGGCGCCATGGCCATCGGCAACCTCGCCATCAGCATCTGGCTTTGCCGGTATCTCGGCGCGATCGGCTGCGCGATCGGCACGGCCATTGCCGTTGCGCTGGCAAACGGGCTCGTGATGAACATCTTCTATCAGCGGCGGCTGAACATCGACGTGACCGTATTCTGGAAGAACATCGGGCGCATGGCGCTCGGCCTGCTGCCGCCCGCCGCGTGCGGCGTGCTGATGATGCGCTTTGTGAACCTCTACAGCATTCCGATGCTGCTCGGCGGCATCGTCGTTTACACGGCTATTTACTGTGCCTCCGTGTGGCTGCTGAGCATGAACGGATATGAAAAAGCGCTCGTCGGCGGCATGGTGCGAAAGGTGCTGAGAAAATGAAACAACGCTTAAAACGCCTGCTTGTGCATCTGCTGAGTCTGCTGCCCGGCAAGCCGGTCATCCTGCTCGAGAGTGCGCCGCCCCTCGGCGACAACACCGGCGCCCTGTATCGTGAGCTGCTGGCCCAGGGCTGGAACGACCGGTACCGGCTCATATGGGTCGTGCCGGATCCGGCGGCATTCCGGCACGTGCACGAAAAAAACGTCGGCTTTGTCGGCACGCATGGCAAATGGGCGCTGATGCGCCTGTTTGCGCTGCGCGCCCGCGCCGCCGCCATCGTGGACTGCAACGGCCAGGTCCAGACGCTCCGGCCGGAGACCGTGCACCTGTATCTGACGCACGGAAGCCCGCTCAAGAGCGTGCACGACTACTATTTCTGCGACCCGACGACCGACTGGGCGCTGAGCCAGGCGCCGTTTTTTGACGCTGTCAACAGCTATGAATTTCACATCCCGCAGGACAAGCTCGTCACGCTCGGCTTCCCGCGCAACGATGAGCTGTTCACGCAAAAATGCGACCTGAAGGACATCTTCGGCGCAAAGTTTGACCGCTTCGTCGTCTGGTATCCCACCTACCGCCAGCACAAAAACGACCTCGTCACAACGACGGACATCTCCATCCCCGTCATCCACGACCCGGCGGCGGCCGAGGCCGTAAACGCGGCAGCACGGGAGACAGGCACGCTCGTGATCGTCAAGCCCCACCCGGCGCAGGATCTCGCGCACATCCGCGCACTGGAGCTGAGCAACCTGCGCTTCATCGACGACGGGCTCTTCGCCGCGCACGGCATCACATCCTATGAATTTCTCGCCTGCACGGACGCACTCATCACGGACTATTCCTCCGTGCTGTTTGACTATCTGCTCACAGGCAAGCCTGTCGGCCTGACATTCGAAGACATTGATGCCTATGCCAGGCAGCCGGGCTTTGCCATCGACCCGCAGCCGCTGCGCGAGAGCGCGGCCATGCTCGACACGCCGGACGATTTCCGGACGTTTTTTGCCCAGCTTGCATCGGGCGACGATCCGCTGCGGGCCAAGCGCCTGCAGCTCACAAAGCTGACCAACCAATACACAGACGGACACTCCGCCGAGCGCGTCGCCGCGTTTCTGGCCGAGCGCCTCCGGGAAAGGGAGCACACATGAGACGCGTCATCACTTACGGCACCTTTGACCTGCTGCACTACGGGCACATCAACCTCCTGCGCCGCGCCAAGGAGCAGGGCGATTATCTGATCGTCGCACTCAGCACCGACGAATTCAACTGGGAGCAGAAGCAGAAAAAGAGCTACTTCTCCTACGAGGACCGCAAGCGGATGCTCGAGGCGATCCGCTACGTGGACCTCGTCATCCCGGAGGAGAGCTGGGACCAGAAGCTCACCGACGTGGACAAATACCACGTGGATGTGTTCGTCATGGGCGACGACTGGAAGGGAAAGTTCGACTTCCTGAAGGACAAATGCGAGGTCGTCTACCTCCCCCGCACGCCCGAGATCTCCACGACGAAGATCAAGACCGACCTGCACACCTGAAGAATGCAAAAGATGCCGCCTAGCGTTTGCCGGGCGGCATCTTTTTCTTTCCCGCACCATAGAGTGGTACAAACTGCGTCGGGAGGTCGCGCGCGTGCACACACATCGCAGGCTCATTGTCAACACCGCGCTCATGACCGGCTCGTCGATCGTGATGCGCTGCATCGCGCTCGTCTTTCAGGCGTGGCTCGTCGGACACATCGGCGCGGCCGGCATCGGGCTCTACCAGCTCGTCCTGTCGGTGAGCGTGCTGTTTGCAACCTTCGCCATCTCCGGCATCCGCTTTGCCGCCACGCGCCTGATCTCCGAGGAGATGGGGCTCGAGCGCGGCGCGGGTGTCACGGGTGCAATGCGCCGCTGCGCGTGCTACGCGCTCATTTTCGGCCTGTGCGCGGGTACGGCGGTGTACTTTCTGGCCGAGCCCGTGGGCTTTCTCTGGATCGGCGACGCGCGCACGGTGCGCTCGCTGCGCATCACGAGCATCAGTCTGCCGTGCATCGCGCTCTCGGCAGTCATGGACGGGTATTTCACCGCCTCCGGCCGCGTGTGGAAGCCGACGCTCGTGCATCTGCTCGAGCAGCTGGTGAGCATCACGTGCGTGATGTGGTTTTTGTCCCTTGCGGCCGCCGGCGATCTCGAGCAGAGCTGCGCCGCCGTCACGGCGGGCGGCGCGTGCGCAGACGTGGTGTCGCTGCTGCTGATGACAGCGATGTACGCGCTCGACCGGCGCAAATATCGCCGCGGCGGCGACACCGTACCGCACCTGACGCGGCGGATGCTCGCCGTGGCGCTGCCGCTGGCGGTGTCTGCCTATGCGCGCACGTCGCTCACGACGCTCGAGCACTTGCTCATCCCGCGCGGGCTCAAAAGCGCCGGTCTGACGGCCGACCGTGCGCTCGCGGGCTACGGCATCGTGCACGGCATGGCGCTGCCGGTGGTGCTCTTCCCTTCGTGCCTGCTGTATGCGCTGGCGGATCTGCTCGTGCCGGAGCTGACGACGGCGCAGGTCTCCGGCCGGTGCGGGGACATCCGGCGGCTGGTGCGCACGCTGCTGTACCGGTGCCTGCTGTTTGCGTGCGGCACGGCCGTGCTGCTGCTGGCGTTTTCCGGGCCGCTCGGACGGCTGATCTACCACTCGGACGACGCTTGGCGCTACATCCGGCTGCTGGCGCCGCTCGTGCCGGTGATGTATCTCGACACCGTGACCGACGGCTGTCTGCGCGGGCTCGGCCAGCAGACGCGCTGCATGGCTATCAACGTACTCGACGCCACGCTCGGCGTGGTGCTCGTGTGGGCACTGCTGCCGCGGTTCGGGCTGGCAGGCTATCTCTTCATCTTGTATTTCAACGAGTGTGTGAACTTTACGCTCAGCTTTACACTGCTGCTGCGCACGGTGCGCCGCTGCTGCACGGACGAAAAACCGCCGGCAGGCTGATGCCTGCCGGCGGTTTCGGGATACGGTTACGGTCTGAGCCTCAGTGCTGCGGGGTGGGCGTTTTGGGCTGCACCGACGGGGTCTGGTTTTTCTTGCGCAGCTCCGGGAAGAGCAAAAACTCCACACGCTTATACAGCAGATACGTCAGCGCCGAGTCGACGATGCCCTTGATGAGGTTGAACGGGACGACGGCGAACAGCACGAGCGTCGGCACGCTGGTGATGCCCTTGTTCACGGCCGTACCCATGGCGACGATCTGATCGATCGGCAGGTGGAACAGCTCGGCGAACTTCGGGATCAGGTACAGGGCGTTGAAGAGGCTGCCGAAGACCGTCATGCACAGCGTACCGACGGCCATGCCGATGATGGCGCTGCGGCGGGTCTTGTGGTGGTGGTAGATGACGGCGGCGGGCAGGACGAACGTGCAGCCGACGACGAAGTTGGCAAAGTCGCCGACGAAAGCCGTGCTCGTGCCCTTGAGCAGAAGCTTGAGCAGCACCTTGAGCAGCTCGGTGACGACACCGGCCACAGGTCCGAGATAGAACGCGCTCATGAGCACCGGCAGCTCGCTCAGGTCCATCTTATAGAAGCCGGGCGCGAAGAACAGCGGGATCTCGAGCAGCATCAGCACGCCGCCGAGAGCGGAGAACATGGCCACATAGCTGATGTTGCGGCTGCGGCTGCGGCGCTGCAGATCGTGGCAGACCGTGCGCTCAAACAGATACGCAAGGCCGAGCAATGCCGCGAACACAAGCGCGCAGACACCGATAAAGGACAGGTTTTCTTTCAACATGACAAAGCACCTCCATGGAATGAAAAACACCTGAAAGAACATGTCCTTCAGGCGCTGCGAACTTATGGAGGTTCGTAACATCTTCTATCATCCAGACTATACTGTCGGTATCGGAATTGCACCGATTCAACCACATTCGGCTCGCGGACTATCACCGCCGGTCGGGAATTACACCCTGCCCCGAAGACATCTCGATTCAGTTGTTTGACTGTCTGCATTATAACACAATGTCCAGAGATTGCAAGCACTTTTTTCAGGGAAGGTTTGACAGACGCTTTTTTGTCGCGTACAATGGATGCCAGCACCGAAAAGGAGACTGCCGCCATGCCTGAGCGCGAACACACCTGCTGCTTCACCGGATACCGCGAATACAAGCTGCCCTGGGGCAGCGATGAGAATGACCCCCGCTGCCGGAAGCTCCAGCAGCAGATCTTTGACGCCGTGGACGCCGTCTATGCCGACGGCATCCGCCACTTTATCTGCGGCATGGCCAACGGCTGCGACCTGTATTTTTTCGACGCCGCGCGCTATCTGCGCCTCAGTCACCCGGAGGTCACGATCGAGGCGGCCATCCCCTACTCCGGCCAGGCCGATCGCTGGCGGCCGGAGCTGCGCGCGCGCTATGATTACGACCTGCGCCAGTGCGACTATCAGACGCTCGTGCAGGAGGCGTACACGCCGGGCTGCATGATGCGCCGCAACCGCTACATGGTCGACGCCTCGCGCATCCTCATCGCCGCCTTTGACGGACGTCCGGGCGGCACGGCGCGCACGCTCGAATACGCCGCACTGCGAAAGCTCGAGATCATCCAGCTGCCGATCGACCGCGCGCCGGTCGGGATATGATCTATACCAAAAAACACGGAGAACGATTTTTCGTTCTCCGTGTTCGTTTTTTGGGGATGCTAACAGGCCTCGATCTCTTTGATGTTATATTCGTTGCCTGACACCAGATAGGTATGCTCGCTTTTACAGTGCGGGCATATTTTTGCGTATTTTACCGTGGGATATGTCTGCTTGCAGTCCTCGCAGAAGGTCACGGCGGGAACGGTCTCGATCTTCAGCTCCGCCTCTTTCAGATACTGCGATTTCTGGATCGCCCACTGCCAGCAGTCCGTCAGATAATACGGAATGATGCCGCTGACCTCGCCGATCTCCAGCGTGACGCTGGCAACCTTGGTCAGGTGGTTTTCCTCGACGACCTGCTCGACCTCGCGAATAACATAGAACACGGTTCCGAGTTCATGCATGGGTATGTTCCTCCGGCGGGTTTACTTCGCGCACTTTTCCTTGATGTCCTTGATGGTGAGCTTCGCAGCGCGCTTGACCATGTGCGGCAGGATGGCCTTCATCTTGTCCTCGGTGCGGTACATACGGCTGGCCTCCGGCACGTCGCGGGTCAGATGGATGGCATCAAACTCGCAGCGGGTGGTGCACAGGCCGCAGCCGATGCACTTGTTCTGGTCGACGACGGACACGCCGCAGCCGAGGCAGCGGGACGCCTCCGCCTTGACCTGCGCCTCCGTGAAGGTGATGCGGTCGTTGGAGAAGGTCTTGGCCTTGCTCGCGTCGTGCGCGACGGTCTGGCGCGCCGGAGCGTCGAAGCAGTCGATGGGCAGGACGGCGTTGCTCTTGTCCAGCTCGTAGAACTCGCGCGGGTCACGCGCCAGCGTCAGGCTCTGACCCTCATGCACGAAGCGGTGCAGGGACACGGCGCCCTCGCGGCCGGCCGCGATCGCGTCGATGGCGAACTTCGGACCGGTGACCACGTCGCCGCCGGCAAAGACGTCGGGCTGCGCGGTCTGATACGTCACACCGTCGACCTGGACGGTGCCGTTGCGGTTGAAGGCCATCGCCTCGGGTGCAATATGACCGAGGTCGACGCGCTGACCGATGGCGCCGATGACGGACGTGACCTCGATGGTCTCGAACTTGCCGGTGCCGACGGGCTTGCGGCGGCCCTTCTCGTCGGGCTCGCCCAGCTCCATGATCTCGACCTTGATGGCCTTGACCTTGCCGTTCTCGCCGAGGATCTCGGCCGGAGCGCTCAGGAAGCGGAACTGCACGCCCTCTTCCATGGCTTCCGCGACTTCCTCCGCGTCAGCCGGCATTTCGGCCTGACTGCGGCGGTAGATGACGTAGGTGTCCTGCGCGCCGAGACGGATAGCCGTGCGGCAGACGTCCATGGCAACGTTGCCGCCGCCGATGACGGCGCACTTCTTTCCGATGCGCGGCTTCTTGCCGAGGTTGACCTTGCGCAGGAAGTCCACGCCGCCGTACACGCCGGAGAGCTCTTCGCCCGGGATGCCGATGGGCGCGCTCTTCTGCGCACCGATGGCGAGGTAGAAGCCCTTGTAGCCCTGCTCGCGCAGCTGATCGATGGTGAGATCCTTGCCGATCTCGACGCCGCACTGGAAGTGGACGCCCATCTCCTTGAGCACCTCGATCTCGGCGTTGACCACGTCCTTCTCGAGACGAAAGCTCGGGATGCCGAGGGTCAGCATGCCGCCGGGCACCTCGTTTTTATCGAACACGGTGACGTTTTCGTAGCCCATGTTCGCCAGATAGTAGGCGCAGGACAGGCCGGCCGGGCCGGCGCCGATGATGGCGATCTTCTCCGGGTACGGATCGGCGATGCCGCGGTGGGTGATGACTTTCGGGATGTAGCGCTTGTCGGCCTGCAGCTCCTGCTCGGCGACAAACTTCTTGATCTCGTCAATGGCAACGGCGCGGTCAACGTTGCCGCGGGTGCAGGCGTCCTCGCAGCGGCGGTTGCAGATGCTGCCGCAGACGGCCGGGAACGGGTTATCCTGCTTGATGAGCTTGAGCGCGTCCAGATAGCGGCCCTGCGCAGCCAGATTGATGTAGCCCTGAACGGCGATGTGCGCCGGGCAGGCGGTCTTGCAGGGTGCGGTGCCGGACTCGTGGCACTGCTTCTGGTTGTCGTCCTTATAGTTCGGGCTCCACATATGCTCGCCCCAGTGGTTGTCATCCGGCAGCGGCTGCTTCGGATAGACCACGGGTCCGGTCTTGGTGCACAGCTTCTGGCCAAGCTTGGCGGCACCGGCCGGGCAGACCTCGGCGCACTTGCCGCAGGCGACGCACTTTTCGGCATCGACATGGGCGCGGTAAGCGGAGGCGGACATATTGGGCGTGTTGAACAGCTGGCTCGTTCTCAGCGCGAAGCAGGAGCCGAGCGCGCAGTTGCAGATGGCGAAGATCTTATCCTCACCGTCGATGTTCGTGATCTGGTGGACATAGCCGTTGTCCTCGGCGCGCTGGAGGATCTCCATCGCCTCTTCATAGGTGATCTTGCGGCCCTTGCCGGTCTCGAGACAGTAGTCACAAAACTGACCGACGGCGATGCACATCTCATCCTGCAGCTCGCCGCAGCCCTGCCCCTGAAGGCGCATGGCATTGCGGCAGGAGCAATAGCCGACGCCGAGGTGGTCCTCATACTTCTTCAGCCAGTGAGAGATGTGCTCGACATCGACCGACTCGTTCGTGGCCGGGATGGCCTTCTCGACCGGGATGACGTGCATGCCGACGCCGGCGCCTCCGGGAGGCACCATGCAGGTGATCTTCGTCAGCGGCAGGAACGACATGCGCTCGAAAAACTGCGCGATCTCCGGATGCTCCTCGACCTGCTGCAGGTTCATGTTCATCAGCTCTGCAGAGCCGGGCACGAAGATCGGCAGCGTCCACTGCTTGTGGTGATCGGCGTTCTCCCAGTTGTACTCGAGCAGGCCGATCATGGACATCTGGTCAAACAGCTGCTCCACGTAGACGGGGTCCTTGCCGACCTTTTTGCCGATCTCGGCCGGTGTGGTCGGGACGCGCACCTTCATCGCGAGCGCAAGCTCCGCCATCTCGTCGGTGACGACGCTGGCCAGGCCATAATACTCGGGCGAAGTCTCGTCGAGCTGGGTCATGCCGAGCTTGACGTCCACACGGTCGGTGATCTTTTTGCCTAGTTTCAGGATCAGTTCTCTTGCCATTTTCAGGCTCCTTTCTTCCCCTTGAATAATTTCCGTTGCATTCCCTGATTTGTGAATTCATACACAAGGATTGTAACACATCTCACACACACAATTCAATAGACAAATGTGCATTTTACCGTAAAATGCAGCAAAAACGCCACCGTTCTGCCCGTCGGGGTTGACATTTTACACAATCAGTGTTATGTTTTTGCTGACCGTATGGTTAATTTTCGTATATTTGCAGAGGTGAGCACAAATGGCTCGGATCCGGGTCCATGTTCTGCACTGCGGGATGATCGGCGTCGCGCCGGATCTCCTGGCGAGCGGCCAGTGGCGCTGGCCGGCGAAGGCCAACGCACGGCGCACAAAAGCGGACGCGCGCATCTGGCTGCCGGTGTCGGCGTATCTCGTGGAGCACCCGAAGGGGCTGTTTCTGGTCGACGCCGGTCTGCCGCGCACAGTGAGCCCGACCGGGGTGGAGGATCGCGCGGCGCAGCTGCGCATGTTCGGCCGCGGGTGGTACACGCTCGTGCACAGCGTCGTCGCGCCGGGACAGTCGATCGGCGAGCAGCTGGCCGCGCGCGGCATCCGGCCGCGGGATCTGGACTATGTGCTCTTTTCCCACCTCGACCCGGATCATATCGCCGGCATCAGCGAGGTGCGGGGCGCAAAGCGCCTGCTCGTGCCGGAGGAGGAATACTTCTGGTCGTGCCGCGTCAACCTGCGCTACACCTCGCGCAGGCTGTGGATCGACGAGCCGCCGGAGCGCTTCTGGTACTGCGTGAACCACATCGGGCCGGAGAGCCGCTCGTATGACCTCTTCGGTGACGACTCGGTGCATCTCGTGCACATCGCGGGTCACACGGAGGGGATGTTTGCAGCGCTCATCCGAAACGGCGAGCGCTATGTGCTGCTCAATGCCGACGGCGCGACAAGTCCCCGCTCATGGGCGGAGGGCACGGTGCCCGGCATCTGCGAAAACAGCGTGCGCGCCAAAAAAGCGCTCAACTGGATCGGCAGCATGAGCCGCGATCCCGCGTGCGTGGCGTCGCTGTGCAGCCACGATCCGGATGTCGCGCCGCAGACGATCGAAATTTGATCCAACGCATTTTTTTGCGCTATTGGGGTTGACAAGCGCAGAAAACTGCGTTATACTGCGCTCGTTTCCACAGGAAACCGTGATTTTGAACGAAAGGAGACGCGTTGTATTATGAAGTTTGCTCAGGCGAACAACATGATGATGGCTATGATGATGTACATGCCCGGCTGCATGTGCATGTTTCGTCGTGCTCGAAAATACGACTCGTCTTGTGTTCGCTTCCAATAACGGCTGATCCAAATTCCAAGCCGTATCCGCAGAGGCCGGAAGACAACGAGTCTTCCGGCCTCTGTTTTTTCTTTTGTTTCCAAAAAACATTTTCGGGGGAAAAGCTACCATGATCGAAATCGAACATCTCAACAAGACCTACCCCTCTCCGACCGGCGACATCCACGCGCTGCGGGATGTGGACCTGCGCATCGAGGACGGGGAGATCTTCGGCATCATCGGCCTGAGCGGTGCCGGCAAGAGCACGCTCGTGCGCTGCATCAATCTCCTCGAACGGCCGACCTCCGGCACGGTGCGCATCGACGGGCGTGACATGACCCAGCTCAGCCGCCGCGATCTGCTCAAGGCGCGGCAGGACATCGGCATGATCTTCCAGAGCTTCAATCTGCTCGAGCAGCGCACGGTGCTGCGCAACATCTGCTTCCCGCTCGAGATCGCGGGCGTCAAGCGCGACAAGGCGCAGGCGCGCGCCGAGGAGCTGCTCGAACTCGTCGGTCTGTCCGACCGCGCGAAGGCCTACCCCTCGCAGCTCTCCGGCGGTCAGAAGCAGCGCGTGGCCATCGCCCGCGCCCTGGCGACGCGGCCGAAATACCTCCTGTGCGACGAGGCCACCAGCGCCCTCGACCCGAACACCACGCAGTCGATCCTCCGTCTGCTCAAGCAGATCAACCAGACGCTCGGCGTGACGATTGTCGTCATCACGCACGAGATGCGCGTCATCGAGCAGATCTGTCAGCGCGTGGCCGTCATCGACCAGAGCTGCATCGCCGAGATCGGCAACGTCAGCGATGTGTTCACCCACCCGAAATCCGACATCGCCAAGGCGCTCATCCTTCCCAAGAGCCCGACCGAGAACCTCCCGCCGTGCACGGGCAAGCGGCTGCGCCTCGTCTTCGACGGCAGCTGCTCCAACGAGCCGGTCATCTCGCGCATCACGCTCGAGTGCAACGTGCCGGTGAACATCCTCTTCGCCGACACCCGCATCGTCGAGGGCAGCATCTACGGCCACATGGTCATCGACCTGCCCGACGATCCGCAGCAGTTCCACAACGTGCTGCGCTGGCTCGAGCACAACCACATCTCTTATCTTCAGGAGGTTTAAGCCATGTCTGAATTGCTCATCAAGCTCTGGCAAAACGGCATTTTGCAGCTCGGCATCTGGGAAACCGTTTACATGACGCTCATCTCCACGTTCTTCGCCTATCTCATCGGCCTGCCGGTCGGGCTCATCCTGCGCATGACCGACCGCGACGGCATCCACCCCATCGGCTGGCTCAACCGCACGCTCGGCATTATCGTCAACGCCCTGCGCAGCATCCCGTTCATCATCCTCATGGTGGCCATGCTGCCGGTGGCAAAGTTCGTCGTCGGCACGAGCCTCGGCAACCGCGCCGTGATCGTGACGCTCGTCATCGCCGCCGCCCCGTATGTGGCGCGCATGGTCGAGTCCGCCGCCAAGGAAGTCAACGCCGGCGTCATCGAGGCCGCGCAGTCCATGGGCGCGTCCACATTCCGCATCATCTGGAAGGTCATCATCCCGGAGGCCAAGCCCGCGCTCATCACCGGTGCCGTCATCTCCACCGTGACCATCCTCGGCTACTCCGCCATGGCCGGCACGATCGGCGGCGGCGGTCTCGGTCAGATCGCCATCACCTACGGCTACCAGAAGTACGACGATCAGATCGTCTGGCTGTGCGTAGCACTGACCATTCTCATCGTGCAGATCCTGCAGGAGTTCGGCATGTACATCGCCCGCCGCACCGACCGGCGCGCGCACAGCTGACGGGAGGTGCCGCCCATGCGTCTGCATTATCCCTCGCTGCTGCGCGTGAACATCCGGCGCGGACGAATGTGTCCCCCGCCGAACCGCACACCCGATCATCCGTACCCACACAAATTATGATAAAATATAACATAAAGGAGAACCTGAAATGAAAAAGATCACTTCCCTCATCCTCGCCCTTGTGCTGGCGTTCTCGCTCGTGTCTCTGAGCGCCTGCGGCGACAAGGCCACCGACGACAAAAACAGCGATTCCGCCGATGACAAGGTCATCACCGTCGGCGCCAGCGCCACCCCGCACGCCGAGATCCTCGAGCAGGTCAAGCAGGCGCTTGCCGACGAGGGCTACGAGCTCAAGATCGTCACCTATGACGACTATGTCCTGCCGAACCAGGCGCTGGCCGACGGCACGCTCGACGCAAACTACTTCCAGCACAAGCCCTATCTCGACAGCTTCAACGCCAAAAACGGCACGAACCTCGTCTCCGTCGGTGCCATCCACTACGAGCCGTTCGGCATCTACGGCAACGGTGTCACCGACCTGAAGGATCTCGCCAAGGGCTCGACCATCATCATCCCCGCCGACGACAGCAACGAGACCCGCGCCCTGTTCCTGCTGCAGCAGGAGGGTCTGATCAAGCTTCCCGATGACGCAGACGCTGCCAAGGGCGTGAGCACGCTCGACATCGTCGACGACGGCGGCTACAACATCGTCACCGTGCAGGCCGACACCGTCCCGGCCCAGCTCAAGAACGCGAGCGCCGGCACCATCGCCGTCATCAACGGCAACTATGCGCTGGCCGCCGGTCTGAACATCAGCGACGCGCTCGCCACCGAGAACGCCGACGGCACCGCCGCGCAGACCTACGCCAACATCATTGCCGTGCGCTCCGGCGACGAGAACAGCCCGAAGACGCAGGCGCTGCTCAAGGCGCTCAAGACCGATGCCGTCAAGCAGTACATTGCCGACACCTACAACGGCGCTGTCGTTGCAAGCTTCTGATTGGTCTCTCTCCCCCCTCTTTTCTGAAAAATGCAAAAAGCCCCCGACCACGTGTCGGGGGCTTCGTGCATTATCGGGCGGCGTTGCGCGCATAGCTGTTGTCAACAAGGCGGTCAAAGTCCACCCAGCCGGCGTGATCGAGCACGCCGGCCGTCTCCATGACGGTCTCAAGCCGCTCAAGGGACGACTGCGCCATGACCGGCGTCGCGTTCCACGCGTCGATGTCCTTGTAGCGCTGCACGACCTGCGTGAGCACGGACACGTCCGTGTCCGGAAACTGCGGCGCGATGATGGCGGCGGTCTCGGCCGCGTCGTGCCCGGCGATCCATGTCAGCGCACGCGCAACGGCGTTTGTAAAGCGCTGCACCACGTCCGCGTGCTCCCGGATGTACGTCTGCGAGGCGAAGTAGGCCGTATACGGGATCTCGCCGCTCTCCTGCCCGACGGACGCGAGGATATACCCCTTGCCCGCCTGCGCGACCTCGGTAGCCGTCGGCTCAAAGAGCGTGACAAAATCGCCGTTGCCGCCGGTGAACGCCCCGGCCATCATGTTGAACTGCACCGTCGTATCCACATCGGCATCCGCACCGGGGACGATGCCGTTTTGCCGCATGACGTATTCGAGCGTCATCTCCGGCACGCCGCCCGCGCGGCCGCCGATGACGGTCCTGCCGCGCAGCAGCTCCCACGAAAACGGCACATCCTCTCGTCCGACGAGAAACGACCCGTCGCGCTTCGTGAGCTGACCGAACACGACCGGGTGATCGTCCTTGCCCTGATTGTACACGTAGATGCACGCCTCCGGTCCGGCAAGACCGATGTCCGCCTGCCCGGTGAGCACCGCCGTCATGACCTTGTCGGCGCCGCCGCCGTTGCTCAGCTCGATCTTCAGCCCCTCATCCGCGAAAAACCCCTGCTCCAGCGCCACATACTGCGGCGCGTAGAACACCGAATGTGTCACCTCGCTCAGGCGGACGGTGGCCGTCTCCTGCTTGCCGCAGGCGCACAAGGCCGCCGGCAGCAATACCGCCAGAACCCCACAAAGAAACCGTTTCATTGCGTCACTCCCAACCGTTTTTTGAATCCCTTCTCCAGCCACAGCACAAGCTGATACATCACCACGGCCGCCGCCGCAAGCACGAAGACGGTCGCCATCACAAGGTCCATGTTGAACACCTGCGACCCGTAGACGATCAGATAGCCGAGACCGGCTTTGGACACCAGAAATTCGCCCATGATGACGCCGACCCACGACAGGCCGACGTTCACACGCAGCGTATTGAACAGCGTGGCGTAGTTGGCCGGAATGACCAGCCGCCACAGGATCTGATGGCGCGTCGCGCCGAGCGTCTGCATCAGGCGGATCTTCTCCCGATCCGTAGACAGGAAGCCCACGTGCATATTCAGGATCGTGACGAAGAGCGAAATTGCGACCGTCATGGCGATGATCGAGCCTGTGCCCGCGCCGATCCAGACGATGAACACCGGCCCGAGCGCCGTCTTCGGCAGCGCGTTGAGCACGACCAGATACGGGTCGAGCACGCGCGAGAGCAGCTCGCTCCACCACAGACCGATGGCGATGAGCGTGCCGAGCAGCGTCCCGAGCAGGAAGCCCGCCACGACCTCCAGACACGACGTGCCGATGTGCAGCCACAGCTCGCCGGAGCTTTGCAGCGCCGCGAGCGTGCGCACCACGCGCGACGGGCTGCTGACGATGAAGGCGTCCACCCAGCCGCAGCGCGCCGCGAGCTCCCACCAGCCGAGAAACGCCGCCAGCAGCAGCACCTGCAGCGCCAGCACGACCCGGCGGCGGCGCTTTTGCGCGCGCAGATACGCAAGTCTCTGCGGGGAGAGCGACCGTTCAGGCATTGACATCCAGCTCCTCCCATATTTGATTGAACAGCGTCTGAAATTCCGCCCGGCTGCGCCGCTGCAGCGACGGCACGGCACGCAGCGCGCCGAGATCGTGGATGGCCTTGACGGTCGCGGGGCGGTGCGTGAGCACGACGATGCGGTCCGAGAGGCTGATGGCCTCGGAAATGTCGTGCGTGACGAGCAGCGCCGTCTTGTGCTCGCGGCGGATGATCTGCGCGATGTCGCCCGATACGGCCAGCCGCGTCTGGTAGTCCAGCGCGGAAAACGGCTCGTCGAGCAGCAGCACATCCGGCGATGTCGCCAGTGTGCGGATGAGCGCGCAGCGCTGGCGCATCCCTCCCGAGAGCTGGTTTGGCAGCTTGCGCGCAAAGCCGTCGAGCCGGTACTGCGTGAGCAGGGCGCGCACGGCGTCGCGCCGCGCGGGTGTGTTCTCGTGCCGGATCTCCAGCCCGAGCGTCACGTTGCCCCAGATCGTGCGCCAGTCAAAAAGCTGATCGCGCTGCGGCATCAGCCCCGCCTTCCCTGTCGGCGCGCGCACGGGCTCGCCGTCGACGAGCACCTCCCCGCCAGACGGACGCTCAATACCGACGATGAGCGCCAGCAGCGTGGATTTTCCGCAGCCGGACGGCCCGACGATGCTCACAAACTCGCCGTCGGCCACGCCGAAGGTCACATCCCGCAGCGCCGCCACCTCGCCGTCCGGCGCCTGATAGGTCAAGGCGGCGCGGCGCAGCTCGATTTTCATGGCGTCTCCCCCTTTGTTCGCGCCGAGGCGCTATGCCCCAATGTATGCCGCGCCGGTGCACGGGGTGCAAAGCAAAGCGGCGCGGCCGCGCAGGTTTCCGGAGAAATGGTTTTTGGGCGGACTTTCGGCAAAGCGAAAACGCACACATCACCTTTGTGATGTGTGCGTTTTTTATCCTGCCGCCTTGTACGCGCGCTCGAGCGCGGCGGACAGCGGCTGCCCGTGTGAGCGGCAGATGCGCCGCAGCCGGTATAGGCACGCGGGGTCGCGCGTGAGGCGGTTGATGCCCCAGTCGCACGACAGCGTCGCCTGAAAGCCCATGCCGCGCAGGACCTGATCCGTCCGGTCGCTGTATTTGCCGTAGGGGTAGGCAAAGGTGTCCGGTGTGCGGCCGGTATGCTCCGCGAGCTCATCCTGCAGGCGCTGCAAGTCCGTGCGCAGCAGCTGCGCATAGTCCGTCTCCGACTCGCCCGCGTTCGGCAGGCAGCCGTAGCGCTCCGGCGTGTAGCTGTGCAGGTCGTAGGAGTGGTTCTGCACCTCGACGAGACCGGAGGCGAGCATCTCATTGAGCTGCGCCCATGTGACGTGCGCATAGTCGATGCTCTCACTCGGCCACTCGGTGAAATCGTCCGTGTTGCGCCCGAGCAGCGAAAAGACGATGTGCGCCGCATACTGCCGCAGCAGCGGCAGCACATAGACGTAGTTGTTGTAGTACCCGTCGTCAAAGCTGAGCACGATGGGCTTTTCCGGCAGCGGTGTACCGTCGCGCACATAGGCGATGACGTCCGCCATGACGACGGTCGTGTAGCCGTTTTCCGCCAGCCACCGGAGGTCAGATTCCAGCTCCCACGGCTGGATGGCGTCCTTGCCGGACTTGTCGGGCTTGACCTCGTGATACATGATGATCGGCAGCGGCACGGCGTCCGCCTCCTCCCCGGCGGCATAGGCCGCGAGCGGGCAGAGCACGAACAGCGCAGACAGCACGACGGCCATCACCCGCTGCGGGACCGGCAGCGCTCGGCGCACGGCATCCATCTCCTCTCGTTTCATGCGTTCGGAGGTAGTCTGCGCCGAGCGCGCAAAAATCATGCACGCGCGCGGCGTTTCGCAGCGGCGCGCTGCACGCATTTGACGCCCTCCACGATCGGGAGCACCAGAAACGCCAGCCCCATCGCCACGGCATACTCGGCGGCGGAGATGGGCGTGAAGTCAAAGGCGTTGGCCAAAAACGGCACATAGATGCACAGCGTCGTGAGCGCAAGGCTCGCCGCGGCCGCGCCGACGAGCGCCCAGTTGGGCGTGCGCAGCGTGAACAGGCTCGCCCGGTGTGCGCGCATATTGAAGCTGTGGAAGATCTCCGCCATGCTCAGCGTCAGAAACGCCATCGTCGTGCCGTCGGGCGAATTCGTGACCGTCCAGACGCCGTACTCCATGTAGTGGCCAATGAAGAACGCCGCCAGCGTCAGCACCGCGCACATCACGCCCTGATACACGCAGTCGAAGCCGACGCCGTGCGCAAAGATGCTCTCGCGCGCGCTGCGCGGCGGGCGGGACATGATGTCCGGCTCTGCGCGCTCCATGCCGAGCGCCAGCGCCGGGAAGCAGTCGGTGAGCAGGTTGATCCACAGCAGGTGCACCGGCTCAAGGATCGTAAAGCCGAGCATCGTCGCGGCGAAGATGCTCAGCACCTCGCTCATGTTCGAGCCGAGCAGGAACTTCACGGCGCGGCGGATGTTGTCATAAATGCGCCGCCCCTCCTCGACCGCGCCGACGATGGTGGCAAAGTTATCGTCGGCGAGCACCATGTCGGCCACGTTTTTCGTCACGTCCGTGCCGGTGATGCCCATGCCGATGCCGATGTCCGCCGCGCGGATGCTCGGCGCGTCGTTGACGCCGTCGCCGGTCATGGCGGTGATGAAGCCGGCGTCGCGCCACGCCTGGACGATGCGCGTCTTGTGCTCCGGCTGCACGCGGGCATAGACGCTGATATGCTGCAGACGGCGGCGGAACGTGTCGTCGTCCATGGCACTGAGCTCCGCGCCGGTGACGGCCTCGTCGCCGGGGCCGAGCAGACCGAGCTCACGCGCGATGGCGCTGGCGGTGTCCACATGGTCGCCGGTGATCATGATCGGGCGGATACCGGCGCTGCGGCAGTCGCGGATGGCATCCACGACCTCGGGACGCACCGGGTCGATCATCCCCGCCAGACCAAGAAAGCACAGGTGCTGCTCAAGCGCCGCGGGCGACGTATCGTCCGGCAGCGCGTCATACGTGCGCATGGCCGCCGCCAGCACACGCAGCGCCCGGCCGGTCATGTCGCGGTTATGCGCGGCGATCTCAGCGCGGTGCGCGTCCGTCATGGGCACGGCCTGCCCGTCGATCCAGATGCGGTCGCACAGCGGCAGCAGCACATCGGGCGCGCCCTTGGTGTACTGCACGATGTGCCCGTCGTCGGAATGCAGGGTGCTCATCATCTTGCGCGCGCTGTCAAACGGCGCCTCGGCCACGCGCGGCAGCTGCGCGCGCAGCGCGCTCGGCGACAATCCCAGTGTGACCGCCCAGCGCACGAGCGCGGCCTCGGTCGGCTCTCCGGTCACGGTGTCCGTGTCCGGGTCATGCACGGCGTCGGCACACAGCGCCATGGCCGTGGCGAGCAGGCGCTCGTCGCTGCCCGCAGACGCCGTGACGGTCATGCGGTTTTGCGTGAGCGTACCGGTCTTGTCCGTGCAGATGATCTGTGCGCAGCCGAGCGTCTCGACCGCCGTGAGCCGGCGGATGACCGCGCTGCGGCGGCTCATGTTCGTCACGCCGATCGACAGCACGATCGTCACGACGGCTGCCAGCCCCTCCGGAATGGCGGCGACCGCAAGGCTCACGGCGATGAGGAACGTGTCGAGCACGACGCGGCCGCTGATCGTCCCGGCGCGCAGCACGCCGACCGCGAACACGATCGCGCAGATGCCCAGCACCAGCCACGTCAGGATGCGGCTCAGCTGCGACAGGCGCAGCTGCAGGGGCGTCTTGTTTTCCTTCGTCTGCGTAAGCGCGTCGGCGATGTGCCCCATCTGCGTCTGCATACCGGTCTCGGTGACGACGGCGCGGCCGCGCCCGTAAACGATGCTGCTGCCGAGGTAGAGCATATTGCTGCGGTCGCCGAGACCGATCTCGCCGTCGGCTGTGAGCGCGTCGGCGGATTTTGACACCGGCACACTCTCGCCGGTCAGCGCAGCCTCCTCCGCGCGCAGGCTGGCACTCTCGATCACGCGCGCGTCGGCCGGTACGGCGTCGCCCGCCTCGAGCACGAGCACGTCGCCCACGACAAGCGTCTCACTCGGGACGATCACGATCTTGCCGCCGCGCAGCACGCGGCTGTGCGCCGCGCTGAGCTCCTTGAGCGCGGCGATGGCCTGCTCGGCCTTGCTCTCCTGATACACGCCGAGCACCGCGTTGATGATGACGACGAGCAAAATGATGATGACGTCCGCAAAGCTCTCGTGCGCATATGCGCTCGTGACGGCCGAGACCAGTGCCGCCGCGAGCAGCACCAGGATCATCGGATCTGCAAGCTGGGCAAAAAAGCGCTTGACGACCGACGGCTTCGGCGGCTCTGCGAGCACATTGTGCCCGTCACGCGCCAGCCGCTCGTCGGCCTGCGCCTGTGTGAGTCCGTCGGGCGTGCTGTCGAGCGCGTGCAGCGTGTCGGCGGATGACTGCCGGTAATATTCCATCGTTTGTCCTCCTTTTCGGTATCGGATAGGGTTCCCCGGAAATGAAAAAAAGAGACCTACCTGCCCTATGGGCAGATAAGTCTCATCATTTCAGACCGAGCCAGATCCAACAGATCGGTTGTTGGCCGGGCCGCGCGACGGATCGCGCCAATTACTCCCTTATCCCGGAATCATTGTATGTGCACGCGCGCGAAAACACAAGCAAAATCTGCACCGCGCGGCCGAATCTTAGCGCCGTCTTAGCGTTTTGCACTGCGCCGCCAGATCTTCTGCGCCTCAGCAGCCCGGATGAGCTCGTCACGAAAATCCGGATGTGCGATGGAGACCAGCGCCTCGGCACGCTCCCACGTGCTGCGCCCGGCGAGATTTACCACGCCCTGCTCCGTCGCCAGATAATACGCCTGTGCGCGCGGGGACGTGACGATGTCGCCGCCGAAATGCGGCAGGATGCGCGAATGGCGCACACCGTCCCTGTCCGTGAAGGTGGACGTCATGCAGATGAACGCCTTGCCGCCGCGCGCCATGGCCGCGCCCGTGAGAAAATCAAGCTGGCCGCCCGTGCCGCTGATCTGGCGCAGACCGGAGCTCTCGGACGCGACCTGCCCGTAAAGATCGGCCGCGATGCAGCTGTTGATCGACACCATGTTGTCAAGCTGTGCGATGACCTCGGGCGCATTGACATAGGACAGCGGCGCGGCGATGACGCCGGGGTTGTCGTCCACCCAGTCGTAGAGCCGCCTGGAGCCGATCGTGATGCCGAGCATCCCCTGATTGCGGTGCAGCGTGCAGCGGCGGTTCGTGAGCACGCCCGCCTCGTGCAGCTCGAGATACGCGTCCGAGCAGAGCTCGGTGTGCATGCCGAGGTCATGCAGACCGGAGCGCGCGAGGAGCTTTCCGAGCACGGTGGGCATGCCGCCAATGCCGAGCTGAACGGTCGCCCCGTCGCAGATGTGCGGCAGGAGCAGGTTTGCGATCGCGGTGTCCTCCGCGCTCGCCGGGTGCTCGGGTGGATCGGAAAACGGCGCGTGCGCGCCCTCAACGATCATGTCCGCATCGGAGATGTGGATGACCTCGTCAAAGCCGCCGCGCAGCCGCGGCAGATGCTCGTTGATCTCCAGAATGACGATGTCCGCCTGCTCGAGGATCGCGCGGGACACGCCGGTCGCCGCCGAGAGGTTGAAGTATCCGTGGCGATCCATCGGCGTGACGCACGCCATGGCGACGTTCACTGTGAGAAACTGCCGGTAATACCACGCGAGGTTGCGGAAGATCATCGGCGTAAAGTAGCACAGGCCGCGGTCGCAGAGCCTGCGCTCATACGCCGAGCAGTGCCATGTGTGGTAGAGAAAATGCGTCTGCTCCGGGTCGCACTCGACGATCTGCAGCGGGCCCATGCAGAGATTGCCGCGCACCTTCACGTCGTGCAGCTCGTCACGCCGGGCGGCAAGCGCCGCATCGAGCAGCGGCGGGAAGCCGAGCCCCGACGTATAGTCCACCCAGTCGCCGTCCTTCACGGCGCGCACCGCCTCGGCGGGCGTGCGCAGCTTGCTGCGGTATTCGGCCTGATAGTCCATCGTCGCTCCTCCTAGAAGATCTGATCTTTTTGCACCGGCGTCTGAAACAGGCGGCGGATCTCGGCGCTGTCGTCGGTCTGGCCGAGGATCCACATGAGCTTTGTGACCACGGCCTCGCTCGTCATGCTGTAGGCCTCGATGAGCCCGAGCTCGCGCTTGGCGCGGTGACCGACCTGATACACCTCCATATCGCTGCCCTCGTGGGGGACCTGTGTCGTCATGACGATGACGCGGCCGGACTCCACCCAGTCGCGCACGGCGTTATAAAAGCTCTCGTCGCCGTAGCACGGCAGACCGCCGACGCCGAAGCTCTCGATCACGAGCGCGCGGTAATGCGCCTTGAGGTAGTCGAAAATGCCGGCGTCGATGCCGGGGATGAGCTTGAGCACGAACACGCCGGGGTCGAGCCGGTCATAAAAGCGCGGCACGCCGTCAACGTGCTCCCGGATATAATACACGAGCTGGCGGCCGCGTAAAATGGCCGTCTCCGGATAGTCGATGCTCGAAAAGGCGTTGTAGCTCTTCGTGCGCATCTTGCGTGCGCGCGTGCCGAGAATGACCTTGTGGTCAAAGACAATGTGCACGCCGCACGCGCCGTCGTCGCAGGCGTAGAGGAAGGCGTCGCGCAGGTTCTCGCGCGCGTCGGTGTCCTGGTTGAAGATCGACTTCTGCGAGCCGGTGATGACGACGGGCTTGGCGTTGTTCTGGATGAGGTACGAGAGCGCGGCGGCGGTATAGGCCATCGTGTCCGTGCCGTGCGTGAGGACGAAGCCGTCATACGCATCATAGTGCGCACGCACGCACGCCGCCATCTGCAGCCAGTCGCGGCTGTTGATGTTCGTGCTGTCGCGGTTCATGAGCTGCACGGTGTCGATGCGGCACAGCTGCTCGAGCTCCGGCACCTCGGCCAGCAGCTCCCCGGAGGTGAGCTGCGGCGTGAGTCCGTCGGCCGTCGCCTTGGACGCGATCGTGCCGCCGGTGGCGATCATAAGAATATGCTTCATATCAGTCTTTCACTTTCTTCCAATAGTCGAGCGATGCAAAGCCCCGTTCGAGCTGCATCGCCGTATACTCCTCGCACACGCGCGCAAGCTGCCTGCGCCCCGCGTCGCCGAGCGTGAAGGAAAAGATCCGCTTCGGGTCGGCATTGACAACGTGGCGCATGGCGGCCAGCGTCTCCGGCAGCAGCGGCGTGACGGCAGACGAGCTCGCGCCCCGGCACTGCGCACAGTACACCGCGCCGCCGCGCAGGGAGAGCCACGGCTCCGCCGGCTCAGGTGCGCCGCAGCGCGCGCAGCACGACAGGTCCGGCTCATAGCCGGCCAGACACATGAGCCGCAGCTCGAACACCGCCTTGATCTGCTCCGGCGGGCACAGCGCGCGGCTGAGCGCATAGAGGCTGTTGAGCCCGAGCTGCAGCACCGGCGGATCGGGATATTCCTCGGCAGAGACGGTCTCAAGGAGCTCGGCAAAATAGCTCCCGAGCGCAAACGCGCCGAGATCTGCGCGCAGGCCCAGAAACTCCTCGACCGTGGACGCCTCGTTGAGCGTGCGGCGGCCGCGGTTTTCAAAGATCGTCATGTCCGAATAGGTCAAAAGCTGCGTTGCCGCCGTGATGCGGCTGCCCTTGCGCAGCGCGCCGCGCGCGCGGACGGTGACCTTCCCCTCGTGCTGCGTGAGCACGGTGAGGATCTTGTCCGACTCTTTGTAGCGCACCTCGCGCAGCACCAGACCGCGGGTCGTAAGAAACATCGTATGTACCTCATCAGGCGGGGCGGCGGTCGGTGTCGTCCGCCGCAGATGCCTCGCTCGCCGCCGCATTGCGCGCGGCGCAGTAGCAAAGATAGCCGAGCGGATCACCGGTATCCGCAAACAGCTGCCAGAAAAAATCGTCCTGCACAGGAAACCACCTCGCTGCGCATAGTGTCTGCACAGCGGGGTGGAACTATAGCTGGTAATTTCCGCGTCTCACTGGTCGGTGAAGCCGAAGTTGCGCAGCAGCGCAGCGGAATCGCGCCAGTTTTCCTTGACCTTGACCCATGTCTGCAAATACACCTTCGTGCCCATAAAGCGCTCGATGTCCTGCCGCGCAAGCTCGCCGATCTTCTTGAGCATCGCGCCGTGCTTGCCGATGATGATGCCCTTGTGGCTGTCCTTTTCGCAGTAAATGGTCACATCCATGTCGATGATGCCGTTGTCGCGCTCGGAAAACTTCGTGACCTCGACGGCCGTGCCGTGCGGGATCTCCTTATCGAGGCATAGCAGCAGCTTTTCGCGCACAAGCTCGGCGCAGATCTGCTTTTCGGGCATGTCGGAGATCATGTCGTCCGGGAACAGCTGCGGTCCGGGCACGGCCAGCGCCGTCAGTTCGTTTAAGAGCTCGTCGAGCCCGTCCCCATTCTGGGCAGACACCGGCACGATCGCGCGCCACGGCAGCGCCTCGGAATAGGCGGCGATGACGGCCAGCAGCTCCTGCTTTTCGACCGTGTCGATCTTGTTGATGACGAGCACTGCCGGAGCGCCCGTCGACCGGATGCGCTCGATGAGCGCGCGCTCCTGCTCGCCGACGGAGGCGATGGGCTCGACGACGAGCATCACGCCGTCAACGTCCGCCACGCTCTCGCGCACGACCTGCACCATGTAGTCGCCCAGGCGGTTGCGCGGCTTGTGAAAGCCCGGCGTGTCCATGAGGATGAGCTGCGCGTCGCCGCGGTTGACGACGGCGCTGATGCGGTTGCGCGTCGTCTGGGGCTTGTTCGAGACGATGGCGATCTTCTCGCCCAGCAGGGCGTTTGTGAGCGTGGACTTGCCGACGTTCGGCCGTCCGCAGATGGTGATCATAGCGGTTTTGGTAATCATTCTCTTCTCCTTATACGTCCAGCAGACGCATGATCTCTTTTTCTCTCGCGCGCATACGGCGCTTGTCCTCCCCCTCGTCCACGTGGTCGTAGCCGAGCAGGTGCAGCACGGAGTGCACCGTCAGATAGCTGACCTCGTGCGCGAAGCTGTGGCCGTAGGTCTCGGCCTGCTCGGCGCAGCGCTCCATGGAGATGACCATGTCGCCGAGCATGGCGCGCTCGGTCTCGTAGTCCCACTCGCAGACGTCGGGGTCGAACGCGCCGGGCGTGAGCTCGTTCATGGGAAACGACAGCACATCCGTCGCCCGGTCGACACCGCGCTGCTCACGGTTGATGGCGTGGATGGCAGCGTCGTCCGTGAGCGTCACATCGAGCTCACACGGGACGGTCACGCCCTCGGCCCTGAGCGCCGCGGCGGCTGCGCGCTTGACATAGCGCTGCGTGTCCGGGAAGCCGAGTCCCCGGCGCGTGCGGGTGATGGTGATCTTGGCTTGTGTCATGCTTTTTTCCTCACAGTCGTCTTGCGCGCGGCGGGCTTTTTGGCAGCGGCCGCGGCGTGTTTTTCTCTCTGCTGATCGTCCTTTTCGTAGGCGGCAATGATCTTCTGCACGAGTGCGTGGCGCACAACGTCCGCCCCGGTCAGACGGCAGATGGCGATGTCGTCGATGCCGTCGAGGATGCGCAGCGCCTCCTTGAGACCGGACGGCTTGTCCGACGGCAGGTCGATCTGCGTCACGTCGCCGGTGATGACGACGTGCGAGCCGAAGCCGATGCGCGTCAGGAACATCTTCATCTGCTCGCGGGAGGTATTTTGCGCCTCGTCGAGGATGATGAAGCTGTCGTCGAGCGTGCGTCCGCGCATATACGCCAGCGGCGCGACCTCGATGTTGCCGCGCTCGAGATACTTGGCATAGGCGTCCGCGCCGAGCATCTCAAAGAGCGCGTCGTACAGCGGGCGCAGGTAGGGGTCGACCTTGTTTTGCAGGTCACCGGGCAGAAAGCCCAGCCGCTCGCCCGCCTCGACCGCGGGCCGCGTGAGGATGATGCGGTTGACGCGCTCGGCGCGAAACGCCGCGACCGCCTCCGCCACGGCAAGATACGTCTTGCCCGTGCCGGCAGGGCCGACGCCGAGCGTGATCGTGTTTTGCTCGATCGCGTCGAGATACACGCGCTGTCCGAGCGTCTTGGCCTTGATGGGCTTGCCCTTCGCCGTGATGCATACGACATCGCCCGCAAGCTCCTGGATCTTCTGCTCCCTGCCCTCGCGCACGAGGCGGAAGATGTAGCGCACGTTCTGCTCGCCGATCTCCTCGCCCTTGGCCGCCAGCGACAGGAGCCCTGCAATGGCTTTTTCGGCATAGAGCACGTTTTCCGCCTCGCCGGTGATGTGGATCTGCTCGTCGCGGTCGGTCACGCGCACGTTGTATTCGGTCTCGATCATCCGCAGGTTCTGGTCAAACGACCCGAACACACTGATGACGTCCTCCATTCTGTCGACTTCCATGGTTTTTTCAATCATCTGCTGTTGTCCCTTCCCCGGCCGGCGGCCGAAGCTGTAAAAATTCCGCGTCCGGCGTCGCCTGCGCGTGGCCGATCTCCTGCTCGCACTCGGCCGTGAGCGTCACGGTCAGCACGCCGCCGGTGACCTCCGCCGCCGTTTCATAGGCAAGGATCGTACCGTCGGCGCCGATCGTCTCGCGCAGCTGCTGCAGCAGCGCCTGCTCGAGCGAGGCGCGCGCCGCGTCCTCCGAAACCGGCGTGTCCGCCGTCCGATACGGCTGCACGCGCTCACGCACGAGCGAAAACGGCAGCGCAAACACGCCCCGGATCGCAAAAGGATATTCACAAGAGATTTTATCACATTCCGCGTCCGAAATTCCACTGTTTTGATAAAAATTGATCCGTTTTTTCCCCACGCGCAGCGCCCAGCGCGTCCGCGCACCGTGCGCAGGCTGTTTTTCGCTTTCCGTCAGAGCGATCTGCCCCGTGAGCTCCTGCCGCGTGCGGGCGCGGATCTCGGCGCGGGCGCACACCGGGCGCACACCGCCACCGAGATCTCCCACTGCGCCGGACACGAGCACATCGCCCGGCTCGACCGCCGCACCGGGCACAACGCGTGCCTCACCGGCGTAGACGTCCATGTGCAGGATGACCCCGGTCGCGGCGGCGTAGATGCTCACGGGCGTATCGTCGGGCGTGATGTCCGGCAGCGGGTCTTTTTCGCGCACGATCACCTCGGCGCAGCTGCCGCGCACGTTCACCGTGAGCCAGCGCAGCTGCGGCAGGCGCAGGATCATATCGTTGCGCACGAGGTCGTTGGAAAGCCCCGGCCAGTATGTGCCCGGGCGCACGCCGCACGCATCCAGACAGCGCAGGATCTGCCCGGTCGTGAGCGCCTCATTTCCGGTCACGTCGATGCGCCAGACAAAGAGCGACGACACCGACACCGCAAGCATCAGCAAAAGCAGTGCCGCACACAGGCCGCGATATCGCGCCGCGCGCCGCAGCAGCCGCGGCAGACCGCGGCGGGACACGGTTTTCACCGTGCACTGGCAGCGCCGCGCAAGTGCCGCGGCCGTATCCGCACAGCGTTCGCGCACCGTAAAGCGCAGCGTATAGGCATCCACCGGCTCGGACGCCGTACACGCAATGCCGGCATCCGCGCAGGCATTGAGCACACGCTCCGGATGCGCACCGCACACCTCCAGCCGCACACTGCCGCAAAGCGCCAGGATCCACCGCGTCAAACCCATCACCTCACGCAAATTCGGCACACACGATCGTGCCGGAGATCAGCACCGCCGCGCTGTCCATGGCCACGAGCTGCAGATCCGTGCCGCGCAGACACACCCGCGTGCGCCCGCCGTCAATGATGATGCACTCGCGGCTGTATGCGAGCAGTCCATGGTGGTTTTCCACCAGCGCGCGCCGCCGCCCGGTCACGGTCAGCTTCGGCACACCGGCCACGGATTCCGCCGGATAATCCAGCCGCTCGGCGATCTCGAGCGGAATGTCTGACAGCCGTCCCACCGGCTCACCCCCTCGCTGCAAGCCAGTTTATGCGTCCGCAGGCAAGTTTAGGCCGGGACAGGCATACAAATGCACGAGAATGTATTTCCGGGAGGGATGCCGGTGGAAGGCAAACGGAGCAATTACATCGCGCTCGCGGCAGCGCTGGCGGCACTCGGCGCACTGCTTCTGTGCTCGCAGGCGGCACTCGAGAGCGCACGCGCAGGGCTTACGCTCTGCGCGCAGATGATCGTGCCGTCGCTGCTGCCGTTTTTTATGCTCTCGTCGCTGCTGCAGCAGCTCGGGCTGCCGGGGATCCTGGGCAGGCTGCTCTCCCCCGTGACGCGAAAGCTCTTCGGCATCGGCGGCGCGGGTGCGTCGGCGCTGCTGCTGGGCGTAACGGGCGGGTACCCGCTCGGCGCGGACGCCGTGGCGCGGCTTCGGCGCAGCGGCGCACTCACGCGCGAGCAGGCGGAGCGCGCGCTGGCATTCTGCAACAATTCCGGGCCTGCGTTTCTCGTCGGCGCGGCGGGCATGGGCGTGTTTCACAGCGCGGGCTATGGGCTGCTGCTCTACGGCGTGCACGTGCTGTCGGCCGTACTCGTCGGGATGCTCTTCGCCCCGCGCAGCGGCGGGTCTCTGCCGGAGCCGCGCGGACAGATCGCCGCCGTGTCGCTCGCGCAGGCGCTGCCGGAGGCCGTGCGCAGCGCCGTGTGCGCAGTGCTGACGGTCAGCGGCTTCGTGGTCACATTCAGCGTCGTGACCGGCGTGCTCGATGCCTCCGGGCTGCTGCCCGCGCTGGTGGGCACGCTCTCTGCGCGGCTCGGGCTGGAGCTGCACTTTGCGCGCGCCCTGTGCACAGGCGTGCTCGAGCTCGGCACGGGCATCGGCGCGATGCAGGGGCTGGCGCCGACGCCCGCTAACCTCGCCCTTGCAGCCTTTCTCATCGGCTGGGGCGGCGTATCGGTGCACTGCCAGACGGCGGCAGTGCTCGCCGGAACGGATATCAAAAGCGCCCGGCACACGGCCGGGCGCCTGCTGCACGGAGTTATCTCCGCGCTGTGTATGTGGGTTCTGGCAAACCTGTTTTAACTTCACGCACCGGCAAATGAGAACACGATGCCGGCCACGGCGGACGCCGCGATGTACACGATCGGGTGCAGCTTTTTCGTCGGCTTGACGACATTCGTCAGCACCCAGATGACGGCCGCAAGCAGCAGTCCCTTCCAGAAAAACAGATCCGTGAACCGGCCGCTGGCCTGAAAGGCGCTCTCCTGCAGGAGCGAAATTCGCACGACGGCAAAGCCCGCCGCCGCGATCAGCCCCGCGGACGCCGGGCGCAGCCCGTAAAAGGCGTGGTCAACAAAGCGGTTTTCCCGGAACTTTTTCAGGCACGAGGCAATGATGAGGATGCAGATGACCGCGGGGGTCACGAGGCCCAGCGTCGCAATGAGCGCGCCGGGAACGCCGCCCGTGACGTAGCCGACATAGGTCGCCGTGTTGACGCCGATCGGACCGGGCGTGGACTCCGACACCGCGACCATATCCGCGATCTGCTGATAGGTGAACCAGCCCGTGCGGTCGGACATATCGTAGATAAACGGGAGCGTGGCCAGACCGCCGCCGACGGAAAAGAGACCGGTCTTGAAAAACTCCCAGAACAGACGCAGATAGATCATGCCTTACGCGCCTCCAGTTCCCGGATCACGACGCCCGCGACCGCAGCCGCAAGCACGTACAGCACCGGCGAGATGTTCAAAAACACGCTGCCCGCAAACACGAGCAGGAAGATCAGGAACGTCTTCCAGTCCACAACGGACTTTTTCCACAGCTTCACGACGGCGTTGAGGATCAGCACGCACACGCACACACGGATACCAGCGAACGCATTCTGCACAGCGGGCAGGTGCGCAAAGTTCTGGATGAAGGCCGCGATGATCATGATGATCGCGAGCGACGGGAACACGACACCGAGCGTGGCAAAGATGCCGCCCCAGACGCCCGCCTGCTTTTGCCCGACGAAGGTGGCGGTGTTGACCGCGATGACGCCCGGCGTGCACTGGCCGATGGCGTACCAGTCCATGACCTCCTCTTCGGTCGCCCAGCGGCGCTTTTCCACGACCTCGCGCTGCAGAGCGGGCAGCATGGCATAGCCGCCGCCGAACGTCGTCACGCCGACGACGGCGAACGCGCCGAAGAGCCCGAAGAGCTGTTTGAGTTTTTCTTTCATACGTTTTCCCTCGAAAAGCCGGCCCTCCGGCGCACATTGCCGGAGGGCCGGTACATTGGATGTGTGTTCAGCCGCGCAGCGTCTCGGCAAACTGCGCGTAGCGCTGCACGCGCTCGTCGCACTCGGGGCGCGATGCGCCGACGCCGAGGATATAGACCTTGATCTTCGGCTCCGTGCCGGACGGACGCACGATGAACGCGCAGCCGTCGTCCAGCTCAAAGTACAGCACGTTCGAGCCGGAGATGGGCGTCTTGTCCATTCTGCCGAGCCCCATGACGTACACCGAGCCATCCTCATAGTCGCGCATACGCACGACCTTCGTGCCCGCGATCTCCTGCAGCGGCTCGCGGCGCAGCTGCGCCATGAGTGCGCGCATCTTCTCCAGACCGTCGAGCCCCGGCATGACCAGATTGAGCGTGCGCTCACCGTAGAAGCCGTACTTTTCGTACAGCGCATCGAGCGCCTGTGCCAGCGTCATGCCCTGCTCGAAGTAATACGCCGCCATCTCCGTGATCATCACGCAGGCGGTCACGGCGTCCTTGTCGCGGACATAGTCGCCCATCATGTAGCCGTAGCTCTCCTCAAAGGCAAGCAGGTACTGATACGAGCCGTCGCGCTGGTATTCGGCCAGCTTCTCGGCCATGAACTTGAAGCCCGTGAACGTCTCCTCAAAGTGGATATTGTTCACATCGCAGATCCGCCGCACCATCTTGGACGTGACGATCGTCGAGAGCGCGGCCGCGTTTTCCGGCAGCGTACCCTTGCGGATGTGCGCCGTGATGATATAGTCGAGCAGCAGCACGCCCATCTGGTTGCCGGTGATGGTGTGGTACTCCCCGTCCGCACCGCGCACCATGACGCCGACACGGTCGGAGTCCGGATCGGTGCCGAGGATGAGGTCGCTGCCGACCTTCTTGGCGAGATCGATGGCCAGATAGAAGCCCTCCGGGTTTTCCGGGTTCGGGCTCTCCACGGTCGGGAACGTGCCGTCGAGCACCATCTGCTCCTTGACGGGGATGACCTGCGTCATGCCGAGCCTATGCAGCGCCTCGGGCACAAGGTGCCAGCCCGCGCCGTGAAACGGTGTATAGACGATCTTGAAGCGGTCGGCCACGCGGCGGACGACGTCCGGGTCGATCGGCTGACGCAGGACGTTTGCGAGGAAGGCCTCGTCCGTCTCCGCGCCCATGAACTCCACCAGTCCCTGACGCACCGCATCGTCAAAGTCCATGCGCTGGATGTCGTTGAAGATGTCCAGCCGCTCCATGTTTCTGGCAATGGCGGCAGCGTGCTGCGGCGGCAGCTGCGCGCCGTCGGACCAGTAGACCTTGTAGCCGTTATATTCCTTCGGGTTGTGGCTGGCCGTGATGTTCAATCCGGCCGTCGTGCCATAGTGCTTGACGGCGAACGACAGCTCCGGCGTCGGGCGCAGGGCGTCAAAAATACGCACATGGATGCCGTTGGCCGCCATGACGGACGCGGCCTCATGCGCAAAGCGCTCACTGTTGACGCGGCAGTCAAAGCAGATGGCGATGCCGCGCGAGCACGCACCCGCGCCCTCGGCCTTGATGACCTCCGCGAACGCCTGCGTGGCGTGGCGGATGACGTGGATGTTCATACGGCGGCAGCCGAGCGCCATCTCACCGCGCAGGCCGGCCGTGCCGAACTCGAGCGGGGCGAAAAAGCGGCTCTCGATCTCTTTTTTATCATCGCGGATGGCATTGAGCTCTTCCCACTCCGCATTGGAGAGCGCGGGGCTGTCGAGCCAACGCTGGTATTCTTCCATGTAATTACGCATCGTCTTCTCCTTCCGTCAGCGCCGAGGCGCAGCCCTCCCGGAGTGCCTGCGCATCGGCAAGCAGCGTTTCCGGGACCAGAATTTCCACTCCGTAACCGGACATACCCAACATGATCTTTCCAAACTGGCCGTCCCCGGGATAGTTCTTCAGGCAGGGGATGCCATAGGCCTCCAGCATATTGACCAGCAGCACATCGTCCATATCGATGCCCGTGCACTTGGTCAGCAACGCCGGTGGCACCAGCTCGCCGTCCGCATTGCGCGGCCAGCGCTTGAGCAAATCGCCGGGAAGCGATCTGCCCCACTCTGCTTTCAGCTCTTGCGCCATGGTAGTTCTCCTATGTTCCTATTTGTGATATTGCGTGCCCGCGTTGATCGTGCACGCGCGGTAGATCTGCTCGGCGAGCATGACGCGCGCCAGATGGTGCGGAAACGTCATCGGCGACATACTCAGCCGCAGCGACGCCTCGCGCTTGAGCTCCTCGTCCAGACCGAACGACCCGCCGACAAGAAAGCACACCTTCGACGTGCCGCCCGCCGCGTAACCGGCCAGCTGCCGTGCGAGCGCCTCGCTCGAGAGGAGCTTTCCCTCGACGCACATGGCGATCACGGCCGCACCCTTCGGGATGCGCGCGCGGATGGTCTGCGCCTCTTTTTCCAGTGCCGCGCGGATCTCTTTCGGTGACGGGCGCTCGGGCAGACGCTGCTCCGGCAGCTCCGCCAATTCGAACCGGCAGTAAGCGCCCAGCCGCTTGGCATATTCCGCAAACGCGGAGGTATAATAAGTCTCCCGCATCTTTCCGACGCACAGGAGCGTTATCGACAGCATACGCACGCCTTTCCCGCCGCAAGCACGAGCGGCGTATCGGCCGGCGCGGCATAGAGCTCCGGCTGCTCACCGGGCAGAAAGCCCGCGTCCGCGAGCGCCTGCGACACGGTGTCGAGCGCGGCGCGCGGGGTGTTGTTCTCCCGGCTGAGGTGGCCGAGCACGAGCTGCTGCACGCCGTTTTCCGCAAGGAACACCGCAAGCGCTCCGGCGCTTTCATTCGACAGGTGCCCGTAGTCGGACGCGATGCGCCGCTTGAGATAGACCGGATAAGGTCCGGTGCGCAGAAGCTCCGGATCGTGGTTGGCCTCGATGACGGCACAGTCCACACCGCAGAGCGCTGCGCGCACGGTATCCGTCACGACGCCGAGGTCGGTGCAAAGGCCGAAATGCGCCGAGCCGTCGAGCCGGTAGCCACAGCTTCCGGCCGCGTCGTGCGGCGTCGCAAACGGCGTCACGCGCACGTCGCCGAGGAAAAACGGCGCATCCGGCGCGATCTCATGCAGACATTCGGCCGGCAGCTGCGCACGCAGCGCAGCGCACACGGCAGGCAGCGCATACACCGGCACGGAGTCGTGCCGCAGCAGCACTGCAAGCCCCTTGACATGATCGGAGTGCTCATGCGTGACAAGCACGCCCGTGAGCGCGTCCGCCGTCACATCCTGCGCAGAGAGTCCGGCACGGATGCGCCGCGCGGAGATGCCGGCGTCAAGCAAAATATGGGTATCGCCGTCGGACACGAGCGCGCAGTTGCCGCTCGAGCCGCTGGCAAACAGGGCAATATTCATTCGGCAGCGGCCACACACTGCTCGGCATCGTCGCGCTCGAGCACGATGTCGGCGCCGACGCTGTGCAGCTTGCCGACGAAGTTTTCATAGCCGCGCTCGATAAAGTGGATGTCCGTGACCACGGTCTCCCCCGCGGCACACAGGCCGGCGATGACCACGGCGGCGCCGGCGCGCAGATCGCACGCCCTGACCTCCGCACCGTGCAGGCCATCCACGCCGTTGAGCACGGCGGTGCAGCCGTTGACCTGCGCGTCCGCGCCCATGCGAGTCAGCTCCTGAATGTACTTATAGCGATTGTCGTACACGCCCTCGGTCACGACGCTCGTGCCGTCGGCCAGACACAGCGCCACGCTGATCTGCGGCTGCATATCCGTCGGGAAGCCGGGGTACGGCTGGGTCTTGACGTTCGTATGGCGCAGGCGGCCGTTGCTGCGCACGAGCACGCTGTCGCCGCCCTCGACAACGGTCACGCCCATCTCGCGCAGCTTCGCGCTGATGCACTCGAGATGGCGCGGGATCACGTTCGTCAGGAGCACTTCACCGCCGGCGGCGGCGCAGGCCGTCATATACGTGCCCGCCTCGATCTGGTCGGGGATGACGCTGTACGTGCCGCCGTGCAGACGCTCGACGCCCTGGATACGGATCGAATCCGTACCGGCGCCGCGAATGTCCGCACCCATGGAATTGAGGAAGTTGGCAAGGTCGACGATGTGCGGCTCGCGCGCCGCGTTCTCGATCACGGTGCGGCCGCGCGCAAGCGTCGCCGCGATGATGATGTTCATCGTCGCGCCGACGGAGACCTTATCCAGATATACCTTTGCCCCATGCAGGCGGCCGTCGGGCGTGTTGGCATAGACAAAGCCGTTTTTCACCTCGACATTCGCGCCCATCGCAGTCATGCCCTTGATATGCTGGTCGATCGGCCGGACGCCGAAGTTGCAGCCGCCGGGCATGGTCGTCTTGGCCGAGCCGAAGCGGCCGAGCATCGAGCCGATGAAGTAATACGACGCGCGGATCTTGCGCATCAGGTCATACGGCGGCTCGGTGAAGCGCACCTGCGTGCAGTCGATCTCGACGGCGGATGGGCTGAGGTATTCCACACGCGCGCCCAGCCCCTGAAGGATCTTCAGGAGCATATCCACGTCGCTGATCTGCGGCATATTCTCGATCCGGCAGACACCGTCAACCATCAGAGCCGCCGGGATGATCGCCACGGCCGCGTTTTTCGCGCCGCTGATCTCGATCTCCCCGTGCAGGGGTCTGCCGCCATGTATCACATATCTATCCAAACTATTTGACACCTCTCATGCTGCGAAGGCAGAGCGCTGCCGCGCATCTGCAGCCGCTTCTGGCCGCACTTCGTGCATAGCTTGCCCGATTTTAACGGAACCTAACAACGGATTATAGCATGGTTTTTCCGGAAAAGCAATCACAACCCGCCAGATGCCGCTTCTCCGCGCTCCCGCGCGAGCAAAAGCTGCGTTTTCAGCAGCGCAACAGTCGTTTTCCCGTCACAGAGTTCACCATCCAGCGCCATCTGCACAAGTGCACCCAGTGGGTAGCGCTCCAGATTCAGGAACTCTCCGGGATCGAGATGCGCCGCGCCGTGGTGCAGATCGCGCGCAAGGTAAATGTGCAGCACCTCCTGCGAGTAGCCGGGCGAAGTGAAGTTCGCGCCCAGATACTGCAGCCGCCCTGCGCTGAGTCCCGTCTCCTCCGAGAGCTCGCGCGCCGCCGCCCGCTCCGGTGCTTCCCCCGGTTCGAGCTTGCCGGCCGGCAGCTCGAGCAGCGTGCGCGAAAACGGATAGCGGTACTGCCGCACGCACCAGACCGTGCCGTCGGCCTCGAGCGGCAGCACCGTCACGCCGCCCGGATGCTCCACGACCTCGCGCTTGGCCGTGCTGCCGTCGGGGAGGCGCGCCTCGTCGAGCCGGACGTTGACGATCACGCCGTGGTAGCTTGTGACGGTCTTGAGTTTTTCTTCGATCAGTTCCATGAACCACCACTCCTTCTTCTCTGGCATGATACCATATTCCCGGACGGAATGCCATATATTTTGAATAGTACGCGGCGTCTGCTGACACCGAAAAGGAGGTGCTGCTCATCGCAAGACCCGTTTCTGACCCGCCGCGCCGGTTTCGCTTCGGCTCGTTTGCCGACCTGACCGCAGCGCTCGGCTGCTGCCCCGAGGGGATCGACTCGGACGTGGTGTACATAGCCGGCGGCTGGGAGCTGTTCACACGCGCAGAGGATGCGCTGCTGCCGAACGCGGTGTTCGAGTTCGGCGAGGCGCTGCCGTGCAGCGGGCAATTGTATGCGCACATCCGCGAACACGGCGACGTGATCGTCCGGCACAGCGCCGTCGAGACACTTCGGCGTTATTTCTGCTGATTTCGCTCTTTTCATTTGCCGCCGGATGTGGTAAACTATATCCACGATTTCGCACGAAGGAGGTCCCCGCCATGCCGAGAGCCAAGGGCGTCAAGCAGGTCGCGGCCAACCGCAAGGCCCTGCATGACTATTTCGTGCTCGAGCGGTTCGAGGCCGGTGTGGAACTCTTCGGCACCGAGGTCAAGTCCATCCGCGCGGGCACGGTCAATCTGAAAGATTCGTTCTGCACCGTGAAAAACGGGGAGCTGTTTGCCTACGGCATCCACATCAGCCCCTACGAGCACGGCAGCATCTACAACCGCGACCCCGACCGGCCGAAGCGTCTGCTCATGCACCGGCGGGAGATCACGAAGCTCTACGCCCGCACCAAGCAGGACGGGCTGACGCTCGTGCCGCTGTCACTGTATTTCAAGGACAGCCGCGTGAAGGTGGAGCTCGGACTGTGCAAGGGCAAAAAGCTCTACGACAAGCGCGACGCCGATGCGCAGCGCAGCGCCAAACGCGAGATCGACAGAACGATAAAGGAGAAAAATTACTGATGAGCAATCCGATTGTCACCATTGAAATGGAAGACGGCGGCATCATCCGCGCCGAGCTCTACCCGGAGATCGCGCCGAACACCGTGCGCAACTTTGTCAGTCTGGTCAAGAAGGGCTTTTATGACGGCGTGATCTTCCACCGCGTCATCCCCGGCTTCATGATCCAGGGCGGCGACCCGACCGGCACCGGCATGGGCGGCCCGGGCTACTGCATCGAGGGTGAGTTCACGAGCAACGGCTTCAAAAACGACCTCAAGCATACCCGCGGCGTGCTGTCCATGGCCCGCGCCATGGATCCGAACTCCGCCGGCAGCCAGTTTTTCATCATGCACATGGACGCTCCGCACCTCGACAAGCAGTACGCTGCGTTCGGCAAGGTGACCGAAGGCATGGACGTCGTCGATGCCATTGCGCGCACCCCGCGCAGCATGTTCAACGACAAGCCCACCCACGAGCAGAAGATGAAGACCGTCACGGTCGAGACCTTCGGCGAGGAATATGCCGAGCCGGAGACCTGCTGAGGGAACAAACACATCGGCAGTTTCGTCTGAAGATTCAGAATGCGTTCCTGCCTGCGCCGCGCTCGCGGTGCAGGCGGCTGACGCACCCGACATCCTGGGGATGTACCGGTTTCGACGGGGGTGTGGAGGCAGGAATAGCGGGCGGCGGCGCCTGACCGCCATAAAACGGGCATCTTATAAATTAAAGAACAACAACGAAACTGTTCTTCTCGCTGCTTAAATAGCGAGCGTTCCCGCCGGGAGGACCACGGCCCGGCAGCGGAGCGTCGATGAGTGGTGAACGTGCGCACGCTAAGCTTTGCGCGTGCCATGCATCATGAAGCTACCGGACTGACAGGCTTGCCGGTTTGCCTGTCCTGAAGGGAACAGGGGCGTTCGGCGTCCCGAAAAAACCTGCTGCGCCCGGAGAAGTTCCTGTTTAAGCGCTTTCGGACGGGGGTTCAACTCCCCCCATCTCCACCAAAACGACCCTAGACGAACTTAAATCGTCGATGGTCACATCAGAATGGCTGTCCTGTGTATTATACAGGACAGTCATTTTGTCGTCATAGAGGTAAATCCTGTTGACAAAAGTATCCACCAGTGCCTGCCGATATTTCAGGTCATTCACATCGCCTTTGCGGAACTGGTTCAGGAAGGACCGCACTTCATTGACCGTGGGCGTAGGGTGGGAGGAAGTCTCCAAAAGGATCTGCTGTTCCAGCTCGTTGCGTTCCCGTTTCTTCTGGGAGATACGCTCCGCAATACACGCTATTTTTACACTTATATTTTTATGTGTAATCTATTGCGATGCGCCAAAAGATGCTTTATCATGTGGGTATGAATTCAAAAAACAGAGAGAAGGACGGATACCATGAAATTTCAAGAGCTTTTGGCTGGAAAGCAAATCAACTGGGACAGAGTAAAGCTGATTCGTCACAACCTTACCAAAGAGGAGATAGCCGCCAACTACGAGCGGGGGTATCTGGAATTGTATCAGTCAGTTCAAAACCATGCGCGGTTTCGGGACTGTGATATGGTCATCAGCTTTTTGGGGACGGAAGGCACGAATGGTGTTTTTCAGGGCTGTTATTGCGTTGGTGGTTCAAAGCCATATATCCGCACAAAATTCCCAGAAGATTTTGTACCAGATAGCGGCATGACTGAGGAGAAGTCTGTGGTATATGAACTGGTCAAGACGGACTTACTTGCTGATATGAAAGACCGCCTTGTGATTGACTGGGGCAAGGGAACGATCAATTGGTGTCAGAACGGAACAACAGAGAAGGAATTGTTGGAAATCCGCCCTTCCGTGTCTGAAATCAGCTTTACCAGCTATGACAGGGTATTGCTGTCTTTTGAGACGCTCCACAAAATTGTTTACAACAAAGCAGCATACAAAGAGTGGGAGGAAAAGCTGTCTGCTGTGGCCGGGGTATATCTCATTACGGATACCAAGACGGGCAAGCACTATGTTGGCTCCGCCAGCGGTGAGCAGGGCGGCATCTGGGGCCGATGGAGTGAGTATGCCCGGACAAAACACGGCGGCAATAAGCGTCTTAAGGAGCTTATCGCCGCCGATGCTGACTATTGCAATAATTTCCAGTATTCCATTTTGGAGGTATTTCCCATCAAGAGGGATAAGCATGAGGTATTGGAGTACGAGCAGTTGTATAAGAAAAAGCTGTGGTCGATTCAGTTTGGGTTAAATGATAATTAAAATGGGTTGATATTATCTCTTCATTTGGGTATACTTTCAGTGTATAGATAGTTAACAGTTACATTTAGCAAAAGCCCTCCTGCAAAACACCACAAGTTCTTATTTGGCCCGCCCAGGTCCACCATTGCAGAGCCAGACGAACCGGCATGGTTCGTCTGGCTTTTTTATGCTCGAAGATCTGCACGGTCAGCGGTATTTTCGCGCTGCCCTATCCGGTGCCACACCGCCCGGCTGGTTTTTTCGCACAAACCGAAACCAAGCTGCGTATTTTCCGTCTGAATGTGCAGGACTCTGTACCTGGGAGCGGTGGCAAGAATTAAGACTAATTCAGGTATCATTGGCTGTTTTTTTCTGCACAACCCTGCTATAATGTTTCCACACAACAATGCGTCTTTAGGAGAACAGAGCAAATGGCAAGCACAGAACCATCAATGACCGAACAGCATACATGCAGCGCGGCGGCTCTGCCGGAGAGAGCCTTTCTTCCGGCCGGACCGCAGTGTCCCGGACGCCATCCGGAAAGCGGCGCCGCAGGACCTGCAGGCGCTCTTTTCTGCGCCCGTGCGCTTGTGGCACAAGCTGCCGCGGTGTGTAAATACGCGCAGGAGGGCTGCTGATATGGAGCTTTCTTCGTTGTTCCTCGCGGGAAAAGGGAGCGCCCTGACCTCCTTCTTCTCGACGGCATTTCTCGTCGTGTTCCTGCCGTTTTGTCTCGTGGTGTACAGTCTCATGCCGCGGCGCGGGAAAAAATACTTCCTGCTCGCCGCCGACTGCGCCTTTTTCTGGCTGATCAGCGGCAAGCTGCTCGTATACCTGCTTCTGACGGCGCTTTCGATGCACTACTTCGGACTGTGGCTGGACAAAATACAGTCGGAGACGAAGCTTCTGCTCGCGCAGACGGAAAAAGCCGAGCGCAAGACCGTGCGCAAGCGGCAGCAGGCCGTGCAGCACCGGATCCTTTTGCTGGCCGTCATTCTGCACATCGGCGTCCTGTTCGCACTCAAATATTCCGGCTTTGCCGCGACGAATGTCAACACGCTCCTGGCGCACCTGCACATTCCTGTGCAGCTGGCGATCCCGAAGTATGTGATGCCGATCGGTATCTCCTTTTTCACGCTGCAGGCGCTGTCCTACATCGTGGACGTGCAGCGCGGCGTCACAAAAGCGGACACGAATCTGCTGCGCCTGACGCTGTTCATCAGCTTCTTCCCGCAGATCGTGGAAGGGCCGATCTGCCGCTACGACCAGACCGCGCAGCAGCTCTGGGACGCAAAGCCGATCACCTACACGAACCTGACGCTCGGTCTGCAGCGCATTGCCTACGGCATGATGAAAAAGATCATCATCGCCGACCGGCTCAACCCGCTCGTGAGGAATGTCTTTAATAACTACACCGACTTTGACGGCGGCGTGATCGCACTGGCCGCCGTGTGCTACACCGTGCAGCTGTACATGGACTTTTCGGGCTCGATGGATGCCGTCACCGGCACGGCGCAGATCCTCGGCGTCACAATGCCGGAAAACTTCCGACAACCGTTTTTCTCCAAGACGATCTCGGAATTCTGGAAGCGCTGGCACATCACGCTCGGCACCTGGTTCAAAGACTATGTGTTCTACCCGGTCGTCACGCTCAAACCGCTGGAAAAGCTCACTTCCGCCGCCCGCAAACGCCTCGGCAACCACTACGGTCCGCTGCTGGCGAGCGCCGTCGCGCTCTTTTGCGTGTGGTTCTGCAACGGTCTCTGGCACGGTGCCGCGTGGAGCTATCTCTTTTTCGGCATGTACCACTTCGTGCTGATCCTCGGCGGCAACATCATCGCCCCGCCGGTGCGGGCCGTCAACGCGCGGCTGCACATCCGCGCCGAGAGCTTCCCGTACCGTCTGCTGCAGATGCTGCGCACGACGGTGCTGGTCATCATCGGCGAGCTGTTTTTCCGCGCAAACGGCCTGCGCGCAGGTATGCAGATGTTCCGCACCATGGTCACCGGATTTGCATTCCCCGTCTTTGACGATGCGCTCTTCAAGGCGCTCGGTATTGACAAGTTTGACCTCATGATCGTTGCTGTGACGCTGCTGATCGTGTTCGTCGTGAGCGTGATCAACGAAAAAGGCAAGTCCGTGCGCACGCTGCTGGCACAGCGCCCTGCTGCGGTACGCTGGACGGTCTTCTACGCGCTCATTTTGTTCATCATCGTTTTCGGAGCATACGGAAAGGGCTACATTCCCGTCGACCCCATGTATGCGAATTTTTAGGAGGCACGCATGTCCCGTTTTCTCAAACATACGCTCAGATGCGTCGTTTTTCTCGCTGTGCTGGCGCTTTTGCTGACCGGCGTGTCGCAGCTGGTGCGGCCAAAAAACAACACCAGCAGCGACGGCATCCATGACCCCGCGGCCAACGGCATCCTCGGAGAACCGGACAACACGATCGACCTGCTCATCCTTGGTGACAGTGAGAGCTATTCCGCCTTCATCCCGATGCAGCTGTGGCAGCAATACGGTTACACGGCCTACTGCTGCGGCACATCCAGACAGACACTGTACTATTCGGAAGCGTTCTTGCACAAAGCCTTCCAGAAGCAGTCGCCCAAGCTTGTGATCCTGGAGACCGATGTGATCTTCATCGACTTTTCGTACGGCAGCATGCTGCTGCAGGAGGCCGGCAACCTCTTCCCGGTGTTTTCCTACCACGACCGGTGGAAATCTCTGAAGGCAAATGACTGGCGCATGACCGTCAATTACACCCACACCGAAAATGCCAAAGGGTATCAGTTCCGCCACAACGCCGCTCCGGCGGACGCCAGCAATTATATGACGCCATCGGATGCCTACGCTCCCATCCCGAAGCGAAACCGCGCCTATGTTGAGCGCATCAAGGCCTTCTGTGACGAAAACGGCGCGCAGCTGCTGCTCGTCAGTGCGCCCAGCACGCTCAACTGGAACATGGCGCGTCACAACAGCACGCAGGCGTTTGCCGATGCGCTGGGCATCGGCTTCCTCGATCTCAACACCGCACACGAACAGGTTGCGATCGACTGGAACACGGACACCCGCGACAAGGGTGACCACCTGAATTATTTCGGTGCGCAGAAGGCCACGAACGTACTCGGTGCGTATCTTGCCGATACCGGTCTGCTCCCGAGCCATAAGGATGACCCGGCCTACGCCGACTGGAACACGCAGTCGGACGCCTTCAGCCGGACGGTCACCGATGCGCTCGCAAAAACGTAATGACACCTCCGTTTCAGACAGAAAAAACCTGCGGTTTCCTCGGAAACCGCAGGTTTTTCTTTTTTGCTGCGCCTCACGCGCCGCCGTTTGCACCAGAGAAGGTGCAGAACTTTCCGTCGTGCGCGTATTTGCGCAGGACGCCGGCCATGGCCGCAAGGTCGGCGGGCTTGGTCGCCAGAAGCTCATGCCGGGTCTTGGCCAGCTCCTCCGGCGTCACGCCCTTGAGCGCGCGCACGCACTGACTCTCGCACACGCCGGCGGGATCGAGCAAGGGATCGGTCGTGTTGACCGCACCGATGATGATGTCGTCGAGCGGCGTGCCCTGCGCCGCGAAATCCTCGATGAAATCGGCAACCGCAGAAAACACCGCGCGCGTGTTGTCGAGGTTCGGGTCACGATAGGAGTAGCAGAAGATGTCGCCGCTGCGGCGCACGTTCATGCCCGTGCCGTAAGCACCGCCCTGCACGCGCACCATGTTCCACAGGTAGCCATAGCTCACGAGCGAGGACAGCACCGGGCACGCGCCGGAATAGCTGCTGCCGAGGGCGTAGAGGTTGTGTCCCAGCGCACAGAAGCCCACATCCGCCGGGATCTCGACCGCACAGGCGGCCGCGTCATAGCGCTTGTGTGCAGCCGTCGCGCCGGGCGCGCCCTGCGGCAGCGCAGCGATAAGCCGGGCAAGCACGCCGGCATCGAGCGCGCCGGAATAGCCCGCGAAGAGGCGGCTCGTGACGAACACCTTTTCGGTGAGTGCGGCAAGCGCGGCGCTCACCTGCGCGCCGTTTTGCGCAAAGCCGGCGGCCAGCGCCGCAAACCAGCGCACAAAGGTCTCACCCTCGAGCGTCTCCTTGAGCGCAGCACCGGCCGAAAACGCCGACAGCGACTTGGTGACGGCGAAGGTGTGGCCGTTCGAGATGAGCGACTGGCGCATGAAATAGTCGTTTTGCATAACGGTCTCGCCGATGCGGTCCGTCTCGTCATAGCGCCCCTGTATGAGCAGCTCGCGCAGAAGCTGCGCCGCCTCGGCCGCGTTTTCCTCGAGCATACTCGCCGACACGAGCAGATACGGATGCACGCGCTCGGTGTCCCCCTGCTTCTGCAGGCAGTCCACACGTAAAAACAGCGAGCCCAGCAGCGCCTTGACGCGGTTTTGCAGCACGTCCGCAGGGCAGGTCTCCGTGCGCAGCTCGCCGAAGCAGGTGCTCAGCACGTTGAGCATACACAGCTCCTCGTCCGTAAGGTCGGAGACGTCAAAGTACAGGTTGAGGTACACGATGCCGTTCGTATCGCCCGAGACGTGCAGCGTCCGGACGCCATTGACCTCGCCCGGCTGCGTCTGCACAGGGGCGACCGTCTGCGGCACATCCTCAAGGCGCAGGTGCGGCAGGCTCATGAGCGCCTGCGCGCTGTCCTCGCTCTGTTGCCACTGCTGCATCCGCCGGAAGGCCGCGTATGCCTCGCTGCGCTGATCGGCATCCCACGCGGCGGTGGCGGCGGCGAGCCGCTCGGATTCGCGGCGGGCGTCATCCTCCCCCTTCGTGAGCGACGGCAGCACATAGAGGGTGCACAGGTCGCCGCTCGAGCCGAGCAGGTCGGACAGCAGGCGCTCAAAATAGCCTGCATGGATCTTTTCGCGCAGCGTGTCGAACACGGCTGCGTTGTCGATATACGCCAGCGGATCACCGCCGTAGAGCCAGCTGTCAAACGCGCGGCAGGCAAGCTCCACGCCGTAGGGCTCAGTGATCTCGCGGTTGATGAAGGCAAAGCGCTCGAGCGACGCCGAGAGCGCCGCATGGTCGAGCCCGGCTGCGAGCATATCGCGCGTGACCTCCGCCGCAAGGGTCTTGACCTTGTCAAAGGCGTCCCTGGTCGTGTTGCGCACGATGAGCGCGGCGCTCGGCTGATAAATGCCGTCGGAGATCTCGAGCGTCACGTCCTGCGCAAGACCGCGCTCAAGGAATGCGCGCTTGAGCGGCGCCTCGTTCGAGCCGGTGAGATAGTCCGAGAGGATCTTGGCTGCATAGACCGTCTCCACGTCGTCATAGCGGCACAGGAGTCTGGAGAGGCTCATATGGCAGAGCGTCTCCTCGCCGGGCATCGCCTCATAGTACACCGTGGCCTCGCCCGTGCGGGGCTGCTGCACCGTGAAGTCAAAATCCGGGGCGCGGTATGTGTACTGCGACAGGTACTCCGCGTCGATATAGGCAAGCACGCGCTCAGCGTCCATGTGGCCGTCGAGGAAGATACGCGCGTTTGACGGGTGGTAAAAGCGCTTGTGCGCGGCAATAAACTGTGCATAGCTCAGCTCGGGGATGTGCTCCGGCTTGCCGCCGCTCGAAAACCCGTAGCAGGTATCGGGATACAGCAGCCGGTCCGTCCCCTCGCCGATGACGCGCTCGACATCGGCATAGGCGCCCTTCATCTCGCTGAAGACGACGCCGTTGTAGTACGGCTGCGCCTGCTCGCCGTCAAACTCGTAGTGCCAGCCCTCCTGCATGAAGATCTCCGGCTTTTCGTAGATGTTCGGGCAGAACACGCCGTCGAGATACACGCGCATGAGGTTGAACAGATCCTGCTCGCTGCGGCTGGAGACCGGGAAGATGGTCTTGTCGCTGTAGGTCATGGCGTTGAGGAAGGTCTGCATCGAGCCCTGCAGCAGGGACACGAACGGCTCCTTGACGGGAAACCGCTTCGAGCCGTTGAGCACGCTGTGCTCCAGGATGTGGAACACGCCGGTGTCGTCCTCCGGCAGGGTCTTGAAGCCGATGCAGAAGGTCTTGTTCTCGTCGTCGCGGTCAAAGTACAGGAGCTCCGCTCCGCACTTCTTGTGCCGCATGGTGTACAGCGTTGCCGCCTTGGAGGCGACGTACTGCTTCTTTTCCAGCTCGAAGCCGCAGCAGATATCGCCGGGCTGAGCGTCGGTAAGCTTCACATTTTCTCTGATCATGGTTCCCTCGCTGACATCAAAGTGATTTGCTGAACATTTGATAGTATGCATTGCTCGCGCGCAGCTCATCCGCGTGCCGGCGGCTTCGACCATGCCGTCGCGCATGACGATGACGTAGTCGGCGCGCCTGGCCGCCTCATGGCTGTGCGCGATCATGACGGTCGTGCGATCCTTCATGAGCCGGTCCATCGCCTCGGTGACGAGCGCGGTGCTCGTGGTGTCGAGGTTGCTCGTCGCCTCGTCGAGCAGGAGATAGTCTGCGCTGCGCAGCATGGCGCGCGCAATGCGAAACCCTTTCAAATGAAAATAATGCGTTTTGGTCTTTGCCAAACGCGTGACAAATGCAGCATCATTTTAACGCATTCTTTGCGCAATTTCAATAGTCGGGGGCCGCCCTCCGGCCGCCGTTTTCTGCACATTTCCATCAAAATCCTACAGAAACCATCTTTTTCTGGGCATTTTCCTGCTGCACACAAAAAGCAAGGCTTCCCGGATCCGGGAAGCCTTGCTCGGCTCGTCAACCCCCGCAGCATCCCGCTGCAGGAGCTTCAGGTTTGCGTTCATGTGCCGCGGTTACTTTTTGGGCTTGTGCGCGCACGCTCTGCCGCACTGCGCGCAGTTGCCGGTGCAGTTTCCGCCGCAGCAGCCGCCCTTTTTCATTGTGCGCCGCCAGACGCGCCACGCGATCACGGCGCACACCGCAACGATTGCCAGCAGAATATAGTCCAGCGCCCGCATCACAGCATCCCCGCGATCGCATACGCCGCGCACGCCACGATCCACGCGACCGTGCACTGCAAAAGGACGACGCCGACCGTCTTGAGCCGGGAATCCAGCTCGCGGCGGATGGTCGCAACAGCGGCCACGCACGGCGTGTACAGCAGCGTGAACACGAGGAAGCTCACCGCCGCGCGCGCACTCAGCAGCGACGAGATCGCCGCGCCGCCGAGCAGCACCTGCAGCGTGCTCACGACAGACTCCTTGGCGATGAAGCCGGAGATGAGCGCCGTGGCGCAGCGCCAGTCACCGAAGCCGAGCGGCCGGAAGATTGGCGCGATCCAGCGGCCGATGAGCGCGAGCAGGCTCGCGGCGCTGTCGGCCACGACGTTCAGGCGCGTGTCAAAGCTCTGCAAGAACCAGATGATGATCGTTGCGAGGAAGATGACCGTGAACGCGCGCTGGAGGAAATCCTTTGCCTTCTCCCAGAGCAGCAGCGCCACGCTCTTGAGTCCGGGCATGCGGTAGTTCGGCAGCTCCATGACAAACGGCACGGGCTTGCCGCGAAAGACCGTCTTGTTCATGATGAGCGCCGCGACGATGCCGATGAGCACGCCGAGCGCATACAACCCCAGCATGACGAGCGCACGGTAGCGCGGGAAAAACGCCGCGGTGAAAAACGCATAGATCGAGATCTTCGCCGAGCAGCTCATGTACGGCGTGAGCAGGATGGTCATTTTCCGGTCGCGGTCGGACGAGACGGTACGCGTGGCCATGATGGCCGGCACCGAGCAGCCGAAGCCGATGAGCATCGGCACGATGCTGCGCCCGGACAGGCCGATCTTGCGCAGGGGCTTGTCCATGACGAAGGCCACGCGCGCCATGTAGCCGGTGTCCTCCAGAATGGACAGGAAGAAAAACAGCGTCACGATGATCGGCAGGAACACGAGCACGCTGCCGACACCGGCAAACACGCCGTCAATAATGAGGCTGTGCACGACGGGGTTGATGCCGTAGGCCGTGAGCGCCGCGTCCACGACGCCGGTCAGCGCGTCGATGCCGAGCTGCAGCAGGTCGGACAGCCACTTGCCGACGACGTTGAAGGTGAGATAAAACGTGAGCAGCATGACGAGCAGAAACGTCGGCATGGCGGTATATTTGCCCGTGAGGATGCGGTCGATCTTCATCGAGCGCGCGTGCTCCTTGCTCTCATGGCACTTGACCACGGAAGCGGCCACAACGGCCTCGATGAACGTATAGCGCATATCGGCCAGCGCCGCATTGCGGTCGAGCCCGGTCTCGTTTTCCATCTGCACGATGCAGTGCTCGAGCAGCTCGCGCTCGTTCTCGTCGAGATCGAGCACCTGCGCCAGATCATCGCCGCCCTCAATGAGCTTGGCCGCGCAAAAGCGCGCCGGCACGCCGATGCGGTCGGCATGGTCGGCGATGATGTGCACGACCGCATGGATGCAGCGGTGCACGGCGGAATCGTCCGAGCAGAAATCCGTCACCTTCGGCAGCGTGCGGCTGCGCGCGACACTCAGCGCCTGATCCACAAGCTCGGACACGCCCTCCCCCTTCGCCGCCGAGATCGGCACGACGGGGATGCCCAGCGCATCGCTCATCTTCTGCACGTCGATCGCGCCGCCGTTGGCGCGCACCTCGTCCATCATGTTCAGCGCCAGCACCATCGGCACGCGCAGCTCAAGCAGCTGCAGCGTGAGATAGAGGTTGCGCTCGATGTTCGTGGCGTCAACGATGTTGATGATGCCGTCCGGCTTTTCATTGATGATGAAATCGCGCGAGACGATCTCCTCCTGCGTGTACGGACGCAGCGAGTAAATGCCCGGCAGGTCGACGACGGAGCAGCCCTTCTCATCGCGCATCTCGCCCATTTTCTGGTCGACGGTCACGCCCGGGAAATTGCCCACGTGCTGGTTCGAGCCCGTGAGGGCGTTGAACAGCGTCGTCTTGCCGCAGTTCTGGTTGCCGACAAGTGCAAAGATCATGCCGACACCCCCTCGACCTCGATCTTCTCCGCCTCTTCGATGCGCAGCGTCAGCTCGTACCCGCGCACGCGGATCTCGATCGGGTCGCCCATCGGCGCCACCTTTTGCAGCGTGACGCGTGTGCGGGGCGTGAGCCCCATGTCCAGCAGGCGGCAGCGCAGCGGGCCGTCCCCACCGACCGCCGTGATGACGCCTGAAGAACCGATTTTCAGTTTATCCAATGTCATTGCTTTTGCCTTTCCGTATAGATTGCATTCCCTTTACGATAAAATAGGTGTAGCACGCGGCAGCGGGGTTTGTCAAGTATATGACAGGAATTTCCGCACTTTTTACGGAATTTTCGCGAAAAAAATGTGTGCGCGCCAACCAAAAATCCCGGAGCGGCATTGCCGCTCCGGGATGTCCCGTTTTGGGGCTTTGGGGGTTGTGCGCCCGCGCCGTGATTACGGCGTTTCGCCTTCTGCGGGCGTTTGCACCGTTTCTGGCTTCACCGTTTCAGCCGGCTGCGCGCTGGGCGCAGGGGAAGCGCTGGGTTCCTCGGGCGAAGCGCTGGGCTCCTCGGGTGAGGCACTGGGCTCGACCGGAGCGCTCGGCGCACTCGGTACATCCGGTGCATCCGGTGCATCCGGCTCGTCCGGCGTCAGCGGGAGCACCTGCATCATGTACTCCGCCATCATCATCGCAAACTGCTCGCGCGTCGCCGCGCCCTGCGGATCGAGCAGCGCCTCGCGGCCGACTGCGACACCGGAGATCAGGCCCTCGGCGACCGCCCATGTCATGGGCTCCTTCGCGAAATTGGAAACCTTGCCCATGTCTGCAAAGGCCGACAGATCACCATACACATTCATGTCACAGCCCTTGAACGCTGCGTACTCATACAGGATCTTTGCGACCTGCTCGCGCGTTGCATCGCCGTCCGGGTCAAACTTGCCGTCGCCGATGCCGGCCACGATCTTGTTCTCCGCCGCCCAGATCACCGCGTTGTTGTACCATCTGTTGTCCGCAACGTCACGGAACGGATTCTCCCCGGTGACGGCGGGCTCACCCTCGAGCGTATAAAGGATCTTGACGATCATTGCGCGGGACAGCTTGGTCATGGGCTCAAAGGTCGTCGCGCTCGTGCCGAAGAAGAGCTTGTGCGCAACGACATAGTCGATCGCGCCGTGTGACCAGTAGTCGGTCGACGGCATGTCGCTGAAGATGTGGCCCGGGCAATGCTGATCGCCGGAGCACGGGATGCGCAGCGGATCCTGCCGCTCACAGACCGTGCAGTAGCCGCCGACATAGTGATGCCTTGCCGGGATGCGCTTTGAGCCTTCCAGCGTCGTGCCGCACACAGCGCAGACGATGCCGCCCGCCGTGCCATCCTCCGTGCAGGTCGCCGGAACGATCTCCGTCGCCTTCGGCGTATGCGGCTTCATCGGAACCTCTGTCTGCGCAACGAGCGTCTCGCCGCAGACGGAGCAGTGCTTGCCTTCCGTCAGGCCGGTCTGCGTGCAGGTCGCATCCTTCGCCGGGTCGATCACTTCCTTGTGGCCGAGCGCCGGGATGCTCTCGTACATGATGTTGCCGTTTTCACAGGTGTAGGTACGCACGCCGTTCTCGGTGCAGGTCGGCTCCTTGGTCACGACGCCATCGTCCCACGTATCGTTGAACTCTGCGCTCATCTTTGCGATGCGCGCGCTCAGCCACGTGTTGAGATCCTTGACGGTGTCGCCGTAGGTCGTTCCGTCGGGCCAGAAGTGATTGTCCGAGCTCGGCTTGCCGACGCGGACCAGCGGCCACTGGCGGTAGTTCATCGCGGCGCTGGCCGAGATGTGATCGTAATACCCCTGAACCTTACCGTTGTCGCCGACAAGCGCCTGCGCCTGTGCAAGGAAGGTGTTGTGATAGTAGTTGTTCACCGCAGCGCGGAAGCCGGGGATCTGGGTGAGTGCCTGGACAAGATAGCGGCCGTTGATGAAGGTGTTGTCCGACGTGATCACACCGGACCAGCCGCCGCCGCCGGTCAGCTCCATGTCCCAGACGGGGCCGGCGTACATGAGGCCGTCCACGTCCTTATAGAAGAAGAACGAGGAGTAGAACGCGTCGGAGTTGCCGGAGAGGTACTGGATCAGGTAAGCCTGAACCAGCGAGTTCAGATCGCAGTACTCATAGTAGTACTTGCCGGTCTGCGCGTTGTAGCCGGTATAGTTGCCGTCGGCATCCTGCGCGTAGACGGCGTCTTCAAACTCCTGATAGTACTCGCTGATGTAAGCCATAGCGTCCTTGCCGCACCACTCGGGGCTCTTGACATTCATCGCGGAGCCCTTGCCGGTGATGAAGCCGCTGGCCTCGTCATACTTCGGATCGTAGCTGTCGTCGAGCTTCGTGCCGTTGAGCTCCAGCAGGTAGCCGCCGGTGATGTTCTCCGGCTCGGTCAGGCCGGTGGTGTACTGGTAAGTCTGGCCGTACTTGTTCTCGGCCAGTGCCGTGGAAGCGTTCTCACCGTAGCCGGGGTTGCACGCCTCGTAGGCTTTTTCCATGTCAGTGATGTTGACGCCCGTCTTGTTGACGGAGTTTTTCTCACTGACGAGGTATGTGCCGCGATACACGCCGTCGTAGTACAGATCCACCCAGTCGGTGCTGGCCGTGTACGGCATGCCGAGCGACTTGGCAAGATCCTTGAACATCTTGTCGCGCATGAGCGTTGCGTCGTGGGAGCCGGCGAGCAGGGTCCAGGTCTTGATCTTCTCGCCGCAGGCGATCAGGTCGGACTTGCCGTCGAGTTTGATCTGGTAGGACTTCTTCTCGGCGTTGGTGAAGGTGGTGTTGCCGCGCGCCTTGAGCTGCGTGAGCGCACCGTCATACACGGTCTTGCCGTCCTTGTCTACGACGAGCAGCTTGCCGGTCGCGATGTTGGACTTGCTGGCATCGACAAAGTCTCTGCCCTGTGTGGCCGGATCGTCACTCGTGATGTAGAGCGCGTTGATATTGGCCGACTGTGCAATGTGCACGACCGCAGCCTTCTGGCCGTTGACGAGAACCGCAAGATCATACAGGCCGTCCTGCGCATCCGCCAGCTTGGTGACGTTCACGGCAGCACCGTCGAGCGTCTGCGTGCCCTTCGTGCCCTGCAGCTCGATCTTGAGTGCGTCACTGTTCTGCGTCGTGACCGTCAGGGCGAGCTTGCTCAGCTTCGCACTGGCCGGCAGGAACAGATACTGATCCGCACCGGACTGCAGGCCGGAGATCGTCTGTCCGTCGACCGTCGCACAGATGTCCTTGAACTGTTCGGACGGCGCGAACTGGTCGGCGTTGAGTGTCGTTGCGCTGACGACATTGGAATAATGCTGAGAATTGAACCATGTGTCGCCGACCTTCGTGCAGCCGTATACGCGGAAGCTGTACGCCGTCGACGGGTTCAGGCCCGTGGCCACGCAGCTGGTCTGCGAGGTCACTTCCAAGACCTCCCAGGTGTTTCCGCCGTCGCTGCTGATCTCCACGCGGTAGTTCTCAGCACCGGGAGCCGGATTCCAGCCGACGGTCAGACGCTTCTGACCGACATCCGTCACCGCAACACCGGAGACGACCGGCGGAACGATCTCATACTGTGCGGACACGATGCCATAGTAATCGCCCATGCCGCGGATCGTCACGACGCCATAGCCGACCTTGGTGTCGTTGGAATAGGAAACATAGCCGTCAACACCCGCGTCGCTGGTCTTGACTGTCAGCTTCTGTCCCTCGTAGGTGGCCTCCACATAGCACGGTGTGCTGCCGCCCTTATAGGTGGCCGGCCACGTCTTGACCGTTGCCTTGGAGATGTCCCGGCCCACGAAGCCGCACTTCGTGCAGACATGGTTGTCATCCCACTTATGGCCCTCCGGCCAGAGAGATGCACTGTGATGAACGGCGTGGCAGGTCTTGCAGGTGGTCTCCAGCCAACCATACTTCGTGCAGGTACGGGTGTCGACCGTCTCCGTCACGTGGGCGATGCCGTCATCGCCGAAGTGGTGCATCTTCTCGCCGATCTGCTGCCAGCCGGTGACATAGTCGCCAGCCAGGAAGTACATCTGCTGTTCGGTGCCCTCGACGGTCATCCAGCCGGTGTACTGCGCGTCCTTGACGTCGATCAGCTTGCCGCAGACCGCACAGGCAGACTTGCCATTCTGGTAGGTCGTCAGCTGGTGGCCCTTCGAGCAGCGGGACTGCAGCGTCGTGGAATCGACCACGCGGCCGTCCTTGCTGTCGTAAGCGGTGATCGTCATTTCCTCGCCGTTGGCCGTGACGTACAGGATCAGGCCCGCGTAAGCCTGCTCCTTGTAGGCAAACGAGAAATCGGAAGTCATCGCATAGTTGACGTTTTTGGACTTCTCGCCCAGATCGCCGCAAATGAAATAGGTCACGCCGTTTTCGGTAACGGCCGCGCCGTCCTTGGCCATGATGCGCGCATAAGAGTGGTCATGGCCGGAGAAGACCACGTCGATGCCGGCAGCCTCTGCCGCGGCCGGGATCTGCTCATGGAACCGCTCGCTGCCGCCCTTGGCGTTCGTGTAATACGGCGGCTGGTGAATGGACAGGACCTTCCACATGCAGGTGCTCTGCGCCGCGTCCTGCTTGAGCCATTCGCAGGCTGCGCTCAGGTCGGCGCCGTTGTTGATGACGGCGACATAGACATCGCCGTACTCCATGGAGTAGTAGTCCTTGCCCGGGAGCTGAAGGATATTGCTGGCAGTGCTGCCGCTGAAGTCGCCGTAGTACTCATGGTTGCCGAGCGTGTGGATGAAGTCCACGTTCGGGAACGTGTGGTTAAACGCCTCCTGCATCTCGGCCCACATGGCGTAGTTGGTGCCGTTGTCGACATAGTCGCCCGTCTGGAGGCCGAAATCGACCTGCTTGTCCTTGACGAGATCGCCGAGCGCGTCGAGAATCGCGATGCTCTCGGCATCCGCCTCACGGTCGCCGGACATCTGCGTGTCGCCCATGACGACAAAGGCCGTGGTGTCCTGCTGCGCCACGTTCGTGCGGAAGGTGTGCAGTTCGGACCATGTGCTGCCGTCGCCGACCTGGAACTCATAGTCCGTGCCGGCCGTCAGGCCCGTAAGCTGAATAGTGTTGATATAAGCCGCATCCTTGGAGGTGGAGAAACCGGTGAGCGTAGAGGAGCCATCGGCCGTCTGCCAGGCATCCGTGCCCTTGACGCGGTACTGCACGACCGCCTTGCCGCCCGTGCTGAGGCCGGACAGCCAGCTGATATTCTGGTTCGTGCTGCTGCCCTGAACTGCATTGAGATGGACGGCGGTATACTCCGTGCCGGCAGCGTCTGCCAGAACGGTGACCTTCGTCGCCTCGCCAACGCCCTTTGTGCCGACAGCCGTGAGCACGCAGACCGTGCCGGCGTCCTTGGTCTTCATGGCATCGGTCTCGAGCAGGCCGTTGGCATCGGTCTTGCCGATCTCCGCGCCGTCGAGCGACACGGTCACACCGGCGGCGGGACTGCCGTCCTTTTCATAGACTGCAATCACGCTGGACATGCCGACCGCCTGCGGGCCGGGCTGGATGCTGTAGTACGCCGACAGCGGCAGACGCACCGCCGCCTGCGCCGCCGTATAGGCCTCGCCGTTCGCCGCGGTGAGCGCGATGTTGGACACCGTGTACGTGAACTGGTTGACCGTCGTGTCCAGACCGGCGTCGATCTGGAAGGTCAGTGTGGCCAGCTCGCCCTCGACCGGGGCCGCCGACTCAAGGTGCAGCGTCAGCATGGCTTTCTTAAAGCCGGTCTTGGTGTACTCCAATTTGCCGGTCACGCCGTCGGCGAACTTCACCGTCGGCTGGCCAATATCATCGTTGAGGTTGAGCAGCGTGATGTCTGCGGACTTGACCTTGCCGTCCGCCGCGACCGTCAGCGTATAGTCGCTGCCGAGCGGGACGAAGTCCGAGCCGCTGACGCTGACCGTGGCCGTGTCCAGCATATCGCCGGCAACGACAAAGGCCGTGGTCTTTTCGACCGTGTTGCCGAACGCATCGGACACGGAGACCGTCATGGTGTGCTTGCCGTTCTGGAGCGTCAGACGCACGGTCGCATTCGTGTCGGAATTGTCCGACTGGAGCTCCTCGCCGTCGATCTTGATGACCGTTGCCTTGGCATTGATGCCGGAGCGGTTCTGACCGTCCACATCGTCATACGAGGCGACCGCTTCGATCGAGTTGGAGTTGATGACGGTGGAGCCGTCGTCCGCAAGCGTCTGGCCGTTGATCGTCATGTCGTGGATGACCGGGTTGTCCAGGTCATCGAGGTTTGTGCCATAGACTGCGCGATAGTTATCGAAGTAGATGGTGCCGTTGCGGCGGCCGGCAGCGCCCACTGAGGCCGGCTGATAAGACAGCCAGAACACACCTGCGCCGGGGATGATGCTCAGCGGGTGCTCATCATCCTGATATTGCCAAATGTCTTGAATATTTGCCGAGCAGTACATCCACCCGGTCCAGTCAATGACCGTGGAGGGCTCACCATTCGCATTTTTATGCGTGAGGGTGAAGTGCTTCGTACTATAGTCGTTGCCGTTCCAGCATTCAATATCCGCAGAGATGGAATAACACGGCGTGTTTTCCGGTGCATAGATCCAGACGCCGATCTCCGTGGGCGTGCCCTCGATCTTGATCTGGTCGCCGCAGTAGCGAACATAGAAGTTGGAGTTTTTCGACCCGTCATAAGACTCGTAGTCATAGTTCAGCTCCATGGCGTAGTCGCCGAAGCGCACTTGACCGCCCTCGGCCGCCGTCGTCATCTTCAGGTCGCCGCAGCGATACTGCGTGATAGAGTTGTTCGGCCAGAGGTAATAGCTATAGCCGTTGGCGCGGAAAATGTCTGCAGCCGGAACTTTGCTGTCCCAGTTGCCCGTGAAGCGGTAGGGCGCAGAGAGCTCCGCCGTCGTCGGATTGTCGGAATACGTGCCGCCGGTCGTGACCGTGATCGGGGACACATTGCCGATGTAGCCGTGGTCGGGATTCATGCCGTTATCCACGTAAGTGGATTTGCCCCAGTGGTAGTGCGCGCAGGTCTGGCGCTGGCCGTTGATGGGCTCAAAGTCCATGAGCGTCACCGGCAGCTTGCCGATCTCCACACCGACCTCCGCCGACTTGGAGCGATCGTTTGCGTAAGTAACCGTGACGGTCGCGTTCATCGTGCCGCTGCCGGTACCGGCCACGAACGTGTTGCCGTCCATGTGGCCGACGTCATTATCCGGCACACCGGCCGTCTTGGACTTGATCGTCCATTTGAAGTCACCGGGCTTATAGGCGATGTCCACACCGTCACACTTGGCGACAAGGCCGAGATCGGATGTCGCGCCAAAGTCCAGCGACACGGACGAGCTGCTGAAATACAGGTCCGTGATGTCCGCGATCTTCACGCTCGTCGTGCCCTTGACGGTGCCGTCCACAAGCAGACGCGCCGTCACATCACCCTTATAGTTCTTCGCGGGCGTGAACAGACCGTTGGCGTCGATCGTGCCGCTCTTGGCGTCCGCGACCGTCCAGGTCACATGCTCCGGGAGCGCGGCCTCGCCGCCGTTTTTATCCACGCCGATGGCCGAGAACTGGATCTGGCTGTTGGGCGTGTAGACCGTGTTGTTCGGGGAAAGGGAGGCATGGTCGAACACGCCGTCACTCTCCGCCGTGGAGACCAGCAGCAGGGCGCTGGCGACCGTGCGCTCCACACCGTCGGACGGGCGGTTGCGGACCTGAAGCTCCGCGGTGCCCTCGCGCTTGGTGGCGCAGGTGGCGGAACCGCCGCCGTCGAGAAAGATCGCATCCACCACGCCCTGCGCATACAGGAACGAAATCTCCTCATCGATCGTCATGCCGACCGAGTACGGGCTCTGGCGGCCGTCGGCCAAAAAGGTCACGACCGTGCCGTCCGCCTTGATTCCGATGCAGTTGCGCGGCATGAGGTCCGGATTCCCGTTGTAGCAGGGCTGTCCATCCTTGATCAGATAAAACGGGCCGGAAATCGCTTCCAGAACGTCGGAGCAGTCCACCCCGGCGTCACGGATGGCATAGGTACCGTCCTTCAAAACCGCAAAATACGGCTCGTTGGCAACACCGTTATTCTTCTGAATGAGGTTGCCCTCCATGATGAGGTAACCGAGCGGCTGCAGCGTCTGCATGTTGTAGTAGTCGCCGTTCATGGCCATGATGACGTTGCCGCCGGTAGCCTTGGTGTAGTTGGCAGCCTGCAGCGTGGTCTTTTCCATGCTCCAGGCCAGATTGGCCGCCTTGTCCTTGCGGGACGCGGGCGTGCTGCCTTCTGTATAGTAACCGTTGTACGAGGCCTTGAAGGTCGCCTTCGCACCCGGTGCGATCGTCGTCATAAAACCGGCGATCTGCGCATTGCCTTCCTTCGTGTTCAGGAAGATGTTGGATTCCGTCACGCCGTCGATCAGCGTGTAATCCGTCTGACTCACAAGGATCTTACCGCTGGCAGGTTCAACGGGGTCTACGGTGTTCGCAGCCAGCGCCTGCGGGGCAATGAGCGTCAGCGTCATCAGGACGGCCAACACAAAAGCCCACGCTCTGTTCGCGAATCGGGTCGCTTTCACGACTCACATCAGCTCCTTTTCTGTAGTTTCCTCTCTAAATTTGTCAGCTCAATGTGTGAAAAAAGAAGAGATGAGGTTTTCCCATCTCTTCTTTGTGCTTTGGGGTCTATGATTTGTCTATTAGCAACCGAAGTCCTGATAGAAAAACATGTAATTTTCAGTGAGCTCCTTACTTCGCGAACGCGTTGTACAGGAACTCAACAGCCTCGGCACGGGTGCAGACCTTGTCCGGGCTGAACGTGGTGGCGCTGGTGCCGACAGTCAGGCCGTTGGCCCATGCCCACTGCACTTCGTTGTAGTACCATGCGCTGGCCGGAACGTCAACAAACGGCATATTGTCCGTTGCGCCGTCCGACAGCAGACGCACGAGGAAGCAGACCATCTCGGCGCGGGTGCAGACCTTGTCCGGGCTGAACGTGGTGTCGGTCGTGCCGGCAACGATGCCCGCCTCATAGGCCCACAGGAGAGAATCCTCGTACCAGTAATCGGCGCTGCCGGACTCCGGAACGTCGGTGAACGGGACGGACTTGATGGTCGCAGCCTGCTTGCCGGCGGCGTTCCACAGGAATTCGACCATCTGCGCGCGGGTGCAGGAGCCGTCGGGCACAAACGTCGTCGGGGTCATGCCGGCGGTCACGCCGTTCTTGACGGCCCACATCACGGCGTCATAGTACCAGGCGCCCTCTGCCACATCGACGAACTTCATTTCAGGCTCAGACGGCTGGCTCGGCTGAGAGGGCTGGGACGGCTGAGACGGCTGGCTCGGCTGAGACGGCTGACTCGGCTGAGACGGCTGGCTCGGCTGAGAGGGCTGGCTCGGCTGGCTCGGCTGGCTCGGCTGAGACGGCTGGCTCGGCTGGCTCGGCTGAGACGGAACGACCGGCTGAGACGGCTGAGACGGCTGGCTCGGCTGGGACGGATTGCTCGGGGTGGACGGCGCGGTCGTGCCGGACGGTGCCGACGGCATCGACGGGGCGGACGGGGCCACGCCCGCAAGAGCAGTCGTGGCGAGCAGGCAGACTGCCACCAAAAGCGTCAATACGACTGTCAGGATTTTTTTCTTGGACATGCTTTTTTCCTCCGTTTAAAAATAATTGCAAATTCCTGTCATTGGATGCTGGAATTCCATGCTTCCAGACGAGTTAGAATTCAACACTGTCATCGTATCACAAGGTCTTCCATATTTCAAGCCCATTTCGGACAAAACATCCGGTTTTTGTACCGGTTTGTGCATGCGGGTGTCCCTCCGCCGCGCCCGGCGCTCTCAAGCCCCCCGCATAGCCCAGAACACGCGCACCGCCGCTCCTGCCGATTTGGTTTGACACACGGATGCGCATACACTTATAATAAACCACGGCATCGTCCAGACGCGCGGCGGCGATGCCGTTTTGATGCCGGAACGATGTAATTTTGACCCGAAGGAGGCGGTAGCATGATCCAGATCCTGATCGTGGACGACGAAAAGCCGATCTGCGACCTGATCCAGATGAGCCTGACCCGCGCGGGCTACCGGTGCACGTGCGTGTACGACGGTCTGGCCGCGGCGGACATTCTCGAGCGCAATGTCTTTGACCTCATCCTGCTCGACGTGATGCTGCCGAACGCCGACGGCTTTGAGCTCATGGAATACATCCGCCCGCTGGGCATCCCGGTCATTTTCCTGACTGCGCGCGGCTCGGTCGACGACCGGGTGCGCGGCCTGCGCATGGGCGCGGAGGACTATATCGTCAAACCTTTCGAGGTCGTGGAGCTGCTCGCGCGCGTGGACGTCGTGCTGCGGCGCTACAACAAGACCGACGCCGTCATCGAGATCGGCGGGCTGCGCATCGACACGCGCGCCATGCAGGTCTGGCGCGGCGCGGAGGAGATCGCGCTCACGCACAAGGAATATGACTTGCTGCTGTTTTTCGCCCGCAACCCCGGCACCGCGCTCTACCGCGAGACGATCTATGAGCACGTCTGGGGCGGCGAGTACAGCTACGGCAGCAAAACCGTGGATCTGCACATCCAGCGGCTGCGCAAAAAGGTCGGCTGGGAAAACCGGCTGCTGGCCGTGAACAAGGTCGGCTACCGGCTGGAGGTGTGAGCGGATGAGATTTCGCGCAAAGCTCACGATCGCCATGGTACTGCTGCTGTCGCTGACCTACGGCATCGGCGGGAGCCTCATGATCGCGCAGTCATTTTCCAGCTCCATCGACCGCGAGCGCGACGCCGCCGTCCAGACCTACCGCATGGTCGTGGACGTGCTGGATCTGCTCGGCGACAATGCCTCGCCCGGCACGGCGGCCAACACCGTCGCGCTCGTGCTGCACAAGCTCGGCAGCGGCGGGTCGAGCACGGCAGCGCGCATCCGATTCGGCGCACAGATGACCACAACGGGCGACACCGCGCTGCTCGACGCCGCGCCGGAGCCGTCCGACGGCGGCGACGGGCTCACGCGCATCGTGCGCACCGGCAACGGCCGGCACTACCTCATGCTCGGCGCCACGGCCGACGGCACGACCGTCCAGCTCGCGTTCGACGTGACGGAGGCCTACACCGTGCGTCAGACGCAGCAGCGCGCCTACCACACGACGTTCGTGATCCTCATCGCCATCGGCGCGGCCGTGTCGTGGGTCACGTCCTATCTGCTGACGCGCCCGCTCGGCACGCTTTCCCGCGCGTCGCGGGAGCTGGCGCGCGGCAACCTCAGCTACCGTGCGCCCGTGCGCTCGCGCGACGAGGTGGGGCAGCTCGCCGCCGACTTCAACCGCATGGCCGGGCAGCTCGAGCAGAACGTCAACCGCATTCAGGAGAGCATGGCGCTGCAGGAGCGGTTCATGGCCGACTTCTCGCACGAGATGAAAACACCGATGACCTCCATCATCGGCTATGCTGACCTTCTGCGCAGTCAGGTGCTCACGCCCGACGAACAGATGGACGCGGCAAACTATATCTTCTCCGAGGGCAAGCGGCTCGAAGCGCTGGGGCTGAAGCTGCTGGACATGCTCTCGCTCAACCAGTCGAAACTCCAGCTCGTACCCGCGAGCCCGGCCGACCTGGTGGCGGGGCTGCTCGAACACCTCAAGCGCGTGTACGCCCAGAAGGGCATCGCCCTGCAGTACCGCACGGCGGAGGGCATGTGCTTTCTGGAGCCGGACCTATTTAAAACCCTGCTCGTCAACCTCATGGACAACGCCCGCAAGGCGCTCGACAACGGCGGCAACATCTACGTCTGGCAGGAGATGCTGCCCGACGGCTGCCGCGTGCGCGTGCTCGACAACGGCCGCGGCATCCCGCCGGAGGCGCTCGCGCACCTGACGGAGGCGTTTTACCGCGTGGACAAGTCGCGCTCGCGCGCACAGGGCGGCGCGGGACTCGGCCTGTCGCTGTGCAACGAGATCGTGCAGCTACACGGCGGCACGATGCAGTTTGAAAGCCGCGTCGGCAACGGCACGGTCGTGACCGTGGAGCTGAAAGGAGGCCGTGTATGAAGCCATGGATACGCACCGCGCTGGCGGTCGCGCTCATACTGGCGATCGCGGCGGGCGGATTTTTCCTGCCGAACCTTGTGGCCGCGCGGCTCGACCGCGCGGAGCAGGACACGGCGTTTTCCCTCAGCACCGGCGACGAGCAGGGGCCGGCCACCGTTCTGCGCCGGAAACTGACCGACGGCATGCAGAACCTGTTTTACGGCGCCGAAGATCCCGTCGAGCTCGACGAGAGCGCCGCGGCGCACACGCTGGCCGAGATGACGCAGTACGCGCAGGAGCTTCTGGGCGCGCTGGAAAAGGACAGCGCGCTGTTCGGCGGCGGCTTTTCCGTGGAGGAGGGCGCGACCGTCCAGTACGCGAGCTACGGCAGCGGCTTCGTCCTCTGGGGCATCGCGCTGAGCAATCCGCGCGGCGACACGGCGTCCTTCCTGCTCGATGATGCGACCGGCTGCGTGCTGGCGCTCAGTTATACGTTTTCGGACAGCTATGCCTTCCAGATCCGGCAGAACGACCTGTGGGATTACCTGCTGCGCGTGTTTGAAACCCGCGTCGGCGCCACGGTCGCGGCCGCGCTCGGCGTGCCGTACGACGAGGTGCAGATCCCGATGCCGGAAGCGGCGAAAAAAATGCTCGGTCTGCGCACAAGCGGTGGAAACACCGTTCCCCTGCAGCTGCTCAACGCCGGAAACGAGGGCAGTTACAACGACGGCATGGACAGCAGCATCACCGACTACCTGCAGTTTTATGACCCGGACGCCGACACGGCCTTTTCCCTGCCGGCGTGGCGCGTGGAAAATACTTTGTATTTCAACGCACAATGATGCCGTTTCGATGCCAAAGCGTTGCCGGACGGATCACAGTCTCCGCTAAGATGGGGTCATACCCGCTTCGCGGAGACTTTTTTCGTCAGGAGATGTCCATCATGCAGATACAGGATCAGCCTCACATCGGCGTGCTCGGCGCAGACCCGGCCGCCATCACACAGTTCCTGCGCCGCGTGCAGGCGCTAGGCGGAGAACACGCCGTCCTGCTGCCGCTGAGCCCGGCGGCCGTGCCGGACTGCGAGCCGTATCTGTGCGGAGCGTCCACACAGCCGCCCCTGCCGAAGCTGCGCGCAGCGGCGGAGGTGCTGGCCGCCTCCGGCTGCACGGTCATCGCCGTGCCGGACAGCGCGGGCATTTTCTGCGAGCAGCTTACAGCAGCGGCCGGCGTCCCGGTGCTGAGCACCGCGGGCGCCGCACTGCCACAGCTCGTCGGCAAGCTCCGGCAGCGCGCGAGCGTGCTGTGTACGCCCGGCGTGCGCGCCACCAATGTCTACGGTCTCGCCGCGCGTCGCTACGGGCTGCACTGCAGCTATCCCGACGCGCCCGTGCAGGCGCTGCTCGGCTGTGTGCAGCCGGAGAAAGCGTGCAGTGAGCAGGTGCTGCGCTCGATCATCGAGCTGGAGCTTGCCCGCGGCAATGACTGCGTCGTGCTTGACAGTGCACAGCTATGCGCCGCGTTTGCGCACTTCGGGCTCGCCGCACGCTATCCGCAGGCGGCCGACGGCATGGAGCTGCTGGCGCAGGCCGCGCTGCAGCAGAGCGCCGCGGCGTCCGACGCCCGCCGCGCATAAGACAGCAAACGGCTGCGCGCCCCGAGTGGGGGCGCGCAGCCGCGGTTTATCCGACCGTGAATGTCTCCTGCGTGTCGATGTGTCCGTCATGATCCGTGCCCGGTGGGTTGTCGGGCATATCATAGACATAGGTCAGCATGCCGCCGTCATACGTCAGCGCCGTGACGGCATAGGTATCGGCATAGCCGACGCAGAACGCCCCGTCACGCCAGACGACGCGCGTGCGCGTGACGGTATCCGCTCCGTCCGCATACAGCAGCGCGTGACACAGCAGTCCGCCGTCGCGGCAGACCTCATAGAGCGTGAGCGATGCCTTCTCCCCCGCTGCGCGCGCAGCCCAGAACGCCGCCACTGCTTCCGGGTGCGTGACCGGCTCGGCCGCATCCACGTGCACGGCCGTCAGCCCCGCCGCGTCAAGCTCCGCCACGGCCTGCGCGATCTGCGCGTCCGTAAGATCGACGCCCACAGCCGTGCCGTCACCGACTGCCTGCACAATGGGCTGATACCGCTGCGCCGCCGCGACGGCGGGGTCTGTCTCTTTTCCGCAGCCCGTCAGCAGCAGCGCGCACAGCAGACACAATAAAATACGTTTCATGCGCACACCTCCCGTCATGTCTTAAAAACAGTGTACACGAAACAGTTCGGCATTGCAAATTTCGCCGCATCTGCTATACTGGCGGCAGATATATGCCGTATGAAGCCACCGGGAGAGCGCTGCGGCCGCCGAAGGAGTCACACTCTCAGGCAAAAGGACCGGCGGCGGACGGAGCTCTGGAGAGACGATTTTGCACCGAAGAAGCAAGGCCGCACGGCCAATCTTTCAGGTAAAAGGACAGAGTGCACACCTGCTTGCCGGCAGGGGTGTACTCTTTTTTTGGAGGTCATAGCCATGCAAACGTTCCTCTTTCTGCTCGAGCTGGCCGGGACGGTCGCGTTCGCCGTCAGCGGCGCGGTGCTCGGCATCGAAAAGCACATGGACATTTTCGGCGTGGGGCTGCTGGGCATCACGACGGCCGTCGGCGGCGGCATCCTGCGCGATCTCGTCGTAGGGCTGACCCCGCCGCGCGCGTTTCAGGACCCGATGTACCTGCTCGTGGCGCTCGGCGTGTCGGTCGTGCTGTTTTTCCCGTTCGTGCGGCGCATCATCGGGCGCAGCAAGCGCGTGTTCGACGCGCTCATGCTGCTCATGGACGCGACCGGGCTCGGCATCTTCACGATCACGGGCATCAACACCGCCATCACCCTCGCCGACTGCACCGACCCGCTGCTGCTGGTCTTTGTCGGTCTGCTGACCGGCACGGGCGGCGGCGTGCTGCGCGACGTGCTCGCCGGGGATATGCCCTACATCCTGCGCAAGCACATCTACGCCAGCGCCTCCATCGCGGGCGGCGTCCTCTATCTGCTCCTGCGGCAGGTATGGCACGGACCGGGCGCGATCCTGACCGGCGTACTCGTCGTGGTCGGCATCCGCTGCGCCGCGGCGCACTTTGAATGGAATCTGCCGCGCGCAAAAACCGTGTGGAAAAGCGGCGAATGATGTGATACACTAAGCAAAGAATTTTTACGAAACCGGAGGTCTTCCCCATGCCCAACACGACCGTATGCCCGCTTGCAAAAAAGTGTGGCGGCTGCCAACTGCAAAACCTCTCCTACCCCGAGCAGCTGCACCTCAAACAGGCGACGGCCATCCGGCTGCTCGGCCGCTTCGGTCATGTTGAGGAGATCCTCGGCATGGACGACCCCTATCACTACCGCAACAAGGTGCAGGCCGCCTTCGGTGTCAACCGGCAGGGGCAGATCATCTCGGGCGTGTATCAGTCGGCCTCGCACCGCATCGTCCCGGTCAGCGACTGCCTGATCGAGGACAAGGTCGCCGACCGGATCATCGTCACGATCCGCAAGCTGCTCAAGAGCTTCAAGATCCGCCCCTACGATGAGGACACCGGCCGCGGCACGCTGCGGCACGTGCTCGTGCGGCGCGGCTGGCGCAGCGGGGAGATCCTCGTCGTGCTCGTGACCGCGCACGGTATGCTGCCCGGCAAGCGCAACTTCGTGCGCGCGCTGCTGCAGCAGCATCCGGACATCACGACCGTGGTGCAGAACATCAACGCCGGGCAGACGAGTCTCGTGCTCGGGGCGCACAGTGAGGTGCTCTACGGACCGGGATATATCCGCGAGCAGCTCGGTGATTTCACGTTCCGCATCTCGCCGCGCGCGTTTTATCAGATCAACCCCGTCCAGACGGAGGTGCTCTACCGCACGGCGCTCGAATACGCGGGGCTGACCGGCGCAGAGACCGTCGTGGACGCCTACTGCGGCACCGGCACGATCGGCATTTTCGCCAGCCGGGACGCCGCGCGCGTGATCGGCGTGGAGAATAACCGCGACGCCGTGCGCGATGCGATCAGCAACGCCAAGGCTAACCGCGCGGACAACGTCCGCTTCTATACCGCCGATGCGAGCGACTTCCTGCAGGGCATGGCCAGGGCCGGCGAGCACGCCGACGTCGTCATCCTCGACCCGCCGCGTGCCGGCAGCGACGAGCGCTTTCTCTCCGCCGTCACGACCGTGGCGCCGGAGCGCGTGGTGTACGTGTCGTGCAACCCGGAGACGCTCGCGCGCGACCTCGGCTACCTCACCCGGCACGGCTACCGCGTCGAGCGCATCCAGCCGGTCGATATGTTCCCGCATACGGAGCATATTGAGACGGTCTGTTTGCTGTCAAAAAAATAAAATCAAGTGCAGAAAAGTGTCGTATTTCCGGGCTTTTTGTAAGGTTAGCATCATCAGAGAAGCCTTGCGGAAAGCTCGGTTTTATTATATGGAAACATATCTGCTTTTCGGTCTGATTGGAGAAAAATTGAGTAGCCGGAGAGTAGTGGTAGGGTTTCGGCTGCGGATTAGATGTCAGAGGTTGTGGCATCAGGATTGTTGTCAGAACCGATCGCAGTTTAAGCCACTCGATCTGAATTGTATTGAACCACGATATTAAAAGAAAGGAAACGTGTGATAATTAACTTCCTAATTATCATACAAGGATAAGATGATTAAGTATTTAGGTGAGCATAAACTTTTTAATGAGAAATACATTATATTTATTTTGTTTTGTATATTCCTGGTTGAATTTAAAAATTGCTTCTCTTATGAAAATAAAGAAAAAGGGTATACATTGGTAATTTTATTAATGTACTTAGGGGAGGCAATATTATTTTTAATGCCTTATGAGAATTATATTGTTGATATTATGTGTACAATATTTGGAATAGCATTGGTTTTATGTTTAATCTTGAGATACAAAAGTAGAAAAGGATAGAAATGTGCAGTATAAAAAATCTGAAAATACAAAGCTTAAATTGCGGGATGTATCAAGATATGTTTGCTGCAGAATTTATTGATATGTTTCCACGAACAAACGGAGATATTTTGGTACATACCATATTAGCCCGAATAGATTCCCTATGACCAACATCAATCAGAAGGTAGCGCGCCATATCGAATGTGTCGTGCAGCTGACGAGAAGCAAATAACGCAGCGCACGTAGCCGCAAAACCACAGCAAAGGCTGCGGCGGCGTCATGAGCGTCGCCCCGCTGGGCGTGAGCCGGTACAGCGCCGTCCCCATTGAGGGCTCGACCGCGAAGGTGCAGAGCTCGCCGCCATCACGCACGGGCACTCACTCGGCTATATGCCGGCCGCCGTTTTGACCCACATCCTGCACCGCATCGTCTATCCGGAGCGGGCGCAGACGCTGCTGCAGATCGTATGTGAGGCGCGCGACACGGTGCGCGTGCTCTTTGCCGGCGACAAGCATCTGGACGAGCTGACCGCGCGCATCGACCTTGCCATCCGGCTTGCGGACAACGCCGAGCCGGATCTCGCCAACATCCACCGCCTCGGCGAAGGCTGGGTCGCGGAGGAGACGCTCGCCGTTGCCATCTACTGCGCCCTGCGGCACACGGACGACTTTTCCGCCAGCATCATCGCCGCCGTCAACCACTGCGGCGACAGCGACTCGACCGGTGCCGTCACGGGAAACATCCTCGGCGCACTGCTCGGCTATGATGCAATCGGCGAGGCATGGACGCGCGATCTCGAGCTCCGGGATGTGATCCTCGAGCTGGCGGACGACCTCGATCGCCGCCCCGAGTGTCTGCAGGACCGCCGCGGCGTTGACCGCGACTGGACGCAGAAGTACGTTGAGGGACGCGCCCTGCCAACCGTATGACCCCATATAAAGAGCATCCGCAGTGCCGGTCTGGCACTGCGGATGCTTTTTTCACGCTTCGGGACACGCACACGCGCCGTCCGGCTGCGCACAGGCGCGCAGCTCCTGAAAGATGGTTGTGTAGTCGGCGCGGAAGTTGCTGTTTTTCGGGAAGAGAAACATGATGTCGTGCCGGAGCTGAAAATCGCTCAGCTCGATCACGCCGAGCGTGCCCGCCGCCTCCTCCGGGCGGATGGCCGCACGGTAGAGAAACGACACGCCGTAGCCGCTCTTGAGCAGGGTCTTGATCGCGCCGATGTTGCCGATCTCGACTGTGCGGGCAAAGTCCGCCGCCGCAAGACCGCGCTCCTTGAGGTAGTATTCGAGGATCACGCGCGTGCCCGAGCCCTCCTCGCGCAGCAGCAGCGGCTCATCCAGCAGCTGCGTGAGCCGCTGCCCCCGGTAACGCGCGGCCTTGTCCGGCGCTGTGGCGGCGACATATTCCTCCGTGCCGAAGACGAAAAAGTCATACTCCGCCTTCGGAAAATCCCCCTCGACCACGGCAAAATCCAGCTCTCCGGAGTCAAGCTTGCTCAGCAGCACCTTCGTATCCGCCACCTGCATCCGGATGCGGCTGTCCGGGTGCAGGTGCAAAAACCGGCCGAGTGCCTCGTTGAGCATGAACTCCGCGACCGAGAGCGTTGCACCGAAGGAATAGTCGCGCGTGCCGGTGGCCGCCTGCTGCATCCGCTTCTGCAGGTGCTGCTCGTCGTGCTTCATCGTCAGCAGCGTCCGCCGCAGGATCTCCCCCGCCTCGGTCAGCTGCAGACGCTTGCCGTTGTGCCGGAACAGCACCGCGCCGTACGCCTGCTCCAGATAACGTATGTGGTGCGAGACCGCAGGCTGCGTGATGCTCAGCTCCCGCGCCGCTTTCGTGAAATTCATGTGCCGGCAGACGGCCAAAAAGGTCTCCACGCGAAAATCCAGCATATGCGCCCCTCTTTCCCGGTGGTTTTCCGCAATCATAACACAAAATTATCGTTAGATAAAGATAAATCATTTTTCTTTATTGTTTTGCTGTGCTATGATGCTCTGTACAAACCATTGAGAGAGAAGGGACTCCCCCACCATGAACTTTCTTCAGAAAAACTGGAAAGGCATCCTCGTGTGCCTCGTCATGGCCGCGCCCTGCTGGCTGCTCGGGCAGAAATTTCCGATCGTCGGCGGCCCGGTGTTCGGCATCCTCGCCGGTATGATCGTCACGCTGCTCTGGCGCGACAAGACGGCGGCGCAGCCCGGCATCTCGTTCGTGTCGAAAAAAGTGCTGCAGTACGCCGTCATCCTGCTCGGCTTCGGCATGAACCTGTCCGTCATCTGGCAGACCGGCAAGCAGTCGCTGCCGATCATCGTCGTGACGATCACGACGTCGCTCGTCGTGTCGTGGCTGCTGCACAAGCTGATGCACATCCCCGGCAAGATCTCGACGCTCGTGGGCGTCGGCTCGTCGATCTGCGGCGGCTCTGCCGTTGCCGCGACCGCCTCCGTCATTGATGCCGACGACGAGGAGGTCGCGCAGGCGATCTCTGTCATTTTCTTCTTCAATATGCTCGCCGCCATCTTCTTCCCCGCGCTCGGCGCGCTGCTCGGCTTTTCGACCACAAACGGCGAGGCGTTCGGCATCTTCGCCGGCACGGCCATCAACGACACGTCGTCCGTCACGGCGGCGGCCTCCACATGGGACTCGCTCTATGGGCTCGGCAGTCAGACGCTCGACAAGGCCGTGACTGTCAAGCTCACGCGCACGCTGGCCATCATCCCGATCACGCTCGTGCTCGCCTTCGTGCGCACGAAGCGCGCCAAGACCGACGGCACGAAGGTGGATCTCAAGAAGATCTTCCCGATGTTCATCCTCTATTTCCTGCTCGCGTCCGTGATCACGACCGTGTGCGTGAGCGTGGGCGTGTCGGCGGGCGTGTTCACCCCGCTCAAGACGCTCAGCAAGTTCCTGATCGTGATGGCCATGTGTGCCGTCGGACTGAACACGAACATCGTCAAGCTCGTCAGGACCGGCGGCAAGCCGCTCATCATGGGCTTTTGCTGCTGGGTCGGCATCGCAGGCATGAGCCTGCTGATGCAGCACCTGCTCGGCATCTGGTAAGACACAAAAAACAGGCGGCAGCCGGGGATGACCCGGCTGCCGCTTTGAGACTGTCAAAAAGTATTACTTTTTGACAAAGAGGCCGCAGTCTGCTGCGCGCATAATTTGAGCGCCGCCGGCGCACAAATTCCACACTTGCAGCCTGAGCGGTATTTTCTCCGCCGCACATGTCGCCGGGGAAAATGGTCTGACTTTCTTTGCGCCTGCGGGCGCAAACTCTACGAGGTTTTTGGACAAGCTGTAGGCGGCAGCCGGAGCTGTCCGGCTGCCGCCTGTGTTTTAGGCTTCTTTTCCGTCGCGCGGCAGCGTCACGAGCATGACCGTTCCGTCCGCGCCGCTGCGCTCGATCTGCACCGTGCCCCCGTGCAGCGCAGCGATCTCCCACACGAGCGACAGACCGAGCCCGACGCCGCCGTGTGCCCGGCTGCGCGACTTATCCACGCGGAAAAACGGCTGGAAAACGCTCTCCCGGTATGCCTCCGGGATGCCGGGACCGTGGTCGCGGACGCGGATCTGTACATTCCCGTCCGCCTCGCTGACCGCGATGCGCACCGCCCCGCCCGGCCGGCCGTAACGGATGGCGTTTTCGGTCAGGTTGAACAGCAGCCGGTACAGCAGCGGGTCGCTGCCGGTGAGCACAGCGCCGCCGTCGGCCTCCAGCGCGATGCACTTGCTCTCTGCAAGCGGCGCGAGATCGGTGAAGATCTCCTCGATCATGGGCGCGAGCTCGACCCGGTCGTCACAGGGCACGGTGCGCAGTTCGCTCATCTCCAGCAGGATCTTCGTCATCTGCGCCATACGCTCCGTCTGCTCCTGCAGCAGGGTCAAAAACGCCGCCGTTTCGGGCGTGACGTCCGCGTGCTCGGCGGAAAACAGCTCAAGCTGCGCCTGCATCAGCGCAAGCGGTGTGCGCAGCTCGTGCGCGGCGTTGCCCGTAAACTGCCGCTGCGCCGTGAAGCCCGCGTCCAGGCGGTCGATCATGCCGTTGAACGAGCGGCTGAAGCGCTGAAACTCCGGCAGCACGTCCTCGCTGACCTTGCACTGCGCCAGATTGCCCGGCTGAATGTTTTCCACCTGCGCTGCAAAGCTGCGCAGCGGGCGCAGCGCGCGGCCGCTGACAAAATACGCGAGCACGCCGCCGGCGAGCGTGACCGCCGCCGTGATGTACCAGTTCGTGATGCCGAAGGCCGCCTGCGCGCCGCTGATGATGATCGTCAGCTCGTCATCCGGCTGTTTGCTCTGCGGGTCGAAGGCGTCGGGCGCACCGGACTCGATCTCGCTGTAAGCCGAGATGCCGCTGCCGATCGCGTCCATGTACCGCTTGCCGGAATAGCCGATCAGGCAGTTCATGAGCACGCACGTCACGCCGATCAGCGCCGCCGTCATCAGCGTGATGCGCCACTGCAGAGATAGCCGCTTCATGTCTGCGCCTCCATAACATAGCCCTCGCCGATGCGGTTGCGGATGGGGTCATAGCCCAGGGCGGCGCGCAGCTTTTTCCGCAGCGCGGAGATGTGCACGCGGATGGAGTTGCCGAAGCCGTCCGCCCCGCTGTCCCACACGTGCTCCAGCAGCTCCTCCTGACTGACCGGCCGCCCCTGATGCAGCAGCAGGTATTCGAGGATGCCCGTCTCCTTGCGCGTGAGCGACAGCGCCTCGCCGTGCACGGACGCCGTGCGCGCCTTGGTGTCAAACGACAGCTCGGCGCAGGTCAGGACCACGTCGCTCTGCGTAAAGCGGCGCAGCGTCAGGCTGCGAATGCGCGCCGCAAGCTCATCGAGGTGAAAGGGCTTGGTGAGATAGTCGTTCGCGCCCGCATCGAGCCCCGCCACCTTATCGGCGACCTCGCAGCGCGCCGACAGGATCAGCACCTTGGTGTCGCGGTCGCGCTCGCGCAGCGTCCGGAGCACCGTCATACCGTCCTCACCGGGGAGGTTCAAATCCAGCACGACCAGATCAAAGCGCTCAACGGCGAGCATCTCCGCGGCGCTCTGCCCGTCATAGCAGCAGTCCACGCTGTAGGCAAGCCGCCGCAGACTGCGCGCGATCGTGTCGCAGAGCGCCTTTTCATCTTCCACAATCAAAATATGCATACCATTCTCCTCGTGCGTATTCACGAATGTCCGACTTTGTTATATGATAACACAAAAGCATAAAATCTCTGTTAAGTTTCCGTTCTTAACGAAGATTTTATCTGCGCCATGGTATCATGGCAAACAGAAGGGAGTGATCCAAGTGTTTCGTGCAAAAAAAGCCATTGTGCAGGGCTTGCTGATTGCTGCGGGCATCGCCATGGTGTGCTTCGGCGCGCTGCGCGGCGAGGTCGGCACTGTGCTCAACAAGGCGATCCGGCTGTGCTTGGAGTGTGTCGGCATTGGATAAGAAAAAACAGTCTATTTCCCTGCTTTTGAGCCGGTTTCGCGGCTGGATCCAGGCGGCGGCGACGCTGCTGACCAACATCCACCTGCCGAACTTCTTCAAGGGCGGCATCTATCAGGGCAAAGGCAAGAGCGTCTGCGTACCCGGTCTGAACTGCTATTCCTGCCCGGCGGCATCGGGCGCGTGCCCGATCGGGGCGTTTCAGGCGGTGGTCGGCTCGTCCAAATTCCGCTTTTCGTATTATATCACCGGCATTCTGATCCTGCTCGGCGTGCTGCTCGGGCGGTTCATCTGCGGCTTTTTGTGCCCGTTCGGCTGGCTGCAGGAGCTGCTGCATAAGATCCCGGGCAAAAAGCTGTCGACGAAAAAGCTCAAGCCGCTGACCTATTTGAAATACGTCATCCTGCTGCTGGCCGTGGTGCTGCTGCCGGCGCTCATCGTCAACGACGTGGGCATGGGCGACCCGTATTTCTGCAAGTACATCTGCCCGCAGGGCGTGCTGGAGGGTGCGATCCCGCTCGCAGCCGCAAACGAGAGCATCCGCGCGGCGCTCGGCGCGCTGTTTACGCGCAAGCTGATCATTCTGATCGCGGTCGTCGTTTTGAGCGTGCTGTTTTTCCGCCCGTTCTGCAAGTGGATCTGCCCGCTCGGTGCGTTTTACGCGCTGATGAACAAGGTCTCCCTGCTCGGCATCCAGGTCGACACGAGCAAGTGCGTCTCCTGCGGCAAATGTGCGCGCACCTGCCAGATGGACGTGGACATCACCAAGTCCCCCAACGACACGGAATGCATCCGCTGCGGCAAGTGCATCCGCGCCTGCCCCACGGAGGCCATCCGCTTCCGCTATGGCTTCGGCCTGAGCGGAAACACGAATCCGAAACAAGTAAGCAACCATCAAAATCAAACGGAGGAATCATGATGAAGAAAATCACAAAATTTGTGACGCTCCTGCTCGCGCTCGCGATGGTGTTCAGCCTCGCGGCGTGCTCGTCGGGCAAAGGCAAGGACAAAGCGAACGGCAGCGCCGACATCGCAGCCCTGATCGCGACCGAGCCGAACAGCGCCGACGAAGCAGCCAAGCTCTATCAGCAGCTCATGCAGAAGGAAAACGACATTCTCGCCGCAAACTCCGAGCTCTGGAACAAGGTGTTTCTGTCTGCCAACAAAAACAGCACCATGATCGAGGACGGCACGAACTACGGCGACTTCCTGCTCGCCACGATTGAGAGCGCGAAGGACGGCTTCTCGGCCGACGAGCTCAAGACGCTCAAGGCCGGTGCCGAGCAGATCAAGGAGATCGAGGGCAAGCTCACCATCCTCGAGCAGAAGTATCCCGGCTGCGGCACGGCGCCCGGCGCAGGTGACAGCGTGAGCGCGGAAGAGGCCGGCATGACCGCCTCCGGCAGCAACGCGATGAAATTCCCGAGCTTTCAGGGCAAGGATCTCAACGGCAATGACGTCGACAGCAGCAAGCTCTTTGCCGGCAACAGCGTCACGGTCGTGAACTTCTGGTTCACCACCTGCAACCCGTGCGTCGGTGAGCTGGCCGACCTTGAGGCGCTCAACAAGGACCTCGCCGCGAAGGGCGGCGCGGTCGTCGGCATCAACTCCTTCACGCTCGACGGCGACAAGACCGCCATCGCCGAGGCGAAGGACATTCTGGCGAAAAAGGGCGTGACCTACTCCAACCTCTGGTTCGCCTCCGACAGCGAGGCCGGTAAGTTCACCGCCGGTCTGTACTCGTTCCCGACCACGTACGTCGTCGACAAGAACGGCAACATCGTCGGCCAGCCGATCGTCGGCGCGATCACCGCGCCCGATCAGGCAAAGAAGCTCAACGAGCTCATCGACCAGGCACTCGCAAGCAGCAAATAATGACCCCGAGACAGCATCCGCCTCGGCGTGCCTTTCTGACGGAAGGTGCGCCGGGGCGGATATTTTCTCTCTGTCAGAGCGCAACGTCCTCAAGCCGATGCAGCTGCTCGAGCGCGACATTGCCGCCGCTGATGACAAAGCAGACCTTGTCTGTCCTGCGCAGCGGCAGCTGTCCGCGCAGCGCAGCGCCCATGCCGATGGCGGACGACGGCTCGCACAGGAGCTTGCCCTCCAGAAGCAGCAGCTTCATGGCGCGCAGAAGGTCGGCATCCGCAACGGACGCAAAGCCGTCGGTGTTTTCGGCCACATACGCAAAGCACACATCCCCCGGCTTTTGCGCGACGAGCGCGTCCGCGACCGAGCGCTGCTGCTCCACCTGCACCGGATGCCCGGCGCGCAGGCTCTCCCGATAGCGCGGCAGTGCCTCCGGCTCTGCACCGTAGACGCGCACGTGCGGCGCGAGCGCCTTGACCGCCGTGGCGACGCCGCCGATGAGCCCGCCGCCGCTGACCGGGACAACGACCGCGTCGGTCTCCGGGCACTGGGCGAAAATCTCGAGCCCGACCGTGCCCTGCCCCGCCATGACGAGCGGGTCGTCAAACGGCGGCACCATCGTCGCGCCGCGCTCGGCACAAAGCCGCGCCGCAACGTCAAAGCGCTCGGCAGCATCGCACAGCACGAGCTCCGCGCCCAGTGCACGGATGGCCGCCTGCTTGACGGCGGGCGCGGTCTCCGGCATGACGATGCAGGCGTGCGTGCCGAAGCGCTGCGCGGCGTAGGCCACCGCGCGGCCGTGGTTTCCGGACGAGGCCGCGACAAAGCCGCGCGCACGCTCATCCTCCGTCAGGGCGAGGATCTTGTTCATCGCGCCGCGCAGCTTGAACGCGCCTGTGCGCTGCATGCACTCGGCCTTGGCATACACCTCGCAGCCGAGGGCATCGTCGAGCGCCGGCAGGCGCAGCAGCGGCGTCTGAACAATATAAGGGGCGATGCGCGCGTGCGCCGCCCGAATGGTCTCCAATGTCAGCTCCATGGGAACGCTCCTTTCTCAACAGCTCCATTGTAACGCAGCGCAAGCGCGTTGTAAAAGAAAATCTGCGCGGCCGTGCGCTTGACAATCCCTATCCGGAAGGGCATAATCAAAAGCGATTTGCAATACAGCCATTTGTCTGTTTCCGCTTCTGAGGAGGTTTCACTATGTATGATCTCAACCGCTTTCTCTCCGCGCAGCGCCGGGACTATGCCGCCGCTCTGCGCGAGATCCGCAGCGGCCGCAAGCGCAGCCACTGGATCTGGTACATCTTCCCGCAGGTCGCGGGGCTGGGCATGAGCAGCACGTCGCAGTTTTATGCCATCTCCGGGCTTGACGAGGCGCGCGCCTACCTGAACGAGCCGACGCTGCGCGCGCACCTGTTGGAGATCAGCGGTGCCCTGCTCGCGCTTGAGGAAAGCGACCCCACAGCCGTGTTCGGCTTTCCGGACGATCTGAAGCTGCGCTCGAGCATGACGCTCTTCGCTGCCGCCGCGCCGGACGAGCCGGTGTTTTCCGCCGTGCTCGACAAGTTCTTCGGCGGGCAGCCGGACAGCCGCACGCTGCAGATCCTCGGGCTGTAAGGAGGCATTGCCATGGAAAACCTGACCGAAACAAAAATCACATCCGAAAAAATCTACAGCGGCTGTATCCTCGATTTTTATCGCGACACCGTGCGCCTGCCCAACGGCGGCACCGCGCCGCGCGAGCTGACGCGCCATGTGGGCGCGGTGTGCATCGTGCCGCTGCTCGACGACGGCCGCGTGATCGTCGAGCGGCAGTTTCGCTACCCGGTGAACGAGGTCATCACGGAGATCCCCGCCGGCAAGCGCGACAGCCGCGACGAGGCGCCCGACGACGCCGCACGCCGCGAGCTGCGCGAGGAGACCGGCATCACGGCGCGGGAGCTCATCCCGCTCGGCCCGTTCTACCCCGCCGCCGCGTATTCGGACGAGGTCATCTGGATGTACCTCGCCCGCGGCCTGACCTTCGGCGAGCAGCAGCTCGACGACGACGAATTTCTCAATCTTCAGGCCGTGCCGCTCGAGGAGCTTGCGCGCGACGTGCTCGCCGGGCGCATCCCGGACGCAAAGACACAGGCAGCTATCCTGCGCGTGTACTGCATGGAGCGCGGTTTCGAGCCGAAATAACACAAGCGGCAGGCGGCGGTCAGATGACCGCCGCCTGCCGCTTGGCATTGGGGTACGCTCAGTGCCGGTGGAACAGCCCCTTTTTCTCATAGGGGGCACAGGCATAGCCCGTGAGCGCATAGCCGAGCTTAGTAAAGACCGGGCGCAGCTCCGCCTCCGGGATCGCCGTCTCGGAGAGGATGACCGTCTCGCCCCGGCTGTGCGAGGACGTGACCTTCTTGACCGGAAACGCATTGCGCACCGCGTCGTTGACGTGGCTCTCGCACATGGCGCACATCATGCCGTCTATATTCAGTGTGATCTGATACATGGGATACCTCCTTGAAAAGCCAACTGGTTAGATGCATTTAATTCAAACCGGATGATATCACTGCCGCGCGCGTGTGTCAAGAGCGCGGCGCAAAAAAGATCCTGCTGTTTCGGTTCGGATTTATCCCGGACACGGAAAAACAAAGGCAGCTATTTCCGCCCCCGCACCAGAAACATCGGGGTGGAGGCAAAGCTGATCGTCTCCTCCTCCGACCAGACGCGCTTCCAGACTGTCTCATCGGCCTCGGCCTTCAGGCCGAGGGAGGCAAGCTGCTGCAGATCCCACGCGGGGCGCGCGATTTTTGACAGCGGCACGCGGCGGGCGATCTCCTCCATCACATCGAAGTGCTCGCCCTCGGCCTCTACGTTCTGATCCCGGACGCCGCGTTCGGCGCTGCTCCTGCGGTCACGATCCCAGGCCGCCTGCGCGTCCTCGTCGAAGAGATAGGCGTACCAGTTCGCGTCAAAATTCAGCAGCACGCCGCCCTTCTTCAGCACCCGCGTCCACTCGGCATACGCCCGACCGGGGTGCGGCAGATTCCATGTCAGATTGCGGCTGATGACCGCGTCGAAGCGCTCGGGCGCGAAGGAGAGCGCCTCGGCGTTCATTTCCATAAAACATATCTCGTCGGCCAGAGGGCCGGCGTTTTCTTTTGCCTCGGCGAGCATGGCGCGGGTGAGGTCGATGGCCGTCACGGCGCAGCCCAGCTCGCGCAGCAGTATGGCAAAGAAGCCCGGTCCGGTTCCGACCTCCAGCACCTGCAAGCCGGCGAGCGGACGATCGGGGAACCGCCGCGTCAGCTCTTCACATATGCAGTCCTTCCACCTCTGCCGCTGCGCCGTAGCCAGCTCCAGCCGGTTGACCTCCGAATAGCCGGGGGCACGGTCGGTCCAGTAGTTTTTATTCTCTTCAAGGATCGGGTCTCGGCACACCATAACTCACCATCGGGCCTTTCTCAATGATATTCAACGACGCGGTCTGATACAGCAGCACCCCATCTGCGGGTGCGAGCTCCGTAAAGAGGCTTTTGCCGAAATAGTCGCGGATCTCACCAAGCTTTTCGCCCTTCCGGAAACGGTCGCCCGGCTTTTTCTCCGGGTACCAGCAGCCGGTGCAGGGCGCATCGTCGTTATACTCCAATAGCTCCTGCTTGGGATAGCGGGTCCAGTCCCCGTCCAGTACGCCGAGCCGGCGCAGGATGTTGCGCACATCGGCCTTGTCCGCCTCGATCTCCTCGCGGCTGAACAGGCTGAGCTGGCCGCGCTCAATGAGCACGCTGGGAACGCCGTGGAGAGAGGCAAGATTATAAGCCCCGCCCGTGCGGCAGTGCGAGCGCACAACATACTTTACATTCACGCACTCTACCATCCGTTTCGCCGTCTCCTCGGCAGGCGCATCGCCCAGATAATAGCAATAGGGGATCAGCGTCTCATAGCCGTCGCCGCAGTGCAGGTCGATATAAGCATCTGCGTTGCGGATAAAGACCTCGAAGAGCATATGCGCCAGCCGCTCGGCCTCGCTCCCCTCCCGGTCGCCGGGGAACACGCGGTTGAGATTTTTGCCGTCCTCGAAGACGCGGGACATGGTGCGGTTTTCAAAGCCCGAACGGTTGACCAGCGGAACAAGGACCACGTTGCCGCGCAGCGTGGAAACGTCAAGCTCATTGGACAGCTCGATGGCCGCCTGAATGCCGACGTATTCCGCGTTGTGGATGCCCGCCGTAATGAGCACGGTCGGTCCCGGCTGCTCACCGCAGAGCAGGACGTGCGGAACGTGCAGCTCGGTGCCCTCCACGTGGATATGATCTTTTACCGTTTTGCCCGGCGTCAACTCGTGCCCGGCGATCATTTTTGCTTGCATGGCAGCCTCCATTTATTCTGTTACCGTATCACGCGCCACCCCTTTTGGCAAGCCCCCCGGGGGGATCCGGAAGCGGGAAAAGGCCGCGGTCAACGCGAATTTTTATCCCCCTGGGGGGCTTACGCATGGAAGAAAGACAGAATATAATGTAAGCAGCCTGCATTTCCGTTTATTGGACAGGTGGCTGCGCAAGAGCGCAAGGACCACCGGCTGCAGCAGAGAGGGGAAGCATATGGAACTGATCAAGCACCGCGTAGCTCACTACTGGTCTCACCGGGCGGAGGCCTTTGAAGCGCAGAGACTGCGTGAATTCGACAGCGAGAAGCGGGCGCGCTGGCTCGCGGAGTTTTTCCGGTATCTGCCGCAGGGGCGGCCGCTCCGGGTCCTGGACATCGGCACGGGTACCGGCTTCTTCGCCTGCCTGTTTGCCGCCGAGGGGCACGAGGCGACCGGCATCGACCTGACACCGGACATGATCGAGCACGCTGAGCATATGGCCGCCGTTCTGGGGCTGAACGCCACGTTCCGGATCATGGACGCAGAAAACCCGGACTTCGAGCCGGAGAGCTTCGACGTGCTGGTGACACGGAATCTGACATGGACACTGCCGCATGTTGAAAAGGCCTATCGGGAGTGGTACAGGATCCTCAAGCCCGGCGGTGTGCTCATCAACTTTGACGCGGATTACAGCGCCGCGCTGGAAGATGAGCAGCAAGGAGGAAAGAAGCACGAGCTGCCCGAAAACCACGCGCACAAGCTGGTGCCGGACTATTTGATGGCCGAAAACGATGCCATCACGATGGAGATCGGCGCCTATCACGGGCCGCGCCCGCAGTGGGACGTGCAGCTGCTCATCGAGGCCGGCTTTGAGCGTGTCACCGTGGACAAAGGCGTTTATAAACGCATCTATGCCGAGATCGACGAGTTCATCAATCCCACGCCGATCTTCACCATCGCAGCTTTCAAATAACAGGAGAGGCACGGCATGAAAAACTACGCGCTCAAGCGCCTGCTGCAGCTGATCCCGATCCTGCTTGCGATCACATTTTTGTCCTACGGCATGATGCGAATTGCCGGCAGCGACGTGGTCGAGCAGAAAATGGAGAACACGAGCGGCACGGTTTCGCAGGAAATGATCGACAACGCCAGAGCAGAGTTGGGTCTGGACAAGCCCTTTGTCGTGCAGTACTTCACGTGGCTCGGCAATCTGCTCAGGGGTGACATGGGCACCTCCTACGTCTCAAACAAGCCGGTGTTCTCAACCTTCGTCTCCAAGCTGCCGGCCACGCTTTTGCTGACGGCCGTTTCCATATTGCTGACCGTGCTGATCTCGATCCCGCTCGGGATCTGGTCGGCGGTGAAGCAGAACACGGCGACCGATTACGTGATCCGCACAGCGAGCTTTATCGGCAACTCTCTGCCGAACTTTTTCGTCTCCCTGCTGCTGATGTACTTTTTTGCGATCAGGCTCGGCTGGTTTCCGGTCATCTCCGGCGGCGTCAGCCTGCAGAGCGTGGCGCTGCCCGCCCTGACGCTGGCGATCGCCATGTCGGCCAAGTATCTGCGGCAGGTCCGCGCAACCGTTCTGGATGAGCTGAGCAAGGATTATGTGCTCGGCGCCAGGGCCAGAGGCGTAAAGTTCTCCACGACCCTGATCAGGAGCGTCATGAAGGCCTCGCTCGTGACGATCATCACGCTGCTGACGCTTTCGATCGGCTCACTGCTCGGCGGCACGGCCATCGTCGAGTCCATCTTCATGTGGGACGGCGTCGGCAAGCTGGCGGTGGATGCGATCAACATGCGCGACTACCCGATCATTCAGGCCTACGTGATGTGGATGGCCATCATCTACGTCGTGGTCAACCTGATCACCGACCTGAGCTATCACTTCCTTGACCCGAGGATTCGGCTGGGAGGGATCGAGCGATGAACGAAACCGTCACAGTCCGTGTACAAAAAGTCAAGAAGAACCGTATCAGGGTCCGTCTGACCCTCTTTCTGATCCTGACGGCAGCATTGCTTCTCATTGCGATCTTTGCGGACAAGATCGTCCCTTACGACCCCTATGCGCAGGACCTGTCAAAGTCGCTTCTCCCGCCTTCGGCCGAGCACTGGATGGGCACTGACCGCTACGGGCGCGACATGTTCTCCCGCGTTGTGGTCGGCGCGCAGACAAGCATCTTCTCCACGCTGGCGCTCGTCGGCGTCATCTCGGTCTTCGGAACCGCCGTCGGCACACTCTGCGGCTACTACGGCGGCGCGATGGACTCCGTCGTGATGCGCATCTCGGACGTGTGTCTGGCCTTTCCGGGGCTGGTCTTTGCCCTGGCGATCGCGGCGATGCTGGGCGGCGGCGTCGGCAACGCGGTACTCGCGCTGGCGGTCATCAGCTGGCCGAAATATGCGCGTGTGGCGCGAAGTCAGACGCTGGCGCTCAAAAGCAGCGGCTTTGTGGCCGCGGCACGGCTCTCCGGCGACAGCTCCATGCAGATGATCCTGCGGCATATCCTGCCGAATATCCTCGGCCCGATCCTGGTCACGGCCATGCTGGACATCGGCACGATGATGATGGAGCTCGCAGGGCTGAGCTTCCTGAATCTCGGCGCGCAGCCGCCCACGGCCGAGTGGGGCAATATGATGAGCGGCGGACGCAGCATGCTGCAGACTTACCCATGGCTCGTACTGTCGCCCGGCTTCGCGATCTTCCTGTCGGTCGTGATCTTCAATCTTCTGGGCGACACCGTGCGCGACTACATGGACCCAAAGAACTCCCGGGCACGATAATTCGGGCCCTATATAAACAAAGGAAAGGAAACAGAAAACATGAAAAAGATCCTAGCTTCCCTTCTGGCGCTCTGCCTCTCGCTCGGCATTCTGGCCGGCTGCGGCAACTCCAACGCACCCGCCCAATCCGGCGGGAAAAAGACCTTTGTCTTCGGCGACACCACCTTCAACGCCGAAAACGAAGAGCCGACGATCAATCCCCACGAGGCCTATTCCGGCTGGGCCTGCATCCGCTACGGCGTCGGCGAGACGCTGATGAAGATCGCGGACGACGGCACGCTCGAGCCCTGGCTGGCGGAGAGCGCCGCCAACATCAATGCGACCACCTGGGAGATCGTGATCAAGGATGCGGTCTGCTTCTCCAACGGCAAAAAGTGTGACGCCGCCGCAGTCAAGGCCTGTCTCGAGCACCTGATCGAGGTCCACGAGCGCGCCGCCGGCAACCTCAAGATCGCCTCGATGGAAGCCGACGGTCAGAAGCTGACCATCGTCACCTCCGAGCCCAACCCCATTCTGATGAACTATCTCTCCGAGGCCTATGGCTGCATCATCGACATGGAGGTCGGTATCCCCGACAACGGCTGCGTCGTCGGCACCGGCCCCTATGTGGCGACCGAAGTCGTCACGGACGACCATGTGAATCTCATCAAAAACGTCAACTACTGGGACGGTGAGGTCAAGGTCGACGAGATCACCGTCCGCACCATTTCTGACGGTGACACGCTGGCCATGGCGCTCCAGTCCGGCGAAATCGACGCAGCCTACGGCATGGCCTATGCCAGCTATCCGCTCTTTGAGAACGACAACTACAAGTTCACCAGCATCCAGACCAGCCGCTGCTTCTGGGGCATGATGAACCTCAACAAGGAGAACTCCGGCTATACGATCATGAGCGATCCCGCCGTCCGCAAGGCGATCGCCATGGGCATCAACAAGCAGGACTTCGTCAACGTGCTGCTCAACGGCTACGGCTACACCGCGACCGGTGCCTTCCCCGACAGCTTCGCGTTCGGTCAGGGCATTCAGACCGTGTCCTTTGATCCCGATCAGGCCAAGGCCGGGCTGGAGGCTGCCGGCTGGGTCGACACCGACGGTGACGGCATCCGCGAAAAGAACGGCGTCAAACTCTCGATCCGCTGGCTGACCTACCCGTCCCGTCAGGAGCTGCCCCTGCTGGCCGAATCCGCGCAGTCCACGCTCAAGGACATCGGCATTGACGTACAGATCAACTGCACCAAGGATCACAACAGCATCCGCAAGGATCCCACGGCATGGGACATCTGGGTCAGCGCCAACGTCAACGCCGGCCTGGGCGATCCCCAGAACTTCTTCGACACCTACTGTCTGGACGAATCGGTCAAGAACTCCGGCGGCCACCACAGCGACAAGCTCGAGAAGCTTGCCGTCCAGCTGCGCACCACCTTCGATCCGGCCGAGCGTGCGAAGATTGCCGTCGAGATGCAGCAGCAGCTGCTGGACGACAACTCCTACGTCTTCTGCTCCTTCCTGCGCATGAGCATGATCATGAAGGCCAACGTCTCCGGTCTCGAAGCACACACCTGCGACTTCTACGAGCTGACCGCGGATCTCGATATCCAGTAAGCAAAAGAAAGAGGGGCGGAAGCATCCGCCCCTCAGAGGCTGTCAAAAAGTACAACTTTTTGACAAAGGGGTTTGCAGTCTGCTGCGCGCATAATTTGTGCGCCGCCGGCGCACAAATTCCACACTTGCAGCCTGAGAAGTATTTTCTTCGCCGCACATGTCGCCGAAGAAAATGATTGGGCTTTCTTTGCGCCTGCGGGCGCAAAGGCTACGAGGTTTTTGGACAAGCTGATGACCGGCGTTCCCAAATGGGAGCGCCGGTCTTATATTGCACAAAAAAATCCTGTACAATAAACAAAAAGTTGTGCAAAAAGTCTTGCCATTTCCGGGGTGGGGATGGTATTATTTTTAATACCCACTTTATTGAAAAAAGGAGAAATGGTATGAGAAAGAAACTTCTGAGCATCCTGCTCGTCCTGAGCCTGATGCTTACGCTCGTGCCGGCGGCCTTCGCGGCGGACATTGCCAGCGGCACCTGCGGCGCGGAGGGGGACGGCAGCAACGTCATCTGGACGCTCGATGAGACCGGTCTGCTGACCATCTCCGGAACCGGCAAGATCGCCTCCGGCACCGGCGGCAGCATCTGGTCCGACAAGCCCGTTCTGGCGGTCGATATCCGCTCCGGCGTTACGGGCGTCGGCAAGGACGCTTTCTACGGCTGCGATGACCTGCAGGTCATCTCCCTGCCGGACACCGTCACGCAGCTGGATGACAACGCGTTCGGCAACTGCCCCGCGTTGTCGGACATCCTTGTCGACGCAAAGAACCCCGCCTATAAGTCCGTGGACGGCGCGCTCTACAGCAAGGACGGCACCGTGCTCGTCAAGGGCCCGGCCAATGCGGAAACCTTCGTTGTGCCGGACGGCGTGGCGACGATCGGCGACTATGCCTTCTTCGGCGCGAAGTACCTGACGAGCATCTACTTCCCGGAGGGCAGCCTGACGACGATCGGTGCGATGGCGTTTGAATTCTGCGAAGGCCTGACCGAGCTTCTGCTCCCGGCGGGCGTGACGGAGATCGGCATGTACGCCTTTGCGCACTGCTCGGGCCTGCGCAGCGTCGACCTTCCGGTCAGCCTGAAGCACGTGAGCGATATGGCCTTTCTCTCAGCCGGAACGATGGATGCGGGCATCGCGGACATCAACTACGCCGGTTCGGAGCAGCAGTGGAACGCGATTGCGTTCGAGGACGGCGTCCTCGGCTGGATGCATAAGAACTTCAATACTGAGCAGCATACGTTCGGCGCGTGGGTCACAGACGGCACGCGCTCCTGTGCACAGGGCGTGACCATGGCGCGCAGCTGCGGCAATGACGGCTGTGACCTCGTCCAGACCGTGGAGCTGCCCGCGCTCGGCCACATCTGGGATTCGGGCACGCTCCTCACAGCGCCGGAAGGTGTGCGCTGCGGCATCGTTGAGCATACTTGCAGCCGTTGCAATGGCACGGGCTATGAGGTGCTCGACCCCGAGATCTGGGCCTATGAGCAGTTCGGCGATGTTGACCCCACTCTGTGGTCGTATGAGGGCATCCAGTTCTGTGTCATGATGGGCTACATGTCCGGCATGGACACGCATGTCTTTGCTCCGCGCGGCGTGACTACCCGTGCGCAGCTCGTGCAGATCCTGTATAACTTTGTCGGCGGGCCCGAGGTGAGCGGCGAGACGCCGTTTACCGACCTCACGGCGAACTGGTACAAGGACGCGGTGCTCTGGGCATACCAGACCGGCGTAACGTCCGGCACGAGCGAGACGACCTTCGCGCCGAACGACCCCGTCACGCGCGAGCAGGTCGCGGTGCTGCTGTACGAGTTTGCCGACAAGGTGCTGGAGGTCGGCGGAGCGGAGACTCCGGCGGATCTGTCCCGATTCCCGGACGGAGATCAGGTCTCTTCCTGGGCGCGCGAGGCGATGGCCGATGCCGTCGCGCTCGGCATCATCAACGGCACCAAGGTCGACGATCAGGTCTTCCTTGCGCCGCAGGGCAGTGCGACCCGCGACCAGATCGCCACGATGTTCGAGGGCTTCTGCGCAAGCCTCGCGTAAACTGAACCCGATCCAGACCGGCGTCCCGAAAATGGGACGCCGGTCATGCATTGCACAAAAAATCCTGCACAATAAACAAAAAGTTGTGCAAAAAGGCTTGCCATTTCCGTGGGGGACATGGTATCCTATTTAACACTCACTTTGTTGAAAAAGGAGAAATGACATGAAAAAGAAACTCCTGAGCATCCTGCTTGTCCTGAGCCTGATGCTCGCGCTCGTGCCGGCGGCCTTTGCGGCGGACACGGGCACACTCGAAGGCGGCCTCACGTGGGAGCTGGACAGCACCGGTCTGCTGACGATTTCCGGCGAGGGCGCTATCCCCGATAACAACGCAGGCCTGTGCCGCTGGGCGGACATGAACGTCACGGCGATCGAGATCAGTGACGGCGTCACGGCTGTCGGCGCGCACGCGTTTGAGGGCTGCGATCAGGCCGGGTACGTCTATCTGCCGAGCACAGTCGAGAAGCTCGGCGACGGCGCCCTGTCCGGCATGGACACCCTGCAGGCCATCTACGTGGACGAGACGAACCCCGCCTTTGCCGAGCGCGACGGTGCGCTCTACACCAAGGACGGCAAGACGCTCGTGCAGGTGCCCGCCGCTGTGACCGAGTTCGTCGTGCCTGACGGTGTGACGGCGATCGGCAGCTATGCATTTTCCGGCTGTGCGTATCTGCGCGGCGTCTATTTCCCGGCCAGCGGCCTGACGGCGATCGGCTACAACGCCTTTTCCGGCTGCACGCAGCTTAAGGATGTCATCCTACCCGACGGCCTGACGCGCATCGATATGAACGTGTTCAACCGCTGCTCGGCGCTGACTGAGGTCACCATCCCCGCCAGTGTCACGGAGGTTCGCGGCTTCTCGTTCATGGGCTGCACCGCGCTCACCGACGTGTATTACACCGGCACGCAGGCACAGTGGGATGCCGTGCGCATCGACACCTCCTACGGCAATCCTTTCAAGAATGCGGCCGTGCATGTGGACGCCGAGCAGCACGTCTTCGGCGCGTGGCAGACGGTCGAGCAGCCCGGCTGTGAGCAGCCCGGCACCATCAGCCGCACCTGCACCAACGGCTGCGGCCTGAAGCAGACGGCGGCCGCTCCTGCGCTCGGCCACGACTGGGACGAGGGCGTCGTCACCACGGAGCCGGACGGCGTGCTCTGCGGCATTCTGCACGTGACGTGCAAGCGCTGCGGTGCGGAGAGCGACGAGCTTCTCATGCCCGAGATCTGGGCCTATGAGCAGTTCGGCGATGTTGACCCCACTCTGTGGTCGTATGAGGGCATCCAGTTCTGTGTCATGATGGGCTACATGTCCGGCATGGACACGCATGTCTTTGCTCCGCGCGGCGTGACTACCCGTGCGCAGCTCGTGCAGATCCTGTATAACTTTGTCGGCGGGCCCGAGGTGAGCGGCGAGACGCCGTTTACCGACCTCACGGCGAACTGGTACAAGGACGCGGTGCTCTGGGCATACCAGACCGGCGTAACGTCCGGCACGAGCGAGACGACCTTCGCGCCGAACGACCCCGTCACGCGCGAGCAGGTCGCGGTGCTGCTGTACGAGTTTGCCGACAAGGTGCTGGAGGTCGGCGGAGCGGAGACTCCGGCGGATCTGTCCCGATTCCCGGACGGAGATCAGGTCTCTTCCTGGGCGCGCGAGGCGATGGCCGATGCCGTCGCGCTCGGCATCATCAACGGCACCAAGGTCGACGATCAGGTCTTCCTTGCGCCGCAGGGCAGTGCGACCCGCGACCAGATCGCCACGATGTTCGAGGGCTTCTGCGCAAGCCTCGCGTAAACTGAACCCGATCCAGACCGGCGTCCCGAAAACGGGACGCCGGTCATGCATTGCACAAAAAATCCTGCACAATAAACAAAAAGCTGTGCAAAAAGCTTGCCGTTTCCGGGGGGACATGGTATCCTTTTTAATATCCACTTTGTTGAAAAAAGGAGAAATGACATGAGAAAGAAACTTCTGAGCATCCTGCTCGTGCTGAGCCTGATGCTCGCGCTCGTGCCGGCGGCCTTCGCGGCGGACATTGTCGACAGCGGCACCTGCGGCGCCGAGGGCGACGGCAGCAATGTCACATGGATGATCGACAAAAATGGCGTTCTGACCGTCACCGGTACCGGTGCGATCACATCCGACGCCATGCAGATCCGGCAACTGAGCTATCGCAGCGACGTGACCTCCGCCGTCATCGGCGAGGGCATTACGGACATGGGCGAGCTCTGGATGTCGGGTTACACATCACTGGTCAGCGTGTCGTTCCCGGATACGATCACCCTGCTGAAAAACGTGTGCTGCAACTGCCCGGAGCTGACGAGCGTGCGTTTCCCGGCCAAGCTGGAGTCGCTTGTCGGCGCTTTCACGGGGTGCAAAAGCCTGACGATGATCGCGCTGCCGGACACACTGAAGTTCATTTCGGGCAGCTTTGTTGGCTGTGAGGGCCTGACCGAGATCGTGATCCCCGAGGGAGTGACGGCGCTTGGCGAAGGCGTGTTTGATTGGTGTACGAGCCTCGTGCGTCTGACGCTGCCCTCGACGCTGCAGGAGATCGGCAGCCTTTGCTTCGGCGAGTGTCGCGCACTCAAGAGCGTGTCCATCCCGGAAGGCATTACAAGACTCGAGAGCCATCTGTTTTACAACTGCACCGGACTTGAGAGCATTTCGCTTCCTGCCTCACTGACGAGCATCGGCTATCTGACATTCTCCGGCGCCAGCAATGTCAAGGTCGTCTGCTATGCCGGCACGGAGGAGCAGTGGAAGAACATCTCCATCTCGGTGGATACGAGTACAGCCAAACCGTCAATTCCGTTCGACGGTGCAAAGATTTGCTACGAGCACCCGGACCATGTCTTTGACCCGCTGACGAATACGCCCGCGACCTGCACGGACGACGGCCGCATCGCCGGTACCTGCACCGTCTGCGGCTATAGCATGGACACGGTGCTGCCCGCATACGGCCACATCTGGGATTCTGGCACGCTCCTCACAGCGCCGGACGGTGTGCGCTGCGGCATCGTTGAGCATACTTGCAGCCGCTGCAATGGCACGGGCTATGAGGTGCTCGACCCCGAGATCTGGGCCTATGAGCAGTTCGGCGATGTTGACCCCACTCTGTGGTCGT
>OIWP01000072.1_pt1 | contig 138577 bp, 163 predicted proteins | sample 1587661 | NCBI WGS metagenome assembly OIWP01 (sample SAMEA3888899, study PRJEB22519) | human gut metagenome | biome: human gut; feature: human-associated habitat; material: faeces | place: Denmark | collected 2010 | reverse complement strand
CATTAGAATTTAAAATTTATCTATTTTATGAGTCCTTTTTCTTGACGTAGTACCAAACTTCAAAATTTAAAGGAGGGAAATTTCAATCCTCCCAGTGTTGATTTCAAAATTTACGAAGGATCATTGGATAGAGATGGTTTAAATTTTTTGACTGGATATCATAACAGTAACTATTTAAATTATGTAATGGATCTACTTTTAGAATATTGCATAAAAAGTGAAGCGTTTCTTAAATGTGGTTGTTCATGGCTTGAAAACAATTATGGAATTGATGTAGAATCTGCTAATTTTGATTATTATACAGAAGTAGTAATATCTAAATATTTAGCAAGTGTTATTGAGAATGGTAATCAAATCGCAATGATAGTTGGTTTGAAATGACTTCATATTCGTTGGGCTTTAACTTTCAACCAATTGAAATGGGCAGAAACAATACAATAAAATTTTGCAATTTCAATGTCACATATTCTGAAGGATTGAAAGAATATCGAAGCGTTTGTTGGGATATAATGTTGATCTTAGCGAATAATACATTATTAAAAAAGAGAGTTATGAATTTTTTATATGATTACGCAAACCACCTTTATGGAGATGTCGATATTGAATTAGTAAAGGGATATTGTGAATATGTTGAAAAGTTGCTCTCAGAGATATGTTGTGATGATATTGATTTTTTTTGAATTGATTAATTGTTTGTCTAATAACATAAATAAACTTAGTCTTTCAATCGATGAAAAATGGGACTCAATGTTGCATGGAGATTTATGGGAACTGCATCAATTACTTACATTCAATTATCAAAATTCAAATATGGAATATGATGAAACTAGAAAAGAAGCGATAAAACAATATAGAAAAAGTCTTTCCACATCAAAAATTAAAAATTTTGTACAAACAGCAAATCACTTATTTACTGATATAACCAAAAATCGGAATGATTTTTATAGTAACGAAGGAATTAATCTTATTGTTAATCAGTTTGATGTAGAAAAATTAAAAGTATTCTTAGATGTGTTTATGAGATGTGGTCCTAATCTAGATGTTCACCCTACAAAAATATTACATGTGTTGAATAGGAAAACTGATTCATAACAATTTTTTGAGTCCGTTAAAGAAGCTCAATTTCCTCAAAAAATGTATTGGCGTTATATTTTCTTTGATACATTGCCAGAATAAAAAGTGAATGAAAACATGTTGCATGAGTTTATAATTTTTTTAAAAGATGATGTCGCGAATGTTGAAAAAGTTGCTAAGTATAGAAATATAAAGGTGTTGGATAAATTTCTAAGCATTGAGCCTGATATATATAGAAAAATATGCTTATATTTTGTTTTAAATTATAGTTCTAATCCACTAATTATTGGATCTTATTTATCGGATCTATTTGATATTTGAACATATTCGTTAGAAAAATTGAATGAATTATTTAAGGGCGATTTAGATTTTGTGTCAATACTTTACAATCTGTTGAAAGAAGATTTGTATATATGGACGTTTGGGAATATATTCAAAGAATTGTTGGTGAATAGAGAGGATAATAGTTCTGCTGCCAGCCAGAGGCAATAACAATGGATAAAGTTAATTGTAGAAGATAATGCATTTAATGATTGTATCAAAGATATATTTGAAGGTAAATGCGAACTGGATGATGATATAAGAATTATTGCTATCAAAGCATTTATTGATACAAACCAAGATTATGATACTTTTAAACAATTAAAACTTGTGCCAAGCCATTGGAGCGGCGTTAATAGTTTTGTACCTGCGTATCAGAAGCAGATTGACTTTTATAAATCATGTTTCCGTTTTTGCTGAGATAAGGTTCTTGAAGCACAAAGCATTTATTTAAGAAAAAAATATCGTATTTAGAGAATAGTATTGAAAGAGAAAAAATAGATAATATCATGGATGATATGTTGATGTGATGTAAATTACTCAAGTGTATTAACTGCATGTCGATAAAGCTAATGTTTAAAAGATAAAGAATGATCTTTTGCGGTAAAGATCACTCTTTTGATAGAAAATAAAAAAGATCATCCGATTGAGACAGGGTACAAAAAAAGAAGTCATATGACTTCTTAATCCTTCATTACGCGATTTCGTTAATAGCTTTTGCTAAACGTGCTTTTTGACGGCTAGCGTAGTTTTTGTGGTGAATACCTTTAGCTACGGCTTTGTCCAATTTTGAACTACAGTCGTTGTAAGCTGCTACAGCAGCTTCTTTATCTTTAGCATCAACAGCTGCTAATACAGCTTTAATACTTGATTTCAATGCTGATTTTTTAGATACGACTAATTTGTGAGCCTTGTTATTTGTTTTAACACGTTTCTTTTGAGATTTAATCTGTGGCATGAAGTGCACCTCCTGACATAAATTGCAAATGGATTATAGCAAAATTTCTGATTTATTGCAACACAACTTCAAAAAAATACGCTATAATACTCTAGTATTGGAGTGATATTATGGAAAATAGACGCATTATTTTTATGGGAACACCCAAAATTGCTAGTGTCGTATTAAAATCAATGTTAGAAAACGATATACATGTAGGCTTAGTGGTAACACAGCCGGATAAGAAAAAAGGTAGAAAACAACAGCTAGTCTATTCAGAAGTCAAAGAAGTGGCTTTAGAATATGACATTCCTGTATTTCAGCCTGTTAAAATTAAGTCAGACTATCAAACGATTCTTGATTTTGCCCCTGATTTAATTGTGACATGTGCTTATGGACAAATTGTTCCTAAGGAAGTCTTGGATCTTCCAAAGTATGGTTGTGTGAACCTTCACGGTTCTTTGCTTCCTAAATATAGAGGGGGAGCCCCTATCCAAAGAGCTATTTGGAATGGTGATAAAGTAAGTGGAATGTCATTGATGAAAATGGCACCTAAAATGGATGCGGGACCTGTTTTAGCTCAAAAGGAAATTGAAATATTGCCTGAAGACAATTCTACATCTTTATTTGATAAAATGGCCATTTGTGCTGGAGAATTATTGCTTTCTCATTTTGAAGAGATTTGTTCAGGTAAGGCGGTCTATGTCGAACAAGATGAGAGTCAAGTTGTATTCTCTCCTGTCTTATCCAAAGAAGAAGAGCATATTGATTTAAATCAGGATGATGAACACATCTTGAATCAAATTCGTGCTTTTTCAGATGCACCAGGTGCTTATGTATTATTAAAAGGAAAGAAATTTAAAATCTTAAAGGCAAGTTATTTAAATGAAGAGAATTCGTTTGCCTCTTTAGTCAAGATTGGTAAAAACAAGCTAGGTATTGGACTTCATACAGGTACACTTGTGATTGAAACTTGTCAAATGGAAGGAAAGCCAGTCATGGATTGTGCAAGCTTCTTTAATGGACAGGGTCGTAACTTAGTCGGAAATATTGTAGAGTAGGGGGAAATCTATGGATCAAAAGAATGTTCGAAATTTTTGCATCATTGCACATATTGACCACGGAAAAAGTACGTTAGCCGATCGTATCTTAGAACTTACAGATACGGTAGAAAAGCGTGAAATGAAAGATCAGATTCTAGATTCAATGGATCTAGAAAGAGAGCGTGGTATCACCATTAAATTAAATGCCGTACAGCTTGTATATCATGCCAAAAATGGACAAGACTATTTGTTCCATCTTATTGATACACCAGGCCATGTCGACTTTACATATGAAGTGTCTCGCTCTTTAGCGGCTTGTGATGGGGCTATCTTAGTTGTCGATGCAGCTCAAGGCGTACAAGCACAGACTTTAGCTAATGTATATTTGGCATTAGAAAACGACTTGGAAATCTTGCCTGTATTAAATAAGGTGGATCTTCCTAGTGCCCAACCGGAAGTTGTAAAAAAAGAAATTGAAGACTTGATTGGATTAGATTGTAGTGAAGCGGTTGAAATCAGTGCTAAATCGGGATTGAATGTGGATAAAGTGCTAGAAGAAATCGTGCATAAATTACCAAGTCCAAAAGGGGATAAAGAAGCACCAACACAAGCTTTAGTCTTTGACTCTTTCTATGATTCCTATCGTGGAATCATTGCGTTTGTATCGGTAAAGAATGGAACAATCAAACCAAAAGATAAGATTCGCTTTATGGCAACCGGCGCTGAATATGAAGTCACAGAAGTGGGTGTTCGTACACCAAAAGAAGTTGTGGAAGACCAGTTGAACTGTGGAGATGTAGGATGGGTCAGTGCAGCCATTAAAAACATTGAAGATGTTCGTGTCGGTGATACGATTACAGTTGCATCCAATCCTGCAAGTGAGCCACTATCTGGATATCGTGAAATGCATCCAATGGTATATTGTGGTTTGTATCCTGTAGACAATGCGCGTTATGACGACTTAAAAGAAGCATTGTCCAAATTAAAATTAAACGATGCGGCTCTACACTATGAACCGGAAACATCACAAGCTTTAGGGTTTGGATTCCGATGCGGATTCTTAGGCTTATTACATATGGACGTAGTTGAAGAGCGTTTAGAGCGTGAATACAATCTTAGTTTGATCGCAACAAGTCCTTCCGTAATTTATCATGTCTATAAAACAGATGGTACTATGGAAGAAGTTGATAACCCATCGGCTTTACCAGAACCTCAAAAAGTGGATCATATTGAGGAACCATATGTGAAGTGTGACATCATGGTGCCAAAAGAATTTGTGGGTCCGATGATGGATCTTTGTCAGAAAAAACGTGGTGAATATGTAGACCTTCAAGTTTTAGATGATGTTCGTATGATGATGGTTTACCAAATGCCATTAAGTGAAATTATTTATGATTTCTTTGATAAGATGAAATCTTGTACAAAAGGATATGCTAGTTTTGACTATGAATTTAGTGGATACCGTACAAGCAGTCTAGTAAAGATGGATATTTTATTAAATGGACAGATCGTCGATGCCCTATCTACGATTGTCTTTAGAGATTTTGCGTACAACCGCGGTAATGCGATGGCCGTAAAATTAAAAGACTTGATTCCTAAGCAGCAATTTGAAATTCCTGTGCAGGCAGCCATTGGTGGAAAGATCATTGCACGTACAAACATTAAGGCATTGCGTAAAAACGTATTGGCAAAATGTTATGGTGGAGATATCTCGCGTAAAAAGAAATTGTTAGAGAAACAAAAAGAAGGAAAGAAACGTATGAAGATGGTTGGATCGGTAGAGATTCCTCAAGAAGCCTTCATGGCCGTTTTAAGTATGGATGACGACTAATGGTACCATCAGCCTATGTACATATTCCGTTCTGTGATTCGATATGTGCGTATTGTGATTTTGTCCGTATTCAAAAAAATGAACAATTCTTTTCAAGTTGGAAAGAAAAGTTAATACAAGAAATTCAAGAGTATAAGATTTCAAATCTTCATACTCTTTATTTTGGTGGGGGCACACCAAGTGTATTGAGTTTGGATGATTTTGCATCGATAAGAAATGGCTTTCCATCAAGTATTGATGAATTTACTGTAGAATGCAATCCCGAATCCTTAGATGAAGAAAAACTAGCATCTTATGTTTCTTTGGGAGTCAACCGTATTAGTTTGGGTGTACAAAGCTTTAATGATGATCTATTGAAAGTCTGTCGAAGAAGACATACATCCAATCAGGCTAAGAATGTGATTCGATGGATTCAAGAAAGTGGTATTCATAATTTCTCCATTGATTTAATTTTTGGACTTCCCAATCAAACAATGGAAGATGTGAAAAGAGATATTTTTACATTTTTAAGTTTAGATATACCACACTTATCCATCTATTCTTTACAGATCGAAGAAAATTCAATATTTGGAAAGACAGGTGTAGAGCCTTGTGATCCAGATCTTGAAGCGGATATGTTTGAATACATTACGAAAACACTTGAAGCAGCTGGGTATATTCATTATGAGATTTCTAGCTTTTGTAAGCCAGGCTATTATTCCAAACACAATTTAGCCTATTGGCAAGATAAAGACTTCTATGGCTTTGGCTGTGGCGCAAGTGGAAGAATTGATGGCATTCGTTATGATAATACGACAAGTTTAAAGCAGTATTGTTTGGAGGGTCCTTGTTCTACATATATTCCTGAACCACTATCTGAACGAGGTATGGATGCGATCATGATGGCGTTGCGTACAAAGTTTGGATTGAATATAAGAGAATGGAATTTGAAATATCAGAATGATTTTAAAAATCATTATGCCACTGTATTAGATACGTATCATGAGTATTTTTGTTTTGAAGGGGAATGTATCTATTTAAATGATGCTGGACTTGAAATATTAAATACGATTCTAGTTGATTTTATGATGATAGAATGATATCATTTAATAGCTTTTGTACTGAGAGTCTGGAAACTTCCAACCTTTCGCTCGGTAGAAAAGGACTAATATACATGGAGGAAGAAAAATGTTATTAAAATCTGAAAAACAAGCAATTATGCAAGAGTATGCAGTACACGAAGGTGACACAGGTTCTCCTGAAGTTCAAATCGCTGTATTGACTGAAGAAATCAACCGTTTAACTGAACACTTCAAAGAACACAAACACGATTACCACTCACAACGTGGATTGATGAAAAAAGTTGGTCGTCGTAAAAAATTGTTAGCTTACTTGAAGGGTAAAGATTTAGACCGTTACAAAGCATTGATCGCTAAATTAGGTTTAAGAAAGTAATCGAAAAGATTACTTTTTTTTTATGCATTTATTTGATAGAATATAAAAGTATGATTGAGGTGAAAAAATGGCGAAACAAGAGTTTCATTTAGATTTTTGTGGTCGGGGGATCACAGTAGAAACTGGTGAAATCGCAAAACAGGCTGATGGAGCCGTTATTATCCGTTATGGAGATACGGTGACTTTATCAACTGCATGTGCATCAAACCAGGCAAAAGAAGGGATTGACTTTTTCCCTTTGACAGTAAGTTTTGAAGAAAAATTATATTCTGTTGGAAAAATTCCAGGAGGATTTTTACGTCGTGAAGGAAGACCAAGCGAACATGCGACATTAACAGCGCGTATGATCGACCGTCCAATCCGCCCTTTATTTGCGGAAGGATTCCGTAATGAAGTACAGGTTGTCAACACGGTATTAAGTGTAGATCAAGATGCAAGTCCTGAAATGGCAGCTATGTTTGGTGCTTCATTGGCATTATGTATTTCAGATATTCCATTCAATGGACCAATCGCAGGTGTTAAAGTTGGACGTATCAATGGAGAATTGGTTGCCAACCCTACAGTGGCTCAAATGGAAGAAAGTGATATCGATTTAACTGTTGCGGGTACTGCACAAGCTTTAAACATGGTTGAAGCTGGTGCTAAAGAAGTTAGCGAAGAAGATATGCTTGCGGCATTGATGTTTGGACATGAACAAATCAAAAAATTATGTGCATTCCAAGAAGAAATCGTAGCCGCTTGTGGTAAAGAAAAACGTGAAATTGAATTGTATGCTGTAGATGAAACAATCAATAGTGAAGTTCGTGCAAACTTCGAAGCACAAATTCGTGCAGCTGTATCGATTAAAGAAAAATTAGAGCGTTACGGAAAAATTGATGATTTAACAGATGAAGCAGCCCAAATGATCGCAAACAAAGAATATGAATCTGAAAAAGATCAAAACAATGCGGTGAAACAAGCTCGTGAAATCTGTCGTGGTATTGAAGCAGACGAAGTACGTCGTTTGATCATTGAAGACAAAGTACGTCCAGATGGCCGTCAAATCGATGAAATCCGTCCATTGAACTCACAAGTGGATTTACTTCCTCGTGTTCATGGTTCGGCTTTATTTACTCGTGGAGAAACACAGGTATTGTCTACAACTACATTGGGTGCATTAAATGACAACCAGATTATTGATGACTTAACTGTTGTCGATTCAAAACGTTTCATGCACCACTATAACTTCCCACCATATTGTGTTGGTGAAACTGGACGTATGGGAAATCCAGGACGTCGTGAAATTGGCCATGGTGCCTTAGGTGAAAGAGCTTTAGCTCAAGTGTTACCAAGTGTAGATGAATTCCCATATACAATTCGTACAGTAGCGGATGTTATGGAAAGTAACGGATCTAGTTCTCAGGCAAGTATTTGTGCAGGAACAATGTCTTTAATGGCTGCTGGTGTTCCAATCAAAGCACCTGTTGCGGGAATTGCGATGGGATTGATCATGGATGATAATTCAGGTAAATATACTGTTTTAACAGATATCCAAGGTATGGAAGACCACTTTGGAGATATGGACTTTAAGGTTGCCGGAACGAAAAATGGTATCACAGCTTTACAGATGGATATCAAAGTAACAGGTATTACTAAAAATATCTTCGAAGAAGCATTGGCACAAGCTCACAAGGCACGTTTAGAAATCTTAGATAACATGTTGGCATGTATCTCAAGTCCAAGAGAACAATTGAGTCCATATGCACCTAAGATTGCGATGATGAACATTGATCCAGATAAGATTAAAGATGTAATCGGACCTGGTGGAAAAATGATCAACGAAATCATTGCACAATGTGACAATGTAAAAATTGATATTGATGATGATGGAAAAGTAGTCATCTATCACAATGATTACGATACAATCGAAAAGGCGAAACAAATGATTAGTGACATCGTACGTGTTGCCAAAGTTGGAGATGTATATGCAGCTAAAGTTGTTCGTCTTGAAAAATTCGGTGCTTTCGTGAACTTGTTTGGTAATACAGATGGTTTATTACACATTTCTAAGATTTCTCACCACCGTGTAGATAAAGTAGAAGACGTGTTAAAACTTGGCGATATCATCGATGTTAAGGTTACAGAAATCGACAATAAGGGTCGTATCAATGTAAGTGCAAAAGCTTTACTTCCAAAACCTAAAACAGAAGAAGAAAAAACAGAAGCGTAAAAGTTAGGAACTCGTTAAAAACGAGTTCTTTTTTCTTGACTATGTGGTAAAATAGTTGGGTAGAGGTGAAAATTATGGATTTTAATACAGAAGTACTTAAATATAAAGACGATTTCTTAAAAGACTTAAATACACTTGTATCATATGAAAGTGTTCGTGATGAATCAACGAAAGCTGAAAATGCTCCTTTTGGAAAAAACTGTCGTGACGTATTGGATGCCATGTTAGATATGGCTAAGCGCGATGGCTTTGAAACCAAAGACATTGATGGATATGCAGGTGTTGTTGAATATGGTCAAGGAGAAGAAACATTTGGTGTTTTAGGACACTTGGACATTGTGCCACTAGGCGAAGGATGGACAAAAGATCCTTTAAAAGTAACATTAGAAAATGGCTACATCTTTGGACGTGGTGTTATGGATGATAAAGGTCCTGCATTAGCTGGATACTATGCATTAAAGATGATTCGTGACTTAAACATTCCTTTGAAAAAAAGAGTCATGTTGATTACGGGATGCGATGAAGAATCAGGTATGGAATGTATGAACTACTATGTTGATCATGCCGAAGTTCCACAAATGGGATTTGTACCAGATGCCAATTTCCCAGTTATTTATGGTGAAAAAGGTGGCTTACATGTTGGCTTAGTAAGTAGTGATGCAACTGTCATCAAGAAACTTCATGCGGGAAGCCGTCCAAATATCGTGATTGGTAAAGCTGATGTCACAGTGGATGTCATGAGTTATCAACAAGAAGATTTATTTAAATTTTATTGTGCTACGCAAGGCGTTAAGGGTTCCATCAAAAGAAGTGAAGATGGTGTAACTTTACATATTGATGGTGCATTTGCGCATGCAGCTATGCCATATAATGGTGTAAATGCCGCCGTCTTATTGTTGAACTTTATTGGTGAAGCCTATAATGATCAACTTTCAAAAGATTTATATTTCTTACTAAAAGACTGGATGGGTAAACCAGTAGGTATTGAAAAAGATGGTTTATATATGTCTTTCTTGACAATGAATACGGGTATTGTCAATATGGAAAACAATGAAACAGACATCTTAATTGATATTCGTTATCCAAATGATACAAATGCCGATGAAATCATGTCAAAATTTGATGCAACTTGTGCAAACTTGACTTCAAATATCAAAGCAGAAAATCGTGGAGATTCAACACCATTATTCGTAGACCCAGATTCTCGTTTAGTGAAAGATTTAATGAGTGTCTACCAAAAATACACAGGCGATACTTTCTCTTGTCCAATCACAATTGGTGGTGGAACGTATGCTCGTAAATTTGAAAATTTTGTATCTTATGGACCAGAACTTCCAAATGAAGTGATAGAAACCGATGCTTTTGTAGGAGGATGTCACCAACGCGATGAAGGTATTAAATTAGATAACTTATTACAAGCTATCTGTATTTATGCCGATGCGATCGTGGCATTGTGTAGCTAATATGAGAATGCGTAAAGTAAAGTGGGCAACAGACTATTTGCCTACTGCGAGTTGTTTAGTAAAAGAACCATCTAAACAAGCAGGAAACTGGAAAAAGCTATTGGATACAGATACTTTACATATCGAAATTGGATGTGGTAAAGGAAACTATTCTTTAGATATGGCTAAGATGTATCCAGACACTGGATTTATTGCGATTGAAAAGAATGAGAGTGCTGCAGGTATTGCCGCAAAAAAATACGATGAGGATACAGAAAAGAAACGTTTGAAACTGATTCAAGAAGATGCGAGTTCCATTGGAGAATGGTTTGGTCCGCGTGAAGTGGATGTGATCCATTTGAATTTCTCGGATCCATGGCCTAAAAAGCGCTATGCGAAAAGACGTTTATCCAGCGCTACTTTTTTAGATCAATACAAGCGTATTTTATCTTTCAATGGTGAAATCCAAATGAAAACCGATAACAGTGCTTTATTTGAGTATAGCTTGATTGAATTTCAAAATGCTGGTTTTAAGATGGTTGAAATCAGTGTAGATTATCGTCGTGAAAAACATGATGAAGATGCGATTACAGAATATGAACAAAAATTCATTTCTTTAGGTCAGCCAATTTATCGTTGTGTTTGGAGATATGCACATGACTGAACTTCGTAATAAAGATGAATTTTTAAACGCATTAACAAATTCAGGCATTCAAGTGATGATGTTTACGGCATTTTGGTGTCCAGACTGTATGTACATCAAACCTTTCTTGCCTGAAATTGAAGAGCAATTTAGTGATTTACAGTTCTATTCTTTAAATCGTGATCATTGTATGGATATTGCGATTGAATATGAAGTGATGGGTATTCCTAGCTTTATATGTTTCAAGGATGGAAAAGAAATATCAAGATTTGTTTCTACACTTCGCAAGACAAAAGAAGAAATAGAAGCATTTCTGAATCAGACAATAGAAAGTGAGAAGGAAATATGTTAAAGGATTTAATGCATGCGATCTTCAATGAAGATGTTGAAGAAGACGATGAAGAAGAAGTCGTAGAAGAACCTGCGAAACAAGAAGAAGTAACACCTGAACCTGTTGTTGCAGAGCCACAAGTTCAAGAAGAAGAAGTTGTAAAGCCAGAGCCAATTTTAAAGGAAGCAGAAAGCTCTATTGAAACGGATCCTGAAAACTTTATGAATTCTCCTATTTTTGAAAAGGCGATTATTCAACCTAAGCCTAAGAAAACAACAATTTTCCAAGGCTTAGATGTCGATTCGATTGCGCAAGAAGAAGCAAAACCGAAACAAAAAGTGTATAAATATGATCGTCATAAATCCGTAAAAGTACGTCGTGTTGCCGAAGATTTAGATTATCAACCAGTCATTTCTCCAATCTTTGGAAATGTGGAAGATTCTAAAAAAGAATTTGATAAAGTGCACGATGCGATTACGTTAAACAAACCAGAAGATGAAGATTTCTCAAAGATCTTATCTCCAATGTATGGAACATACTTACCAAGTATGCAGCCTGCGGATTCCATTCCTGAATACAAGCTTGAAGAATCAAAGAAAAATATGAATCTTTCTGAAATGTTAGAGAAGCCAAAAAAGGAAACCAACAAACAAGAATCGTTATTTGACAAAGAAGGTGAATAAAATGGCTTATCATTTTATTGGTATTAAAGGAACAGGTATGGCTGCCTTGGCATGTATCTTACATGATGAACATAAAGAGGTCACAGGTAGTGATATCGATAAATATATCTTTACAGAAGATGGATTAAGAGCACGTCGTATTCCAATCTATTCGTTCAGTTCTGCTAACATCAAGGACAATGACACAGTGATCATTGGTTTATCTTTTGATCAAACGCATCCGGAAGTGAAAGCAGCGATGGACAATCCAACTGTAAAAACATATTATTATAATGAATACTTAGGTATTTTATTAGAGTCATACAGTTCCATCTGTGTTGCGGGAACGCATGGTAAGTCCACAACAACAGGTATTTTAGGCCAAGTTCTTTCTTTACAAGATGAATGTGCATACTTAATTGGAGATGGCCATGGCTATATGCCAGAACATGCCAACCATTTTGTATTAGAATCTTGTGAATTTCAAAGACATTTCTTGACATATCATCCAGATTATGCGATCATCACGAATATTGAATTGGATCACATTGACTACTATAAAGATATGGATGATTATGTATCGGCATTCCAAAGTTTTGCAAACCAAGTCAAAAAAAGCATTGTCATCTTTGGGGATGATGAACACCTTAAAAATCTACACTACAATGTGCCAGTAACTACATATGGTTTAAAGGATGGCAATGATTATCAAGCCATTCATATAGAACAAGGCCCATTTGGTATGCATTTTGATTGTAAGCATAATGGTGAAATTCTAGCTCACGTTGAATTAAATGAAGTGGGAGATGCCTTTATGCAGGATGCCTTAGGATGTTTTGCGCTAGCCCATATGTTAGGTATGCCAGCCGATATCATTGTACAAGGCTTACAAGACTACAAAGGAATCGCTCGTCGATTTGTGATTGATGAAGTCAAGGATAGTGTATTAGTCGATGACTATGCACACCATCCAACAGCGATTCGTCTAATGATTGATGCAGTTCGTAAAAAATATCCAAAAAAGAAAATCGTAGCGTTATATAAACCAGATCGTTATTCACGTCTACAATATTTCTTGGATGACTTTGCGAAGAGTTTAAATACGGCGGATCAAGTATGTTTACTGGATTTCCCTAAAAATGCCGTAAGAGAAGATGAAACAATCACAGTCACAATTCAAGATTTAATGGATCGTTGTCCTAATGCGATTTTATTAGATGTAGATGATGCTTCAGCTGAAAAGTTAAAAGAATTAGCTCCAGCAGCCTTCGTCTTTATGTCTAGTAAGGACATCTACTTATTGAGAGATAAATTAGAAAAAATCTTATAAGAGTATCTAAGGATAAAAGTCTATACCTTTTCATTAGGATATAGGCTTTTTGTTCTGTTAAGACAGAAGAAGTGAAATCATATCCTATGGAAAAACATTGACCTAAGACGAAGCTAAAAACTAGGAAAGGTGGGTATGTATTTATGAAAAAACCAAAGGTGGCTTTTATCTGCGTACATAATTCGTGTCGTAGTCAAATTGCGGAAGCATTGTCAAAACATCTTTCTTCAAATGTATTTGAAAGCTATTCCGCTGGAACAGAAACAAAACCACAAATTAATCAAGATGCCGTACGTTTAATGAAAGACATGTATCAAATAGACATGGAAAAAACACAATATTCCAAACTGTTGTCAGAAATACCGCAAGTAGATATTGTGATCACAATGGGATGTAATGTAAATTGTCCTGCAATTCCATGCAAATATAGAGAAGATTGGGGATTAAGTGATCCTACCGGAAAAAATGATGCGGAGTTTTCAAAAGCCATTCACTCCATTCATACGAAAATACTTGAATTAACAGAGAAAATAATAAAGGATGAGCTGATTTCAAAGAAAATATGAAAAAACAACATGGTCATACATCGATTTAAGCATATCCTGTTTTGAAGAGTATAGAGATATGTGAGTGTTAAATGAAAGCCTGCGTTTATGGTGAACATGTTCATCATTTCCCTAAATTTTGCGTCTAGAATGTATTTTATGGAAGTGTTTGAGTAATTCGACACTTCCTTTATTATTTGTAGCGTTTACACACTTGTGAAAAAAGTTTCAAAATAAATAGATAAGTTAGAAAGTTCATGTTATAATCTTTCTGAGGTGGTATTGTGAGTTTAGATATCTTTATGAGTACATTAGCTCGTGCATTTTCATATGTGTTACCCATCGTTGGTGTCATCGCATTAATTTATATGATTCTTTTTTTGAAACAATTGATTGAAACTTTAAAACAAGTTTCAAAAACATTGGATACGGCCAATGATCAATTGAAAAAACTAGATGCGCCATTAAAAACGGCAGAAAACATTTCAAATACGGTGGATGAGATAAATCAAACCGCAAAAGAAGCGTTTATAAATGTGGTTGGTGCGTTCAGTGAAAATGTACAAAATGCCAAAGACTGGTTTCAAAGTAAAAAAACTGGAAAAGAAAGCATAGAAACAAAGGAGGATGAATGACATGGATGAAAAACAATTAATTGATGATTTAGAAAAAGAATCGATGCTAGAGCTTGAAGTAATGCATGAATCCGAAAATACAGATAATGAAAGAATTATTGAGGATGCCAAGAGCAAAATCGAAAAATTATTCGATGATGTGCGTGACTTATTAAAGGATGCTTCAGATCCTGAAAAGGTTAAGGAAGCATTATCGCAGGCAAAAGAAGATGTGAAAGATATTCTTTCTTCGACAAAGGATAAATTGGTTGAAGTAAGTGAAAGTGAACAATTTAAACAGACAATGACAGCTGGAAAAGAATTCTTACAGGGTACAGCTGGATTGGTTGTTGATGGCTTTAAATATGGAAAAGAAACACTAAGAAAAAATGATTCTTTGCGCAAGGTGATTGATAAGGCGGATGAAAAAGTCGATGAAATTCGTACGAATGATTCTGTTATTCGTGCCGTTGATAAAGCAGAAGAAGTAACGGGTAAAGCTACCGAAGCATTGTTTAGTGGATTAAAGAAGATTTTTAATAAGGGGGACGAATAGGAATGAAACGAATTACCATTTATGATGTTGCCAAAGAAGCCGATGTCTCATTGGCAACTGTATCACGTGTTATTAATGATAGTAATGTAGTGCGCGAAGATACACGTATGCGTGTTCAACAAGCGATTGAAAAATTGGGTTATAAACCAAATGCGATTGCGCAAGGTTTAGCATTGTCTAAAACTACGACAATTTCAATCGTAATGAGCGAGAAATTGTTTGCGTACAACGCAAAAATCTTGAATGGTTTGATGGATGTCGCAAAAATCTATAACTACAACATCATGTTCCATACAACAAGCAAGGGAATTTCAAAAATGCAGGATGTGATTGAATCTATTATTAAATCACGTGTCGATGGTGTTATCTTGTTTAACGACAACTTCTCAGAAGATGAAATGGAAGTTTTACATGAATACCAAATTCCAATGGTTGTAGTTGGAAGTAAATTAAAAGGCCAAAAGATTGGTAACGTTGGAAATGTATATATCAACTTCGAACGTATGGCTTATGAATTTGTGAATGAATGCTTCGAAAAGGGCATTGATGATATCTCTATGGTAGAAGATAAATTGAATCTTTCTATGATGGAACAATTAAAAGCGGGTGTAGATCGTGCTTATGCAGAAAAAGGATTGGTATTTGATAAGTATGTTACATACGATGATAGCTACAAATCAAGCTACACATTCTTATCAGACTACTACAAGAACCACAAGCCAAGTCGTATGGTCATCACATTCCGTGATTCTCAGGCCATCGCTTTAATGAACGCATGTAAAGAATGCGGATATTCAATTCCAGATGACACAGAACTTGTATGTATCTTGAACTCAAAATATTTGACAATGATGCGTCCAACAATTTCAACTTACAACATTCCTGAATATGATTTAGGAGCTGTTGCGATGCGTTTACTAACTAAGATGTTAGTGGAAGATGAGACGGTTAAACAGAACAAAGATATTGAAATTTCATTCTCAAAATTATTTAGAGAAACTACAAAGTAAGAGTTCGTTTTGAACTCTTTTTTATATTAAGATTTTGGTATCAGAACAGGATCAGAAGTTTATGATATCTTACTGGATGATAGATACATAGATCATGGATGAAATTCTGAAGTATTTATAAAAATGCATATAATAAAAACTTCATCAATAAAGAATGAATGAATCGGAATATCGAATGATTCAGAAAGATGGAGTGGATATTGAAATGTTACCGGACGACTTGAAACAAACCGGCACGTTATTTAGATGTGTGATTTTTTCGAAAAAAAAGTTTTTTTTCTTGGTTTAGTGTATAATCAAGGCATGGAAATAATTTTTACAAATAACGCAAAAGATAGAAGTGTCTATCGATACAAAAAAGATTTTGAAATGATATTAGAACGTGCCTGCAAGGTGTTAGACAGAAAGGGAGACTGGAGTTTATCGGTAATTTATGTAACACCTGAACAGATTCACGAAATTAATCGTGACTATCGTAATGTTGACCGTCCTACAGATGTCATTAGCTTTGCGATTCAAGATGATATGAGTGATATGTGGATTGAAGAAGACCAATATGAACTTGGTGATATTTTCATCAATGTGCAAGCAATTCGTGATCAAGCTAAAGCCTATGGTCATTCAATTCGTCGTGAAGCATGTTTCTTATTCTGCCATGGATTACTTCATTTAATGGGATATGATCACATGAAGGAAGAGGATGAAAAGCTGATGTTTGCCTTACAGGATGAGATCTTAGATGAATTGGTTCAGAGGTAGATTTAAATATGCTTTTCAAGGCCTGTTTTACGCTTTCACTTGTGATCGCAGTATTCGTCTTCAAGGTATCTTTGGATTGATTGTCATATTGTGCGGCATTCTCTTTCATTGTTCACTAAATGAGTGGATGATGTTGATTTTCGCCATTGGTTTAGTATGGTTTAGTGAAATCATCAATTCGTGTATTGAAAGATGCGTTGATTATATTTCTCTTGAACATACAGAACAAGCCAAACATATTAAGGATATGGCCGCAGGAGCTGTCTTTATTATCAGCATGCTTGCCGCATGTATTGGGCTTTATGTATTTTTGCCCAAACTATTTTAAAACGGAGGTAAAATGAGTAATTATAAATCAGGATTTATTGCGATCGTAGGAAGACCCAATGCAGGAAAATCAACATTGTTGAATGCATTGTTAAAAGAAAAAATCGCAATCATGTCGGACAAACCGAATACGACAAGAAACAATATTTCGGGTATTTTGACAAATGAAGATTGTCAATATGTGTTTGTAGATACACCGGGTATTCATAAGCCGCAACAACAACTTGGACGCGTCTTAAATAAGAATGCCTATTCAGCAATGGAAGATTGTGACGTGATCGGATGGATCGTAGATGGCTCTCAAGCCTTTGGAACTGGAGATTCATTCATCTTAAAACGTATTGAAACATTACATAAACCGGTTGTATTGATCATGAATAAGATTGATAAGCTTGGTAAGGAACAATTATTAAAGCGTTTGATGTATTGGCAGAAACAATATGACTTTAATGATATTGTTCCAATCAGTGCTTTGGATAAAGACAATCTCGAAGAGTTGTTGAAGGTGTTCAAAGGGTATTTGCCAGAAGGCGAGCCAATGTTTCCTGAAGAAATGAAGTCGGATCATGATATTAATTTTAGAATGTGTGAAATTGTTCGTGAAAAGATCTTATTTAAAACACATGAGGAAATCCCTCATAGTGTAGCGGTTATTTTAGAGCGTAAAGAAAAACGTGGCAACCGCATGTATCTTCTAATGATGGTGGTAGTCGATCGTGAATCACAGAAGGGAATCTTGATTGGTAAACAAGCGAGTATGATTCGTTCGATTCGTTTAGATGCACAAAAGGAATTAAAAGATATGCTCGGATGCAGTGTGGATTTGGAACTCTTTGTGCGTGTCGAAAAGAATTGGCGTAATCACGAAAACAAGATCAAAGAATTCGGTTTAGACGAATTAGAACAAATCGATGAAGACTAAGATTCAGGCACTTGTATTAAGTGTTGGTGAATACAAAGATAAGGATGGCCTAGTCAAAGTATTGACGACAGATTCCATTTTAACTTTATACGCAAGAGGACTGTTCAAACCCAATTCTAAGAATTTGCGGCTTGTACAGCCCTTTTCTTATAATGAATTCATGATCGAAGATAAGACGAAAATGCCCTTATTACTACAAGGACAAACCATTCATTATTACTATCACATTCAAGAAGATCTGTTTAAATCGAGTTGTTGTTTTGTATTGCACGACTTGATTTCTAAAACTAAAAAAGAAGAGAATTTATTCAATATAGTATTGGATTGTTGGAACGCAGCCGACAAAGACTTAGATGATTTTTATTTCTGGGCCTGCATCATTCTAAAATATTGTATTGAACAAGAAGGGATCCAACCGTTTATCCAAGGGTGTGTACATTGTGAAAGCACAAGAGTCGAAACTCTTTCTGTAAAAGATGGTGGATTCTTATGCGAAAAGTGCAATCACAATCAATATCCAAAATGGAGTGTAGAACAATTAAAGAAATATCGCGCTCTATTTAGGTGCAAAGAAGAAAACTTAGAGTATGTTAAAGATCATTTCAATTTCAATCTTGATGACTTAATCTATCTAGCCAAATGGATGGAGTATCATACTCATAAGAATTATCCAAGCATTCGCTTTTTAGAAAGTATACGAGGTTTTAAGTAATGTTTCATGAATTAGCATTTCAAATCGCAAAAAAGGCACATTCTAAACAAGTGGATAAAGCAGGGAAAGATTATATCTTGCATCTGATGAAAGTGGCTTCTTATATGGATACGGATACAGAAAAGGCAGTTGCGTATTTGCATGATGTATTAGAAGATACAAATGTCACAGAAGATGAATTGAGAAATATGTTCCCAAATGAAATCGTAGATGGTGTAATTACATTAACGCATAGAAAAGATGAATCTTATTTTGAATATATATCTAGAGTATCTACATCAAAGTTAGCTAAAAAGATAAAGGTTGCAGACCTTTTACATAACTTGGATATCACAAGAATCAAAGAACCCACAAAACAAGATTATCAAAGGCTAGAGAAGTACAAGAAAGCGATTCTATATCTTGCGACGCACTAGTTTTGTGGTACAAAACATATGAAAATAAGAGAACCTATTTTTAAGTGGTTGATTAAAAACAGGTCATGAGAAATCATGGCTTTTTCTTTGCGTGTGTCTTTGGATTTAGTCTAGAAATTTGTTGATAAATGAGATATAATATGAAAGTGTATCCTTTTGTCTGTATACATGAAAGAAATGAGGTAAATAACATGAACGAAAAGACATTCAATGATGTAGTAAATCACATGAAAACCTCTGGATTTGTTTACCAAGGTTCAGAAATTTATGGTGGTTTGGCAAATACTTGGGATTTTGGTCCTTTAGGCATTGAATTAAAGAACAATATTAAAAATGCATGGTGGAAACGTTTCATCCAGGAAAGTGAACACAATGTAGGATTGCAGAGTGCAATCTTAATGAACCCTAATGTATGGGTTGCCAGTGGTCACGTTGGCGGATTTAGTGATCCATTAATGGATTGTAAAGAATGTAAGAGCCGTTTTAGAGCGGATCAATTGATTGAAGAAGCCAGCAATCACACAGTAAACTGTGGTGGTATGTCAAATGAAGATATGGAAAACTATATCGCTGAACATGAAATTACATGTCCAAAATGTGGAGCTAAAAACTTTACAAACATTCGTCAATTTAACTTGATGTTCAAAACATTCCAAGGTGTATTAGAAGATGCGAAGAGTACAATCTATTTGCGTCCAGAAACTGCACAGGGAATCTTTGTCAACTTCAAAAACGTACAAAGAACAATGCGTAAAAAGTTACCATTCGGTATTGGACAGATTGGTAAGAGTTTCCGTAACGAAATTACACCAGGAAACTTCATTTTCCGTACACGTGAATTTGAACAGATGGAACTTGAATTCTTCTGTAAACCAGGAACGGATTTAGATTGGTTTGAATACTATTGTAAAAACTGTGTTCAATTCTTAAAGGATTTGGGTATCAACGAAGAAAACATTCGTTTACGTGCTCATGATCCAGAAGAATTAGCACACTACTCAAATGGTACAAGTGATATCGAATACCACTTCTCTGAACCCATCGGGTGGGGTGAATTATGGGGTATCGCAGACCGTACGGACTTTGACTTAAAAGCACACCAGACAACTTCTAAACAAAACTTAGAATATTTTGATCAAGAAGCAAACGAAAAATACATTCCATACGTTATCGAACCAAGTGTAGGTGTTGAACGTTTGATGTTGGCCGTAATGTGTGAAGCTTACCAAGAAGAACAATTAGAAAATGATTCTCGTGTTGTCTTAAAATTACACCCGGCATTAGCTCCATATAAAGTAGCTGTACTTCCACTTTCTAAAAAATTATCTGATCAAGGGGATGAAGTGTTCGCTAAATTAGCTAAACACTTTAGTGTAACGTACGATGATGCACAAAGCATTGGTAAACGTTACCGTCGTCAAGATGCGATTGGTACACCATTCTGTGTTACGGTAGATTTCGAAACCGCAAACGATGGATGTGTTACGGTTCGTGATCGTGATACTATGCAACAAGAACGTATCGCTTTAGATGACCTTGTTTCATATATTGAAAAAAGAATTGAATTTTAATGAGCTGGATATCAGAAGATGATATAAAGGCCATTCGTCAGCAGGCTGATATTGTTGATGTGATGTCCCGTTATATCACATTAGAAAAAAAAGGCAAAGACTATAAAGCAATTTGTCCATTTCATGATGATCACGATCCTAGTTTATCAATCTCAACTGATAAACAAATATTTAAATGTTTCGTATGCGGTACTGGAGGAAACGTCTTCACATTTGTACAAAAGATTGAAAACATTTCATTTCTAGAAGCCGTTTGTAAGGTTGCAGAACTGATTCATTATCCTTTACACATGGATAAAAGTCAGTTTCAACTCAAGGTTGATCAAAATCAGCCTTTATATGACTGCGTTCAATCGTACATTCGCTTTTTAACATATGAGTTGCAGAGTGAGAATGGCGAAAGCGTGAAAAGGTATTTAAGTCAAAGAAAAATAAATGAAGATATTATAAAAAGATTTGAGATTGGGTATGCACCTGAATCGAGTCGTAGTGTGAAGTATCTCAAGGCAAAAGGTTTTAACGAACAAATACTCACAGATACAGGTTTAATTCGTACTCACGATCTAGATACCTATGCCGTATTCGACAATCGATTGATGATTCCAATTCATGATGAAAATGGAAATCCCGTTGGATTTACGGCCAGGCGCTTAAATGAGGATAAGGATGTAGCCAAATATATCAACACTTCTGAAACAAAGATCTATCATAAGGGCAATTTGATTTTTAATTATCATAGAGCCAAAGCATTTGCGAAAAAGAACAAGCGATGCATATTAGTTGAAGGAGCTATGGATGTCATTGCCTTTGAAAAGGCAGATATTCATGAAAGTATTGCTTGTTTAGGAACAGCTTGTACAAAAGAACAAATAACGCTATTAAAACGCTTAAACGTTCCTTTGGTTGTCTGTTACGATGGGGATCGAGCTGGTAAAGCCGCTACCTATAAGTTTGGAAAATTAGCCGTTGATTACGGACTGAATTTTTCCATAGTAAAAAATACAACCGGTAAAGACCCAGATGAAATCTTTAATGAACTAGGAAAAGATGAACTCTATTTATCTGTTCATAAAACTGTATCATTTGTAGAATTCTTATTTGATTATTTACCGAACCAATATGATTTAGACAATTACGAGGATAAGAAAAAATTCACATCGGAAATGCAGTCATTCATTGAAAGGACATGTACCGATTTTGAAAAGGCCGATTATTATTCTCGTATCCGAGATTTGACAGGATTTGATTTATCACATCAATCTGCAAATATTCCGGCACCCAAAAAAGAATCCAGAAATAATGCGGCTGTGGTTCGAAATATAGAGCCATTAAAAAATGGAAGAACACTTGCCGAACACGGTGTTTTATGGATGATTCTAAACAGTAAACTTGCGGCCGATCAATTCAAAGATCAGATTGGTTTTTTCCAAGATCCAGTCTGTGAAGAATTGTCATTATATTGTTACGACATGTATCGAAATATGGACCACATTGATTTTGATGTACTGATGAGCTACATTGAAAAAGAAGACGTCCGTAATTTGTTGGTAAGCCTGATGGAAAACGCGTTTCATGTTGATGGATATAATGAAGACTTCTTTAACGATAGTTTAATGAAGATCAAAGAATGTACTTTACAAGCCCAAATTGACAATCTCAATGATCAGATCAAGAGTGTGCAAGATCCGATGTTAAAGATTTCCTTGGCTAGTAAAAAACAGGAATTAATTATTCAAAGAAATGAAATCTTACATCGAAAGGAAGGATGAAAGAATGGCAAATGAAAAATTAAAGTTTACAAGCTTAGAAGAGGCAAAAGAATTCTTGCTGAAGAGTAAAGAAGAAAATGCCGATGTTTCCCAAAAACAATTCTTAGATGCGGTAAGTGCTTTAAATTTAGATGATGATACAATGGATGATCTATATAACTGGATCGACGAAAACTTAATCGAATTTATCGATGGGGACGAATTAGATGATGATGAAGTCTTAGACGATGATCTAAGCGACGAGGATTTGGACGAAGAAGATTCAATTGCGGAAGAAATTTCGCAATTGGAAAAGACATTCGCTAATGCATCTCATGCCAAGATTAATGACCCCGTTAAGATGTATCTAAAAGAAATTGGTCAAATTCCATTGTTGGATCCAAAAGAAGAGCCCATCATTGCTCGTCAGATCCAAGAAGGGGAAGAAGCCAAAGAAGCGATGAAAAAACCTGATTTAAGTGATGAAGAGAAAAAGAAACACGCAAAAGTCATTGCGGACGGTGAACAAGCCAAACAAATGTTGATTTCTTCAAATCTTCGTTTAGTTGTATCTATCGCTAAAAAATATGTAGGACGTGGCATGTTGTTCTTAGATTTGATTCAAGAAGGAAACTGTGGTCTAATTAAAGCTGTTGAAAAATTTGACTACACAAAAGGTTTCAAATTCTCTACATATGCGACATGGTGGATTCGTCAATCTATTACACGTGCAATCGCAGACCAGGCACGTACAATTCGTATTCCCGTACACATGGTTGAAACGATCAATAAACTAACGCGTATTCAACGTCAATTGGTGCAAGATTTAGGTCGTGATCCATTACCAGAAGAAATTGCCGAAAAGATGGAGAATATTTCAGCGGAAAAGGTTCGTGAAATCCAAAAGATTGCCCTGGATCCAGTCAGCCTAGAAACACCAATCGGTGAAGAAGACGACTCGCACTTAGGTGACTTCATTGAAGATAAGGATACATTATCTCCAGATGATTACACAAACAACCAATTATTAAAAGACGAAATCAATGCCGTTCTACAAGGTCTTACAGAACGTGAAGAAAAAGTATTGCGTTTGCGTTTTGGCTTGTTAGATGGAAGAACTCGTACACTTGAAGAAGTTGGCAAAGAATTTAACGTAACACGTGAGCGTATTCGTCAGATTGAAGCCAAGGCATTACGTAAATTGAAAAATCCAAATCGTTGCAAGCGTTTAAGAGATTTCGTAAAATAATGATACCTTGTTCGAATCGAATTCAAGAAATATTAGAATGGGTGAATGGAGAGTGCATTGCGGACATTGGCTGTGATCATGCCTATGTTGTCTGCAACGCCATTCTGAATCATCAATCTAAAAAAGGCTATGCCTGTGATGTGGCACAAGGCCCATTAGATAATGCCAAGAAAACGATTGAAGAGAATCACTTATCCGATTTGGTATCTTGTCGATTATTAGATGGCATTCAGGGCTTAGAAAGCGATGTAGACCAAATCATTATTTGTGGCATGGGAGGAAAACTCATTATCGATATCCTATCAAACGGAAATTTGTATCGTGGTTTACGTCTTTTATTATCTTGTCATAAAGATGATTTTGCCTTACGAAAATATTTACACGATCATCATATTCATATTGTAAGAGAAAAAATGATTTATGATCATGGACACTACTATCCTGTTCTTGATTGTGTTTGCGAAGATAAGGAACAAGAGGTTTCTACATCCCAACTTTACTTTGGTGTAAACATGCTTATTGATGAAATATATGCAGCGTATTTAGATTTTGAAGAGAATAAGTATAAAAATATTCTTTCCAAAGTCAATAAACCTGAATTTATTGAAAAAATTGAATATATAAAAGAAATCCGTACTCACAGAATTTCCTGAATACGGATTTTTGGTTTTTTCATATCGAAAGATAAATAATCTTTGACTTGATTCGTTAAATACGTAGGCGTACTTGCACCACTTGTAATCGCAATTGTGGTATATTTTTCAAAATCTTTCTTATCAATATCTTCGGCCGTTTGAATCGAGAAGACATGTTCAATGCCAGCCTGTTTTCCAATATCAACAAGTTTTTGCGAATTGTTACTAGTTGGATCTCCCACGACAATCAAACAATCGACGTTTTTTAAATCTAAAATAGCTTGTTGCCGAACACGCGTAGCGTTACAAATCTCATCGTGGAAGAGGGCATTCGGGTATAAGCGTCTAATCTTTTCAAACGTATCCTTCAATTCATAGATTGACATCGTAGTCTGGTTTGTCACAAAGATCTTTGAAGTATTCACTTTAGGAATCTCTTTATGTGGTTCAATCAAATGCACATGCTCACTCATTGTATAAATAGATTCGGCTTCGGGATGTTTATTTTTACCAATATAGAAAATGGTATACTCTTCATCTAAATATTGCTTCACAATCTTTTGTGTTTGAAGTACAAATGGGCAACTCGCATCCACCAAAATCAATCCTTTTTCTTTGGCCTTTTCATAGACTTTAGGACTGACGCCATGCGCTGTAAAGATCACAATGCCTTCATGGATTTCATCTAATAATTCCACGCGTGTCTTTGTCTTATCTTCAATGGTATCAATTGAATAATATTGAAGCGCTTTTTTGACATATTGATTATGCACTAGATTACCCAATATGGTAATCTTTTGATCTGGATATTGAATTCTTGTTTTTTTGGCGGTTTCAATGGCTTTTAAAACCCCACCGCAATAGCCCTGAGGCTTGACTATAATGATATTTTGTGTTTTCATGTATACATTATGCCCTAATTTTTTGTATTTGTAAAATGGGAAGAATTTTGGGATAATACTAAAGTAAAGGATGTGAAAATAATGAATAATCGTATTCAAGAAATAATGGATTTAGAACATTTTAAAACTTTAACACCGATTCAAGAACAGGTGTTAAATCGTAAAAATAAAAATAGAGATATCATTGGTGTATCAAGTACAGGATCAGGAAAGTCACATGCTTTCTTTATGCCTATCTTTGAAATGCTAGACTTTGATCAAGACTGTGTACAAGCTGTTATTTCAGCTCCAACTAGAGAACTTGCATATCAATTGTATGATCGTTGTCGTAAGATTGCCAAACACTTCAATGTACGCGTGAAATTAGTCACAGGTGGTATGGAAAAAGTGACACAAATGGAAAAGCAGCCACAAATCGTCATTGGTACGCCTGGAAGAATGAAAGACATGTTTATTAAAGATAATGTCTTGCGTTTGGATACGGCTAAAATTGTCGTAATCGATGAAGCGGATATGACATTAGAATTTGGTTTCTTAGAAGATATTGATGAAATTCTATCAAAGATGGATAAGAAGGTTCAAATGATGGTTTTCTCAGCAACTATTCCAGAATCTTTACAACCATTCTTAAAGAAATATTTATATGATCCAGAATTTATTGAAATCAAAAAGGAAGAAGCTTTCCAAAGCGATGTAAAACACATTTTAGTTCCTTGTAAGCATAAGAGCTACGAACAAAAGATCTTAGACGTACTTCCATGTATTCAACCTTATGTATGTTTGATTTTTGCGAATACTACACTAGAAGCTCAAAGTATTGCGAAAACCATGCGTGAAAATGGATATGATCTAGTCGAACTTCACTCAGGGCTTGAATCACGTGCGCGTATGCAGGCCATTAAAATGATTCAAAGCCAGAAGAAAAGCTACATTGTAGCCAGCGATATTGCCAGTCGTGGAATTGACTTAGAAGGAATTACGCACGTTATTAGTTGTGGATTCCCAAAAGATTTAAAATTCTATATCCACCGTGCAGGTCGTACTGGAAGAGCGAGTCGTGATGGACAATGTATCGCTTTATATAAAGAAAGTGATGCGAAATCAATTCAGTCATTAATCAAACAAGGCATTGAATTTGAACATCAGGATGTAAAGAATAAACAATTTGTAGATTTAAAACCATATGTGAACAAGCGTCCTATGAAAAAGGATGAATTTCATGAAGAAGTGGAAAAAATCGTTCACAAGAAAAAGAAAGTAAAACCAAACTATAAGAAAAGACAACGCCAGGAAATTGATCGTATGAAACGTAGGAAGCGTCGTGAAATGATTAAGTCGGATATTAAGCGCCAACAAAAAGAGCGTGCTAAAGAAAGACAACGCCAAAAAGGAATGGACGTATGATCTATTTAGGTAGTCACGTATCTTTTAAAGCTCCAAATTACTTTAAAGGCGCTATTGAAGAAGCACTATCCTATGGAGCGAATGCCTGTATGATCTATACAGGTCCTCCAAGTAATACGCGTCGTGTGGACGTATCTAAATTAAAGATAGAAGAAGCCAAAGACTATATGGCTGAACACAATTTTTCTATCGATCGCGTGATTGTACATGCACCGTATATCATTAACTTGGCTAATGCTCTAAAACCAGAAACAGCCCAGTTTGGTCAAGACTTTTTAAAGACGGAATTAGAGCGTGTTTCTCAAATTGGTGCAAAAACACTTGTACTGCATCCAGGAAGTCATGTAGGAGCGGGTATGGATGTGGGTATTGAATGGATTATCAATGGTTTAAATGAAGTGTTAGATCATGATGATACAGAAGTTAAGATTGCCCTAGAAACGATGGCTGGAAAAGGCAATGAGTGTGGCTTTACCTTTGAACAGTTAGCCAAAATCTATGAAGGAATCCATAAAAAATCGCGTGTTGGCTATTGTATGGATACATGTCATATTTGGGATGCTGGGTATGATATTACGCATTTTGATGAAGTTTTAGATAAATTTGATTCTATTTTAGGTTTAGAGAATCTTTTATGTATGCATATCAATGATTCTAAGAATCCACTTGGTGCACATAAGGATCGGCACGAAAATTTAGGCAAAGGTTATATAGGATTTGATGTATTGCACTCCATTGTGCATCATCCTAAATTAGAACATGTCACAAAAATATTAGAGACACCTTTTATTGATGGAAAGGCGCCTTATAAAGAAGAAATCTCAGCTTTGCGCTGAGATTTTTTAAAACTTTTCAATTTCTTCCTTTAAACGAGCCACAATCTTGTCTTGAGGAATCTTTTCAATGATTTCACCCTTCTTGATTAATAACCCCTCTTTTTTGCCGCCTGCAATTGCAATGTCGGCATGTTTTGCTTCTCCCGGACCATTGACAGCACATCCCATGATGGCTACTGTGACATCTTTATTGACGGTTTGAAGATAGCTTTCAATCTCATTTACGGCCGGCTCCATATCCCATTGTGTACGTCCACAAGTTGGACATGCGATTAGATTCGGTACGTTTTGAATCAATTTACAATCTTTTAATAATTCTTTGACAATTGGAATCTCTTTTTCAGGAGCCCCATTCACACTAATACGAATTGTATTTCCAATACCTTCATTTAATAATGTACCTAAAGCTAAGCTGGACTTAATGGCACTTGTCATTGTGGTACCAGCTTCGGTTACACCTAAGTGTAATGGATAATCAAAGGTTTGGGCAGCCAAGCGATAGGCTTCAATACAAAGTAATGGATCACTTGATTTAAAAGATAATACAGTATCATAGAAATCGAGATCTTCTAGAATTTGTACATGTCTTTTAGCACTTTCAATCATACCTTGGGCTGTTGGCCTACCATATTTTTCGTGAATATCCTTTTCTAAAGAACCACCATTGATTCCAATACGAATAGGAATGTGTTTTTCTTTACACGCCTTCACAACCTTTTCTACATTTTCTCTAGCCCCAATATTACCTGGATTTAAACGAATCTTATCTGCGCCTGCCTCAATACATGCCAAGGCTAAACGATAATCAAAATGAATATCGGCTACTAATGGAATATGAATTTGTTTCTTAATATCTTTAATGGCTTTGGCATCCTCCATATCCATACAGCTGACACGAATCAATTCGCATCCCATTTTTTCTAGGCTTAAAATTTGTTTGGCAACTTCATCGGCCTTTTTAGTCTCTATGTTACACATAGACTGAATAATGACGTGATTATTATGTCCAATTTCAAGATTTCCTACTTTTACTTGACGAGTTTCTGTTCTTTTCATAGACAACCTCCATGACTAAAGTATACGCCATTCCTTCTTTTTTTTCCATTTCATCTTGGAAACGTGTATAATATATATTGTTTCGTACAAAGGGGGATCCAATTGAAAAAGAGTAGAAAAACATTGAAAAGGGCAAATCAAAATGTATCTGTTGATCAAGTCATTTCCAATCGTATATTGATACTTACACTCACAATAGTCGTGTGCTTCTTGGTCATCTTTTTACGATTGTTTTATCTGCAGATCATTTCATATAATGACTATACCGCAAAGCGTGAAGACTATACGTCCATCAAACAATATACATCGGCACCACGAGGACAGATTTATGATTGTAAGGGAAGAATCTTAGCTAAAACAGTAGTCAGTCACAATATCGTTTTTACTTCACCCAATAATTTTGATGAAGATGATTATGAACTTTATGCCAAGCGTATTGTAAAAGTCTTCAGTGTCAGTGCTAAAGATTTTACGGATGAAGATAAAAAACAAGCGTATATCACTTACAAATCATTCTTATCACCAAGTGATAGTGAATATGCCGCCAATCATTTATTGACTGCTAAAGAATTTAAACAATATAAAAATGGGGCATGGGGTGGTGATGCTGAAAGTAAAAGATATCAAATTTTAATGGATCGTATTGGTAAGAAACAAATTGGAGAAATGTCTCAGGCCGATCTAAAGATGTGTGTCATCTACCAAAGAATGGTGGCCAAACAAAGTACAGGTCAAGAAAATGTTGTATTAGAAGATATCAGTGATGATGATGTCGCGTATTTGGTGGAACATAAAACGGATTTTCCTGGTTTTGACGTTGATTTTGGAGGCTGGAAACGCGAATATCCATATGGCGAATCTTTATCCGACGTTTTAGGTAGTGTTACTACAAGTACCCAAGGATTACCAAGTGAGCTTTCCAGTTATTATCTATCTAAAGGTTATCAATATAATGCAAGTGTTGGGAAATCGGGCCTAGAATATCAATATAATGATTTACTAGCAGGAACTCCAGAAATTGCCAAGATCACCTATGATTCAAAGGGGCTAGCGCAAAAAGAAGTGATTCAGGAAGCTAAAAAAGGATATGACATTCACTTGTCAATTGATATAGATCTTCAATCTACATTAGATAATGTATTAAAGAATACTTTGAGTGAGAATGGGGGTACGAAAAATCGTGAAAACTTCCAATCTTTATTTACGACTGTTTTAAATTCAAAAGATGGTTCGGTACTTGCGATGTCCGGCTACCAAATGGATTTAGACACTAAAGAAATGACTTACTTTGCCTCTGGTAACTATATGTCTTTAGTGAACCCCGGATCTTGTATCAAAGGGGCTACTGTCTATATGGGTGAGAGTGAACATGTCGTAAGTCCAGGTGAAGTGATTGTCGATAAAGTTATGAATATTGGTGGTCAGGAATTTAGTTCGTATGAAGAACATGGACCTGTTGATGATGTATCTGCACTACAAGTAAGTAGTAACGTTTATATGTTTAATGTAGCCATCCGTTTAGCCGGTTCAAGCTATGTAGAAAAAGAACCATTAGCTGTGTCAGACCTTCAAGGTACGCTAAATTTAATGCGTTCTTATTATTCGATGTTTGGCCTAGGCAATAAGACGGGTGTGGACGTGCCAAATGAATCGAGCTCTTATATGGGTTATGGTTCTGAACCAGGTATGTTACTAAACTATTCGATTGGTCAGTTTGATATGTATACACCACTTCAATTGGCTACATATGGTACAACCATTGCCTCAGGTGGTAATTTATATGAACCACACTTTATGGCCTATGCGACAGAAGTCAATTCGAGTGAAGTAATTGTGAGTAATGGCAAAAAAATTAAATCTACATTGCCTGAAAAGAATGCACAATATTTAGAGCGTGTGCAACAAGGATTTAAAGCCTGTGTATCTTCTGGCTATTGTGGGGATGGGCTAAAGGATATTGGCGTAGAAGTATCGGCTAAAACAGGTACAGCTGAAGTTGGTGACTATACAACCGCAAACCTAGTTGGATATGCGCCAAGTTCGTCTCCAGCGATGTCTTTTGCGTGCTCGGCACCGACTTCTTCAATGAATACTAAGAACGTTGCACCAAACATTTGTACAACGGCTGTTATGCCAGAAGTGGTAAAAACATATTTTGAATTGTATCCAGCTAGTTAAAATTTTGAAAATGACTTGAAATTGACTTGTAAGTTATGCTAGAATCAACTAGTAATTACTAATGTGAGGAGGACTGAACATGAGAGATCGTATTACATTTAAGTGCTCTGTTTGCGGTGAAGAAAACTATATTGGTACAAGAAATAAGAAAAAACATCCTGAACGTATGACTGTTAAAAAATATTGTCCAAAATGCAATCAGCAGACTGAACATAAGGAGAAAAAGTAAGAAAGACCGTTTTATTCGGTCTTTTTTATGTATTAGACTATGAAAGTACTTCAACAACCCTTAGGACCCGTACAGGCTAATTGTTATTTGGTGATGGAAAATCATCATGCCATCTTGATTGATCCTGCAGATATGTATCCAAACCTTGAATTCATCTTAAAAGAAAATGAATGCACTCTAGAAGCCATTGTTTTAACACATGCTCACTTTGATCATATTTCTGGCGTAGATAAGATTGTGGATGTATTCCATTGCGATGTGTATTTAAATCCCAATGAATTTGATTTTCTTCAAGATTCCGATTTAAATTCATCTTCTGCCTTCTATATGGATGTTACATGTGTCGCAAAATGTAAACCCATTTTAGAAGGAAAGAACACCATTGCAGGATTTGATATAGAAGCCATGTATTGTCCAGGACATTCCATCGGTTCAACTGTATTAAAAATTGAAGATTGTTTATTTACTGGAGACGTTTTATTTCAAGGATCTATTGGAAGAATGGATTTGGCAACAGGCTCTGTATCTAGTATGAAACAATCCTTAAAAAAATTGGTTCAATTAGACAAGGATTATAAAGTATATCCAGGTCATGGCCCATCCACTTCTTTATCGCAAGAGAAAAAATGGAACGAAAGTTTAAAATATGCAGAAATTTATTAAAATTTCTGCTTTTTTTTTCGTATATGAGAAGGGGGTGATAAAAAATGGATGACTTATTGCAAGATCTCATTGCGTATGCGATTGAAAAAAAGGCAAGTGATATTCATTTTGTTATGCAGAATCAAAAACTTCAAATCAAACTTCGAACGCAAAATGATATGTTAGATGTTTACCAAGATATTTGGCAGCCTGCATTCTTTGAGTATCTCAAGTTCATTTCTAGAATGGATCTTACCAGTCCATATGTTCCACAGAGTGGCCAATTCAAAATTTTACTTCATAATCACGAAATCTTTTGTCGTTTCAGTATGCTGAATAATCATAACGTGCAAACGGGTGTTATTCGAATGTTGAATACGATGCATGCGATTGAACTAAAAGCTTTATCTTTATGGAAAGAAGACACGAATTTTTTCAATTCACTTGTGCCATTAAGACAAGGCCTTGTCATCAGTGTAGGTCCGACCAATAGTGGAAAGACCACGACTCTACATGCCTTACTTCATGAGATTGCTAAAACTAAAAAGCATAAAGTAGTCAGTCTTGAAGATCCCATTGAGATTGAGGATGATTCTTACTTGCAGCTGCAGATCAATGAAAGTATGGGATTTACCTATGATGTCGGAATTGAACAATTGTTGCGGCATGATCCTGACATTATTTGTATTGGTGAAACAAGAAACAGTTATACCGCAAAGATGGTCTTGAGAGCGAGTTTAACCGGTCACTTTGTTTTTACGAGTATTCATGCCAAAGATGGGAAGGAGTGTATTCGTCGTCTTGAAGATCTAGGTGTATCTAAGAAAGATCTGGCTAGTGTTTGTACGGCCATTATTTCGCAACGCCTATATTCTAAAGGTGACTCTAAGGTATGTGTTTATGAAATTATGGATCAAAAAACGTTGCAGTATGTCTTGGAACACGGAAGGTATCCAAAAGAATTTAAAACTTTATCTAAAAAGATTACAGAAGGCATTAAAAAAGGATATATCGTGGATGCCCAAGCAAAGTACGATAGTCTTAGTTTATCGGGATGAAATTGAACAATTTGCGATGTTGATGAATCAAGGCTTGCCATTAGATACGTTGATTCGTTTAACATTTAAAAAGGATGAAGAAATCATAACGTATTTAAAAGAAGGGATGAATCTTCAAGAAATATTTACTCTAAATCAAAAGAAATTGTATTTTAAATATTTGCGAATTCTATCTGAAAAATTAAATTTAAGAGATGCGTTGGATTGCGTAAATAAAATTGAGAAAAGTTCGAATACTTTTTTTGAAAAACTTTTAAAGAAGATTAGCTATCCGTTCTTTTTATTGATCTTTGCGTTCTTTATGATTCTATTCTTTTCAGACTATGTCCTTGTTCAAATGAAAGACTACATTTCAAATGGGATGGTATTTGTGTTTATCCATCTATTAAAGTGGGGGTTTGGATTTGCGATTCTATCCATGATCTTCTATTTGTTTCTTTATTATGTATTGTTTTATAAATACAATTCGAAAATGAAATGTCCATTTCGGTTAATGAAAAAAATGATATCGCTCCAATTTGTATGTATGTATCAAGCTTTAGACAAGTCTTATACTTCGACACAGGAAATTTTAGAAACATTGGCGTGTATGGATTTTAGTGTTGTTGGAAAGGTTTCAAATGAAATTCTTGCATGTTTAAAAAATGGAAAGAGTCTAGAAGAAAGTTTTCTAGAAATCGACGTGTTTGATTCGGATTTTAAAAAGATGTTGGTCTATGCCTTAACGAGCAACCAAATGCATGTCTTTTTTGACTTGTACATGAAGAAATGCAGTTTGGATTTAGACAAGTCTGTCAAGAAGATATCGACGGGTATTCAATTGTTTTCGTATATCAGTATTGGAATCTTAGTTTTGATTGTCTATCAAATTATGATGATGCCACTCAATATGTTAAATCAATTCTAAAAGGAGAAAGAAAAATGGAAAAGAAAAATGGTTTTACAATACTTGAAATGATGATTGTGATGTTGATTGTTGCGCTACTTTTATTGATCACACTTCCAAATATTCAACAAAAAGAAAATCGCTTTATATAAAGTATGATATATATTATTGGCATGATATTGGCATAAAATAGCCTTGTTTTTCACCTATTTTCACTAGTTTTTTATAAAATTTATATGTTATCTAAAGAAAGAGGGAAAATTACATGGCAGTAAAAAAAGATGAAAAAACAGGTACGTGGTATTTTTATGGTTCGTACAAAATGAAGAATGGGAAGTATAGACAATATAAGAAACGTGGCTTTCCAAAAAAGAAAGATGCAGTAAAAGCAGAGATCATATTTAAAGAGAACGTTAAAGACCCATACAAAAATATCACACTTGAGGAATTATTTAATATCTATGCAGCATATACAGAAAAGAGAATAAAAGAAAGCACCTATAAAGTTCAGAACAGATTGCTTGAAAGATGGATTGATATTTTAGGTGATGTGAGCATAAAATCTATCACAACAAACGATATAGAGGTTGCAATGGAATTAATGATTAATAACGTAGGATATGAAACTGCAAAGAATTACTTATCTAGAATCAATAAGATGTTGAGATTCGCAGTACGAAAAGGATATTTAGAAAGCAATCCTTGTTCACCTGTTGAATTGGCTAAAAATCCAAACGAAAAGAAAGTCGAAATGAAGTATTGGACTTTGGAACAATTCAATCTGTTTATTCATTACGTTGAAAATCCTTTGTATCATCTTCTATTCGACAATCAATTTTATATGGGGATGAGAATTGGCGAAACACTGGCTTTGACTTGGGAAGATGTGGATTTAGAAAACAATACGATTGCAATTAAAAAGACATGGTCAAAAGACTTACATAAAATCACAACCCCAAAAACTCCAAACAGTTATAGAACAATCACAATGCCCCAGTTCTTATCGGATGAATACAAAGAGTTTAAAGAGATGTTGGATGTTCCTGAGAAATCATTTGTATTCGGGATAGATATACCTGTATGCAATACGACAGTTAGAACGAGGATGAGAGAAGCTATTAAACTTGCAAATGAAAACAATAAAGAACAAATACCTATCATTCGTATACATGATTTAAGACACTCATGTGCTTCATATATGATTGGCAATATGGTAAGAGATGGAAGCTCTAATTTTAGCTTATATGACGTTGCAAAGCGTTTAGGAGACAATCTGAGTACTGTATTGAGTGTTTATGCTCATTGGCTACCTCAAGCCGATAAAGGAATAGCTAAATTAATGGATAAAGATAATGCACTAGATTAATTTCTAGTGCTTTTTTTGTATGTAAAAAGAAAAACACACCCTTTAGCGAGTGTGCCTTCCATGAAATAGAGAGAGATGAAAATACAGTTGCCTATTTACAGGCACTTAAAGTTTATCATGTTTCGTTGCGGACGTTTTGTGCTACCAAAACAATACGTATAATGTAACTAGAATGAAAACTATAATAAAGAATGGCAGTACATATTTAAAGAAGAACGCAATAACAAGTAAATAAAAAAATCCACTTATTACCGTATCTATTATACTTCCTGTAGCTTTTCCTAAACCTAACAATCCAAGTGTTAATAGGCAAACAAATATAATCATTTATATCATCTCCTTTTTTTTACCTCTACTACATAAATTCATTTTCTTTGTGCTCAAATTCAGATGGGGTAGTATTATACAATTTACAAATCTTTTTTAGATCGCCCCAGAGCAAAGTACTTACACCATTTTCGGTATCAGAAACCCATTGTTGGCTTTTTAACATGGATTTAGCTACATCTTTTTGTGTAAGATTTGCCCTTTTTCTGAAATATTTAAGCGTTTGTCCTGTTGCGTTAATATCCATGAATAAGTTTCCTCCTCTAATATAAGAATAACATAATACCGACCATAATTGTATATATACATATAAAAAATTTTCATGTAAAATACAAAAAAAGTTCATCATACCGTTGACAACGGTAATAGGATGGATATAATAATAAGTGAAGATACCGATATAGACGGTAACGAGAAAGGAAGATGTTAATGACAGAAACAGTTCCAAAGTTCACATTAAAAGCATTACGTGTGAATAAGAAAAAAACTCAACAAGAGATTGCTGATTACTTAGAAGTCAATCTAAGAACATATCAGAAATATGAAAAAGACCCTGATACTATGTCATGGGGCAACGCAAAAAAATTAGCTAAATACTACGGAATTTCCTTAGATTTGCTAAGCTAATTTTTTTAAAAATAAATACCGATAAGAACGGTAAGAAGAGGTGAATAAACAAATGAATGAATTATTTAATGTAACTACAAACGGTGACAAATTAACTTTGTCGGCTAGAGAGTTGTACAAAGAATTAAACATTGCAGGAAGATTCTCTAGATGGTTTGAGCAAATGTCGGAATATGGATTTGAAGAAAATGTAGATTATACCAGCGTACAAAATTGTACGGAGGTTCAAAACAATGGTGGCATTCAAGTTAGAGAATTACAAGACTACCAAATCACACTTGATATGGCAAAAGAAATTGCAATGCTACAACGCAATGAAAAAGGAAAAGAAATTCGAAGAAAGTTAATCGAATTAGAAAAGGCTTGGAATAGTCCTGAAAAGGTTATGGCTCGTGCATTAGACATTGCACATAAAACAATTGCTAATCTTCAAATCGAAAACGAAGAAATGAAACCGAAAGCGATCTTTGCAGATGCAGTTGCAACTAGCGATACTTCAATTCTGATTGGTGACTTAGCTAAATTGATTAAACAGAATGGCACAGATATTGGTCAAAAACGATTATTTGAAAGAATGCGAAATGATGGATATTTGATTAAGAAAGGTACTTCAAAAAATATGCCAACTCAAAAGGCAATGGAAAAAGGATTGTTTGAAGTTAAAGAACGAGTAATAAGCAATCCTGATGGTTCAACAAGAATCACGAGAACTACAAAAGTGACAGGCAGAGGTCAAATTTTCTTCATTAATAAGTTCAAAAAAGAATTGGCCTAAAACGATAAGAAAGGGTGAATAAAATGGCAGAACCAAGTGAAAGATTAGAAAGTGACAGATTAGAAAGTGACAGATTAGATTCAATTAGATTATTCCAAGACTCAGTGCATTGGGAAGGAAAAGTTTTTGATGTGCTAATTAAGAACGGATGTTCTAAGGAAGATTTAGTAAACGTATCTTCAATGCTTCAAACCATTTATATGTGTGGATTTGAAGTAGGGAAAAGATGTGTAAAGGAATGAAAGTGTTGCTTGGCTATAGAGACATCATGGAACTTGGTGTTTCTAAGAAAACCGCATACAAGATGTTGAATCTTATATGCGAATCGGAGGCTTACAAAAAGTCCAATCTATCCAAAGTGATAGATACAAAGAAAGTTCCAACAAAGTTATTTATCAGGATGTTTCCTGAGTTCAAAGAAAGGTGTGAACAACATGATGAATGTAGATGATTTAAGAGAGTTAGATGACAACAGATACATTGATGAAGATGAGGAGGAAGAACAAGATGAGTACAGTTACGAAGACTACTGCTACGACTTCTGCAAAGCAGAAAGAGACGAAGAAGCCTGGTTCTAAATCAACCGCAAAGAAGAAAGCAGTTGAGTTAGGTGATTGTATCACGCTTCCTTCTTTTGCCAATAACGAGTACGAAACTCAGTATTCAATGCTCGTTAGAAGTCAAAAGCAGACTCATATGGTTAATCGTGCTGCTAAATTCAATTACATTTGTTCTCTTATTTGTTTCTTAGTTTCGTTAGCTTTCATTGTGATAGCTAATTGGTACATAAGAGGTTTGTAAATTGAGGGGAGGAAGTAAGGATGAATCTTTACCAAGACACCGATAAATTCAGTGTTGAAAAGTATGGAAGTCATGAAGAATGGTTAAAAAAGCGTGGACGAGGAATTGGTGGCTCGGATGCAGCGTGTTTCATGGACTTGAACCCATGGAAAACGCTAAATCAGTTGTGGCACGATAAGAAATTCGGTTCACAACAAATTACAAATGATGCTATCGAGTATGGAAACACTGCAGAACCATGTTTAAGAACATTATTTCAGGCGAAACACCCTGAATTAGATGTTCAATACGTGGATAACGTAACGCTCATTTCTAAAGAGCATGAGTTTCTTAGATATAGTCCTGATGGACTTATCTACAACAAAGAAACGGGAGAAAGAGGAATTCTAGAAATTAAAACATCCAAGATAATCAATTCTCAGAGTTTGCAGAAATGGGGTTCTAAAGGAAATGAAACAGTTCCTGATAACTATTATTGCCAAACATTAGAGGGCCTAATAGTAACAGACTTCGATTTCGTGATCTACTGTGCAGAACTAAGATTTTCAGATGGTGATGCACGAATCATTGAGCGTTCATATCGTAAGGAAGAAGCTTTAGACAGTATGAACGATTTAAAACAAGCAATGTTAGAAAAATGGGATAGGTACTTTGTTAATGACATAGAACCACCTATCACATTGTCTATATAGAAAAAGAGGAGATGGAAATATGGAATTTAATTTAGAGGTACGTGCACAAAATGGAAAAGTGTACACAAATGCTAGTGAATTATTACCTGATATTCAAGAAGGCTTAAAGCACTACAACTATGTAGTAGATGAAGGCAACTACAAGAAGGCTAAAACAGATAGAGCTGCTTTAAACAATTTGGTAAAGCTTGTATCTGATAAGCGTAAGCAAGTTGAAAATGATGTGTTTGCTCAGTGGTTGCAAGACAAGAAAGACATTATGCAAGTCGAAAAGACTATCAAAGCTGCATCCGATAAATTGGGTGATGGAATCAATGAAGTTGATAACGCAGAGAAAGAATTGAAGAAAAATCAAATCAAAGAGTTATGGCTAAATATGACCAACAACAAATATCCTTTTGAATTAGTTTTTGAAGATAGATATTTGAACAAATCTGTTAAGCCTAAAGAAATTGAAGAAAGCTTAAATAACAAGTTTCTTAAAGCCGAAGAACAATTATCTTTTATCGAAGCTTCACTTCCTGATGATGAACTACAGGCGGAACAAGTTATCCAATTGTTCTGTAAGACTTTGGACTTATCTAAAGCTACAGAGAGAATCAATGAAATTAAGGAAGCCAAAGCAAAACTTCAAGCAAAAGTTGATGCTCAGATTGAAAAGTCTAAACAAGCACAAGCTATGAATCAAACAACGATTCCTCAGAGTCAATTAGAAGCTCATGAAAGCCAAAGTCAAGCTCAAACAAGAAGATATTGCGTATTCCGTATTGAAGGATCTATGGAAGAGTTACAAGCTTGCAATCCAATTTTAAATAAACTTATTAAAGAACATGGTGTAAAAATCAATATTTTAGAAAAAGGAGAATGTTAATTATGTTACAAAACAATATTGCAAAAAAGAATGACAATCAATTGGTAGAATTTTCTGCCAACGGAGAAAAAGTTAAATTATCTCCAGCTATCGTAAGAAATTACTTAGTAAATGGAAATGGTCAAATTACAGACCAAGAAGTTGTGTATTTCATTAATTTGTGTAAATCGCAAGGCTTGAATCCATTCATTAAAGACTGCTACTTAATCAAGTATGGAAGCACTACACCAGCTCAAATGGTAGTTTCAAAAGATGTTTTCTTGAAACGTGCCGAAAGAAATTCAGAGTTTGATGGTTTAGATGCAGGAATTATCGTAATTAATAACGAAAGCGGTGAGTTAACTTACCGAAAAGGTGCTTTCTATTTGAAAGATCGTGAAGAAGTTGTAGGTGGATGGGCAGATGTATTTAGAAAGAATGTATCTCATCCAACTCACATTGAAGTCTCATTTGAAGAATATGCAGGAAGAACTAAGGACGGAAAGCTTAACTCACAATGGAGCACGAAAGCTGCAACAATGATTCGTAAAGTTGCGATTACTCAAGCATTGAGAGAAACGTTCCCTAACGATTTCCAACAGATGTATTCAGAGGAAGAAATGAATGTGGATATGAAATTGGATGAAACTCCAATCCAACAACCAACACAAACAATTGAACAAGCACCTGTTCAAACATACTCAGAACCTGATGAACCACAAGGGGCACAACCCGAAGGTGTAAGTCTTGTATAAATCAAAACGTAGCCAAGCTACAGATATTCCTAAATCAGTTAAAGATACTGTATGGGAAAGAGACGGGAGAATGTGTATCTTTTGCGGTTCTCCCTTCGCATTTCCCGAAGCACATATAATCCCTAGGTCAAGTGGAGGACTTGGGGTAGAAAAAAACATTATTACAGTGTGTAGAAGGTGCCACAATCTTTTAGACCAGAGTCCAAAGAGAGAGAAAATGTTAGGCATTGCCAAAAGATATTTAGAACGCATCTACGGACATATTGATGAATCAGAGGTGAAATATAATGCTAAGCCAAAATGAACTGTTATTTAAATACAATCCATTCAAAGTTAAATATTGGAAAGATGAAGAAATCCAAGAGCAACTTTCAATCTTAGTGGATGCATATATTCCTGATGAAAGTGCAGTAATGGAAATGGCATTAAATGTCGAAAACCTTGCGAATCAAATGTTCTTAATTGGCGAAATGATGGCTAGATTACAGGAACAATCGAACATTCTTAAAGCAGATATTGAAAATAAAATGACAAACGCTATTTATGTTGAGCGAAGCACTTGGGAACGTGACCATGACGGAAAAGCACCAAGTATTAAATTCTTTGAAGCATTAGCTTGTCAAAAAGTAGCTGATGAAAGAACAAAGCTTGCGAAAGTTGATTCTGATTTAAAACGTTTCAAAACTGCTTATGAAAGTATCGAAGCAAAGATGAATGCGACCAAGAAAAAAATCGAGGTCACTAAGTTTGAAATCGGAGGTGCGTAAGATGATTTTAGGCATTGACCCAGCAAATGAATACAGTGCATTTGTTGTAGTGGAGAATGATTTATCGGCAGTTGTAGATAAAGGAAAAATTCCTAACAAAGAATTGCAAGATAAAATCTCAAATTGGAAAGCAGAGAATTATCCAATTGATTATGTGGCGATTGAAGGAATACAGAGTTTCGGTATGCCTGTAGGTAAAACAACATTTGAAACTTGTTACTTTATAGGGCGTTTATTAGAGCAATTTGAAGCTTTTGATATTGAACCCACATTAATATACCGAAGTGAAGAAAAAATGCTTCTATGCCACTCTATGAAAGCGACAGACGCAACTATTAGACAAGCGTTAATTGATTTGTTTGCTAAAGATACTCCAAACAAAGGAAAAGGAACAAAGAAAGAGCCTGGATATTTCTACGGATTTAAAGCCGACATTTGGAGTGCTATGTGTATCGCTTACGTTTTCCATACAAAGTACATAGGTACAGAATGTTAGGAGGTGTGATGAATGGAAAACACGGATTTCTTAAATATTCAAGGATGGATGATAAATGAGCTAAATTTAAAAGGAAACGAGCTTATCATATACGCTTTGATTTATGGGTTCACAAAAGATGGAGTTTCTGAGTTCAGAGGAAGTAGACAGTATATGGCAGATTGGACAAACTCATCAGTAAGGTCTGTTCAAAACGTTGTCAATTCTTTAGTTAATAAAGGAATGATTGAAAAAAATAATCACATCAATAAATATGGTTCTTTGGAAACATCAGGATATAAAGCTATTAATGTTCCTAAATTATCTAGTGAAAAAAATTCTCTAGTAGAGAAAAAAGTTCATGAGGGTAGTGAAAAAAGTTCCTCACCCCTAGAGAAAAAAGTTCATGAGGGTAGTGAAAAAAGTTCACACAATAATATAGATAATAATATATCTAATAACATAGTTGATATAAAAGAAAAAAATATAAAAAAAGAAAGTGTTAATTCTGTTATTGCAGAGTATACAGAAAACAAAGATTTGCAAGATGCATTGCATGGTTTTGTTGAAATGAGAAATAAAGCAAGAAAGCCTTTGACTGCTAGAGCTATGAAGTTGTCTTTAAATAAATTAAATGAATTAGCATTAGATGATGTTACCAAGATTGCTATTGTAAATCAGAGCATTGTACATAGCTGGTCAACATTCTACAAGTTGCAGAACAATAACAATGGCGGTCAAAGACAATTGACGAGAAAAGAAATGGGGTATGCATTTTGACATTAGAAGAAACTGAAAGAATCTTACAGGTGCTAAGAATCAATTACCCAATGAGTTACAAAAACATGACTCAGGAAGATACGCAAGCTTATTTAAAACTTTGGCAAGTGTCTTTTAAGAATTATGAATATTTAACTGTAGCAAATGCAGTTAATCAAATCATCCAAAGTGATACAAGAGAGTTTGCTCCAAATGTAGCACAAGTAAAAACAAGAATTAGTAAAACTGCGATTGGAAAAACAAAGGAAGCTGGAGAGGCTTGGGAAATCATTTTAAGGAACGCTAAGTGCGACCCTCATACTAGTAAGGTAAACTACGATAAACTGCCTAGAAACATTCAGAAAGCGCTCGGAGGGAGCTATTTGTTAAGAGATATTGCGTGGAGCAATAAAAAAGACTTGCAATATTACCGAGACAGATTTTTACAAGCTTATAAAGAGGTTTGTGAAGAAGAAGTACAGTTATTAAATTCAGGACAAATCAGTTTGGAAATGTATCAACAACACGATCAATTGCCTGCACCTCCAAAAAAGGAGGAAGGCATGAAAATGTTGGGAGATTTGATGAAAGGATAAAAAAGGGGAGGGGTAGTAAGTGCAATATTATATGTTGGAAAAAAATGATATATCAGTTGTACGTGGAATCGTAGATGCCAAAGATGTAATGAGGGAATTGTGCATTACAAATGCTCAGTTCTCCAAAATGGTTCGAAACGAGGAAACCTACAAAGGATGTATTCTTCTTCCTGTTGAAACGGATGAGGAAGAAAGAAAAAAAGTAACAAGTGAAGATGCTGAACAATTCCAACTAATCGGCGAAAGTAAAACAGGAATTAGATATTACATTACAAGTTATTTGAGAGTTGTTTCTGTTGATCTAAAAGGAAAACAAAGGGAAATGAAAGCTAAAAAGGAAACGGAATCAATATACAGAGTTGTAGTGAACTTTAAAGAAGGGAAACGATATTTGAATGTATTGTTTGAAGCCTACAAAGCTTTTGTCGGGGAAATAGAAAAGAATGATTCTATTGTTTGGGACGGAGAAATGAAAATCGAAAACCTAAGAGTTATCAAACTAGCTCAGATTCAAGGAATGAGAAACAAGAAGAAAGTGAGAATAGGCGATACAGTCTATAGCTCAATTGCCGAGTGTGCTAGAAAGAATTTCATTTCTAAATCACATATGTATCAGATGATAGAAGGAATCAGACCTAATTCAATAGGTGTTGAATTTGTATAAAGGAGTTGAAAAGAAATGAACAGAGTAATTTTATCAGGCGAAATCGGTAGTGATATCACTTTAAAGAAAACTGCTACAGGACAAAGCCTATGTAGCTTCTCAATTGAAGTTAAAGAAAAAGGGAAGGACGGACAAGAACGTAAATATTTCTTCGATTGTACTGCGTGGGGAGAAAATGCAGAACATATTAATCAATATGGATTTAGAGGACAACACATTGCAGTTGATGGAAAGCTTCAAAAAAGCTCATACACGAACAAAGACAATCAGAAGGTGTATAAGACTAGCGTGTACGTAATGGACGTAGAATTGAGCGTAAACAATGCGACAATGCCACAAACACAAGCTTATCAACAAACGCAACAACAAATGCAGCAGCCACAAACAGTACCATTTACAAATCAAGTAAATTACCAATCATATCCAACGAATGATTTGGGGGAAGGGATGCCGTTCTAGATGATTGCGAAAAGATATGATGATGAACTTATGTACAGTGTTCAAAGATGTGAGGGTGATAACAAATACAAATACTGTACAAAAGACGGAAAATTAGCTTTTAAGAAACCCAGTAAAGATTTTCTAGGGGCAAAAAAGGAAAACATTATGAATCTGTATGTAATTGAAGGAAGTCTATACATTGGGGAATATGTTGATGGTGGTGACGATAGATGAATGACATCAAAAAATTTAATGGGCTTAATGTAAGTAGTAAATTTGCAATTTGTGGATTACCAATAAGAATTGATTCTTATAAAACGTGCTCATTTGGGTGCAAATATTGTTTCGCAGAAAACAGAAAGATAATGCAATATGGAAAAGAGATACAAGTTGCGAATGTTACTCAAGTTAAAAACAAGCTCAAAAAAGTTTTTGATGATAAGAACGTTGATGATACGAATTTTTTAGAAACATTAATAAGCAATGGAATTACATGGCATTGGGGGGGATGAGCGACCCATTTCAACCGTGCGAGAAAAATCTTAAAATCACAAAACAATTGCTTGATGTAACAAATAAATATGGAATACACGTATTATTTTCAACAAAAAGCGACACTGTTTATGATTGTGATATAAGACCAGATTTGCATGCATTTCAATTAAGTATTACTAACGTTGAAAACCATACCAACATTGAGCCAAATGTTCCAAGTATTGAGAATAGGTACAAATTTTACAGAGAATTGAAAAACAGAGGGTTTAAAGTTGGTATTAGAATACAACCATTTATTCCTGGTGTCTCAAACTTGAAAATTGTAGAAATGTTTAAAGATGCGGATAACTTTACGTTAGAGGGAATTAAAATAGTTCCACAAAACGAGCAATGTAAAAAATTCATTCTAAATGAGTTGAATTTAGAAAAAAAAGACTTCACACAAATGGGACTTCTAAATTTAAAGCCTTCAATTAGATTAGAAATGTATAAACCATTCATAGAATATTTTTCAGATCATGGCATACCATTTTCTATTGCAGATAATGACTTACACTACATTGGAACGAATAAGTGCTGTTGTGGGGATAGGTTAGTAAATAAAAGTACAACTTTTAATAACACTTCCATGATAAAGAGATATGGTAATGAATACGCTAAAGAGCAACTTGATGAAGAAATATTTGATTGCGGTGTCAGAGATTGCAAATGCAACCAATTATTTACATCAAATAGGCAAGAGGGATGTATTAGTGTACAAGATTTTTACGATAAAAGATTTTATAGGAAATCAAGTCCATTTTCTCCCATGTTTCAATTTGATGCAGATGAAATGCATAGTAAAGAAGCAATTATCAACAAGAATATTTTCACATATAACAATAAAAAGTATGAACAAGAAACGTTGTTTTAAATAGGAGTAAAAGAAGATGAAAGTACATTGTTTATTTGAACAATCAGGAACATTCAAGAATGAGTTCAGAAAGCTAGGAATCAATGCTTATGACTACGATATTCAAAATGAGTTCAATCAAACTGATTATGTTATTGATTTGTTCAAAGAGATTCGGGGGGGGGTATCATAACGAACCTTCCATATTTGACGGGATAAAGAAAGACGATTTAATCATTGCTTTCTTTCCTTGTACAAGGTTTGAAGCAAAAGTTCCTCTTTGGTTTAGAGGACAAGCCCAGCAACAGAAAAATTGGGATGATATAAAGAAATTAGAATATAGCATGAAGCTGCATGATGAACTACATGAATTATACGAATTAATCAGTATGTTAGTTGTTGTAGCAGAAAAAAGAGGATTGCAGATGATTATTGAAAATCCATATACGCAACCTCATTATTTGACAAGCTATTGGTGCATAAAGCCTTCTATGATTGATAGAAATAGAAGAATGGACGGAGATTATTTTGAGAAGCCAACACAATATTGGTTCATTAATTGCGAAGTTCAAAACAACTTAGATTTTGATCCTATTGAATTTGTTCCTAAGAAAGTTATTTCTAAGGTCAAAAAAGGTGAATACAGTGTGCAAACACAAAGGAGTATGATTCATCCACAATATGCACGAAGATTTATAAAACAATTTGTTTTGAAGGAAGAATAACAGAAAAAGCATCAGAAGAAATTGCAAAGAAGAAAAGAAGAACAGTGGAGGAAATAAAAAATGCCTAATTGGTGTGCTGGTACTTTACGAGTGAGGGGTACAAAAGAGAATTTAACAAAATTTGTTTTAGAAGGATTACAATCGGTTGATTATATCGGCGAAGATTTAGAAGCGTTGAAGATGGATGAGTATAGTCACGTTGAATGTAGCAGATGCTGGATTAAAGGAACTAGAAGAGGATTTATTCTTGACTTAGATGAATATATTGATGATTGGAATGATGAAGGAAAAATCGCAATTGGACTTGAAGCAGAATTCGCATGGGGTATTAGTTCGGAAGAACTATTAAATTCTTGTAAGCAATATGGAGTTGATATGAGAATTCATGCATTTGAATGTGGAATGTGCTTTAACCAAATCATTGAAATTATTGATGGAGAAATCACCAAGGATGAAGAAGTTAAATTCGATGATTATAACTGGGATTGTATTTGCCCAAATGTAGGAGGATAGAAATGACAAGTACAGAATTAATTAAAGATATGCTTGAAAGACAGAAAGCATATGATACGGAAGTATTTAAGAAACATAATGTTGACTATGTTTCTAAAACTCAACTAGAAAGTGCATTGTTTGACGAATTAGGAGAATTGATGCACGCTCAAAAAGCTGATTGGTGTTGGTGGAAGTTCACACAAGAACCTAAAGACGAAGCCAAAGTATTTGAAGAATATATTGATGTTGTTCATTTCGCTTTAATGTATGAAATCAAGTTTGGTTCAGGATGCTATCAATATGAAGATATTAAGTGGAATTATAACAAGCTAAAAACGGATTTAGGTTTTGGACAGGCATATGCATTTAGTTGTGTAATCAGTTTAACAAGAGATGATAACGTATTAGCTTATGTAATCGCATTAGGATTGCATTTAGGATATTCGATTGAAGAAATTCATAAAGAATATATTCGTAAGAATGAGATCAATAAAGAAAGATTAGCAAATGGGTACTAGGTTTGGGAGAAATAGTTTGTATGTTATACAACCTAGCAATAATTGGAATCACTTGTTATATGTGTGCAAATTATAGTTATTGGTTCTTATTGTTATTGTTGCTAACAGGAAGTTATAAAAGTGAGAGGAATGAGTAATAGAATGTTCGAAATTAAAAAACTGAAAGATTTTATGAAAGAAAGAGGCATACAGGAAGGCGAACAGTTTGCAATGCTGCCTCTTACAAACTGGTATATGTTTGATGATTGTTTTGGTCAAATTATTGGATTGTTTGATGAGCAAGAGTTAAACGAGAATTACATTGTCTTAACAGACAGTCCATTTAAGCTAAAATTTGAAGATATTTTAAAAAAATATCATTTTGAAAATGGAGAGGTTGTAGAAAATGATTAGATTACAAAACAATTATGCAATCACTTCTAGCAGTGGTTCATTCGCCCTTGTAACGTTCGTAAAGGGTAAGGATAAAGAAGGAAATGAGATAGACGTACAAAAGCCTATCTCATACCATACAACGCTAGAATCGGCTTTACAGAGCTATTCTAACAATCGTATGGCAGATTTAGTTTCTAATGTAGATTTAGACTTGAAGCAAGTTAAACAGGCTATTGACGATTTAAAAAGGGAGGTAAAGGAATATGAATAAAAAATACGAATACAACGGAAATATTTATTGTGAAGATAATTTATCAGAAGAAATATACAACTATGGTGGAGATTTAGATGATTTATTTTCTGATTTATTGAGAAACAAAGATATTGAAGAAACTACTTATTATTCCGCTAAAGGCGCTTGTAGTTCTGATGAATATTATGAAGATTACAAAGAATTAATTAAAGAAGAATATGAAAAGTTAGGAATTGAGGTGTTACAAGGCTATGAATGAATATCAAGAAGCTTTAAACAAGATTAGAAATATAGTGTTAGATGAAAGTGGTGATGGATATCACACTCAGAGATATTTACAAGACTTTTATTATAGCTCATGCGAAACATTACAAGAATTGGTTGAAAGAGCAACTCCAAAAAAGTTGGTAGCTACAAGGCATACACGAAGATGTCCATCATGTAATAGACAGATGAGTGATATTAACAACGCACATCCAAATATGAAATTTTGTCCAAATTGTGGGCAAGCGTTGGATTGGGGGATAAGAAGATGACAACAAAACAAGAATATCAAGAATCGTTAAATCGAATGGAAGAAGCATATTACAGTTCAGACAATTCAATGGGTGCAATGAGCAGATTCAAAGAAGATATAAATTTAATTACAGAATTAGTAAATGAGAATTTTAAAGAGAATATTGAAGAGAATATTGAAACTAACCTTGAGCATTACAAGGATGTAATCATTGAATTGTGTGTTGATGAATTAGCTATTTCAAAAGGGAAAGTTGTGAAATGCTGTGCAATACCATGTAGTGAATGTGATTTTGAAGATAAAAACGGTCACTGCATTGGTAATCATGAAATAATGAAATGGCTTAAACAACCATACAAAAAGCTACCATATAAACTGAGCAAGTTTGAATTTGATTTATTAAATGCATATAAAAATAGTGGAATGCGGAAGTGTATTTCAAATTACGGTACTTTGCTTGAAATGTATGGAAAAGGACATTTTAAAGGTATTGATACAAGTACCCCAATTCATGAAATCTTAGATAATTGTAATGTGGTATGATGATTTATTTCTTTGTAGGATTTTTTATAGGGGGCATAGCTTCAATGCTCCTTTATTCCTTAGTTGTTTCAGAACGAATTAATGAATTGGAATTAGAGAATGGTAGATTGATTGATGATCTTAACAAAGCCGAATATGAAGCAAGAAAGTATAAGTATCAAAATAGAGGAGTGTCGTATGATGGGTTTGAAGAAACGAAATAAACCTAAAGAAAGTACGAATGTACAAATTAAATTGAATGTTACTGTTTCTGATACAGAAAACAGTAATTCATGTAATATTGTTGATTCATTATTAAATGATATTTGGAATATTGCGTTGGAAAAAGAAGGGGTAGAAGCTCAAAGTATGAGTTCAAAATACATGAAGGAGAAAATAGCAAAATGATGTATTTAAGTATGGCAATTCACAATATAGCGGTAATGATATTTACTGCATACATGGTGATTCATGTACACCCTATTTGGGCAGTATGTATCTTATTCACTCATAGAATTGGAACTAAAATTGTACGTGTTCCAATTGAGAGTGATGAGGATGATGCAGTAGATGACGTGTACGGGATGAATTGGAATGAAGAAGATGATAGAAACGAATCAAGTAGAGACAAGTTTTAAAAACGTAGAAAAAGCTCTGAAAGAGAACGGATTATATGAAGCATATGACGATATGGTATTAATTAAACAGGCTTTAATTGAGAGAGATAGAAAAATATACGGATTGCAGCAACATAACAGAAATTTAGAGGATAAATTGGGAAGGATAGGAGGTTATCATTATGGAAATCCTAAACAATAACATTTATTGGTGTGACTTGCCAAAATATAGTAATACAATTCTTTATAAAAGGAGACCTTGTATCGTTATTTCAAACGATATTCAAAATAAAGGTAGTAAAACAGTAAATGTAATTCCCATTACTAGCAATTTAAAAAGAACTGATTTGCCATGTCACGTTATGGTAGATACAGGACATGAATACGGAATGGCAAAGGCAGAGCAAATTTTAACAATCAATAAAGAAAGTGTTAAATGGCATATAAAATCACTCGATTGGAAAGAAGCAAAAGAAGTAAAATGTGCATTATTAACTCAGATGGGAATTATTTAAGGATTGTATAATGCCTAAAAGAGATACAGAATACGAGCATTTCAAAGAAACCTGCGGAGGATGGTTTAACTACCATGGCAATATTGGTTTAAGAGCAGGTGATGTCGCAATGGCAACGCTATTTGATGAAACTGAATTAGTGCAAATTGTATTGACTAAACCTTATACTTTCAATCGCTGGTGGTGTAAGATCGTTGGTTTCAATAGTGATGGAATTGAATATCTAGTTGATAGAACAATAATATTTCAAATTTTGATAGACAAAGACTATAACTTGCGTAGAAAAAGAAGAAAAACTTCTTAAAATCAATTTAAACACGTCTAGAAGTGATTCTAACGAGCAAAATAGATTGAAACGAGTATTTGTTAGGGTAAATAAAGAAAAGGCTAAAAACACGTTTAAAACGATAAATATGTTTATAGCCTTTTTTAGTCTTATGTAGTAAAATATATGTATGAACACTTACAACAATTACATTATGTTTTTATCTGATTTAATGGCGATTGAACCGCCTGTTGTTATCTATCAGAAAGACGGAAAAGCCTACTATGGAAACGGGCAAAAAACAGAAAGTTTCCAATTAAAACCATCTGCCAAAGCAACAACAATCGTGAAAGAGAATAAAATCTATGTGGATTTAGATAAATTCAAGGATGAAATAGATCTTTACTTGAGTTTGGCACATGAAGTTAGACATTGTGCTCAATATCAGGCTATAAATGATGTTGGATTGGCGGATATTGCTACTCCTGAAATGCTCAAAATTTGGAAAAAGGAGTTAAAAGAGTATAAAGGGAGCGAAAATGAAGGATATGAGGCCCAACATATAGAATTAGATGCATTTGCATTTGCGTGGTTTATCGGTGTATCTGTATTCGGGGTGGAATTACACTTAAATGGGGTTAGAAGTGGAAAGCAGCTACTTTCAAGCTACATACAGTTCATTTCTAACAACTACAGTCTTGAAGAACTAAGGGATTGCCTAGAATATTCAGGATTTGCTTATAACAGAAATCAAGCCTAGAAAAATAGGCTTTTTTTAATTTGTTTGTTGATAAAGACATCATGATATGTTATACTATACATGGAAGAGAAAGTAGAGGTAATAACTATGGCAAAAACAAGTGCAGCACAATTAAGAGCAACAATAAAGTACGAAAAAAAGAACGTAAGTCAAATTTGCTTGAAATACGTTACAAAGAACAATAAAGAGATTCTAGAAAAGTTAAATTCAGTGCCTAGCAAGGCGGATTATGTAAGACAACTGATCTTACAGGATTTAGAAAGAGAAAAGAAAGAGGCTAACAACAAATAGCCTTTTTTTATAGGTTTTTTTTCACACGTCTGCATTAAAAAATGGTATAATATATGTAGTTAGGAAGTACCTAAAAAGACCAAATATTGCCACTTTCTAACGAGACATTTTTTACTTCTACTTACTCAAGAATGAGTGCCTCAGAGAAATCTGAGGATATTATAACGGTGTAAGTGCAATATTAATTGACGGGGGATGGTGCAATAGAAAATTATGCCCTATGGATGCAATGAAAATTGACCCCCATATTCTTCAATAGTCCCCACGATTCGCAGTAGCCACCCAATCGCAACAGGATTTGCGTGAAACGTGGCCTTATATCGCAACAGAGGTCAGGGGAAAAGAAGAAAAACAAGTTGATTCAGAGATATAGAAACGTCCATACAATCAAATATGCGTAATAAACACGATAAGTTCCATAATGTTTATACTAATGTTTACACACGATTGTTTAGGTTGGTTCATAAATTGTCATCACGTAGTCATATACTACTACTTTGAAATGAATAGGCAGATGATTCATTTCTTACTCCTTTAGAAATTCTTTATTAATTCTATATCTTGTCGATTGTATGGTTTAAGGTTCTGTATTGAGCACACAGAGCCTATATTATAAACAGTTCTGCATATTTTAAAACGATTGATCTTTGAAAACATTATATCTTAAGTCCCTCGGCATATATATAATAGGAAAGAGGTTCGGGGGAGATAAAGAGGGGTTTTGACTTCGGGGGAAAGAAGAAAAGAGGAGCTACGTCCTCCACAGAGCCTTCCAAAGCCTAATAGAAGAAGATATATACAGTATTATTACTATTATTAACTACCTATCAAGTTCTAATGTGGTTTGATGGGTTTTTTTATTGTTTTATTTGTTTAAATACTCATTTGTGAACAAAAAATTAATAATATCCTTTATTTAAAGGGAATTTTAAGTGTTCCAAAAAGAAAATTTTGTCAATATAAAAAATAAATTTTGTATTTTGTATTTTGTAATCGGCGAAAAATTTTGTATTTTGTATATTTTGTATTTTGTAAATTGTTCACGATTTGTAGACAAAAACACGGTGTAGTACGAAAATTTACGCTATTATATTCACGATTCGTGAACAAAAAGCGAAAAAAGTGGTTGTAATTATAAAGAAATCATGATATAATAACAGTGTAAAGAAAAGGGGTGACATCCAAAAACAAGACAAAAAAAGATGATCGTATCATCTAACAACATAAACGATCATCTAAAAACGTATATATATTAAATATAGTATATGGAGGTAAAGCCCCAAATATATATATACGTCCTTATTATAACATATGGGGCTAAAAAGAAAATAGGAAAAGAGCAAAAATATTATTATGGAAATGCTATTAGCGATTATGGTATCGAAAATGGTTATGTAGATTATGCAACACTTGCAAAATGTTTCGATGCTGTATTGAATAATGACATCATGAGCTTGACTTATGACATAGGTTCATGGGAGCAAGTGAGTGGAACTGTTGACAACTCGGAAGAGATAGACGAGTTAGAAGAACAAAACGAAAGCAGCCCATCACAAATTCTAGAAAATGAAATAAATGGAATTAATGAAAAGATAGAAGAGCTTGAAAACGAGCAAGACGACGATCCAGAAGTGTTTCAATGGTTCATTGTGGATGATTGGGGCGCTAGATTGTTACAACAAGAAACAAACGAAATTGTTTATTATAATGAAACGCTAGATATGTATTTATGGGGTGTAACACATTATGGTACATCATGGAACTATGTTTTGACAAATATCAAAATTGATTGGTAGGTGCTGACAATGGTAACACGTAAGCAACTTAACAAAATGAATAACGTGCAAGTGTTATTACTTGCACTCTTAAAATTCTACTTTTATATATGTTTTGACTTATTAATTGTGGGCCTTTTTCTAGGCCTATCAAATATAGTTATGCCATTAATTTATAAATAAAGGGGGGTGTATGTAATGACTAGACAAGAATTTGATCTAATAAAAGAGGTAATAAACGAGCGTTTGAAAATGGACGACATAGGCCCAGCAGTTAGGCTGGTTACATTGTATAACCGTCATGAATTAATTAATAATAGAGTTATGGAACGTTTATTTAATTGCCTTAGAAATGGTATTTATGTTACGTGTAGTATGTATGATGAACTAAAAGAAATGGAGCGAAAAGAAAATGAATAAAATATATATGAAAGACATTAAAAATCTATGTAATTGCATAGTCGGTTTGAGTTGCCAAACCATACGAACTAACGAAAAAGGCGCATTCAATAAGGGGTATATATATTCATGTACGATATATCCGTATGGCAATTGTATTGCATTTCAATTTATTGAAAACGATCATAGAACTTTTAATTCATACTCAAAAAAGTTTATGTATGAGCAACTCTTAAGATATTATAAAAAAGGCTTAAATAGTTGGATTGAATTATATAATAATGATCGTTTTAAAACTAAAAAAGAAAAAAATAGAATGAATTATTATATTAATAAATTAAATGAATTTGAAAGGCTGCTAAATGATTGATCAATTGTCAACTACACTTGTATTTATATTACTTCTTGCGTTTATATTTAAATATTGGATTTGGATTATATTATTATTTATCGCATTATTTATTATCATTTATTTGTTATGCTAGTTAAAATATTAAATGTTTAACTAGCTTTTTATTGTCTTTTTTTTCTTCTCTTTGCTGCTAAAACTGTTTACATGATCATTAAATAAATTGTTTATGAAATAAAGACATAAATATATATGTGTTTGGTGTCATGGTTTGAAAAACGCAACAGGAATTGACGACCATACACACCCCATGCCTTCCCTCTCGACAAAACCACATTTTTTACACCTAGCACTGTATTAATTAGAGTGCTAACACAAATAATTGCTAACACAAACCACCCCCTTTTTTAGATAAAAATTTTTGGAAAACGAAAATTCGAGTTTTGAAAAAAATGAGTTCATGTGTTTTTGCGAGGGGTAAGCGAGTAGTAAGAGAGTAGTATATGAGGGGTAAACGAGGGGTAAAAACGTCCACATAGAAATCATTTATAATGTAGTGAGGTAGAGAAAGAGAGGATGAGAGTATGCCAAGGGCAAAGAGTGTTTCAGAATTAAAGCGTGAGGATGAAGCTAAGAGGTTCTTTGACGAGTATTCAAAGAGTGGGAATATTACGAAGTCCATGCAAAAGATTCGTCCTGATTTAAGCGATAAGAGTGCTTATAACAAGGGATATAAGATATTAAACAGTCCTTTATTTAGGAATGTCATACATGAGAGGGTAAAAAAGAGAGATCAAAGAAGTGTTATGACAGTAGAACAACGTAGACAATGGCTTAGCGATAACATTCAAGACGAAGAAAAGGACATGAAAGACAGATTAGGGTGCTTAAAAGAGCTAAACAGAATGGATGGCATTGGAAAGAGCAATATTTTAAATGTTGGAAGTGTAAATAATATTACTGTTGAACAGAAAAGAGCGATTGCAGAGGAAAGAATCAACGATATATTAGGAATCAACATGGGAAGTGAGTTTTTAGATGCCGAGGTAATAGAACACGAGGAGGACGATAACAGTGAAGAAACAGACTCTTAGTGTTACGGAACAGTATTTTAAGGATGTAGAGGACTTAAAAGAAGCTAAAGCTATTAATAAGAGCCAAGAAGAAGTTGTTAGATTGTTGAAGGGAGCTACCCCGAAGTATAAATTAAAGAATTGGACGAGAGGATATATCCCCGAGCATTACAAACGACTCAATATTTCTAGACAAGAAGCTTTTAGACTTGCGGTTATCGGTGCAAGAGAGGCTTTGACATTTTTTCAAGTCAATCTTCACTTTACGCAAGCTATGTTGTTCGGTGCGGTTGTAGAAGGGTACGATACAATCTACGCAATTACAACTTCTCAGTATGGCAAAAGCTGGACTTTAGGTATGATTGCTATTTATCGTGCTTATAAAGGACATCAAGTACGAATTGCGGCCGCAACAGGAGAAACCGCTACTATCATCATGTCCAAAGTTATCGGACATTTACAAAATGCAGACGAGTCTATTCAAAGTTCTGTATTAGATTCAGGAAACAAGATTGAAAAATTACAGACTTCTACTTCCAAGACTAAGATTTCCTTCAAGGGCGGAGGATGTGTAGAAATCGTTACATTAGGGGGAAACAGTGTAGACCCGAAGAAAAACAACAACGCTATCGGTAAGGGTGGAGATTATATTATTGACGAAGCGGCCCAAGTCAGTGAAGATGCGTATGCCGAGATAGGACGAAGGGAATTTTCAAGTGTTGACGGTTCAAAAGAGCTTGAAATTGCTATTTCCAACCCCCACAAACGAGGAGAGTTCTACGATTGCATGACAAACGACAAATACCCCGAAGGAACATTAGTTGTTTGGATGGATGTACGTACTGCATACGAAGAAGATCGTATGAAAAGTGCATCTCAGATACTAAATTCTCATTTTTACAAGAACAGAAGTACTTGCCAACGTTATTTAGTATGCGAATTAGAGGAATTTTCAGACGAAAGTATGTTTAAAACCATGACTTTAGACGACGATAAAGCCGATAATTCTTATAAAAAGCGTTTTTTCCTAGGTATTGACTCGGCTTATACAGGTAAGGATGGTATAGATGTTGCTTTATGCTCTCAAAATAGATACGGAAACTGTAAAATCGAGACAATTTACAATCTAAAAGAGGGTGTTTGGGTGCAAGGAGTCACATCTGAGAAGATTATTACTAAGATTGTTAAGATTATTGAGACATTAAACATCAAATATGTTTGTGTTGACGTTGGATTCGGTACTTGGTTGACCGAGGGATTGTCAAAATACTCGGATAAGCTAGGATTTATCCTTGAGGGTGTCAATTTCCAAGGAGGGCCAACAAAAACACGTATCAAGGCAAGACATTACAGTGCAGTATATGCTTTCAATCTAAGAGCGGAAATGTATTTAGACTTTCAGCAGCTAATGGACAGTAAGAAATTGACTTTCACAACGGAAGTCGCAAAAAGATTAAAGCCTGAATTGCTTGCTACAAGGACTGTATCGAAGAACAATAAGAAGATAGCCATTATTCCTAAAGAGGAGATAAAACAACGCTTAGGACACTCTCCTGATGCCCTAGATTCCTCAGTACTTTCTGTCCACAGTTGTTTAATGTATAATCTAAGCAGTGAAATACTTGCGTATGCAGAGAACGATTAGGAGGTGCTAATTTGAGTCGAAGAACAAAGAAAAGACAAAAGGATAGAGTTAAACTAGCATCCAATACCTATGTGTCACCTAACATTTCGCACAATATTCACAGTTCTAATGCAGAAACCGAAGCCGAAAAGGTAATGGAAGCTATGTTAAACTGCAATTCAGATTGCATCAACGGATTTATAAAGACAAACTTTAAGAATCAGTTTGATGAGATTGATTGGATGATAGACAATCTACCAACGCTACCATATGTTATCGGTAAGGTTATTGACTTTATATTCTCAAACGGCATCACAACGGGTGATGAGAATTTAGACAAGAATGTTCTTATGCCATTCCTTTACAAACACAATGTGCAAGGTGTTACAAACTATTCTGTACTTCAAAATGCTATTATGCAGTCCTTGTTGTACGGAAAATGCGGTATTCGTTGGCTAGACGAAGATAAAGGAATTGTTACAGAGAATTATCGTAATTATGTTTCCATCATGCGTGAAGATGATGAATATAAAGGCTTTAGAGTTCCTATCTGTTATGCTATGTCGGCAGACGATAAAGAACCTATCTCATTAGGAACAAAGGAAATCGACTTTGACGAAGCGTTATTCCTTAAAACAGGCAAATTAATGTCAAAAGACGGAACAATCATTGTAGAGATCCCTGATAATTTCTGCAATTTAAGAAACGGAACAGACCATGAGAACGGATTATCTTGTTTATTGCGTGATAAACAACGTCTAAAGCTATTAGGTGCGGTTTACGAGCGTTTGAACTACGATATTCAGTATGATGGCCCTGGACGTTTGATTTTTTGGTTAAAAGATGGATTTGCCAAAGGAGATACGATTGATTTATCGGCTTCCCAAGTTCTAGACGAATCATCAAGTTCTAAAGCAGACAGAGCCGACAAAGCAAGAATTGAAGCTAAACGTCTGGGTCAAGAAATCAGAAATTCAAAATCAGACAATGTAATCCTTGCAAGCTCTATTTTCGATAAAATGGATCACTTGCCTCGTGTTACAAAAGGTACAGAGTTCTTAGAATACCTTCAAATGAAGGAAGGTTCTATTATTTGTCAGTGTTTCGGACTTACTCCTGAATTAATCGGTTTAGGGGATGTATCAGGAAACGTATCTATGGAAAGAATCATAGATAATGCCATGACAAATACAATCGTACCAATGCGAGAAAGGTTCGCCACTCAGATTTCTCCTATGTTAAGCGAGAAATTAGGTGTACCAAAGGTTTATTTTGATAAATACGAGTTGAAAGAACAACAAGACAAGTCTGCAAAGACATATAAATTGGCCTTGTCAGTTACTCAAATCGTAGGCGCTATTGTCAACGGAGCAGAAGCGTTAGACAAGAGCACAAAGAATTACATGATGGAATCAGTTACTAGAATGATGGATTCTATCGAGAAAACGCTATAGCGAGAGGAGAAAATAAAATGGAAATGGATATTTTAAAAAGTATCTTATCTGAAAATGAGGTAACACCCCTAGGAAGTTTGAATGGGACTCCGTTATATTCATTTGAAGATGCACAGAGAATCAACAAAATTGGATTGGTAAAAGAGAAAATCCAAGGTAAAGAGGTTGAATTTGGTGAAAGACCTATGCGACCTGATGGATTAGGGTATTTGGAAACAAAAGCCAATGCAATTGCAGTTCCAACTTCTTTCTTTGAGAACAGATACAGAAAAGTAGAAATCGTAAAAACTGTTGCCAATGAAAAAACAAAGAAGGAAGAAACTGTTAAAGATGTATATTACGAAGTCGTAACAGACTACAGAGCTTGCAAAGAACAGGCTAGTGGACGTGTATATACAACTACAATTCATGTATATCAGATTGGAGCTAAGAAAGATTCAAAAGGAAATGCTGATTTATTCTTAATTGGTCAAAGAAATATTTCAGATACAGACTTTATCAACGAGTTCAAAGGTAAATTGAACAAAGAATCAATGGTCAAGATTCTTAAATTGATTGGTAATAACCCAACAAAACAAGTAGAAGATACATTAGAGTTTTAATAAGAAGTAAAAAGTAGAAGAAAACAAGGCAATATTTGGAAATAAACAAAAGGTATAAACAGTTTTCACTGTCTATATAGATTTTTGCATATTTCGAGGTATTGCCTTTTTATATGCAAAGCAACGAAAGGAGATACATAAATGTCAATTAAACGTAGTTTCACTGTAAAAATCACTTTTAAAGAAGGGTACGGAGGCCCTATCACTTTAGAAGGAAAAGATGCGACTGCTTTTAACGCTGCTTGGAATAACAAATTGAATGACCAAGACGGAGCTATTGGATTTGAATGGCCAGTTATTACGACAACAGGTGAATCACCTAATCAAAAAACAGTAACAACTTGGACTTCGTTCTTATTCTGCAATGTAGCAAAAGTAGAACGCTCAGAACAAACAGAAACAAAGTATACAGACGATCAATGCCATGATGCTTAGAAGGAGAGACCATGCAAAACAACGTACAAACTATTAACGGTGTTACTTGGTTCGATTCCCTAGAAGAAAGAAATTCTTTCTTAAAGCAAAATGGTAGACATGAGTTCGCATTGGAAGAAGCAGCAAAGAACGCAAAACAGTATTTGAAACTTCTTGATGTAATAGAAGAAAAAACGCAAATTGACGTTTATTCAAGATTAGATAGCGGTACTTTGCTATACGGATATGTAGTTCTAGAGCCTAAGAAGAAATACAAGATTCCAGAAGATAAAGTTTTGTTAGAAGCACTTAGAAACAAAACTATTCAAAAAAGATATGATTCCACAATGGAAGAAATATTAAAAGGAGCAAAGATTCCATACGAAGTCAAGAAGTGTAATTCATGTGGTGGAAGGATTCAGAAATTGTTCTATAAACCCGTAATCGTAGTAGAAACGGAGACTAAGAAATAATGCCACAAAAGAAAAGAGTTCCAACATATGTAGAAAGCATTAAAGATAGCCTTGATCGTAGAAAAAAAGGAAAAGCATTTTATGACAATGCAATCACTTTATCTAGCGTAGATAAAGAAAACCATTATGTCAGTGTGAACCTATCATCAGGGTACGTAGAAAACAAGCCTACACGTCTTATTGACGAGGGGGCAATAACATATGAGGGTGGAGATGATATTCGTCTATACATCAAAAAAGGGGCAGTACAAGCGTTCTACGATAGCTTGAGTTCTGATTATGTAGGATATATCAACTTAGCTCACATTGACATTACATCACTCCCTTTAAACTTAGGTACATGGACTAAAGATGATTTAACGGTTGTCGATATTGGGGATGGAAGAAAAGGTCTTGATGTAAACGTCAAACTAAACAGGGAATTGCACATTGTGCAAGATTTATTGAAACAAGAAATACCATTGAGTATTAGTGCAGAACTGAGAGGAACACTCGATTTTGAATCGTCATTCAAATTTAATGCACCATTCTACAACGAAATCGAGATTTCTGGTTTCTCAGTTGTTGCAAATCCAGCCAATGTAAACAGTACAGGCGAAAATTTAAACAGTAAAGGAGACTCAGAAATGAACCTATGGGAAAAGATTTTAAAGTTGAGTTCTGAAAATAAAGAAGAAAAGAATAACGAAGCTTTAGAAAACAAAGAGGAAGAAAAAGAAGAAAAAGAATCTTCTAAAGAAGATAAAGAACCTGAAAGCAAAGCAGAAGGAACAGAAAACAAAGAAGAAGCTAAAAAAGGCGAAGAAACTTTGGAAACTGTTGAAATGTCTAAGGACGACATGGAAAAAATCAACAAATTTATGGATGCTTTTGAAGCTTTAAGTGCAAAAGTTGAAGCATTAGAACAAGAAAATGCTGAATTAAAAGAAAAATTAAAAAATTCTAAGAAAGAAAAAACAGAATTTGAAAAGAAAGCAGAAAGTACATTAGACAGATTGTCTAGTTTGATCTCAGGACAAGCTAACGATAAAGAAAAGAAAGAAGAAAAATTAGCTTCAACTTCTAAAGTTAGCGGAGATATGTGGGGATAGGAGGTAAACCATGTTAGATTTATTATTTACAAATCCTGATAACACATTATTAGAAAAAATGGCGGTTACACCAGGAATGGTAGAACGTCTAAGTTCTAATATCGAGGATTTAACATCATTCTCAAGAGCTTATATTGATTATGAAAAAGCAAGACAGAATTTAGCAGCAAACGCTTCTAAATCAAATGTAGGAACAGTTGGTATCGGTACTGATTATTCAGATAACTCACCAGCCAATCCATTCCAAAACGTGTTCCCATTAGTTTCTTGGTTAATGAACACACCAGCTTCACGTAAGATGCAAGGTGCTATGAACCGAGGAGCATGGAGCGTTACAAAAAAAGAAGATGGAAAATTCTATATTCAGTTGCCATTCACATACGGAACAACAGAACCTAAATCAACACAAGGTGAATGTTGCTGGGTTCCATTAGATTTAGCTAAATGCGGTAGCAATGCACCATTAGCATTATTGTGTTTAAAGAGCTGCGAGCCTATTATGGATAGCTTGGTAAATGAAACACGTAAAATCAAAGCTAATGACATGGTTTGCTACTTCCAACGTGAAGGAGAAACTATTAAAGAAGCTCAGAAACGTATGGATTTAATTTCAATGGCATACTTCACTGCTATTAACGTAATCTTAGGAACAATGGCTACAGGTACTGCTACATTGAAACCATTCCATGGATTATTGGAAGTAATGGAAGATAAAGCAGTTATCAAAATCGTAGGTACAAACGTATTATCTGCATTTGATTCAGTTGCATTACGTTTAGCAGCATTAGGAGATGGAGATTATAAATTCGCTTGTCACCCATTAGTACTTGAAGGTATTAAATCTGTTATCGTTCCAGGTAAATTCAACGGAGAATATCCTGATGGATGGACTCGTAACAAAGAAACTGGAGAAGTCGCATTTAAAGGACATGGATTTATCGCAGATAAATTAGTTCCATGTGACATTACAAAAGGTACAGGTGATGTATGGGTATTAGAAGGAAATACAGTAGGTTTGGTAATGGGAACTACTTTCCAACCATCTGAAAAATTCCAACGTCATACATTCGGTGCTACAGATACTCCATCTGAAGGATGTGGTACTCAATGTGATTACTACTACAACTTTGGATGTGCATTTGGAACTGATGCAAACCGATTAATGGTAATCCAAGGTATCCCAATGTCAGCAGCTACATTAGGAGATACATTAAACGGATTAGACCTTGTATTAAAACCAACAACTATCGTACCAATCAACATTGGTGAATAATGTACGAAAAAATTATCGAACAATTGAAAAACTATTGTTCGTGCATAAAGGAAAGCGATTTAGAAGCAGATAAGCTTGAAAAGAATGTTGGAGAACTAATTGATTTAATTAGTACCATCACTTGTTGGAAAAACCATCCTTGTGAGACTTTCCTCTCATCTCAAAGAGAGGAAGTCTTTGATGTTGGTGAATTTAAGAAATGCGGTTGCGATTCAGGAATTGTACGCATACCACTATTCTATCCAATGATTGACCCAACAACGATTGAAGTATCTGTTATCACTAGAGAAAGAATTACATTTACTACTCACAAATTAGAAGTCGATAAAGATTTTTCTTATAACCCATACGACAGTATCGTGTACGTTGATTTATCTAATATCGACTACAAAGATGTGTGCAATTGTGGATGTGATGAATTATCTAAGATCGTTGTCAGTTATGTAGCTGGATATGAAACGATACCTGAATGTCTATTGCCTGTATTCTGCGACTTTCTACAATTTGTTATCGCAATGAATAGATGCGAATGTGGTTGTAGCACTTGTGAAGAAACAGATGGTAGTGATGTTCTTATCTCAGAAGAAAATTCTGATGCTCAGATTTCAATTAGTGTGTATGTTCGTGAACATATTACAAAAGCGTATTCAGAGCAGTTAGGTATCTTGTCAGTATGTAATTCAAAAGACACATGGGTTGGTGCAGTAGTATGAGAATTAAATATATTGGAATGAAAAGTTCCACAAAGAAAAACGGATGCCCTGTATGCGGTGCGAAAGCCAAATCAAACACATCTTATGATTATTCAAAACGTATGTGTTTGCCTAGTGGCCTAGTAAAAATCTTCCTTATGAACAAAGTTGAGGAAGTATCGTATGAAGACGGTGTATTCCTAAAAGGCTTTAAATACGTCTATGGAGGCAAACTTTATTACCCCTTTATCGAGGTGTAGGAAATGCTAAAAGGCCTCTTAGAAGATGTTATAGAAGCGTGTGAAGAAGATTTTGAAGGATTGGCTAGTGAATTAGAAGAAACTATGCGAGAAGAAGCTCCAAGAGGTAGTAGATTCTATGCTCAAGAAATGACAAGTATGCCATGGAATGAATATAGGCCAGGTGCTTTAAAAGATTCAATCACGAAAGAAAAAGTATCTAATACCGAATATCTAATCGGTGTAGATGCAGACAAACTAGAAAAAGATTCTAGAAACCCTTCTCATGTTGATTACTCCCCAATGGTACAGAATGGAACAAAACGTGTTTACACATTAGTTCGTAAGCATGGAGGGCCATTCGTTTGGGTAGATGAAATGGGAAAGAAACACTTTGCACACAAAATTAAGATGCCACCTAGAAAGGCAAATGATTTTGTTGCTAGAGCGGTATCTAGATTTGATGCAAAAGTTAAATAAAGGAGATTAAAAATGGAAGAAAAAGTTTCAAAAGCTAAAAAGACTCCTGAACAGAAAGTAGATGTTCAAGCATTTGTTTCACGCAAACTAAACGCTTTAAATCAATTAGGCGGTGCTAAAGCAGAGCGTGCTATGGAGCGTGTACTAAAAGCTACAATGGGAGGGCAAAAATAATGTCTAACTGCAACATTAACAAAATTATTAGTGACAAATTAAGTGTCTCTAAATTAACTAAAACTCAAGAAATTGATATTACTATCATGAGTGATATTGATTCTTGTTTAAAAATCAATACTCGTAAATTTGAAAAGATTACAGGTACTTCTAGTGCTTATACATCACGTACTATTGCACCTGATTTAATCAACGTTTGCGAATCATTTGGATGTAAGAATACAGGTACATTGTTCATCACTTCTAAAGAAACGGATGCAGAAACTGGAGAAGGAAACAAAGTACACACAAGCGGTGCGGTATTTAAAGCGTTGAAAAATGCATTAGACTTTGCGGCAGGTGTTGTTTACTACTACGTGAATGTTCCTCAAGCAGGTACTTACACAATCACAACAAAGATTTCAGATGTTTTAGATCATGAAATGACAAATGCAGATGAGTATACAAGCACTTTAAAAGCAGATAAAGAAGGATTCTACCCTGTACAGATTGACTTATCAACAGTTCCTACAAATGTAGTAGGAAAAGGATGGGAAGCAAGTACATCAGGTGTCCGTTTAAGCATTGAAGTAGCATTAACAGATAAATCATCAGATAGTATCTTGATTGGTCTTTCTTCAATCTCTTTCTTTGAAGAATTTGCAGACTTAGATTCTAACAACGATATTAAAGTAAGCTGCTTATCAGGATTTGATGGTGACGACACTGTAGACCCTGTAGATACAAGTTGCTTTGACGATTCTTATGATGATGATTCAGCTTCTATTGAGCGTTCATTTACGGGAACACAATTAACATCTAACTACTTAACTATGAACCCATTCATTGGCAAGGGAGATAAATCTCAAGGCTTTATGATGCGTACTCAGGAAGTAGTTATTGAAGCAGATAAAGAACATCCTGAATATGGTTCAATCCATATTGCAGACCACTTTGTTGAAGAATGTGGATTTATCTATGCAGCATTGAGTGACCAATGCAATATCACAGATTCTACATTGAACCGAATCAACACTCCATTATTGGCTAACTTAGATGAGTCTCAATACCAAGTATTGAACAGTAAAATCAATCCAAGTTTAGATATTGAAGGTTCAAAAATTTACTTCAACAAAAACTTAGTTGGTAAAACATTAAAGATTTCTTATCCAATGACTGTTGATGTATTGCAACACTATGTAGCAAACAACGATAGCTTAAAGAATAAGAGAGCGAAAGTTACAATCACTCGTTATAGAAGTGATGGAACTGCGGAGGTATTTACTTACCACAATGCAAAAATTACTTCATTCCCAATGGGTATCCCTGATGATGGAGCGTTTGAATTTAGTTTAGCGTTCAAGAAAGATACTCGTGGAAACTGGTATGAAGTTTATGTAGTAAACAAAGCTAACGCTAATTTATAGAAATTGAGAGGCAAATGAGATGGAAGAACAAAAGATTTTAGAACCAACACAGTTAAATGCCATGATTGAAAAGTTAAAAGTAGCTCGTGAGGATGATACTCCTCACGCAGTCTATGGCAATGGTGGTGAAATTGCAGTTGTTGGTGATGCAAATAAGACAGATGTTAAAACAATTGATATTGAAGTGAGTTTTAGATTCACTGAAAAGGAAATCGAAGAACATAAAATTGATGTTCCTGAGAATGCTAAAAGAGTGGGACAATACGTTATGTTCGATAAGAAGTTTGAAAATCTAACATTATCTCCTAGACAAGATATAAAGATGGTAGAAGCTTTAATCGAAGTAAAACCATTGCTATTGGATGCCGAAAAAATTATGGAACCATATCAAGAAAAATTCCAAGAAATTGAGGAATACTACGGTCATAAATTCATTAAAGGAAAAGAAGGAATCGTTACAACAGATGCAGATGATGAAGAAGTGAACAAGACTATGGTTCAGATTTACGAAGCGTATATGAATGAAGCAGACGAACAGATTTTCCATTTATATGCTAAATCCTCTACAAATTTAGTTGATGGACTTTATAAAGTTGTTGCAATTTTCTTAGGATTAGATGAATTTTATGAAGATCACATGATGCAATATTCAGTTTTAACTTGCATGATTAGCCTAATTATAAAATATCCTGAATTATTTAATGAGGTAGAAACAGTTTTTATCAAATAATTGATAAGGGGGATGATAAAAAGGATTCAGTAAAAAAAGCAAAGTCTTATGTTGCAGAACTAAATCTTTATTCAACCATGGCTCATTATGTCGGTAAAATTCTAAAAATACGCCCCAATGAGATATTAGACCATTGGGGTGTTTCTGAATTAGTTGTAGCCTTTGGGTACTACGCAAATCTACAAAGCGATAAAACATGGAATGAAATTAACGAGGCAAATAAAAATTCTAAAAAGAAAATACCTCAGATTGACAGATATGCGGTTCATTTCATGCAGAAAACAGATTTAGCGAAGGAGTCCGAAGATGTCAGTACGTGAAGTCGGTGCTAGGTTAGTCCTTGACATTAAGGATGCCAAAGCAAGATTAAATGAATTAGAAAGACAAATAAAAGCTATTGAAAAAGCTAAAATTCAATTTGCAGCTAACACTGCGGAATTGGATAGGTTGGAAAATAGATTAAAAGAAATAAAAAAAGAAAGAGATTCGCTAATGAAACAAAGACTTGCTATGCAAGTTGATTTAGATAATTTAGCAAATCTTAGAAATAAATTAGCAGATATTAAAGATGATATTTCAAATCTAAAAAAAGAATTGTATTCTCTGAACAATAAAAAATTAGCTATCGACATTGAGTTAAAGCAAAACGCAAACGATATACAAGATGTATTAAATGACAAGACTTTAAGCGAAGGTAAAAGAGACGATTTGCTTAAAGGATTGTACAATATGCGTCAGCAACTTAAATACGAACTTAACGAAGTCGGTATTGAGATGGATAAAATCCAACAGAAAATAAACAACTTCAACAAAGAAAAAATCAAAGTAGAAGCTGATATTTCTGCTTTAAAAGATGTCGAAAAGTTGACTGATGAGATTGACAATTCAATTGCAGATTTAGATAAAGAAGAAATTGATATTAACGCTAAAACAGACAAATTAGAAAATGCCAATAAGCAGTTAGGCGATATGATTTCAAAAGAAGGCGAAGTCAACAATACTACCGCAGATGTTAAATCGCAAATTATCGGTTTTGAAGATAGTATGAATAAGCTTAACAGACTTCAACAAGCTGCTAAAGCATTAAAATCAGCTAGTAAGATTACATTTGATGTTGGAAATAAGATGTCAAATCTAGGCTCTAGTATGTTGAACATTGCTAAGAATTTCCAAAACAATCCAATAGGAGATATTGGACGATTCTTAGTACAAGGTGTTGGATATTCTAGTTTGTATAGATTGGCTTCAGGTGCACAAAACGCAATGGGCGAAGCATTTTCAAACGGTGTTAAAAGATACGATACAATCAAAGTTGCGAAAAGAACATTGTCCACTGTAGTAGGTGATGTAGACGATTCTACAACGAAAATCCAAAAGATGATTGATAACCTAGATGAAAGCATTTTGGGCCTACCAACCACTTTAGATGACGCTCTAAGCCATGTTACGAGATTTACTTCAATCAATCACGATTTAGATAGGTCTCAAAAGCTATTCTCGGCAATTAATGATTCCATTTTGACATTTGGTGGAGATTCTGAGGGAGTAAACAATGCGGTTACTCAGTATTCTCAAATCATGGGTTCTAAAATGGATGCTCGTACATTGAGATCAATGGAAGATGCAGGTATGACACCAGCCTTAACTGCTATTGCAAAGAAATTTAATATGTCATTTGCGGAGTTTAGAGAAGCATTTACAGGTTCAAATCCAACTATTTCATTACAACAATTTGAGGATGCTCTGATTGAATTGGATGAAAAAGGCGGTGGCGGTCTAGATTCGTTGGCAACTATGGTTAAATCATCTGTAGCCACAATCTCAAACGGTCTTGACTTAATCCCTAAGAGATTTAGTAAAGCCGAAGAAAAGTGGTTAGGTGCATTAGATGAGGTTTCAACGGAATTAACAGGAGCTACAATTTACGGAAATATCTATAAACTTTCTCAAAAAGTTGAAGGCTTAGGAGATATAGGAGCAAACTTCATTAGAAGCCATAAAAAAGAAATTGGCGAAGGCATAGACTTCATTAAAACGAAGTTCTCTGAATTATTGAGCGTTTTAAAAACGTTTAGTTTCAAAGATTTTGTTGGTGGATTTAAACAAGGATTAGATGATTTCAAAGGAGCAATTGATTTCTTCAAGCCTCTTGTTAGCGGTCTATATAATTTTGCAAAAGATAAAATCACCGAAATGGGAGACGGAAGCTTTTCTAAAGGATTAGGACGTTTCGTATCAGACTACATCCAAATTGGTATTGGATTAAAGTATGCTGGTAAGTTAATGAAACTTGGAAGCGGTGGAATTAGCCTTTTAGGAGATTTAGTAAACATTTCTTCAAAATTCAAAGGGAAAAGTTTCAATATTCCTTTCCTAGGAAAACTAGGAAGTAAATTTAGTTCTATTAAAGATGTATTCAAAAGTTCAGATGAGATTACTACTGCGACAAGTACTCCAAAAACTTTTGATGTAGAAGGATTTAAAAATAAATTATCTTCATTAGCTATCATAGCTGGTGGGGCAGGAACAATTATTCTTTATTGCAAAGCTATAAAGGAAATTGAAAAGAATGTTCCAAATGACATTACAACATTGCCTATGCGATTAACAAATCTATTCTCTGTAATGGGATTGATGATGGGAGCTAATACGATTAATGCAGGAGTTTCAAAAGCATTAGAGATGAACAATGCCTTAACAGGATTAGCATTGATGATTGGTCAAGGCGGAGCTTTATGGCTATTTGCAAAGGCTATGCAAGAGCTAGATAAAACTATGCCTGATGGATTCGACACATTCAACGATAAGTTATTAGGCTTATTTGAATGTATAGGCTCTATGACACTTATTACAGGTATTCAAGGTGGTGCTGGTGTCCTAACGGGTGGAATCACTACATTGGCTCAAGTGCTAGGAATGATAACAACAACAGGACTAGCTGGTACGTTGATTGCTTGTGCTAAGGCTATGCAAGAAGTCGATAAGAATGTTCCTTCAAACACAAGAGGACTTAAAAAGAAAATCCAAGGAATTATGGATGTCATAGATATGTTTGAAGGCGGAGGAACATATTCTTCTTGGTGGAGTCAAGTTATTAAAAGTTCTGAGTCTTTATGGAAAAACATGGAGACTTGGAATATTACTAGGATTCTAAAGAAACTTGTTACTATTGGAGAATCAATTTCAAAAGTACAAGGAATGAGTATTGATAGTAGTTCTTTCAACGATCAATTCAAAGATATTCAAGAAGTTATCAAGAATATTAATGATTTTGAGTTTCCTACAGTTAGCACATCAAGTGCAACAAACATTGCAGATGCAAACAGTATCGTTAAGAACTATACAACAATGGCTTCTAGCCTTTCTAAAATGTCTAGTATCAACGGAAGTTCAATTAACGTTGAGAATTGTACAAGCATTTTAAAGAATGTAGCTAGTGTTGTTCAAGAAATGAAAAAGATTGTATTCCCTGATGTTACAAAGAGCATTAAATCTAATTTAAACTCTACAAATGCTCAAGAGTTCCTAGATACATTGAAGATTTTGGAACAGATTGTTCCTGAATTTGGAAACTTGCAAGCAACGATTACAAACAATCCTTTACCAAATGCAGAGGATATTAAAAAGACAATCACTAGTATTTCTCAAGCGATTGGATATATTTCTGTAGCTGGTGTTGGAACAGGAAAAGACAAAAATATGTTGTCTTATAACTTGAGACAAATGCCTGATTCTAAGCTATTTAATAACGCACTAAAGGCGATTACAACTTTAGGCGATATAATCCTCAAGTTTGGAACTTTGAACGTCTATTCAACTGATTTCGACTTTGAAACACTGAGAGCCAATATCAAAAGTATTGGAAATGCAGTGAATGAAATGGCAACCAACAAAGGATTAACTGAAAATCTAGAGAATATGGACACAGTTAATAAGACTGTTTCTAAGTTGAAAAAAACGTGTGAAAGCTTAAATTCTATCGTTGGATTAAATCTAGATTTCGTTAAGATTGGAGAAGTCACAACAGGTATTCAAACATTCCTAGACAATGTTAAGGGATTAAAAGTTGGAGAAGCCACTACAAGTGTTGTTACAGAAGTAAACTCAATCGTTACTTCATTCCATAACATGGCCACGACTTTATCAAATATGAAATCTGAATTTAATACCTCTGGTACAGATATGGCCAATGGAATTATTGAAGGTTTCAAAAGCATTGATATTGAAGGTTCATTTGGAACTAAGATTGATAATGCCAAAGCTTCATTGAAGAAGAAAAGCTTCAAATCAGTAGGTAAGAAGTTTGGAAGAGATGTTGTAAGTGGATTTAGTGAAGGTATCTCTAATATGTCTAGTTCAATATCTAATCAGATTACTATGATGTATGGATATTCAACACGATTCACAGATTTAGGACAATACTTAGGAAGTGCATTTAAAAATGCGTTCAACAATCAATCAGGAAACATTAATACAGGTGGTACAAATACTCCTACAGTAAACAGAGGCAATGAATCACAAGGAAAAAACTTTAAGTTTGCTAAAGGTGGCCCAGTTTACTTAAAACGAGGCGGACAACCAATTGTTATGAAACCTAGTGGAACAGATACAGTACCTGCTATGTTGACTCCTGGTGAGTATGTAATGAAACGTAGTGCAGTTAAGAACGCAGGTCAAAGTTTCATGGATAAAGTAAATAACATGGATTTGAAAGGTGCGTTCAAAGAATTGTCTACTAGATATGGTTCTCATGTTGGAAGCGTTGTTAATAAGAATGTGACTATCAACAATAACGATAATCGTGTTACGAATAACAGTATCGCTTTCAACGAAGGAAACGAAAGAAGGCAGGCTATCAAAGTAGGTAGATGCTTGAGAGGTTTGGCATAATGACTTGTTATAACTTAAACCCATTAAAAACATACGTTCAGTTCAATGATCTTGTAATAGACAGTGCAGAGGAGATTTCCTCTGCCTCTCTAAAGCAAGACACAAAGACTGCAACGCAAGAATATAGTTACGGACATGGTAGTTATGTTGCTTTCCAAAAGAATCAACAGTTTCTTACGGAAGGTGATTTGTCCTTAACGTTGAATTTTAATTATGAACATTTTCATGATGAAGATAGAAGATTCCTACGTGACTATTTCAATTTGAATTTGCTTAAACCTGGAAGATTATGGGCAATTCAAGATAACAAATTGATTTGGGCATGGGCCTATGTCACAGGATTTAGTGAAGATTACAAAAAATACCAAGGTTATCTATCAATGGATATTGATTTTAAACTTTGGGAAGGTGTATGGCATATTGCAGATACAAAGAAAACATTCTTAGTTCCTTACTCTGTATGTAATATCCTTGATTGTGAGGATTTCAGAGATGCTCAAGAGTGCTTATCGTGTTGTGTTACTTGCCCCCCTGATATGGAAACTTGCAATTCGTGTTTATGCGATTGTGGAGACATTACAGAGGAAACATCTTTATGCGTAATGGGAACTAAAGCATTGGAAGATTTTATGAATTGTGGCAATTCATACAAGATTGTCTATGATTGCATCAAAGGTGAACAAATTTTCGGCGATGATTTGATTAAGAACAAAATCTGTAAAAAAGATTATTGTGTTGAGTCAATTGCTGGAAGATTCTACAGTGGAACAGTATTAGATACCGATAAGGTCAAATTGATTCTAGATGGTAAATTCCAAAACCCTGAAATTGAAATCAACGGAAACAAAATGATGATTTTAGGTGAATATGATGGAATTTTAACACTTGATTCAAGTTGGAACTTATACTTTACTGCGGATGGATGTTGTGCATCAGAGGAAGTAGATTTAGATAATCTAGTGGTCGAAGATGAATTTGGGTTCACAGTACATCATGGAATGAATAGATTAGTGGTCACAGGCTCATGTTGTAAGATGGCTTGTGTATATATAGATGTTGATGAACTTACAAATTAAGGAGGCTTGCAGTGGCAAATGTAAAAAGTTATTGCACTGCTTGTGGAAAGTTAAAAGATAGCAGTGCAGAGTTTATCCAAAATGGTGTTACAGATTCAATCTGTACGTCTTTAGGAAACGATACAGGCTTAAATCCTGATAATGGTAATAATACGTGTACAGACATGGAAAATGCCAATGATTGTCTTACAAAAGGCTTGTATGACATCATAGATGGATTTGATTTGTGTGATTGGAAATTATTCATGAGTCAATATGCTAACAATGATTACAACATGAAAGCAGCTATGATTTGTTGGATGTGTGGATTGCAAGATCAGTTGTATAATCTTCAACTTCAAAATTTGGCAATCGAAACACAATATACTATTCAACAGTCTACACCTGGATTGAGCGTTGAAATTGACAGACAAGGTAATTTCACATTCAGATATTCAGATTGGATTCACAATAGTGATTACGAGAAAGTAGCGGACGGAGTTATTACAGGAAAAGTAGATTTCTGTATGAAGCCTAACAAAGATAAGAGTGCTACATACAAATTCAACAGTGTTACATTGAAACACTACTCTTATAAAATGACGGGAGTTCAAGCTGATTCGGCTCCTAATGTTTCAATTCGTGTTCCTAATAAGAGTGGATCGTTGGTATATCAAAAAACAACAAACGCTTCATTTGAAGAAGATATTAACAAAACAGTGGAATTAAGCATGAGTGGAACAGTAAAAGCTGGAGAAACAACGAATTGGTTGCAGTTCCTTTCTATTTATGTTGATTGGCTAGAAGATGATGAAATATCTCTACACACTCGTTTTGTAAATGATAACAAGGTAAACTTCGTTATCTGTAGAGATTAGGAGGTACACATAAATGAATAAAGATGTTTGTTCTGCTTGCGATTCTTTAAAAGCTACAAGCAGTAATTTCATTCAAAAAGGTGTAACAGATGCTATTTGTGCAAATCTTAAAGCAAATCAAGGGTTTGAAAATAAGGGCCATAACAACTGTACAGATATGCACGATATGAACGATTGCTTATTAGGTGGGTTGTTAGAAAAGATTGATACATATGATGTTTGTGATGCAAAAGAAGCTATCAAAGATTTGGAAAAGAATTTAATCAGTATCATGGATGTAATGATTTGTTCTGATTGTGGACAATGGGAAGAAATCGAAAAGCTATGGGCAGAAATCCAAAAGATTTGGAATGCTATCAGAGATTTACAAAATAAGGTCGGAAAATTTGAAGGCAGCATTGGAGATATGTACAGTGCGGTTGAAAAGATTCTTACAAATCTTAAAAACAGTGGAGCATGGAAACAAACAGGAGATACTGTATTTGAAGGAAAATTCAATGACGGAAGAAGCATTGCTACAGGTAATATAAATATCTTTGGTGGTACTCCTGATGGAAATTCATACATCCGTACTAATAATGGAAGTTCTGAGAATGATTTGGCTGGTGGTGTTTAATGGCATGGCAAAACTTTCACGGAGCTTACGATAACACAGGGCCATACGCAAACGTAGTATTAGGTGGAAATCCAGGTGATACCGCAGACTTTGGATTCCCACTTGCTACCGCCCATGCTAAAGGCTATGGAAAAGGTATCAACTTTTCAGATGATGGAAACTATGGTGTTACCTTCACATTAGATTTAGTTGGATATGGTGTAACAGATGCTGGTCAATATACAGGAAACGGAAAGTATGTACAGTATGGTGGAAGATACAACTATATTTTGATCATTAGTGTTTCTAACAACAATAAAGCCTCATGGAGAGAGATTTACAATCAAGTAATATTCTCTCATGCTGATACATGGCCATTGGCTTATTCATCAGGTTGGGAAACAGTGGCACAAAACAGTCAATGGAGTGGTAAGCTACAACTTCCGACAGATACAACACACGTTAAAGTTGAATTAAGAGGTGAAGATGCTACATTACCTTACGAGAATATATATTCTATTCAACAAGTTATCCCTGATTTTAGACCATGGGCAGTAAGAAAAGGTAAAGTGTTTTATTCTTTGGATAGAGCTACAGGATGGTTTAAAAAGAGAGTTAAAGGCTCTTGGGCCACTATTGGCAAATATAGTGCTGATAAAGCGAATAAAGAAAACCAAGGGTCAAGTAGAATCAGAAAAAATGGTAAATGGGTAGGACAAGGCAAAATTGGTAGTTAGGAGTAAATATGATTCCTTACTTTGAAATATTAGAATTTGGAAAAGTTAAGAAAAGATTCAGAGAGGCTTTAAGCACAATCAGTTTTTCAAACGAGTTAATGACAGTACCTGAAATGCAAATCACAATTCCTAACGAATACTACGATTTAATCTCAGGAAGAAAAGAAATGAGGGTAATCATGGATTGTGGAGTTTTCTACGGAATGATTACCAACTATAAACCCTCTGTAAGTGGTTTAAACATATCTCTAACGCATGTAATCAACGAATGGGAATACAGACAAGTCCCAACAAATTATGCGGTTAAAAACGCCCTTATAAAGAACGTATACGAAAGCGAAGATATGTATTATTCGACTCAGTGGAAGATGAATTTTGAAACTGAGATTGATAACGAAAAGATTGACTATGTTTATTCTAGACAATCTAAATTGGATGCACTTACTAAAACTTGTGAATTGACACAATCTGTTTATTGGAGAGTTCCATTTACAAATGATAAGCAAGTTGAAGTTGGATATTTTGGAAAGAAACAACCTGTTATGCTTTCTAATAAACCAACGTTAGGAAGAAACTACAGAATCATTGGTGAGCCAACAATGGAAACCAATTTTTCGGATGTTATTAACTTAGCTACAGTTTATGCTAATAAATCTGATAGTGGTATGTCCTCTTTGTCATTAAGAGAAGTATATAACGATAAAAGCTTACAGAACCCTAAGTTTCCTGTAGTTATTTTGAGATCAAACATAAATAACGAGCGTGATTATGAATATGTAGACTTTCCTAAATTAGCTCCTAACAATCAATTGGAGTATTCGATTATTGATACGGAATCAGTTGGATATGAAAGCGGTGTATTCATTGAAGGAACATTTGCTTTTGATGATTTATCGCCATTTAGTCTAGAGGACATGACAAAAGACTCTAAAGACTATAAATGGGTAATTCCTAAAGAGCAAAGATTTTTGACGGATACAGAGGAAATAAACAATGCTAAAGCCTTATGGCACTCTTTAAAAGACATTTGGAGCAAATCTGCTATTGCTGCTTTATGTGGTTCGTGTCACGTAGAATCAACCTTAAACCCTAACTTGTATCAAATGGGTGATGTTCCTGATTCTCAAAAAGGATTTGGATTGGTTCAATGGACTCCGTACACACGAATCACCAATTGGCTTGGTTCTCATGGATATTCAAGCTACACAATGTACGGAAAAGGGGAAGTAGCTAAGTTAGTTGAAGAATGGTCAACAAACGCTACAAATGGGCCTTGGATTCCTACTCCTTCATATAACATCACATTCCAACAATGGTCACACATGGAAGCCGATATGAATTACATGGTAATGGCTTTTATGGCAGATTATGAACGTGGTGATACATCTATTGATTTACAGTATCAAAAACGTATTGAATTTGCTCAACGTATTTATGGTTTGATTCCTGAATGGGAACAAGACGATAACGGAACTACAACCGATACGGATAAAACACAATCTCGTCCTTGGAACGCTCAGAATTTTATCAACACATGGAATGGTCAATCTATCGACATGGATGGTGTGCCTCCTGAACAACCATATCAATGTGTAGATGCATGGAAAAAAGCGTTGCAAACATTAAATTATCCCGACCCTACAAGAGCTATTGGCGGTGATGGATATGCAGATTACATTTGGTATAACAGAGATGAATTAGGCTATTCTCAATTCTTTGATTATGTTGATACACCTCAATTTGGCGATTGGTGCATATTCGGTAGAGGCGGTGACACACCTGCATCACACGTTGCAATGTACGTTTCAGATGCTGGTAATGGTAGAGCTAATTTCTTTGGCCAAAACCAACCTTATCCGTATTGCAATACCACAACAATAAGTACATCAAATATCATTGGTATTTTCAGAGTAAAGAGTGTTTATGTACAACAGAACATTGACCCTGAGTCTACAAACGGTACTACTATCATTACTGATAACGATAGAATTTATGCGGCCAAGGTTGTATATGATTGTGCCTGTAGAAAACTAATTAATGCAAGAAGAAAGTTTTCTATCAACACTTCTTGTGAAGCGTTGCCTAAAGAAGTAAATGTAGGTGATAGAATCAGATTTATTTATGATCTCAATTTATTGCAATTTGGAAGTTGTAACAGATACATGAAACGTATTTTAAAGCAAGATGATTGGTTCTATATCACAAACCTACAAAGAGAAATAGATAAAACAGGAGTTGAAATAGACACATTGACTCTAGAGAAATTCCTAAGAACAGATAGAGACGGAAAGAGTGGTTAGTTATGGATATTAGTAAGGCGATAAATATATTAGCTGATAGTGTCTATGATTTGAAAGAAAAAGGAAGATACAATTCCATTCAACGTAGAAACCATATAGTTGATTTTTATGGGTACGAGTTCCCTAGATGGGGATGTTCAAGTTCTAAACCAGCGGTAATAGGAATGTCAATTTCTCAGGATTTGATTTATTATGAGCGTTTTGAGTTTAAACTAGTAATAGATAATTCTACTGCTACAAACTTTAATGTTGAGATTGAAGGAATAGACATGACACCATATTTCAAGCAGCAATTCAACGGAGCGTGGATTACAGGCAATGGACTATGGCCTGGGCAATACTCGAATTTTGATGTTCTTAAAGCTTGTGGATATCTTTCAGAGGATGAGAGAAATAGAATATTAGATCCAGGATATAAAACAATCAAAGTAACAGGAAACGGAAATTTTGATTGTACGTTAGTAAATTATCTTAAATATAGTCATGTAAACAGATAAGAGGTATCTATGAATAGATATGAACAAAGGATTGAAAACCTATCAAATCATGTAAAACAAAATCCTAGAGATTGGCAGTCTGCCATATCGCTATTGAAATTGAACAGTCAACAAATTGACTTTAAAAGAAAACAAAAACAACAGTCTGCTAGATTGTCTATCAAAGCATACAAAAAGGAGGTTGTGTAGATGGAAAACAAATATAGCACTTCGGGAATTGGAGAAGATATTATCCGTAGTTTTACACAAATTGCAAGTGCAGAACTACACGCTAAAACCTTATTAGAAAAACGTATTTCTGAGGTTGAAAACGGATTGATTAGTGAAGAAGAAATTCCTGATAATTTAGAAAAGATTGAAGCACTAAAGGATGAAATTGATGATTATGCCAATATCAGACGTTCTCAAATGCTTTATCTATACAATTCTTTTGGTGGCAAAGGGGATAGAGAACAGTGGTGTTTAGTTAAACATTTAAGTATGGCTATGTACACTGCATTTGAAGCGTATCAAGCTTCGGATAGAGACCCTGAATTATTGAATATTGCTTTGGAGATTAACAAGAAGTTCATTGAAGCTTGCACTAAGTTCTTAGGTGTAGAAATTACTTCTTGTGCATCTTGTTTCGCAGACATTATGAAAGCTGGAGGAAAATAATATGCAACCTGTAGTATGTAACAAAGATATGGCAGTAGTATTTCCTTTAAAAGATGGTGATTGCGAATTTTGGCTAGAAATCGTTGATTCTGTTAATGATATTACTAATCCAAGTAGAGACCATGCGTATGTTGATTCAAAAGGATTGTTCTATATTTACAACGGAAAAGAAATTCAAGTAATCAATGACCATGCGAATCTGAAAATCAAATGGGGAAATATGATTGGCGATATTTCTAATCAATTGGATTTAATGGAAATTCTAAATCAATTCGTAAAGACAATTTCTGTAAACGGGACAAACATTGCCAAAGACAACAAAAAAAACATTGCTATTCAAGTGCCTATCACAACTATTAAATTAGATGGAAATACAATTAGTCCTGTTGATTATATTGTCAATCTAGATTTAGCTAGTGTTTATGCAAAGAAAACTGAAATCCCTAAAAATGTATCTGAACTTCAAAATGATGCTGGATATATTAAACAAGAAGTTGTAGATCAATTAGTGCCTATCAAAACAATCAAGGTTAATAACGTAACGATACCGCCTGATGAAAACCATGCAGTAAATATTGAAGCGATTCGTTATAAAGTTGGAACTGCCGACCCTACTACAACAAATTGTCCTAACGGATATTTCTACTTTCAGATAGGAGACTAATCTATGGCTTATGTAGGTGGAGGATGGGAATTACTTGCAAGCCATCTGATTTGGACATACAGTGGCAGATGCAATATGTATTTCCAAGTATACGCACGGAGCGAACAAGATGCTATAAATAATAGGTCTACAGTCAATACAAGAACTAGAATTTTAGTTGAAAATACAAACCCAAGCTATTCAGGTTATTATGTTGAACAAGATTGGTCTGCTGGTGTTACAGGAGCGCCGGATTACAGTAGCCATGCTACATTAACAGATGGTGGTGCTGGTACGAGCAAGGAATATGTTCTACAAAATGGTTCATTTACTGTTGACCATGATTCTAATGGTAATGCATCAAGCAAAGTGCATTATTGGTTTAATGGAACATATACAGGAGCTATAGGTAGCCCTACAAGCACAAATATAGTAGACATCTCGCTTCCTAATATTGATAGAACCGCAGACAAGGCAACAATAAGCAATGTTGGAAGTACATACAAAACAATGTATTGTACAATTTCTGTTCCGTTTTATTCTGAGGAAAACCAATGGAGTCGTGATGGGGAAACATGGACGGATTGGAATAAAGTAATAAAAGCAGATACGCCTTTTGTAGATACATGGACAGGGTTAAAGCCGAACACAAAATACACTGGATATTATCGCTTCAAAAGAAAATACAATGGAGTTTGGAGTGAAACAGTCGATTTTACTGCAACCACTAAATATCCTAATGCGCCTTCAAAAGGAAGTGTTTCTTTAAGCTCGGTAACGTCCAATTCTGCAAAAGTTAGTTGGAGCGGATTCTCATTAGGAGACATGGCAACTGATTATTCTTATCAAACATCTAATGATGAAAAAAAATGGACAGACCAAGGTAAAGCAACAAGCTTAACTCTTAGTGATTTGAAACCTAATACAAACTATAAATTCTATGTAAGAATGGTCGATAACTATGGTCAACCTTCGTTAGCAGCTAGTACATCATTTACAACATTGAACCCTGAAAAACCAAACGTAGGTGGTATTGAATGTACACGGTTAACACCGTATGGTGGTATGTTTGCTTGGTATGGATTCTCTGTAAATGAAGGAGCAACAATAGATCACTATGAATATTCACTAGACAATTCAAATTGGATTAATGTGGGAACTGATACGCAAATTCATTTAGACAATTTAAGCCCTGAAACAAGTTATACATTATACGTTCGTGTAGTTGATAACTTCGGTTCTAAATCAGATAGTGCTACATGCGATTTTAAAACATTGGTTGACCAATTTAAACTTGCGTACAATACAAATTTGTATCAAACAGAAATTCTAACTAAAGACGGAGTAGACATCTTGGCTAAGAATGGAGTTAACTTGATTGTTGATACAATTGGAAAAGAGCGATTAAGGACTGCCAAGGTTTTCTACAACGACAATGGAGTTATAAAGAAAATAAAAGCAGTTTACTACAACAAAAAAGGTAATATTCAACAATATAAAAGCTATGAAAATTAAATAGGAGGTACATATAATGGGAGTTAGAATACAAGAATTGCCTGAAACAACAGGCATTAACAAGGAAGATTTATTGATCGTTGAAGATGGACAAGGAACTAAAAAAGGTACTGTTCAACAGTTAGATGATTCTTTAGGCGTAAGTATGCTTAGAAAAGAATTTGAAGCGTTGGGATTATCTGTAGACGAAGAAGGATATATTGTTCAGGAGGTACAAGAATAATGGAAAAACACAGAATTTTAACAGATGAAACAGGAGAAAAAATTGTAAAAGCATTAAATATTATTGCTCAAAACGGAATTTCACATCAATCAATGGATTGGCAGAAGGTAAGAACATTAATTGCAAACGGAGTCGGTGAAAGTGCGTTTGCTATTGGTACGCAGTTAATTGAAAAATGGACAGATACCGCTGATTCAAAAGAATACGATATGCCATGGCAAGTAAACCACTTCGATGATATGACTTTAGAGGACGGAGAAGTAGTCCCTGGAATGTGGTTACAAACGCACTATACTTTGCCTTTTGGTATTCAATTTTCGCATCAGAGAGCGTTTCTAGCGTGTCCTGATGGACTTAGTGCTGGCACTTACAATTTCGATTTTGCTAAAGCTTGGGGAGGTAACGTTAAAACCGGAATTAATTACCAATTCACATTAACTAATCCTGTAGAAAGAGGTGGTAGATTAGCTGGATGCTATGGAGCACCCGACCAAGCACCATCTAATTGGAAAGTTTATTCATATGGTAAAGACGGAATTACATTAAATGAGACGGTAAATGTCACTGTTGGTAGTGGTGGAACAAATATAGGAACAATCCAACATGATAGTAGAAGCGGAAATTTAAACTCTGTACAAGAAATGGCATACGGATGGAACAGATGGAAAACATCTGCTTTAAGACAGTATTTGAACTCAAGTAAACCAAAAGGGAAATGGTGGACTCCACAAGATCAATGGGATATTTGTCCTGACCAATTAGCTTCTAAAGACGGATTCCTTTGTGGTATGCCTGAGGAAATGCTAAATTGTTTAAAAAAAGTGAAAGTCGTTACTTATGCTAATACTGTTAATGATGAAGGTGCTGAGGATATTACATATGATTATGTTACGTTGCCTTCATTATCTCAGATGTTTATTAAGCCACAAACAAGTGGAGAAGGTGACGTACACACCTATTGGAAAAGAAGAAGCGGACGCACAACTCCATGCGAATGGTATACAGATTATCCAAATATGGTTGAGTATTCCATTACTAACAAAACATCACCTCAGAACGTCCGTTTGCGCTCAGCGTATCGCGACAATGCGTATCATACGTGGTATGTGTTCACTAGTGGCTATGTCAGCTACAGCCACGCTTCCGTTGCGAATACGTTCGCCCCGCTTGTTTGCATCGCATAAATCTAAAATCGGGGCAGACAACGTACTGCCCCATGCAAGGAAAGGAATTATTAAATGGCAACTAATGTAAATGAAAGAAATGTACCTGATACACCAACAAATAAAATGTTGGATTGTTTATGGGAAGCAAGAAACTTGTCTTTGTATACTGTAAAGATTTGTTCAAACACAAATAATTTTCCACCTGAATATTATCAGACAATGACTGGTGACATAATTAAGAAGGCAAAAGATATATACAGGCTAGGAAAAAGAGCAAATGCAATATATGTTCAAGGTAAGACAGGACATGAAAGATGGGAAGAACGAAGTAGATACCAACGTGAAGCCATTTTCCTTTGCGTAGATTTATTATCTGATATAGATGTGGCAAAAACATTATTTAACATTCGTGGAAAACGAGTTAAATATTGGACTAAGCAAGTAGTAACGGTAAAGAGAATGTATATCGCATGGCATAATGCCGATAAAGAACGATATGCACAATATATTAATTAGTACTTATTAATAATCACTAATACATACGGGATGTAGGTTGATTCTCAGAACGTCCGTTTGCGCTCAGCGAATCGCGACAATGCGAATAATACGTGGAATGTGAACACTAGTGGCAATGTCAACAACAACAACGCTTCCAATGCGAATACGTTCGCCCCGATTGTTTATCAATTTAAACTATATGGTTAACCTTAGATGTTGATACGATTTGATATGTGTAAACAAGGAATCTCATCCCTGCTCATTAGAGCGAACAATACCGCAGAATATACATAAATCTGTGTATTTTGCCACCGATGTTAGAGCCTCTTAAAAATAAGATGGTAGCTAACTATGACGGAAGGAAACTATTATTTTGGAAATAAAAGAATATATTACAGACTACGATCAATTGTTTGATTCAATGTTGAAATGTAAGAAAAACGTATCTTGGAAACCTAGCGTTAAATCATTTGTGTTAAATGGTGTAGAAAATTGTTTGAAGATGGAAGAACAATTACAGAATGATAAATGGATAAACAGAAAACCTAAACCGATTATTGTTACATATCCAAAAAGAAGGGAATGTTTAAGTATTCCTTTTAGGGATAGAGTTTATCAACGTAGTATTAACGATAATTCATTATATCCTCAAACAACAAAGCACTTTGTCTATACAAATATAGCTTGTCAAAAGTTCAAAGGAACAAAGAAAGCTATGGATGTAATGAGACAATATCTTCATAGATATTACATCAATAACAAAACGAATGTAGGCTATGTTGTATGGATAGATATACATGGATATTATCAAAATATGAGACATAAAGATGTCAACGAATGTTTTTATAAGATGTGCGATTCAGATACTGCTAGTATGTCTAAAGATGTGTTAGATACACAATATTCAGGAGATATTGGATATAATCCAGGTTCTCAAATGGTTCAGATTGCTGGCATAAGCTTATTGAATGAATTGGACCATTTCATCAAAGAAAAACTACATTGCAAAAGTTTCATAAGATATATGGATGATTCCTATTTGATTACAAATGACAAAGAAAAAGCGAAACAATGGAAGAAAATAGTTTGTGATAAGTTAATCGAATTAGGGTTTGAACCTAACCCAAAGAAAGCCAAGGTTCTAAGAATAGATAAAGGATTTATGTTTCTTGGATTTAAAGCTACATTATCAAAAACGGGCAAGGTTTATTACAACCTAAGTTCAGAAAATATAAAACATGAAAGGCGAAAATTAAAGAAACAAGTCATTAAAGCTAAGAAAGGTGAAATGACAAAAGAAGAAATTGACGCAAGCCTTCATAGTTGGAAATCACACGCAGAATTAGGGAATACGTACAAGTTGTTGCAAAGAATAGATGCGTATTACGCTAATCTATGGAAGGAGATAAAAGTATGATTATCAAACAATTAGATGTTTCTATCGACAAACAAGCAGAAGAAGAATATCAAGCTTCTCAAATTCAATCCACAAAAGATGAATTAGCTAACCAAAAATTCTTAACAGAATATGTTGCTTGTATGGCAGGAATTGAATTACCTGTCGACGAAGAAGAAACGGAGGGAATGACTCATGTACAGGATTTTGAATAATCAGAAAAGCAGAGTGATTGACGGAAAGTATAGCAAAGATAATTACATTTTCTTAGTAGAACAAGCTTATAAGAAAAAGAAAATCACTAAAGCAGAATATCAAGAGTTGATTGATTTTGAGTAATTTCGAGTACATTCAATATTTATTAGATATTATTGATAAGCAAAATAAAATCATTCAAGAACAGAATGAAATTCTATTTATGAATGGAATTGAAGTTTTGGATAAAGAGAAAGGGCGATAATGTACGTCCTTTTCTTTTCATTATATAATTGATATGCCATAAAACAGTACCTCAGAAAATATGAGAGAGATGAAATATTTTTGGAGGTGTAAATTTATGAATGTACAAGATTTTTTAAATTTATTACAGACTGCTGCTACTTTGGTTTGTGGTGGATTAGCTTTATATTTTAAATTCAGTACAAAAGCTAAAACTAAAGCAAAGGAAGTGCAAGAAGTGATTGCTAAAATCACTGCCCAAGCAGTAGTTTACATTAAAGAAGCAGAGGACAACTACAAAGATACAACTAATGCAGGTGGAAAGAAGTTTGAAGAAGTTGTTAGTAAGCTTTATGATCTAGTACCCGATGCATTGCATGGAATTATCACAAAAGAAATGATTAGTGAAATTGTTCAAAGTACTTTTGATGAAATTGAAGAATACGTTAAGATTCAATTAGATAATGGAATTGATAAAATCAACGTCAAAGGTGACTAATAGTGAAAGTAATCACTATTGATTTAGAATATGTTTTATGGCTTCTAGGCTTCATAGCATCCGTTTGGGGAGTAGTTAAAATCATTAAAGAAGTAAAGAAACCTAATGACGATTTAAAAGAAACCGTTAGAAAACACGAAGAATGGTTAGCAAGAGACAATGAGAGAATAAAATCAATTGAAAGTTTAGTTATCACACAAGAAGGGATTAAGAAAGAATTGAATGAACACTCTCGAAGGCTAGGAGAACATGAAGAAAGATTAGAAGAAGATAAGCAACGTGGTAATTTGACATTAAAAGCAAATATCGCAATTATCAACAATATGCTTTCTGAAAATGATAAAGACAAGCTCCAAGAAACTAGAGATGAAATTCAAGACTTTCTGCTAGATAAAAACTAAGGAGGAAAGAAATATGGAAGAAAAAGAAGTAAAATTTGATGATTTATCAGAAGAAGCAAAAGAAGAATTAAGCAATGGCAAGGAAGAAGGTGTAGATGAAGAATGTCGTATTCCGGATTAGCAACATATTGCAACAGAACATCACAACATTATGATGGTCGTTTTGGATATAAGGTTTGTAAAATCACTCCACACTACATGGCTGCGGCATGGAGTGGTAAACAATGTGCAGATTATTTTGCACGAAATACTCGTCAAGCATCTTCCAATTATTGTATTGGAATTAATGGAGACATTGCATGCAGTGTTGATGAAGAAAATGCTGCATGGACAAGTTCAAATTGGTTGAATGATTCTCAATCAATTACAATTGAATGTGGAAACATTAATAACGCAACTGGAGAAATGACGCAAGCTACTTGGGATAGCTTGGTGAATCTATGTGTTGATATTTGTAAACGATATGGATTTAGATTGAACTATACAGGAAATTCTAGCGGATCATTGACTATGCACAAAATGTTTGCGGCTACATCATGCCCTGGAGCATGGTTGGAAGCACGTATGCCACAATTAGCACAAGAAGTAAATGCTAGATTAGATGGTCAGACTGTAGCACCAAGCACTCCTAGTGCTCCAAGCGCTCCAAGTGGTGAAAAGTATTCAGTCGGTACACCTATCTGCACAAATACATTAAGTGTAAATTGCTACGGAACTTCTAAAATTGTAAAAGGTGATTGGAGTGGTTCAATCGGTAGAGTAATTAAAGGTGCTAAATATCCGTATCGTGTCGATAGAAATGGTGTAGCGATTGGATGGACAAATGACAGTGCAATTGATTCAGACCCCCATACACCAGTTGGAACAACACAGTCTAGTACAGAACCAATCGACCAAATTTTACACGTTGGTTCTTATGTTACATCTGTGCACATGAAAATCGGCAATCAAGGTTTGAAGAAAATCGGCGATGATTTATGTGCATACCTATCACAATTAGGCGGTTGGTTTCCAATTCGTATGGTAGACAAAGTGCCAAATTCAGATGGATATAATGACAATGTGTTGCATACTACAAATGCAGTTGTCTATGTAACTAGAATCAGAGTTGATGCGGTTAATGTTCAAAAGAATATTGTTAAAATTGGCGGTATTTGGGTTGACCCAACACCATTAACAGAAATTGCGTAAAGCACAAAAATAACACATATAAGTGTCAAAATTGTACAAAATGCGCAAAAATTACAATTAAATATCGATAAAAGCGTCATAATTAAAAAAAATGACACAAATCCTTCAACTATTTTTCGTATACTTAGCCTATGAACTTAATCATAGGCTCTTTTTTTATGCTATTATTTTCATAGCTCGTCTACTAGTGTAGAAGGAGCTTCTTAGGACGTATGATTTATACGTCCTTTGCTTTTTTGTGTTAAAATATAAGCACATAGATTAGTAGAGTGCACAATGCGACCAATACCATAACATGGTATAATGTCTATGTTAGCTTGATGTACAAATCCAAGTTAGGCATATGGATTTATTAGTATTGATCTATAGTCATTCCAAGCGTGACTGATTGATATTATTTTTATGCAAGTCGACTACAAAGAAATATTATTTTCTTACCACTGAATAGAGTACATTCTAGAAGTACTTGAAAGGTGGTTCTTTTTATATAAAATTCATACTGATATGATATAATCATGTTGCTAGGAAAAGTAGAGCGATAAAGGCCCAAGCTCTCTTTGGTGTAGTGCAAATTGCAGACGTGCAATTGAATCTTAACATTTCTCTTTGTGGCACTAGCAAACAACTACAAAATGTGACAATTGCTAAAAGCTCCCCTTTTTAGATACTGTCACCAAAACGATTCCATACCTCATCCACATCAGGTATGGTTTTTGTTTTTTTAACAAATCTTAAAATTTATATGCTATATTATTGATGTGTTCTTCATGGATGAACACACCCTTTCTAAGATAACTAAAACTTATGCAAAAGAGTCTCCTTACCAAGCGGGAGACTTTTTTGTTTATATATTATAAGGAAAGGAAACAATAATATGTTTTTGGCATAATGGCATAAAGTGCGTGGCATAAAACATGGAATATTTTTTTAGGTTCAATTAAATAAAATGTGGTCAAAAACGAGAAAATATGAGAACATAAAGTAAACTAGATGAATAAAAAATAAAGGAAAATAAAGAGCTAGAAGCTTATAAATATCATTCAACAAAAAGAAAAAATTATTCGCAATAAGGGGTGTGAAGCTTTACTTGAAATTGTCAACTCGCAAATCATGTTATATGAAATCGATCAATTAGAAACGCCAACAAGTGTGCAGGAATTGATTGATTTTGGTTATTTAAAAAAGGGACAGGATACATGTCCGGATCATAGTAAAGTGGTGATCGTAGATGGGCAAGCCGTATCCCAATAAGAATGGATTTACCCTTGTTGAAATGTTAGTGGTGCTGCTTATTGTTTCTATGCTTGGATTTGGACTTTCTACAAAGATGCACTCTTCTTTATATGTGTTTATGAAAAATCTGCAGACTCTATGTGTTACGGCTCAGGAAAAAGCGTATGTAAAACATCGAAAAGTATATGTTGAAATTGGTGATTCGATCTATATGGATGATGTCGAATATAAGATACCACATGGTATTGCGTGTGATCATGTATCTTTTTACTACAATTCCAAGGGCAACATGTCTAAGGCTATGTCACTCCATTGTCAAAATGCATCGAGTCAAATGAAACTTGTTTTCCAGGTTGGAGCTGGGAGGGTTCGTCTTGAAAAAGAATAATGGCTTTTTACTCGAAGATGCCTTGTTTGCGTTCTTTGTGATTTTGGTTTGTGCAAGTCTTATATTGAATGGCATTTATACTTTATATTTCCAAAGGAATCTTAAGATTGATGAAAAAATTGAAAAGAAATGGTTTTACTCTGATTGAAGCTTTGTTGGCGTTGTTTATCACAAGTTTAGTCAGCTTATTAGGCTGTATGCTTATGCGTTGTGCTTTACAATTTGCCCATATGGATGTGGATACGCAGAATCAATTTGCGGTTTTACAATTAAGAAGAGAACTTGCACAATCAAATGATTTGAAAATAGAATCGGATTGTCTAAGTTATATTCTAAATCATGAAAAGAAAGTCTTGTATTTTGATAAGCATCGCATTGTGAAGAGTCCTGGCTATGAAATCTATATGGAACAAATTGATGAGGCTATATTTTATAAGAAAGAAGATGGATATTATGTTTGGTTCAAAAAGAAGAATAAAACCTATGACTTTGAACTCTATTAATGGGTATGCGAGTGAAGTAAGTTTAGTGTGTTTATTTCTTGTGCTTCAGATTGTATCCTTTTTATCGTTGAGTACCCTTCAAAATGTGTATTTATTAAAAGCGAATCAACAAAATATTCTTGAACTATCCATTGTAGATCATGCCAAGCATATGATCCATCATAATAATTGCATTAAGTTGTGTCATACGAGTGAAAAAATAATAAAGGACAAAGATGAAAGGATACAGAATATAGATGTGCATTTTGAAGATCATGAGACTTTTATTGAATGTACATATTTAGATGTTTCAATGAAAATCTATTATGATGATAAGGTAATCGTTTCGGTTGATATTGACGAACAATGAAAAAAACGATAAAATTGATGCATAGCGATGAATTAGAGTAGTAGAAGGAAATGACAATTTTTAGAGAGCTAAAGTTGGTGAAATTTAGCATTGTACAGCCTTTGAACTTGCTAAGGAGCTGATGAGTAATGTTATCCGTATACTCTGCGATAAAGAGTTTGAGGGCACAATGAGAATTGTGAACTAAGGTGGTACCGCGTACAAACGTCCTTAGATTTCAAGGACGTTTTTTATTTTTAATAGGAGGCTAATATGTACGATCAGTTAGAAGTAGAAAAAAAATGGCAGAAATATTGGGCAGATCATGAAACATTCAAAACGGATGTTTGGGATTTTTCAAAACCTAAATTTTATGCACTAGACATGTTCCCATACCCAAGCGGTGTCGGATTGCATGCTGGACACCCAGAAGGATATACAGCTACAGATATTGTTTCGCGTATGAAACGTATGCAGGGATATAATGTGCTTCACCCAATGGGATATGATTCATTTGGACTTCCAGCTGAACAATATGCTGTTCAAACAGGAAATAACCCAAATGGCTTCACACAAACAAATATCAAGACTTTCACAAAACAGTTGCAGGAATTAGGGTTTGACTATGACTGGTCAAAATTGATCGCAACATCTGATCCAGATTTCTATCATTGGACACAATGGATCTTTAAACAATTGTACAAAGATGGCTATGCCAAATATGTAGACATGCCAGTAAACTGGTGTGAAGAATTGGGTACAGTATTATCGAATGATGAAGTTATCGATGGTAAGAGTGAACGTGGTGGATATCCAGTTATTCGTAAAAATATGAAACAACTATGTATCGACCAGGCTGCTTTTGCGGAACGATTACTAGAAGGTTTAAATGAAATTGATTGGCCAGAATCGACAAAGGAAATGCAAAGAAACTGGATTGGTCGTTCAACAGGTGTTGAAGTTCAATTTGATATTGTTGGTGGTGGAAAATTCTCTATCTTTACAACATGTATTGAAACAATTTATGGTATTACATTCATGGTGCTTGCACCAGATGGAGATTTAGTACAAGAATTAATGCCAAGAATTCAAAATCAAGAAGAAGTAAAAGCTTATATTCAAGAAACGGTTTCAAAATCTGAAATGGACCGTACAGAATTGAATAAAGGAAAAACAGGATGTCGTCTAGAAGGTATTAAGGCAATTAACCCAGTCAATGGAAGGGAAGTTGAAGTCTTTATTGGAGATTTCGTTTTAGCAAACTATGGAACAGGAGCTGTCATGGCTGTACCAAGTCATGATCAACGTGACTTTGAATATGCGATTGCCCACAATATTGACAGGATTCAAGTTATCGAAGGACAAGACGTAAGTGAACATGCCTTTGAAAAACAGGACTATTTAGGAAAAGGCTGCAAGCTAATCAACTCCGAAGAATTTACAGGTCTTACTGTAGAAGAGGCAAAAGTAGCGATTACGAAAAAATTAGTGGATATGGGGATTGCCAAAGAAACAGTAAACTATCGTTTCCGTGAATGGATTTTTGCTCGTCAGCGTTATTGGGGAGAACCAGTACCAATCGTACACTTAGAAGATGGAACAGACTATGTTCTTCCAGATGAAGAGTTGCCATTGATTTTACCTGAACTTGAAGACTACAAAGGACACAATGGTAAGGCACCACTTGAAAATGCGACAGAATGGAAACAATACAACAAAAATGGCGTAAAGGGTGTTCGTGAAACAAGTACTATGCCTGGATCTGCCGGATCTTCATGGTATTATTTACGTTACATTGATCCACACAATGATAAACAATTGGCTGATCCAGAATTAATAAAACACTGGATGCCTGTTGACTTATATGTTGGTGGACCAGAACATGCGGTAGGACACTTGATGTATTCACGTATCTGGAATAACTATTTATACGATAAGGGTATTGTCGCATGTAAGGAACCATTCAAGAAATTAGTACACCAAGGTATGATTTTAGGTGAAAATGGAATCAAAATGGGTAAACGATTCCCTGAATATGTAGTCAATCCTTCAGATATCGTAAAGAAATATGGTGCCGATACACTACGTTTATATGAAATGTTCATGGGACCATTGGAACAAAGTAAACCATGGTCAATGGCTGGATGTGATGGTGCTAGAAGATGGATTGATCGTGTTTATCGTTTATTTATTGAATCTGGTAAAATCACAGATACAAACGATGGTAAATTAGATAAAGTATATAATCAGACAGTTAAAAAGGTTACCGAAGATTATGAAGCATTAGGTTTCAACACAGCTATTTCACAAATGATGATCTTTGTGAATGAAGCATATAAGGCTGACACCGTTTATAAACCATATGCCGAAGGAATCGTGAAGATGCTTTCATGTATTACACCTCATATTGGTGAAGAAATGTGGCAATTATTAGGTCACGAAGATACAATTGCGTATGAGCCTTGGCCAACATATGATGAAGCTAAATTAGTGGAAGATACAATCACTTGTGTTGTTCAGGTCAATGGTAAAGTGCGTGGTAAGTTTGAAGCGGCTGTTGGTTCTAGCAATGAAGAACTTCAAAAACAAGCGATGGAACTTGAAACAGTTCAACGCCAGCTTGAAGGTAAGACAATTCGTAAAGTGATTGTTGTTAAGGGTAAAGTTGTAAACATTGTTGCCAACTAAGAAGGTGTGTTTATGCAAATCAAAACCATAAGTATCCAAGAGTATCGTAATTATTTAGATACTCTTGATGCTGTTATCTTTCAACAATCGGATTTTCAGGCACAAAAGTTTATGCATGATGGCTGGCAAGTTGAATTTATTCAAGCTAGTGAGCAAGGTAATGTATATGCAACGTGTATGCTTGCATATATTCCTTTGATGAAAGTCTTTAAATATTGTTATATTTCAAGAGGATTTATTGCTGATTATAAACAAAAGGATAAGCTTAATAGTTTTGTATCCGAGTTGAAAAAATATCTTAAAAAGAAGAATGTTGTGTATCTAGAAACAGATCCGGAGATTGATTTACAAGAAAGAGATAAAGATGGAAATATTGTTGAAGGTGGATTCAATAATTTTGATGTAGTAGAAAATTTGAAGTCATCAGGCTTTGTACAACTTCCATTGACTCAAGGCTATGATTTAAATAAAGAGTGTCGTTGGTGTTCAAGTTTAGATCTACGTAATAAAACGGCCGATGATATTTTTAAAGAGTTTTCTTACACAACAAGACAAGACGTTCGTAGTGCACAAAAATATTGTGTAAATGTCAGAAAATTAAATGTTAATGAATTAGATATTCTAGATTCTATGGAACAAGAGACGAGTAAGCGTCATAACTTCCATGCTTTTGATTTAAACTATTATAAAGAACTTTATGAGTTCTATGGCGATGATCATGTAGAAACGTGGTTGTCTTATTTAGATTTAGATCAATATTCTTCTAAAATACAGAAAGAATATGATAAGACTTTAAAAGATATTGAAAAGACAAAGACATTCTTAGAATCAAATCCTGGTAATGTTAAAAAGGAAAAACGTTTAAAGACGGATGAAGAATACTATAATTCTTTAAAGAAAAAATTAAACCAAATTTCAGGTTTAAGAAATGAATATGGTGAAATAGTACCATTGGCTTGTTGTTTATTCTTGAAGTATTCAAATCAAATTATTTATTTGGTTGGATCAAGTAATTATGAACAAAGAGTCTTTAGAGGACCATATGCGATTCATTGGAATATGATTCAAGAAGCTATAGAAGAAGGGTATGAGTACTATAACTTCTATGGTATTAGTGGTTTATTCGAACCTGAACAAGAGGGATATGGAGTTTTTGATTTTAAAAGAGGTTTTAATGCTGTAGTGCATGAATATATTGGTAACTTCATCCTTCCATGTAAACCATTTATTTTTAAAATTTACAACAATTTAAAACATATTTATTGAGTTTAGTTTCTAGATTCGATATAATAAATGCGCTATGATAAGAAAGAGTACACAGATTATCTATTTCTTAGAGAGAAACTGGCTGGTGTAAAGTTTCAAATAGACCTGTGGAATACACCTTGGAGCTTCAATTTTGACGTATACCTGCGTTAAAGGTTTAAGTGCATACAAAAAAATATTTTGTATGAAGTAAGGTGGTACCGCGATTCAATCGTCCTTATTGGGCGATTTTTTTTATTATCAGGAGGAAAAAATGGAATTATTTGAAGAATTGAAATGGCGTGGTTTAGTTGACAACGTCACAAGTGAAGAAGTAGAAGATGTCATCAATAATGGGGAAGTTACATTCTATATTGGTACAGATCCAACGGCAGATAGCTTGCACATTGGGCATTATTCATCTTTATTAATGGCAAAACGTTTAGAAAAACATGGACATCACCCAATCATGTTGGTGGGTGGAGCCACTGGATTTATTGGAGATCCAAAGGCAACTGGAGAAAGAAGTATGTTGACTCCAGAAGTATTAAAATCAAATTATGATGCATTACATGCACAAATCTCTAAATTATGGGGCTTTGACATGGTCAATAACTTAGATTGGACAAAAGATATCACAATTATTGATTTTTTACGTGACTATGGAAAATTATTCAACGTAAACTATATGTTGAATAAAGAAACTGTTAAAAAACGTTTAGATTCAGGAATCAGTTATACAGAATTTTCTTATATGATCCTGCAATCTTTGGACTTCTTAAATCTATACCAGACCAGAGGTTGTACAATGCAGATTGGTGGACAGGACCAATGGGGAAATATCACTTCTGGGTTGGAATTGATTCGTAAAAAATGTGGCGCGGACGTGAAATGTTATGGTTTGACTATGCCATTAATTACGAAAGCGGATGGAACTAAATTTGGTAAGAGTGAAACGGGAACGGTTTGGTTGGATCCTAAAAAGACTTCACCTTACGAATTATATCAATTTTTATTCAACACGGATGATTCAAAGGTCATTGAATATTTAAAGAAATTAACATTCCTAACAAAAGAAGAAATTGATGCTTTAGAAGTATCTTTAAAGGAAGATGCTGGAAGACGTGAGGCACAAAAGAAATTGGCTGAAGAAGTTGTACGTGATTTACATGGTGAAGAAGGTTTACAATCGGCTTTAAAAATCACAAACGCATTATTCAGAGGTCAACTCAATGATTTGGATGAACAACAACGTTTAGATGCGGTTAAAAACATGGATAAAGTAGATCAAGAATCTGGAAAGACTTTAATCGATGTTTTAGTAGAGGCTAAGATTGCTTCGAGTCGTCGTGAAGCTAGAGAGTGGATCAAAGGGAATTCCATTAGCTTAAACGGTGTCAAAGTCAATGATGAAGCTTTAGTTATTGATTCTACTCAAGCATATGTATCTAACTATGTAATCATTCGTCGTGGTAAGAAAAGATATTATTGTTTAAATTTGAAATAAATAAAAATACGTGGTTAGACATGTTTGCCTTGCCACGTATTTCTTTTTACCATTAACTTATCAATTTCATTTGTCACAATCGTTTTCTTGATTGTCCATTTTGGCACAATTAGATCTTTCGCAATTCCATCACCTGTTAAACGTTCAATGATGACTTCTTGGGGTAATAACTCCAATTGATCGACTACAATATCGACATATTCTTCTAAAGTTAAAATATGAAATGGTTCTTTTTCATATTCTTTAGCCATTTGTGTCCCTTCAATCAAATGCAGCATATGAATCTTGATCGCATCGACAGGATGTTTAGAAATCTGTTTGACAGTTTCTAACATGTCTTGTTTGGCTTCACCAGGAAGTCCATTGATAATATGTACACATGTTTTGATGTTTGTGTCCTTTAATTTGTCTAACCAATCAAACACGATTTGTGTTGAATGTTTTCGGTTACAGCGTTCCATGGTGCTTTCATGTACGCTTTGAAGACCTAACTCTAGCCAGACTTCTTTATTTTGACTATTTAAGTAGTCTATAATTTCATCATTTATACAATCGGCACGTGTTGCGATCGCAACGCCAGGAATGTTTGGGTCTTTAAAGAAAGGGTCATATATTTTCTTCAAGATAGGTAGTGGAGCATATGTATTGGAATAACTTTGAAAATACGCAAACCCAATACAATCAGGCCACTTATTTTGCATGCGCTTTAAGCCTTCTTTATATTGTTTTTGTAAAGAATCATCAAAGCATAAAATACTATCACCTGAGCCCATACTCGAACAGAAAGTGCATCCTCCTGTTCCTTTAGATCCATCACGGTTTGGACAGGTAAAGCCAGCATTTAATGGAATCTTCGCTACTTTTTGATGGTATTTGTTGCGAAAATAATAATTAATGGTTTGATATCTTTTATTGTCATTTGAATAAGGATAAGGATTGTTCATTATATCACCCAAAACATTCTAACATAAAAAGAAACTGCGTGTGCAGTTTCTTATAACTCTCTTCCAATAACTTTTGCGATGGCTTTTCCTTTTTCAATAAGTTCGGCATAACGTTTTGGTTTTAAGCTTTGAGCACCATCACTCCAAGCATTTTCTGGATCGTCATGCACTTCAATGATCAATCCATCAGCACCAGCTGCAATAGCAGCAAGAGATAAGGACTCAATTAATTTATAATCACCAGCGGCATGACTTGGATCAATGATGATCGGTAAGTGTGTTCTTTCTTTAATGATTGGTACAACACTTAAATCCAATGTATTTCGTGTATAGGTTTCAAATGTACGAATACCACGTTCACAGAAAATGACGTTTGGATTTCCTTCTGACATAATGTATTCAGCAGCCATGATCCATTCTTGAATCGTAGCACTCATACCGCGCTTTAATAAAATTGGTTTTTTCGTTTTTCCTACAGCTTTTAATAAATCAAAGTTTTGCATATTACGCGCACCAATCTGAATGATATCTACGTTTTCTACGAATTCATCTAAGTGTTCTGCACTCATAAGTTCAGATACAATAGGAAGTCCTGTTTCTTCTCTAGCTTTTACCATGGACATGATTCCTGCAGTACCCATACCTTGGAATGCGTATGGACTTGTTCTAGGCTTATAAGCGCCACCCCTTAACATATCTGCACCGGCAGCTTTTACTTCTTTGGCAATACGACAGATTTGGTTTTCACCCTCAACAGAACATGGACCTGCAATCATTGCAATTTTTTTGCCGCCGATTTGAATACCATTCACATCTACAATGGTATCTTCTGGATGAAACATACGGTTGGCCAATTTATAAGGTTGAGCAACACGTTGCACGTTATAGACGATAGGGTTAGCCATAACGCTTTTTTCATCTACGATACTTGTATCTCCAACTAAACCAAAGACGTTATAGTTATCTCCTTGAATCATTGTGACTTGAAGATTCATGCCTTCGAATTTGTCAATCAATTTGTCGACATCGTGTTTGGGTGCATTTTTCTTTAAAGTAATAATCATAATAATATCCTTCTTTCCATTTGTGAGTAACAAAAAAGCATTAACAGTAAAATTGTTAATGCTTAAAAGCCCTAATTAAAATACCATTCAGTTGTGATTGGCTTAATTAGGGCTATCTAAAGTAAAAATATGTAGATTGAATGTTCATGTTAATCACCTGGCTATACTATAGCTCATTCAATGAAAATATGCAAGTTATTTTCTGAAAATAGTTACATTGTGTCTTGTCAACCTCCTTGGCAAAACTGGTTATATTTTTGTCATTTCTTGTCGAAAAATGTAAAACAAAATAAACGTGCTATAATCTAAGTAGCAATACAAATCATATAGGAGGTACATAATATGAAAGTCAATATTGTAGGAAAAAACATCACAGTAACTCAGGGAATCTCAGATAAGATCCATAAAAAATTGGATGTTTTAACAAAGTACTTCATTATCAGAGAGGATGATGTAGCGAATGTCTTGGTTCGTACATATCCAACAAAACAAAAAATTGAAGTTACAATCCCAACACGTTATGCGATTCTACGTGCCGAGGTTGTAGATGACGATTTATATGCAGCTATTGATCGTGCTGTAGATAAATTGGAAGATCAAATTCGTAGAACAAAAACACGTTTAACACGTAAAAATAAAGAATCACTTGCGGAAGCTTTCTTAGATCATGAATTATTTAATGATGAAGATGTAGATGATGACGAAGTAGTTCGTACTAAATCTATCGTTCCAAAGGAAATGAGCTTAGATGAAGCCATCATGAAAATGGAATTATTAGGACACGATTTCTTCATTTATACAGATGATGAAACAAATAAGATTGCCGTTTGCTACAAACGTCATGATGGTGGCTATGGCTTGATTGAAACAGAATAAACGCGTGAAAGACATGTCAAAATGGCATGTCTTTTGTTCTGAAAGAAAAAAAAGAATATAAGTTTGAATAAGTTATTCTTTGTGCTATAATTATGTTCGTTAAGGAGGTTTTTCCCATGGGATTTATGGATAAAGTAAAAGACTTCGTTGCTCCAATCGAAGAAGATGATGATTATCAAGAAGCACCACAAGCTGAAAAGGTAGAAGAAGTAGAACCTCAAAGTCGTTATGAGAGACCAAAAACTCGTACGAACGCAACTTCTTTGAATTCAAATACAAAAATGGTATTGTTTGAACCAAGAAGCTTTGGAGAAGCTGAAGAAGTAGGACAACGCTTAAAAGAAGGTCGTGCTGTAGTAGTTAACTTACACAAGCTAGATCGTGATTATGCACAACGTACAATTGATTTCTTAACAGGTGTTGTTTATGCGCTTGATGGAAAAATTCAGAAAATCGGTCAAAACGTAATTTTATGTTCTCCAGCTGAAATTGGTGTACAAGGAACTATTTCATTAGGAAGTCCAGACGACTTCGAAGATGAAGACTAATAATTACTTTTAATGAGCTCATTTATGGTAGGTCATGAGGTGTTTATTTCGCAGATGAAAGATCAAATTCGTATCTTTCAAAAACAAAATAGGCCGATCATGACCTATTTTTTATCGATTTCTGAACAGAACATTCTTCAAAGCATGGTGCCCAAAAATATATGTCTTGTTTTTGATGGTGGGTACGAGAATGCAGAAAGAAAGATCGCATGTTTTATACCGGAAGGGTATGAGGGCTTTAGTGATTGCGTTTGTCTACATGCCACATACAATTCAAAATTTAAAACATTAACCCACTCTGATCTTTTAGGATGTTTAATGCACTCTGGCATTGAAAGAAGTGTTATTGGGGATTTGATTGTGCAAAAAGAGAATCTATATATCTTTTGTAAAGAAAAGATTTCAAAATATATCATTGACAATTGTACGCAGATTGGTAAGTGTACAGTGCATTTTGAAGAGTGTTTAGACTATATCATTACGGAAAATAACAAAAAAGAAATACATGTTATGTGCAGCAGTTTACGTTTAGATAGTGTAGTTGCGCAATTGTCACATTGTTCTAGAAGTGAAGCGTTAAAAAAGATTCATGCAGGATTTGTGAAAGTTAATGATGTGGTACTTGAACAAAATTTACAATTGTGCAATAATGATTTCGTGTCAATCAGAAAGACAGGTCGATTCCAGTTTAAAGAAGTGGTTTCTACCACAAAAAAGGGTAGACTTGTTTTGAACTTTGATCAATATATTTAGCTAAGATAAAGACACGCCTTTATTCGTTAGGATTGTAGAGAGCAATGAGTTTTGGTGAAACATTGTATGAATAAGAATTAAGGTATCCCTTTTGAGCTGATCTTATGAAATGATAGTAGTTTGATCCGGTTGAGCCGTTATCTCATGAAAGTGCATAGTGAAAACTATGAATTAAGGTGGTACCGCGTGTTTATTACGTCCTTTTATAAGGACGTTTTTTTATTTGGAAAAGGAGATAAAGTATGGACTACAAAGAAACACTTCATATGCCTAAAACGGCATTTGAAATGCGTGGAAATTTGACTAAAAAAGAGCCTGGTTTCCAAAAACGCTGGCAAGATGAAAAATTGTATGAAAAGATGTTAGAAAGAAGAAAAGGAGCAGAATCATTTGTATTACATGATGGTCCTCCTTACGCAAATGGTGACATCCACTTAGGACATGCCTTAAATAAGGTATTAAAAGATGTCATTGTAAAATCTCACTTTATGGAAGGATACAACACACCATATATTCCAGGATGGGATACACATGGTTTACCAATTGAAACCGCTGTGACTAAATTGGGGTATGACCGTAAGAAAATGGGAATTGCTGAATTTAGAAAAATCTGTTACGACTATGCTTTAAAACAAGTAGCCAATCAAAAAGCAGGATTCTTAAGCCTAGGATCGATTGGAGATTATGATCATCCATATATCACTCTTCAAAAGGGTTTTGAAAAACACCAGATCGAAATCTTTGGAAAGATGGCCATGAAAGGTTTAATCTACAAAGGATTAAAACCAGTATATTGGTCACCAAGTAGTGAATCAGCTTTAGCGGAGGCAGAAGTTGAATATAAAGATGTAAAGAGCCCAACTATTTATGTTAAATTTGCTGTTAAAGACGGAAAAGGTGTATTGGAAACAGACTGCAACTTTGTGATTTGGACAACAACACCTTGGACAATTCCTGCAAACTTAGGAATTAGTGTAAATCCTGATTTTGACTATTCATTAGTGGATACAGAAAAGGGAAAATTGATTATGCTTTCAAGCATGGTTGAAGAATTATGTGATAAGTTTGAAGTTGAAAAACGTGATGTTTTAAAGACTTTCAAAGGAAAAGAATTCGAATACATTACATGTACACACCCATTGTATCCAGAAAGAGAAAGTTTATTGATGTGCGGAGATCACGTAACAGCTGATGCTGGTACTGGATGTGTTCATACAGCACCTGGATTTGGTGTGGATGACTTTAACATTGGTATGAAATATGGTTTACCAGTATATTGTAACGTTGATGCACAAGGATGCATGATGGATGATGTTGGTGAATGGCTTGCCGGCCAATATGTGGAAGATGCCAACAAGACAGTCACTCAAAAATTAGATGAATTGGGTGTATTATTAAAACTTCAATTCATTACCCACTCTTATCCACATGACTGGCGAACTAAAAAGCCTATTATTTTCCGTGCTACAACACAATGGTTTGCGTCAATTGATCAAATTCGTGATGAACTGTTAGAACAAATTCACTCTGTATCTTGGGTACCTGCTTGGGGTGAACAACGTATGCACAATATGATTGCTGATCGTAATGACTGGTGTATTTCTCGTCAACGTGCTTGGGGTGTTCCAATTCCTATTATTTATGGAGAAGACGATACTCCAATTATGGATCAAGCTATTTTTGATCATGTAGCCAAATTAGTTAGTGAATATGGATCAAACGTTTGGTTTGAAAGAGACGTTAAAGATTTATTACCAGAAGGGTATACAAATGAACATTCACCAAATGGTATCTTCCGTAAAGAAACAGATACTATGGATGTTTGGTTTGACTCAGGATCAAGTCATACAGGCGCTATGATGGATCGTGGTTTGGGCTATCCTGCTGACTTATATTTTGAAGGAAGTGACCAATATCGTGGTTGGTTCAACTCTAGTTTGATTGTTGGTACTGCCGTTCATGGTAAAGCTCCATACAAACAAGTTTTATCACATGGTTTCGTTATGGACGAAAAGGGAGTTAAGATGTCTAAATCACAATGGAATGCCGTAGCTCCTAGTGAAATCACAAAGAAATATGGTGCAGATATCTTACGTTTATGGGCTTGTAGCGTAGATTATCAAGCGGATGTTTCAATGGGTCAAAAGATTTTGAAACAAGTCAGTGAAAACTATCGTAAAGTACGTAATACATTGCGTTTCTTAATGGCAAACTTAGATGATCAAAAATTTACTGCCAAAGATTGTGTAAACTTCAATGAATTAAGTGAATTGGATCAATATATTTTAACCGAATTAAAGGATGCTGTAGATTTCTGTAGAAAAGCTTATAATGAATATCGTTTCTCCGATGTTGTTACATATTTGACAAACTTAATGACAAATGAATTATCCGCTTACTACTTAGATTACACGAAGGACATTCTTTATATTGAAAAAGAAGATGCACCAGTTCGTCGTCAAGTTCAAACTGTACTTTATAATGCTGTTGAAGTGATGACTAAATTGTGGGCTCCAATCTTGGCTCATACTTGTGAAGAAGTCAATGACTACATGCACCTTGATGCCGAAAGTATTCACTTAACGACATTCAAAGATCTAGAATTGGATTTTGATGTTGAAAAGATCAAAGTGGATATGGAAGAATTATTTAAAGTTCGTAAGGATGTCTTCAAAGCATTAGAAAATGCACGTGCTGAAGGTTTAATTGGTAAATCATTAGAAGCACATGTCGTATTACATGTAAGTGATGCACAAAAAGAAATTATGGATCGTGTATTAAGTAATGCAGCACAATGGTTTATTGTATCTAAAGTCACATTCACAACGGATGAATTAGAACAATTTGAAGTTTGTCAGGTACAAGTAGAAAAGGCTACAGGTCATGTATGTCCTCGTTGCTGGAACTATACTGAATCTGATAATGAAGATGGATTGTGTGATCGTTGTAACCACGTATTACATGACTAATATGTAAATGAAAAGAGTAACTCTAATCGACAAGAGTTACTCTGTTTTTTATTTTATCAGTTGTGATGATTTTATAATCTTTTGTTTCTAAATCCGATGAAACATCACTATCTTTATCTACGATCCATATGGCTTGTACATCATAATCCAGTGTGGATAAATATTTCTTTCCATCTTCAACACTCATACAGAACAACGTTGTACTTAAGGCGTCGGCCTTGCCTGAATCTTTTGTGATGACGGTTACACTTCGAACATAGTTTGCAGGATAACCGGTTTTAGGATCAATGATATGGGAATATTTTTTATTCTTATATGTAAAATATCTTTGGTAATCTCCACTTGTAACTAAACAAGTGGCTTTTTTTGTTGAATATTGAACTAGGGCATCACTTGCATCTGGACTTTGAATACCAATCTTCCAATTTGTGCCATCTTCTTTTTCGCCAAGTAAGACAACATTACCTCCCGCATTGATATATCCATTGGTTAGGCCAGCTTTATTTAATGCTTCTTTGGCAAGTTGAGCGGTATATCCTTTGGCAATGGCACCAAGATCGATGGATAGTTTTGGATCTAAATAAGATACTTCATGACCAGATATTTGAATTTTATCTAAGTCAATATGATTTAAAGCTTCTTGAATCTTGTCATCACTTGGAGGGATTTGCGTGTTTTCTCTAGCCTCATGCCATAGATTTAAAAGTGCACCTTGGCTGATATCAAATTGTGAGTTTTCAGACTGCATCTGCATGGCTAGTTTTAAACAATCTATAAAGGTTTCATCCATTTGAATCGGATGATTATAAGCTTCATGATTTAATGTATATAGGTTATTTATATTTTTATAGGCGTGGTACTGGTCAAAGCGTTTATTGTTTTCTTTAAATGTCTTTCTTATAATCTTTGTATACTTGGCAAAATCGGCTTGTGAACATGAGCAATTTAGAGTGATGGGCGTGTCAAAGCCAACATCTGTTAATGTAACATTTAGGTTTTCTGTTGTTTCATTACCTTTATTTTGAACAAAGAATATAACGGAACTAATAAAGATTAGAAAGCATACGGATATTACCAGCCAGGATAGAATGGATTTATTTTTTTGCATAAAAGTATTATAAGATGTTTTCCATTTAATGTAAATGTAAGTACTTACCTGAATTATGGGAAATTGTCAAAAAATTCTTGAACTTGTGAAAAAAAAGGCCTATGATTAAAAAGTATAAATGGGAGGTAGGATTTATATGTCACTATTTTTAGGACCAATGAGACAGCATATCCGTGGTAAAAAAGAATTGACAGAAAAGTCTGAATTATTACATCTTATGCCTAAAAAGGAAGTCTATATTCCTTTGGTTGCAGGCCGTACTTTAGACTTTGATATTCTTGTCAAAGAGGGCGATACTGTATCGGTTGGAACAAAACTGGCTGAAACAAAGTCAGGTTTTTATGTGCCAATTTATTCAAGTGTTTCTGGAACTTACAAAGGAATTGTTAAGCGTATGCACAATTCTATGCGTCCACAAAATCACATGGTGATTGAATGCAATTTTAAACAAACGAAAGTTCAATCTTTTGCGCCATTAGACTGGCAAAGTGCTACTCGCCAAGAGTGTGTTGATTTTGTAAAGAATGCAGGTATTGTTGGTTTAGGTGGAGCTGGTTTCCCAACCTATGTAAAATATATGAAACCAGATGGAGTTGATTATGTTTTGATCAATGCCGTTGAATGTGAACCATACATCACAGCCGATTACCGATCTGTCATGGATGATGCCAAAGATTTAGTTACAGGTGCAAAAATCATGAAGAAAATGGCTGAAGCCAAAACGGTTTACATTTGTATCAAAGAATCTCACCCAGATTTAATTGAAAAAGTAAAATCTGCATTGACAGATGCGGCTGGAGTAGAGGTTCGTCCAGTCCCTGATGTGTATCCAATGGGTTGGGAACGTGTTTTAGTGCGTGAAGTATTACATAAAGAATATGGTGGATTACCTGCAGAAGCGGGTGCTATCATTGGAAATGCTTCAACTGCCATCGCGATTGCGAAAGCCTTTGAAAAAGGAGAAGCCATCACACAAAAGAATCTAACGGTTAGTGGTGAATGCGTAAAGGATCCTCATAACGTATGTGTACCAGTTGGTATGCCTGTTAGTGAAATCATCGAAGCTTGTGGTGGATATACACAAGATACTGTCCGCTTGATTTCAGGTGGACCTATGATGGGTAAAACCATTGTCAATGATATGTTCGTCGTTGATCGTGCTATGAATGCATTAACTGTACTTCCAGCTGCAAACGATGATGCGATCGCATGTTTACGTTGTGGTAAATGTAGTGATCATTGTCCAAGTGGTTTACAGCCAGTAAGAATTACAGCTGCATTAAAAGCCAATGACGTTGACGAAATGTCAAAACGTGGCGTTATGAGTTGTATCGAATGTGGAATGTGTACATATATTTGTCCATCTCATATCGATGTAACTGAAAATGTTCGTAAGGCAAAACGTATTGTTATGCTTAAGAAAAAGTAGGGAGGATTCAAATGAAATTTACTTTTCATGTAAGTCCAAGCATTAAGAATAACTTGTCAACACAACGTATCATGAAAGAATTATCTTTAAGTTTACTTGTTGTGTTTGCAGCAGCCGTTATTTACTATGCCTCTGCATGGGGAGCTAGTGCTGCTTTACATTGTGTTCTTTTATTAGCTTGTTCTTTAATTACTACATTCGTTTGCGAATCCATTTTCGCAAAGATTATGAAGAAAGATGTTAAAACTTTCTTAAAGAGCTCATTTGGATGGGTAACAGCTATCATTTTAACTTTAATGGTACCTGTGAATATGTCTTGTTATGCAGTTATTATTGCGACAGTATTCGCAATTGTACTTGCGAAATTATTATTTGGTGGTTTTGGACAAAACATCTTTAACCCTGCAGCTGTAGGACGTGCTGTGATTCTACAAGCTTTTACAGGTGTGAGTGTCGGCCTAATTTCACAAGCAACACCAACAACAGTGATTGCGAGCACATACCATTGGTTACCAAGCAATGCAACTGTATTGGATTCATTCTTGTCTCAATATGGAGGCTTTGTAGGTCTAGCTTTAGGTACATATCCTGGATCTATTGGTGAAACATTCTCAATCTTGATTTTGATTATTGGTGTAGTACTTGCGGTTCGTCAAATTATTGATTGGAGAGTTCCCGTTGTTTATTTAGGGACAATCTTTGTATTAACAGCCGTTGTAGCGGCTATTACAGGCATTGATTCATACCATGGAATTCCAGCTGTTATTTGGTATCCATTATTACACTTATTAACAGGTGGTGTTATTTTTGGTGCTGTATTTATGTTGACAGATCCAGTCACTAGTCCAACAAGTGCAAGTGGTCGTGTTGTATTTGCGATGGGTGCAGCAATTTTAACAACTTTAGTTCGTTTAAAAGCAAATCTTCCAGAAGGATGCTTATATTCCATCTTATTGATGAATATGTTTACACCTTGGATCGAATCTTATTTCGATGGAAAACAATTGGAATTGGTAAAAAAATCAAGAATTGTTTGTGCATGTCTAGCTTTGATTGGTTTAGCTATAAGCTTCTATGCAGCTAGTTCCATTCAAAAGGTAGATGCTGTTCCTGAAACTGCAGCTGTTGTTGAAACAGTGGAGGTAACACTATGAACAAGATCGTACATTTAGGTTTATTCTTGGCTATTGTTTCAGCCGTTGCAGGTGGTGCCTTGGCATTTGCGAATCAAATGACTGCCCCTGTTATTGCTGCAAATAATGAAAAACAAGAAAAAGAATCATTATTAGCTATGTATCCAGATGCGAACGCAAATGATTTTAAAGTGGTCGATGCAACATTGGATTCTAATACAGTTCAAAAGGTTTATGAATATAAAAACGTTTATATCTTTAACATGAGTGTAAGTGGATATAAAGAAGGAACAGTATTCTTAGTTTCTATTGATAAAGACAGTAAGAAAATCGACAAATACAATGCCATCAGCAATGGAGATACTAAGGGCTTAGGTTCGAAAGTAACAGAAGCTCCATTTAAGAAATCTCTAGAAGGAAAAAATGCGACTGGTGAATTGGATACAATTTCTGGTGCGACTGTTTCTTCAGGTCCTGTTGTTAGTGGTATTCATGAAGCGGCAAAACTTGTCGATACATTAAAGTAAGGAGGTTATCTAGATGAATCGTTTTGAAAACTTTAAAGCGGGTTTAATAAAAGATAACCCAGTATTCTCATTGTTCTTAGGAATTTGTTCAACACTAGCCATCACTACAACTGTAAACAATGCGATTGGTATGGGTGTTAGTGTTATTATCGTATTAATCATGTCCAACGTGATTATTTCATGTGTTCGTAAAATTACGCCAGATGAAATTCGTATTCCCGTTTATATTGTCATCATCGCCACATTGGTAAAAATCATTCAAATGTTGATTCAAGCCTATGCGCCAAGTTTAAATACAAGTTTAGGTGTATTCATTCCGTTGATTGTAGTTAACTGTATCATCTTGGGGCGTGCAGAAGCTTTCGCAAGTAAAAACGGTGTTTTAGATTCAGCTCTTGATGGTTTAGGAATGGGTCTAGGATATACTCTAGCAGTATTAGCGATGTCATTTATTCGTGAATTGATTTCAACAGGTGGAATCAAAGTGGTAAATCCATTTAACGAAGCGCAAGTTTGGTTAAACTTACACATTATTCCCGAAGACTTCACAGTGAGTATCTTTGGATCTAGTGTTGGAGCCTTCATTACATTTGCGGTTTTAGCCGCTGCTGTTGGTGCTTATAAACAACATGTAACAGCAAAAGAAGAGGCTGCAGCGAAGGAGGAAAAGTAAGATGGGTGAATTAATGGCACTTTTAGTAACGAGTGTTTTAGTTAACAACGTTATCTTAACTCAATTCTTAGGTATGTGCCCATTCATGGGTGTTTCTAAAAAGAAAAGCTCAGCAATCGGTATGGGTGTTGCCGTTGTCTTCGTTATCGTTGTTGCAGCACTTGTTACATATGCACTTTATTATTTAGTACTTGTACCTTTACAACTTGAATTTATGGATTTGATTACATTTATCTTGGTAATCGCTTCTTTAGTTCAATTAACAGAAATGTTCATTAAAAAGACAAGTCCAGCACTTTATAAATCATTAGGTGTTTACTTACCATTGATTACGACAAACTGTGTTGTTTTAAATGTATGTTTAGTAAATATTTCTAGTAGTTATAATTTTGCACAAATGTTAGTATACTCAATCGGTACTCCATTAGGATTTGCCCTTGTATTATTCATTTTCTCTACAATTCGTGAAAGACTAGAACAAAGTGAAGTTCCAAATGCCTTTGTTGGGAATCCAATCGCATTGATTGTGGCTGCCATCATGGCTATGGCTTTCTCTTGCTTTACAGGAATTGTATAATGAAATACTTATTGGCAATATTGTTCTTTGGCGCATTAGTCGCTATCTATATTGTTTTGTACTTAATGAATAAAAAAACACCCAAACCTGAAGGGTGTGAAGATTTAAAAGCGGATTGTGATGGATGTAAGGATTATGCCTGTACAAACAATCCAGCTCACAATCAAGTGAAGGGAGAATAAATATGGTAATCGTAGCCGTAATTATGATGCTTGTACTTGGCGCAGTACTTGGCTTAGGTTTAGGTGTTGCCGACAAATATTTAAAAGTAGAAGCAGATGTACGTGTAGAAAAAGTAACATCATTACTACCTGGATATAACTGTGGAGGTTGTGGATTCCCTGGATGTAGTGGTATGGCTGAAGCCTTGGTAACAGGTGATATGGATCATATCGCATGTAAGCCTTGTAAAGCGGAGAAGCGTCAAGAAATCATTGATTACTTGAAAAACACACCGGGTCCTGATGGTTCTACAGTCGAAGTAAAAGGATAAAAGAAAGAGATGGAATTTTCCATCTCTTTTACTTTATTTGATGATTTTTAATGATTTCTAATAAATAATTTTCATCTGGGTCAATATAAATGGTCTTATTGGATTTCATTGTCACAAAACCAATCTTAGATCCAGGTACCTTTTTAATTTGTGAGATCAAACAATAATCTACGGGTACGGAACTTGAATTTTTACCTTTTGAGTAATATGCGGCTAACATTGCACATAATCGAATTTGTGGTTCGGTAAAGTCTTCACTCTTTAATAGTACGTGCGAACCGTGATAGTCTTTCACATGGAACCATAAATCGTTCTTTCTAGAGACTTGGTGTGTCACATAGTTATTTTGAATGTTATTTTTACCTACATAGATTTCACAATCATCAAATTCTAAATGAAGGACATTTGGCTTATTGTTCTTCTTTTTACGTTTATTGTCCTTTTTAGGCATCAATACACGTTGTTTAACAAGTTCCTCTCGAATTTCCCCAGCATCAAAGACACTGCAGTATTGAAGCTGTTCTTCGAGTTGTGTATAGTATTCAATATCTTGTTTACATTGTTCAATTTGTTCTTCTAAGATCACTAAACTACGTTTCATCTTATGATATTTCTGATAATATTTATTCGCATTTGTTTTTAGATCGTAACGCATATCAATTGGAATTGTTACATCTTCATTGGTTTCAAAAGAAGGTAATACAATTGTTTTTTCTTTTTGAATCTGGTACATATACGCAAAGATCAAATCACCATATTCTTGATATTTATGATAGTCTTTTCCATCTTCTAAGGCTTGTTCTAGCTTTGGAAGCTTTTTTGTTTGTTTCAATTTTTCCTTTTCTACAGTACGAATAATATCGCCATATTGTTCTTTGATCCGCTTTTTTTGTTCATCTTCTTCATATAAATGATTTAGCCCTTCCATGATCGTATAGGTATTTGGTTGTTCATTTAAATGTTTGAGTTCAATACAATGAAAATCTTTTTGATAGATATATAAAGTGTTAGAAGTAATAAGTTCATTTAATATATTGATGTATTTTTCGTTGTTTTTTATGCGATACATAAATTCATTGGATAGTAATGGTGAAAAGCCATAGATCTGTTTAACAAGACTTTGATCTAAATCGATATCTTGAATCTCAAACGGATTTTTCTTTTCCGGTTGAGCAGGAGCTACATACTTTGCGCCTGGATGGATGAATCGTTTGGCATTTTCATATACAGGAATCCGTTTTAATGCATCTACAATTACACCATCTTTGACTAAAATCATATTGGCGTATTTTCCCATGAGTTCGATATTTAGATCGTATTTCACAAGGTCTTGAAATTCATTGCGACAAGATAAGTGTAAACATAAAATGCGGTCATAGCCAACTTGTTCAAAAGATTCGACAATGGCTTGTGAGCAGAGCTTTCTTAAGACCATTACAAAGTTGGATGGTTCTGGTTGAATGCCAGGAATAAAGTTTGCGATATATACACGGTTTGTGTTGGAATGTACATTAATGACAAGCTTTTGGTTTCCTTCATTTCGTGTGTGTAGATGAATCAATATTTCTTCATCGCTGATATTTTGTATTTTACCAATTTTACATGGGGTATATGCGTTTAATTTTTCTTGAATATTGTATAAAAATAATCCGTCAATAGCCATAGTGGACCTCCTTAGTCTGATAAGAATTATAACATAGTTAAATTAAATTTGACACACATGGTTTGGACTTGTAAAATGGATGAAAAGAGGGAGAGCAAGATTGTCATGCAAAGAGGTCTATTAATCATTTTGAGCGGTCCTAGTGGTGTTGGTAAAGGGACAATTCGAAAATATTTTGAAACAGATGAACGTCTAAATTTAGCGTATTCCACATCAATGACAACACGTAAACCACGTGCTGGAGAAGTGGATGGAAGAGATTATTTCTTCTCAACACGTGAAGATTTTGAAAAAGCCATTCAAGAAGGTGGACTTTTAGAGTGGGCCGAGTTTGTCGGAAACTATTATGGAACACCTTTAAAGGAAGTCAATCGCTTGCGCGATGAAGGAAAGAATGTCTTATTGGAAATTGAAGTGCAGGGAGCGATTCAAGTCCAGGAAAAGTGTCCGGATGCGATTTCTATCTTTATTATTCCACCTTCAATGGAGGAATTGGAAAGACGTATTCGTGGTCGTAGCACTGAGCCTGAAGAAATCATTCAACAACGTCTTGCCAAGGCTAGCAATGAAATGAAAATGGTATCACAATACAAATATATTGTATGTAATGATGATCCAAAGCTTGCAGCTGAGCTAATCAAGACGATTATTCTTCGTCATGTTGAGCTTGAAGAAAACAAATAGTTGCAAAAAAAGCTTTTTTGTGCTATAAATAAATTGTATAGAAATTCAAGGAGTGGGTTGTACCACTCCTTATATTTTGCTACTAAGGAGAAATGTATGGACAATCTTAAAGAATGGATTGAAGAAGTTCTTAATGACAATGGATGCCATTTGTATGAATTAGAATGGATTACAAATCAAGGTACACCATTATTAAGAGTTTCGGTTGAAAAAGAAGACGGTACAATGGATTTGGATACTTGTGCAACTTGCTCAGATGCGATTGGCACAATGCTTGATGAAAAAGACTGGTATGCCAAAGAATACATGCTTGAAGTTTGTTCGCCAGGAGCGGAAAGAGAGCTTCGTACGGATGAAGAAATTCAAAGAGCAGTTGGCAAATATGTTTTTGTCAAAATGAAAGATCCAAAACAAGGCTTAGATCAAGTCATCGGTGATCTAATTGAAGCTACAGAAAATGATGTAACGATTTCATATCGTGATAAAACAAGAACTAAGAAGATCACTATTGAAAAGAGTAACATTCAGCTGATTATGACGGCTGTAAAGGTATAGGAGAAAAAAGATGAAACCAAAAATTAAAGTTGCAGATTTAGCAAAAGCTCTACAGGGCATTGAAACAGATCGTCAATTAACGAAAGAAATTGTTGAAGATGCTTTAAAAGAAGCTTTGACAAAGGCTTACCGCAAACACATCGAAATTCCAGATGCTTATGTTCGTGTGGATGTTGAGGATGGAACGATTCACATTTATCACGAGCGTATGGTTGTTGAAGAAGTGGAAGATGATGAATTAGAAATCGAACTGGAAGAAGCTCAAAAAGAAAATCCAAACATTCAATTAGGTGATATGGTTGGAGAAGAAGTAGATTTTACGGATTTTGATCGTGCGGCTGTTGTACTTGCCAAAAACGTAATGAAACAAAAGATTCGTGAAGCTGAAAAAGCATTGGTTTACGAAGAATATTGTGACAAAGTCGATGAAATGGTTTTAGGAACGATTGAAACAGTTGAAGAAAAATTCGTCATTGTAAATATTGGTAAAACATTTGCGATGATGAAAAAATCAGCTCAGATTCCAACAGAACATTATAAGGAAGGCGACAACATATTAGTTGTGATTACTGAAGTCAACAAAGAAACAAAGGGTGCTCAAGTTTTAGTGTCTCGTGCAACTCCAGTATTTGTTCGTCGTTTATTCGAACGTGAAGTTCCAGAAATCTACAATGGAATTATTGAAATTAAAGCCATTGCTCGTGATCCTGGTGAAAGATGTAAGATTGCCGTTTATTCACACAATGAAAACATCGACCCAATTGGAGCATGTATTGGTCCTCGTGGAAGTCGTGTACAGACAATTATTGAAGAATTGAACGGTGAAAAAATCGATATCTTCGAATGGTCTGACAACATTAGTGAGTTAATTGCGAATGCATTAAGCCCTAGTGTGGGTGTTGCGGTGATTCCAAATGAAAATGTAAAAGACGGATTGATTGTTGTTGTTCCAGATAATCAATTATCATTGGCAATTGGTAAGCGTGGTAAAAATGCGCGTTTGGCTGTAAAATTAACAAATCACAAGATCGATATCAAATCGGAAAGCGAAATGCAGGAATTGGGTATTGATTACATGGCTATTAGTGCGAAAATGCAAGAAGAGTATGAAGAAAAGAAAGCCAAAGAACGTGCTTATAAGCAACAACAGAAGATTGAAGAATTAAAGTCAAATGAAGCAGATATTGAAAACATCGATGTAGCTGATTTTACTTATGAAGATGAAGAAGTGGATGCTGTTGAAGAACATTCTCAAGATACATTATTTGAAAAAGAAAATACAGTTGAAGAAAAAGAAGTCGATGAAATGGAAGAATTGGCTCGTATTGCGAAACAAAATCGTAAAGAAAAGACAGCTGCCGATGTAAAGGAATATACTTCTAAGTTTGAATCTATGGCAGATGCTTCAAATAAACAAGAAGAGCCTCAAGTTTCTAAACCTAAAAAAGAAAAGGTTGAAGAAGAAAAGAAACCAGTTGAAGTAAAAAAATTCAACTATGAAGATATGAAACCAATCTATTCGGATGAAGAGTTAGCAGAAATCGAAGAACAGGAATATGAAGATGAAAATGCCTGGGACGATGATGTTGACTACGAAGAATATGATGAATACTATGATGACTAGGAGTTTGTTTAATGCGTAAGATTCCAATGCGAAAATGTGTCGTAACACAAGAACGTTTCCCAAAAAAGGATTTGATTCGTGTGGTACGTACACCTGAACAAACAATTGAGATCGATTTGACAGGTAAAAAGAATGGGCATGGGGCTTATATTTCTAAAAGCTTAGAAACGTTGGCTCTTGCCAAAAAGAATAAGGCTTTACAAAGGGCTTTAGAAACTGAAATTCCTGATGAAGTATATCAGGAATTAGAAGCAATCATTACCAATGAATAAAGTTACGAATTTGATACAGCTAGCTTATCGTGCTGGTAAAGTAGCAAAGGGTGATTCTTTACTTGTTAGTATTCAGAAATCTCAAGCAAAACTTGTACTTGTATCTTCTTTATGCGGACAAAACCGTATGAAGAAGATTCAGGATAAATGCACATATTACAATGTGCCGTATATAGTGGTAGAACCATCTGTATTAGATGATGTTTCTTATAAAAAGATGAGTGCTATTGCGATTGTAGATAATGGCTTTGCCAAAGCGATTATCGAAAAGATGAAAGGTTAGGTGATTCGATGGCTTATAACAACAACAATAAAAACAAAAAGAAACCAAATCGAAAAGGGCATAAGAGTTCGTATCAGTCTAATGCACCTAAAAAGGAAGAAGCAGTAAAGGAAATCACATATAGTGATGCGATTACTGTAGGTCAGTTAGCACAATTGCTTCACAAAAATAGTTCTGAAATCATTAAATTCTTATTTATGATGGGAAATATGTCAACAATCAATACAGTATTGTCAGATGAGGATATTGAATTGATCTGTATGAACTTCAATGTGGAAGTACATAAAGAGGTTGTTGTTGACGAAGATGATATTGAAGAACAACTTCAAAATGTGGAAGAAGATGAATCAAAACTAGTGTCTCGTCCTCCTGTTGTCACAATCATGGGTCACGTTGACCATGGTAAAACAACATTATTGGATACAATTCGTAAAGCGAATGTTACAGAAGGAGAATTTGGTGGTATTACACAGCACATTGGTGCGTACCAAGTATCCTTAAAGGGAAGAAAGGTAACATTCTTAGATACTCCAGGTCACGAAGCATTTACAGCTATGCGTGCTCGTGGTGCTGAAGTAACTGATATCGTTATTATCGTTGTTGCAGCAGATGATGGTGTCATGCCTCAGACAAAAGAAGCAGTAGACCATGCTAAAGCAGCGGGTGTTCCAATTGTAGTTGCGGTAAATAAAATTGATAAGCCAGGCGCAAATCCAGATCGTATCATGTCTGAAATGAGTGAACTAGGAATTATGCCTGAAGAATGGGGTGGAGATACAATCTTTACTCAAGTTTCTGCTAAAAAGGGAACAGGTGTTCCAGAATTGTTGGAAACAATGTTGTTAGTGGCAGATATGCAAGAATTAAAAGCAAATCCAGATACAAATGCTTCTGGTACAGTAATTGAAGCCAAGTTGGATAAAGGTCGTGGACCAGTTGCGACATTATTAGTTCAGCGTGGTACATTACAAACGGGAGATAGTGTTGTAGTTGGTACTAGTTATGGTCGTGTTCGTAAAATGACAAACGATCGTGGTATGGAAATCAAACATGCTGAACCAAGTTGTCCAGTTGAAATCATTGGTTTAAATGAAGTTCCTAGAGCTGGTGATGTATTCATGTCTTATGATAGCTATAAGAAGGCTGCTGAAATCGCGGGTCATCGTTTGGATAAACAAATTGAAAAAGAACGTAATTCAACTAGTGCTATGTCTTTAGAAGATTTGGCTAAGAAAATTGATGAGGGTGATGTTCAAGAAATCAATGTCTTGATCAAAGCCGATGTTCAAGGTTCTGCGGAAGCTTTAAAGGCAAGTATGGAAAAGCTAGAAGTTGATGGAAATGTTCGTATCAATGTCATCCGTTCAACTGTAGGTACTATTACAGAATCAGATATCTTATTGGCAAGTGCTTCAAATGCGATTATTTATGGATTCAACATTCGTCCTAGTGCAGCTATTCGTAAAAAAGCCGAAGAAGAAGGCGTGGAAATCCGTTTACACAACATCATCTATAAGGCTCTTGAAGAATTACAGGCTGCTATGAAGGGTATGCTTGCACCAGTATATGAAGAAGTTGTCATTGGCCAGGCGGATGTTCGTCAGATCTATAAGGTAAGTAAGATTGGTACAATTGCCGGATGTATGGTTACGGATGGTAAGATGAAACGTGACTGTAAAGTTCGTTTGATTCGTGAAGGTATTGTTATCTATACAGGAAAACTTGGATCATTACGTCGTTTCGACAATGATGTTAAGGAAGTTATAAATGGTTACGAATGTGGTATGACAATCGAAAACTTTAATGATATTAAAGTGGGAGATATTATAGAAGGCTTCGAAGATCAGGAAGTGGAAGAATAGTATGTCATTAAAAACAGAACGTATGGAAATGACAATTCAAAGAGAGATTTCACATATTCTTCAATTTGAATTGAAAAATCCAAATTTAGGTTTTTGTACGATAACGGATGTACAGTGTACAAATGATTTATCACAAGCCAAAGTCTATGTTACATTCCTTGGGAAACAAGGTCGTAACGATGCAGGTATGCGTGTTTTAAATCAATCAAAAGGTTTTATTCGTTCTCAAGTTGCAAAAAAAATTAAGATTCGTAAGATGCCAGAATTGATCTTTATTCAAGATACAAGTCTTGAACAGGGAAATAAGATTGAAAACATCTTAAAGGAAATCGAAAAATAGAGAAGACTTAACGGTCTTCTCTTTTATTTTGACTTGATAGTATAAAGAAACAAATGCCTAAGGGTATGTAGGTGATGTTCTTTGACAACAGGTAGGTAATAATAAATGCAATGCCTGCGATAATAAATAGTATTTGATGTAGATTATATTTCATAGTTACTCCTTCATATAGATTATAGCAGTAAAATTGTTAAAACAATGAAAAAAGAGATTCAGTTTTGTCTGAATCTCTTTTTAGGAGTAATTAGTTATTATTGATTTAAATTAGTCACGTTCTACGATAGTCGCACAACCCATACCACCACCGATGCAAAGTGTAGCTAAACCTTTCTTAGCATCACGTTTTTGCATTTCGTGAAGTAAAGTAACCAGGATACGGCATCCACTAGCTCCAACAGGGTGTCCTAATGCAACGGCGCCACCGTTAACGTTAACTTTGCTCATATCGAATCCTAAGTCTCTAGCAACAGCAACTGATTGTGCAGCGAAAGCTTCGTTTGCTTCGATTAAGTCCATATCATCAACTGTTAATCCAGTTCTTTCCATAACTTTACGAGTGGCAGCAACCGGTCCAATACCCATTACTTCTGGTTCAACACCAGCTAATGCACCTTGTACCCAAGTAGCCATTGGTGTAACACCTAATTCTTTAGCTTTTTCTTCGCTCATAACAACGATTGCAGCAGCACCATCATTGATTCCTGAAGCATTACCAGCAGTTACCATTCCGCCTTCTTTACCAGAGCAGCAACGTAATTTAGATAATGATTCAGCAGTTGTTCCTGGACGAGGTCCTTCATCCACTTTAAATTCAACGATATCTTTTTTAACTTTAACTGGAACTGGTACGATTTCATCATCGAATTTGTGTTCAGCCATTGCTTTTTCAGCTTTTTGTTGAGAGTTAGCTGAGAATTCATCTAATTCTTCACGAGTTAAATTCCAACGATCACAGATGTTTTCTGCAGTGATCATCATGTGGTAGTGGTTGAATGCGTCTGTTAATGCATCATTTACCATTGTATCAACGATAGTAGCGTTGTTCATACGGTAACCGAAACGTGCTTTAGTCATAGCATATGGTGCCATTGACATGTTTTCCATACCACCAGCAACAACGATATCAGCTTGACCAGCCATGATCATTGCAGCAGCTTGGTTAACACAGTTCAAACCAGATCCACAAACAACGTTTAATGTTACGGCAGGAACTTCAATTGGTAGACCAGCTTTGATACTAGCTTGACGAGCAACGTTTTGTCCTTGAGCAGCTTGGATAACGCATCCCATTAATACTTCGTCAACTTGTTCAGGTTTAACACCTGCACGGTTCAATGCTTCTTTAATAACAATAGAACCTAATTCAGCAGCTGGAGTGTTACTTAAAGCTCCACCCATTTTACCAATAGCAGTACGACATGCACCTGCTAAAACTACTTTTTTTGTCATATTAATATTCCTCCATGTAAGACTATTAGTCATTTACCTTTTAAACTTTAACATAGTGAATGATGAAAATCAATCACAAATTAAAAAATTCACAAGTGAATTTAAAGAAATAAGGAGAACACGTCTCCTTATTGATTAATCGCACATTTTTACGATAACAGCGGCACCTTGTCCTCCACCAATACATAGGGAAGCAAGACCAATTTTTGATTTACGTTTTTGCATTTCGTATAACAATGAAACTAAGATACGGTTTCCACTAGCACCTACTGGGTGACCTAAAGCAATGGCTCCACCATTTACGTTTGTCTTAGCTAAGAATGCTTCACGATCCATACCTGTAGCTTCTTCTAATTCGTGGATAACACCTAATGATTGAGCAGCAAATGCTTCATTCAATTCAACTAAGTCAAGATCTTCAATCTTTAGATCTGCATATTTTAATGCATTTAAGATAGCTGGAGTAGGACCTAATCCCATAACTCGTGGATCAACTCCACCTTGTCCAAATCCGATAACTTCAGCAATTGGTGTTAAGTTATATTTCTTAACAGCGTCTTCACTAGCAACGATTGTAAATGAAGCACCATCATTGATACCAGAAGCATTACCTGCAGTTACAGTTCCATCTGCGTTGAAGGCTGGACGTAATTTAGCTAATTTTTCTAAGCTTGTTTTACGAGGGTGTTCGTCTGTATCGAATACTACTTCACCTTTACGAGTTTTATAAGTAATAGGAACAATTTCGTCTTTAAATTTACCTGCAGCAATAGCAGCTAAAGCTTTTTCTTGAGAAGCAAATGCAAATTCATCTTGTGCTTCACGTGAAATGTTGTATTTTTTAGCAATGTTATCTGCAGTACATCCCATGTGAATTCCATACATTGCATCTGTTAAACCATCATGTAACATAGCATCCACTAATTTTTGGTCTCCCATTTTAGTTCCTGTACGGTTTTTGTAGCTCAACATGAATGGAGCACGTGTCATAGATTCAACACCACCAGCAACATATAAGTCACCAAAGTTAGCTTGAATACGAAGTGTAGCTTCCATAACGGCTTTCAAACCTGAACCACATAACATATTGATAGATTGTGCACATACTTCAACAGGAATACCTGCATCGAATGCAACGTGACGAGCAATGTTTTGTCCTAAACCTGCAGCGATTACGTTACCAATAATAACTTCATCCAAGTTTGCTGGATCAATGTTTGCTTGTTTAATAGTTTCTTTTAAAACTGTAGCCCCAACAGTTGCTAAATCAACATCTGTTAGACTTCCTAAAAAAGTACCAATTGCACTACGTTTCGCAGCAACAATATAAGCTTTTCTCATTTGTATACCTACTTTCTACTCTGAATCGAGATTTACTTTACATGCTTAGTCTAGTCCTTAAAATAGGGGATGTCAACCACTTGTTTATATTTTCACATGTCAAAAATACTTTATATATATTAATAAGAATATGTGTTTAAAACAATTTGTTAGAATATTAACAAAATCATTGACGACACTCAAAAAAGTATGTAGAATATGACTGTGTGAAAAGTTTAACATACTTTCTCATGCTATCGATGTCCTAATTCGAATAGTTCAAGAAAACTGGAAAGGAGAACTTCATTTATGGATTTCAATTTAACAGAACAACAATTAATGATGCAAAAGTTGTTCAGAGAAGTTGCGCAAAACGAAGTAAAAGAAAACGCAGCGGATGTTGACGAAAACGAAAGATTCCCTAAGGAATCTGTAGAAGTGATGCGTCAAGCTAAGATGCTTGGTATTCCTTATTCTCGCGAATATGGAGGAGCTGGCGCAGATTATTTATGCTACATTTTAGCAATTGAAGAATTGTCTAAAACATGTGCAACAAGTGGTGTAGTTTTATCAGCTCACACTTCATTAGGTACTTGGCCAATTGCTCAATTTGGTACTGAAGAACAAAAACAAAGATTCTTAACTGATCTATGTACAGGTAAGAAATTAGCTGCCTTTGGTTTAACTGAACCAAATGCCGGTACAGATGCTGCTGGACAACAAACAACAGCTGTATTAGATGGTGACGAATATGTTATCAATGGTACAAAAATCTTCATTACAAATGCTGGAGAAGCTGATGTATATGTAATTTTTGCCATGACAGACAAAACAAAGGGAACTCGTGGAATTTCTGCTTTCATTCTTGAAAAAGGAACTCCAGGATTCACATTCGGTCTTCACGAAAAGAAACTAGGTATTCGTGGATCTGCTACATGTGAATTAATTTTCAATAATGTACGTATTCCAAAAGAAAACTTATTAGGAAAAGAAGGTATGGGATTCAAGATTGCCATGCAGACACTTGATGGTGGACGTATTGGTATCGCTGCTCAAGCATTAGGAATTGCTCAAGGTGCTATCGACGAAGCAGTTGCTTATGTAAAACAACGTAAACAATTTGGTCGTCCAATCGCTAAATTCCAAAACACTCAATTCCAATTAGCTGATATGCAAACAAAAACTGATGCAGCTCGTTGGTTAGTATACTCTGCAGCTACTGCTAAACAAGAAGGTCGTCCTTATACTCAATTAGCAGCTGAAGCAAAATTATTCGCTGCTGAAACAGCAATGGAAGTTACAACTAAGGCTATCCAATTGTTAGGTGGATACGGATATACTCGTGACTTACCAGTAGAAAGAATGTTTAGAGATGCTAAGATTACAGAAATCTACGAAGGTACTTCAGAAGTACAACGTATGGTTATCTCTGGCGCTATGTTGAAGTAAGAAAGGAATTGGTGTTGAAAAATGAAAATCGTTGTTTTAGAAAAACAAGTTCCGGATTCAACTGAAATTACAGTTGATAAAAAAACGGGTGCGTTAATTCGTGACGGTGTTCCTGCAATCACAAACCCTGATGATTTAGCTGGTTTGGAAGCTGCATTGGAATTAAAAGATAAAAACCCTGACACTGAAGTTGTCGTAATGACAATGGGATTACCTAAAGCTGCTGAAATGTTAAAAGAAGGCGTTGCTATGGGTGCTGACAAAGGTGTTTTATTAACAGACCGTGTATTAGGTGGGTCTGATACATGTGCTACAAGTATTGCTTTAGCTGCTGCTTTGAAAAAAGTAGGATTCGACTTAGTTATCGCTGGTCGTCAAGCTATCGATGGTGATACTGCTCAGGTAGGACCTCAAACTGCTGAACGTTTGGATATTCCTCAAATTACTTACGTAGATGAAATCTTAGAAGTAAAAGAAGATTCAATCACAGTAAAACGTTCATTAGAAGATGTTGAACAAATCGTAACTGCTAAGTTGCCATGTGTTATCACAACATTATCCGGAATGAACAAACCTCGTTACATGCAATGTGATAATATCGTTGACTTGTGTAAAGAAGACAAGATTGAAGTTTTAACAAATGCTGAGTTAGGAATTGATCCTGAAACAGTTGGTTTCAAAGGTTCTCCTACATCAGTTAAAACTACTTTCACAAAAGACGTTACTGATAAAACAGAAGTATTCACATTGTCTGAGCAGGAAACTGCAGATATGATTGCTAAGACTTTGAAAGAAAAGCAAATCATTACAAAGTAGGGAGGATGAAGTAGAATGGCTCGATTTGAAGAATTTAAAGATATCTTCGTTTTCGTTGAACAAGAAAACGGAAACATTGCAGAAGTAAGTTATGAACTTATTTCAGAAGCAAGAAAACTAGTTGCTTCTATCCCTGAATTTGGATACAAAGTAGTTGGTGTATTGCTTGGAGAAAATGTAAAAGAAAAAGCTCAAGAAGTTATTAGTCATGGAGCTGATAAAGTAATCGTTGTTGATGATGCTTTATTAAAAGACTATTCAACTCAATTCTATGCTGATGCTTTAACACAAGTTGTTTTAGCTCACAAACCAGATTCAATGTTAACTGGTGCCACTCCATTAGGACGTGATTTAGCACCACGTGTAGCTGCTCGTTTAAATGTAGGTCTAACTGCAGATGCTACTAAGATCGAAGTAGACTTAGAATATGCTAAAGAAAATGGTGAATCATTATTAGACGTAACTCGTCCTACATTCGGTGGTAACTTATTTGGTACAATCGTATGTAAAGATACTCGTCCACAGATGGCTACAATTCGACCAAAAGTATTCGAATTGGCTCCAGCAGATACAACTCGTACTGGTGAAGTTGAAGAATTTACACCAACTTGGAGAACAACAGATCCTCAAGTATTCGTAGAAAAAGTAATTGAAAAAGTTAAAGCTGATGTAGATATCACAAAAGCTGACATCTTAGTAGGTGCTGGTCGTGGTGCTGAAAACTGCTTAGATGTACTTCAAAAAGTAGCTGACGAATTAGGTGGAGTGGTTTGCTGTACACGTGCCGTTGTTGAAGATGGATTCTTAGACAAAGATCGTCAGGTAGGTCAAACAGGTAAGACTGTACGTCCTTCATTATATATTGCTTGCGGTATTTCTGGAGCTGTACAACACTGTGCAGGTATGGATAAATCAGATTTGATCATCTCTATCAACCGTGACCCTCAAGCAGAAATCTTCAATATTTCTAACATGGGATTTGTTGGAGATTGCGCAATTGTATTACCTTTATTAGTAGAATCAATTAAAGCTGCAAAAGCTGAATAATAAAAAGGAGCATATTTAAAATGAAAAATGTAGGTGTTATTGGTGCTGGAACAATGGGGCAAGGTATTGCCAATGCATTTGCTACAGCTGGATACAATGTAACTGTGTGTGATATTAAAATCGAATGGGCACAAAATGGTATCAACAAAATTTGTGCTAAATTAGATAAATTAGTATCTCGTGAAAAAATGACTGCTGAAAAAGCAGAAGGTATCAAAGCTAACTTAACTGCTGGTGAATACAAAGACTTAGCTGACTGCGATTTAATCGTTGAAGCTGTTCTTGAAAAAATGGAAATCAAAAAAGACTTATTCAAGACTTTAGATGAAATCTGTAAAGAAGACTGCATTTTCGGAACAAACACTTCAAGTTTAAGTGTTACTGAAATTGCTAACGGAATCAAACACAACGTTATCGGTATGCACTTCTTTAACCCAGCTGATCGTATGAAATTAGTTGAAGTTATTTCTGGTGAAAACACTCCAGTTGAAACAAAAGAAGCTATCATCGAATGCTCTAAATCATTAGGAAAAACTCCAGTAGAAGTTGCTGAAGGACCTGGATTCGTAGTTAACCGTATCTTAATTCCAATGATCAATGAAGCTTGCTTCATTTACCAAGAAGGATTGGCAAGTGTTGAAGATATCGATACAGCTATGAAACTTGGAGCTAACCACCCAATGGGACCATTGGCTTTGGGTGACTTAATTGGATTGGATATTGTTTTAGATGTAATGGAAGTATTATATACTGAAACAGGAGATCCAAAATATCGTCCATGTACATTATTAAAGAAAATGGTTCGTGCTGGAAAATTAGGTCAAAAAACTAAACAAGGATTCTACAGCTACAACTAGTGAAATAACTAAAGTGAAACACTCGTTGTTTCACTTTTTATTTAAATATAGAGGAGAACAATCATGGAAAACGTATTATTAGAAAAACAAGGTCACGTTTCAATTATCACAATTAATCGTGAAAAAGCATTAAACGCTTTATCAACAGCTGTATTAAACGACTTAGAAGAAGCTGTGAATACAGTAGAAGCAGATAAAGATACTTATTGTGTAGTTATCACTGGTGCTGGAAACAAATCATTCGTTGCTGGTGCAGATATTGCTGAAATGAAAGACAAAACTGTTGAAGAAGCTGCTGAATATGGAGCTTACGGAAACAAAATCTTCCGTCAAATTGAAACTTTACACTGCCCAGTAATTGCAGCAGTAAATGGTTTTGCATTAGGTGGTGGATGTGAATTAAGCATGGCTTGTGATATTCGTATTGCGGCTGAAAATGCTGTATTTGGACAACCAGAAGTAGGATTAGGTATTACTCCAGGTTTTGGTGGAACTCAACGTTTAGCTCGTTTAGTACCTGCTGGAATTGCTAAAGAAATGATCTTTACAGCTCGTAATATCAAAGCAGATAAAGCATTGGCTATTGGATTAGTAAATGCGGTCGTTCCTCAAGAAGAATTAATGGCAACTGCTTTAAAGATGGCTAATGGAATCTGCAAGAACGCTCCAATTGCTGTTGCTCAATCTAAAAAAGCAATCAACGCTGGACTTCAAACAGATATGGATTCAGCTATCGCTATCGAAGTAAAAGATTTCTCGGATTGCTTCGCAACAGAAGATCAAACTTACGGAATGGAATGCTTCGTAAACAAAGTAAAAGAAAAAGAATTTAAAAACAAATAATTATTTGAAAGGATGATTTAAATGTCAAAAGTAATGTCAGCCCAAGAAGCCATCAGTTTGATCAAAGATGGCGATAAAATTGGTGTTGGTGGATTTATTGGGATGGGTCACCCTCAAGAACTTAGTGTTGCCATTGAAAAGAGTTTCTTAGAAACTGGACACCCTAGAGATTTAACAGTTATGTTCTCTGCAGGTGTAGGAGATGGAACACCTGATCTTGGATTGAACCACATAGGTCACGAAGGATTGTTAAAAAGAATTATTGGTGGTCACTGGGGATTGATTCCTACTTTCCAAAAATTAGTTTTTGAGAATAAAGTAGAAGGATACAACTTACCACTAGGAACCATTAGTTTGATGTTCCGTGAAATTGCTGGACACCGTCCTGGCGTTATCACTAAAATAGGTTTGAAAACATTTATTGACCCACGTATAGAAGGTGCGAAAATGAATGAACGCACTAAAGAAGACTTAGTTGAATTAATCAATATGGATGGAGAAGAATGGTTACGTTATAAATCATTCCCATTGGATATTGCTTTAATTCGTGGTACATATGCCGATGAAGATGGAAACTGCTCAATGTGTAAAGAAGCAGCTACTCTTGATTCAATCAGTATTGCCCAAGCTGTTAAAAACAGTGGTGGTAAAGTTATTCTACAGGTAGAAAAAATCGTAGAACGCGGTTCATTAAAACCAATGGATGTTAAGATTCCTGGTATTTATGTTGATGCAATCGTGGTTGCAAATCCAGAAAATCACTGGCAAACTTACTCAGATCCATACAATCCATCATTCTGTGGTGAAATTCGTGTACCAGTTAATTCAATTGAACCAATGCCCTTAAATGCACGTAAAGTTGTTTGTCGTCGTGCTGCTATGGAATTGGATCCATCAGCTGTTATCAACTTGGGAATTGGTATGCCAGAAGGTATCGCAAATGTTGCCAATGAAGAAGGTTTACCAGGACTTAAGATGACTGTAGAAGCTGGAGGAATTGGTGGTGTTCCAATGAATGGAACTGCCTTCGGTGCATGTACAAATCCAGATGCAATCATTGACCAAACATATCAGTTTGACTTTTATGATGGTGGTGGATTAGACCAAGCTTTCTTAGGACTTGCTGAATGTGATCCAAAAGGTGATATCAACGTTTCTCGTTTTGGACCAAAAATTGCTGGATGTGGTGGATTTATTAATATTACCCAAACATCACCAGTTGTTGTTTATTGTGGAACATTCACAGCTAAAGGTTTAAAAGAAACAATTGGTAATGGTAAATTGACAATTGATCAAGAAGGTCAAATCAAAAAATTCAAGAACCATATTGAACAGGTTACTTTCTCAGCAGATTATGCGAATGAAACAGGTCAAAAAATCTTATATATCACTGAGCGTGCCGTATTTAAGTTAATTGATGGTAAATTAACATTGATCGAAATCGCTCCAGGTGTAGATTTACAAAAAGATGTATTAGATCAAATGGAATTTAAGCCATACATCGCTGAAGATTTGAAGTTGATGGATGCACGTCTATTTACGGATGAAATCATGGGTTTAAAAGAAGAATAAATTGAATAAACAGGTCAAATGACCTGTTTTTTGTGCTACAATGGTTTTGGGAGTTGATAAAGATGTTATTTTTTAGAAATGATTATGGCCAAGGATGTATTCCAGAAATCATGGAATATATGAATACTACCAATGGTCATTCTTTTACTGGATATGGTATGGATGCGATTTGTCAAAATGCCAAAGAAACAATTAAAAAACATATTCCAGACTACGATGTAGATATCCACTTTTTAGTTGGAGGAACGATCACTAACCAAACCATCATCAAAGCTTGCTTAAAACCATTTGAAGCCGTGATTGCCTGTGATACAGGACATATCGCCACCCATGAAACGGGTGCGATTGAAGCTGTAGGACATAAAGTAATTCAGGTAAATAATTATGCTGGAAAGATCAATCCTAGCGATATTCGTAAAGTATTTGATGCACACATGCTCTCATATGAACACATGGTTTATCCAAAAATGGTTTATATTTCCAATGCCACAGAATACGGAACGGTGTATACATTAGATGAATTAAAAAACATTCGTGCGGTTTGCGATGAATTAGGTCTATATTTAATGATGGATGGTGCAAGACTAGGTGTTGCCTTATCCACTGTAGATTATACTTTAAATGACCTGGCTAATATTTGTGATGTATTCTATATTGGCGGTACAAAAAATGGAGCTTTAATGGGAGAAGCTGTTGTCATCTCCAATCCTGAATTAAAGCCATATTTCCGTTTTGTGATGAAACAAAATGGAGCAATGCTTGCCAAAGGATGGCTTTTAGGTATTCAATTCTTAGGCTTATTTGAGCACGATGCTTTCTTTGGATATGCCAAGCAATCGGTTGTTTTAGCACAGAAAATTCAATCTAAACTACAAGAACTTGGCTATGCCTTATTCATGAAGAGTGATACAAACCAGATTTTTGTGAATGTATCAAAGGAACAATACCAATTCTTAAGTGAAAACATTGATTTTGAAATCTGGGAAAAATGCGATGATCACTATGTCATTCGATTCGTAACAAGTTGGCACACAAGTGAAGATGAAGTCAATGCATTGATCACATATTTAGAACAAGCAATCGAAAAAAAAGAATAGTATCATTCTAGGTTCGAACGATAGGTCCAGCCTAGTATACCATTCTTTTTGATTTGAACTTTATCTTGATAGGCGAATACCTCTTTGACGGTATCGCCTTTTTTTAATGGAATCTCATAATTTGTATAATCATACGCCTTCATGTCTTTTGTCACAAATTCATTTTCAACCCAGAATGTACGATTGTTGTAGGGACAATATACTTTTGATTGTATTGAATGTTGTTCAAGGATTTGAATATTACCATGATTAAAAGTAATAAAGAAGGGAATTTGTGTATGATATTTGACATCATGAATGACTTTTCTTTCTTGAAGAAAATCACATCGATCCATTTTTACGGTATTGTCTTCAAATATAAGGGCATTTAATTGACCGCCATATTTCACCATATTACCACCATCAATACTATAAATATTATGTTTTGCATCATAAATAGGATCAAAAGAGGCAATATGCGTACAATATTCGGTTACAGGCATATGGCCTACTACGACATTCTTTTTGAAAACTTCGTTTGTTTCTAAAAAGAAGGCATGGGTCATGACTTGTTTAAAATCGGTTCCATAATTTTCATTTGATTCAATGCCCGCATGCACATAAATATGGTCTTCATCTTCTAAAACATGAGGTAAATCATTTAAGAAACATAATTCTTTTAAATAGTGCTTTCTTAGAATCTGACAAACATTTGCCATATTACTATTATGTGTAATCTCAAAATTTAGATTTCTTGCCATTTCATGAATCAAACTTTCTTTACGAAAACCAAGCACATGTTTTAAAAAATCTAAGCGATACGAATAAAGAACATTCTTCGCAATAAAATCACAATTTCCCATGATACAATGTACATCTTCATTTTGTGCTTGGTGCATAATATAATGCAGGGTATCTAGATTTCTTTTTCCTTTTTCAATTAAATCTCCTAAAAGAATCAAACAATCTTCATTGGGCTTATAAGAAATTTGATCTAATAATTTTAAATATAAATCTAAATTTCCATGGATATCACTAATGACAATCTTACGTTTAGCTTTTGTTTCAAGCTTTTGAATCACTACACTTCGATTCATTGTACCAAGAAAGGAAGGAATGTATCACATTCTTTTTCCCAGTCTTCCTCACAATGTCTTCCTTCAGGAATTACATTGTACAAGACGTCGACTCCTTTTTTAGACAGGGCATTGCCAATTTCTGTACAAGCCTTTGTTTGCCAAACAAATTCATGCATCAAGCTTGTTTCATTTGAACCCCAAGATAGATAGATAGAAGTGTTCTTTTGAATATGACTTTGATGGATATCTTTCAGAATCGCATCCATACTTTCTAATACATAAGGAGAAATCACAATGGCCTTTGAATATACATTGGAATAGGCATAGGCTGCATATAAAGCCATTAAACCACCACAGCTGCTTCCACCAATAAATGTATTCTTTCTTGTTTTTTTGGTTCTATAGTGATCATCTATATAAGGTTTTAATTCATGTACGAAAAAATCCATCGTTTCTTCTCCTTGACCTTCAAAAGAGCCATATTCCGGATCATAGAAAGAGTAGGGGGCGTATTCCTTTAAGCGATTATTTCCAACATGGCTACATTCTTGTCCAACAACAATCATATCGATACCTAGCTTTTCTATATGTTGTTGAATATGAATAGCCTTGCCATAAGTGGCATATGCATCTAAAAAGATATTGTGTCCATCAAAGGCATATAAAACAGGATATTGTTTATTACTTGTATCATAGTCATCGGGTAAATAAATAAAGATTTTTCTTGTGTCATTAAGCTTTGTCATGAAAAGTTCTTTTTCAACGATCATAATCGATCCTTCCTTCTTAATGCACTCTTAAAGAATTCATCTCGCCTTGCAGGACTTGTAAATTTGGCAACAATTGCGACATCGCCCATCGCAGCCGCAAAAGCTTCAGGAAGATATAAGACTTCAATCATATCTTCTTTAAACATCTCTTCCACTTCTTTTACTGTAAAACGATATTTGATGGAGTTTCTTCTTCCTACAAAACCAGCCGAATATCTTCTAAGCTTTGAATAAGAAGCACTTTGTTTCAAGATGACTTCGGCCCATAAACGATAAACATCCAATTCTCCGGCATAATTCATTAAATCCGGACAGAATCCTCCTGGTGGTCTGAAATTCACTTCTAAACCAAAGACGCGTCCCTTTTCGCCTAAACCTTGCACATCATGATTCAATCGAAAGAATTCGCAATGGAAGAAGCGATTCTTGATTTTAAACGCATGGATTGTTCTTTGTACAATGTCACGATATTCATCACTGATCTCAAAAGTTGTATAACAACCAATACTTTGTTGGTAAAGCACAGAATCCATACAATTACCGACATATTCTAAACTGTTTAAATAGCGAATATCCCCGTTTTCATCACAAATACCATCTAAGGTAAAGACATCTCCATCGATATATTGTTCTAGAATCATCACATGATCCTTTGTCTGCATATATACGGATTCTAATTGTTCAGCATTCATGATCTTGTAAGTCATGCTTGCACCTACACCATGATCGGGTTTCATGACTAATGGATAGCCTACTTGTTTGGCAAAATCTAAGCCATCTTTAAGTGTATGTAGTACTCTATAATCTGCCACTGGAACATTAGCTTCTTTATAATATTTTTTCATTTGTGACTTAGATTGAAGTTCTTCAATTCTTTCTAGAGAAAAACCTGTTTTCACATTGAAATCATCACGAAGACGTGCATCTAAATCCAACCAAGCCTCATTATTGGATTCAATCCAGTCAATCTTTCCATACTTAAATGTAAAATAACCACAAGCTTTGACCATTTCATCATAATCATGGAAACTTTTTACGACATAGATCTCGTCACAATATTCTTTTAATTCTTGTTTCAATTGATTGTAGGGTGTATCAACAATGGCTAAAACTTTAGCTCCATTTTCTTTTAAACCCCTGCAAAACATCCAGTAGTTTTCTGGATAGTTTGGTGAAATCACCACAAAATTCATAATCTTAATTCCTTTCTGCCATCATTTGACTGATCGCAATCACAGTCTTCCCGTCATCAATCTTTCCGTTTCTTGTATACTCAAAGGCAGTTTCTAAATCCAGCCACAAAGTATCAATTTCTTCATCTTCATCTAAGCTAAGTTTTATATCCGCTTTTTTTGGATTGATCGCTTTATAAATCCAGATTCTTTCATCGCAAAAGCCTGGAGTGGATACAAAACTTAATAATAATTCTAGCTTATCACAAGCCATACCCGTTTCTTCATTTAATTCACGAAGACCACATTCCATTGGATTTTCACCATACTCGAGTTTACCTGCCGGAATTTCTAATGTTTCTTTACCAATAGCTGGACGCTCTTGTCTTACAAGTAAGATCTTACCATCAATGATACAAATCACACCTACACCACCTGGATGACGGATGATGTCTCTTTTATAGGTTTTATTCTTGATTTCAACATCTTTTTGGAACAAATCAAAAATAATTCCTTTATATATTAATTTTTCTTCCATAAATTACCTCTTTTTCTTTTAATTATAGCACAAAAAAACACTCCGAAGAGTGTTAGTTGATTTGATCTAAAAAGCTTTCTGTGATCGCATTCGCAATCTTTTGTTGGAAAGTTTCATCCGTTAATTTTGTGTAGTCTTCACTATTGCTTAAATATCCAAGTTCTAATAGAATCGAAGGAATTTGACTATCATATAAGATAGGGAAGTTTTCATAATGATCCGAATCAATACCTTCAAATTGCGATAGGTTGATGGAATTCATGGTTTGGGCAAGTTTTTTGGCAAGCTGAATCATATTATCGTTAGGCTGCGTAAAAATGGAGTAGCCTTTGGATAGAGAATCCGAACTTGAATTCATTTGAATGGAAATCAAATACTTTGCCTTTTGCGAATTGATTGAAGTAATACGATCTTCTGTTGAAAGAGAAGAGTCATCACTTCTTGTATACACGACGTTATATCCTACCGAAGCTAGGCTGTCTCCAATCTTCTTGGCAATAATCAGGTTTAGATCTTTTTCACTCGTCTGTCCATCACTTGTATATCCTGCATCACTACCTCCATGACTTGCATCAATACAGATGACAGCTTTCGATTTGCAGCGCGAATTGTCAACTGTATCATTGGTAATAATTGTCGAATTGGTTTGTTCAGGAACATCGATTTTTGATTTTTCTTTAATTTGTTTATTTAAATTTGGCTGAATGACCATCGCTAAAAACAACGCAAAAACTAAAAAGAGAATGGCTCTACGCATGAAATACCTCCTGCCCAATTATTCTAACATTACTCGTTAGAGATGAAAAGCTTTTTAAAATTTGTTATAATGGCTAATATGGGTGATAGTATGGATTTTTTAATAACGTTAGATCAGTTCGAAGGTCCTTTGGATCTGATGCTGCATTTGATCAAAGAAAATAAATTGGATCTGTTTGACTTAGATATGAATGTTTTGGCAACACAATATATTGATTATATTCATGCCATGCAAAATATGCATCTAGAAATAGCTAGCGAATATTTGTCAGAGTTGGCAAGTCTAATCGCATATAAGTCAAAGAAACTTCTGCCAAGAGAAACGGTTGAGGTAGAAGAAGAATATGAAGAAGATCAGCGTGATCAACTGGTCGCAAGATTATTGGAATATCAAAGATATAAAGAAGTAAGTCTTGCCTTAAAGGAAGATTACGAACAAAGACAACTGCATTTTTCGCGTCCCGTTTCTAGTTTAGTGGAAGAATGGAAAGTACCTGTTGAAAGTGATACTTTAGAAACACAATCACCTTATGATTTAATGAAGGCAATGTGCCATTGTATTGTGCGTATGGAGCTTTTACAACCGTATGAAACAAAGATCACAATCAAAGAATTATCAATAGAAGAAAGAGCTGTACAAATCAAAGAGAGAATGAAACATCTTGAGGGGTCTATTTCATTTCAAGATCTATGTGCAGATTGTACAAGCTTACATATGGTGATTGTGACTTTTTTATCAATATTAGATTTAATACATGAAAAATGGATGACGTATTCCATTGATGAGACGCAGATGATTTGGGTCGCAAGAGAGGATTTATAGAATGGATAATGCGAAAGCAATATTAGAAGGTCTTTTATTCTTAAGTGGAGAAGAAGGCTTGACTATGGATCAGATGATGCATGGTCTACAAAATTTAGAAATGGATGATATACGTGTTTTGTTGGATGCGTTAAAAAAAGAATATTCGAGTTCTTCAAAAGGTATTGAACTTGTAGAATATGCGAATCGTTTTAAGTTTGTCACAAAAGAATTTGTATATCCTTATGGCAAACAATTATTTGAAGAATATAAACAACCCACTCTTTCGCAGGCTGCCATGGAAACTTTAGCTATTATAGCTTATAAACAACCGATTACGCGTGTTGAAATTGAAGAGATTCGTGGTGTAAATTGTGAAATGATGTTAAAGAAATTAGTGGCTCGTGGCTTGATTGAAGCGAAAGATCGTTTAGATGCGATTGGTAAGCCCTTATTATATCGTGTAACCGATGAATTCTTGGATGCTTTTCAATTGGAAGATCTAAAAGAATTGCCGGAACTACCTCAAACTAGAAACAATAGTGAAGAATTATTTGAAGGAGAATAGATAATGGAAAGACTACAAAAAGTAATTGCCCAAGCAGGTATTTGTTCAAGAAGAAAAGCCGAAGAATTGATTTTAGATGGTAAAGTTAAAGTCAATGGAAAAGTATGTGACGTTTTAGGTACAAAAGTATCCAATCAGGATAGTATAGAAGTCAATGGAAATATGATTTCGAAAGAAGAAAAAGTATACTATATCATGAATAAACCAAAAGGTTGCCTATGCACAAGTAGTGATGACAAGGGCAGAAAAACCGTATTGGATTACATGCCACAAAACCAAAGAATCTTCTCTGTAGGACGTTTGGATTATGATACGAGTGGTGTTTTATTACTTACAAATGATGGCCAATTCTGTAACCATATGATTCATCCTCGATATCACTTAGAAAAGACATATGTTGTTAATCTTCAAGGTATCTTAAGTGATGATGACATCAAACAATTACGAAGAGGATTAAAAACTAAGACAGAAAAGTATCAACCAGCAAAAGTATTTGTGCTTCAAAAAGATTTAACTCGTAATCGTACCCAATTCGAATTAACGATTTCAGAAGGAAAAAATCATCAGGTTAAAAATATGATGTTGGCATTAGGCCATGAAGTGCGTCGTTTGCACAGAGTGAAGTTTGCGTTCTTAGACGTAAAGGATTTAAGAGCCGGAGAATATCGTCGTCTAAAACCATATGAAATCAAACAATTGAATCGCTTAAGTATGGAAGGCGAACAAAAATAATGAAACAAGTTTATTTAGATCAAAATGTTTCGGTACAGGATGTAATTTGTTTAGATGTTAAACAAGCGCACCACATCTTTGATGTACTTCGTACGACATCAAAAGAAAAGATTCGTATTGTTACTAAAAATTCAGGGGTATTCTTTGGACATGTTGAAAATAAGCCTAATTTAGTGATTGATTCCATGGTGGATGTCTTTGAAGAAAATCAATCGATCACCTTATGTTGTGCTTTGATCAAACAAGATAAGTTCGAATGGATGCTTCAAAAAGCTTGTGAACTTGGAGTTCATAAAATCGTTCCTTTTGTATCGAAGAATACAGTGGTAAAACTGGATGAAAAAAAAGCTGAAAAGAAACTCATTCGTTGGAATGAAATCTTACTTGCAGCTACAAAACAGTGCAATCGAAATACGTTAGTGGAATTAGAGCCTGTGATTGCGTTAAAGGATCTATCAAATTATAAGAGTGAATGTAATTTAGTGGCCTATGAAAAGGAAAATGATCCTTCAAAACATATGGCCCATTATTTAAAAGACAATCCACAATCCATTACTGTATGTATTGGGCCTGAGGGTGGATTTGAAGAGAGTGAAATTCAAGTATTAAATGAATTTGGTTTTGACAATTGTTCTCTAGGTAAAAACATCTTACGTGCAGAAACGGCTGCTTGTTATGTGTTGACAGCTATTGAATACCAAAATCATGTGGAAGGATAAGGGGAAAATGAAATTTTCAATTATTACACTAGGCTGTAAAGTAAATACGTATGAGTCACAATACTATGCAGCTCAATTAGAAGAATTAGGATATGAACAAGTATCACCGGATCAAGCGTGTGATATTTGTATCATCAATACGTGTACTGTCACAAACACAGCCGCCAGCAAATCACGTCAAAAGATTCATTATGTCAAACGAATGAATCCAGATGCATTATGTGTTGTTGTGGGATGTTTTGTGCAGTTCGCAAGTGAAGATGAAAGAAAGGCTTTGGATGCTGATCTTGTGATTGGTGCTAAACAAAAAAATGAATTGGTGAATTTAATCCAAAAAGCATTGAAGGATCATGAAAAAATTGACGTTGTCAATGAGGTTACGCAATTTAAAGATTTTGAAGCTATGCCCGTACATTGTTTTGAATCGATGCATAGAGCTTTCTTAAAAGTACAAGATGGATGTAATCAATTCTGTTCCTATTGTGCGATTCCTTTTGCGCGTGGTAGAGAGCGTAGTTTAAATCATGAACAGGTGATTCAAATTGCTAAATATTTATGTGATAAAGGACATACAGAAATTGTGTTAACTGGTATTCATACGGGGCGTTATGATGATGGAGAATACGATTTAGCTAAATTAATGAAAGCCTTATTAGAAAATACTCCAGATTCTGTGTATTATCGTATTTCAAGTATAGAAATTACGGAAGTCAGCGATGCATTGATTGCGTTAATGAAAGAGAATCCTCGTATGTGTCATCATTTGCATATTCCGGTACAATCGGCATGTAATGAAACGTTAAAACGTATGAATCGTCCATATACAATTGAGCAATTCAAAGAAAAAATCAACTATATTCGTTCTTGTATTCCGAATATTTCAATTTCAACGGATGTAATTGCAGGCTTTGTCCAGGAAAGTGATGAAGAATTTGAAACGACATATGAAAATCTAGCGGATCTAGAATTAAGCTTCTTCCATGTTTTCCCTTATAGTAAGCGTAATGGTACTAAGGCTAGTACTTTAAAGGGTGAAATCAATGGAAATGTCACAAAAGCTAGAGTGGCTCGTTTACTTGAACTTTCGAATGCTTGCAGAGAACGTGACATGAAGCGTTTTAATCCTGTACAAGTCTTGATTGAAAGAAAACAAGATGGCTATTATACTGGTTATACAAGCCAATATCATTCTTGTAAGATATTGAGTGATACACCATTAAGTGGTAGAATCACTATCGAATGGGATCGTATTGAAGATGGTACGTACTATGGAAAGAAGGATGATGTATGCGATTAAGCAAACTATTTAAAAATGCACCGACAGTCAATATTACGGGTTTAAGTTTTGATTCAAGAACCGTTCGTCCGGGAAATATTTACTTCTGTTTACCAGGACTTACAAATGATGGCCATGATTTTATTGATTCTGCAATAAAAAATGGAGCTGTTTGTATTGTACATTCAAAAGAATTATTGAATATGGCACCTGGTGCTGTATATATTCGTGTAGAAGATGTCAATGATGCCATGAATAAAGTGGCTCGTATTTTCTATGCTCGTCCAAGTGATAAAATGAAGATGTATGGTGTAACGGGCACAAATGGAAAATCAACAATCACAAATATCATTCGTGATATTATCAACGACAAAACGCCATGTGGCTATATTGGTACGATTGCGATTAAATATGGTGATATTGAGTTGCAACCAAATTTGACTACGCCAGACGCATTGTTCTTGCAGTCTAAATTGGCAGATATGGTTCGCTGTGGAATGAAGGCTTGTGCTTTAGAAGTATCGAGTCATGGTTTGGCTCAACATCGTGTCGATGGTATTTCTTTTGATTGTGCGATTTTCACAAACCTTACATATGATCATTTGGATTTCCATGGCACAATGGAAAATTATTTTGAAGCGAAGTCTTTGTTGTTTAAAAACTTAGTCAAAGAAGATGGCGTATCCGTAATTAACAAGGATGATGAAAAATATGGAGCTTTAAAGGATTGTTCAAAAGCACGTGTTATTTCTTATGCGATAAATAGTGAAGCAGATTATCGTGCTATTAATATTAAGATGAGTTCACAAGGTACGCAATTTGACTTGGTATATTCAGGTCATATGTATCCGGTTAAGACAAATTTAGTGGGTAACTTTAATGTTTATAACTTATTAGCTGCCATTGCAGCGCTCAATGAAACAGGCTATGATTTAGAAAGAATTATTGAAAAATGTGCGCATATTGCCCAAGTTGAAGGTCGTATGGAACGTATTGATTGTGGTCAGCCATACAACGTAATCGTTGATTTTGCACATACACCCGATGGTATGGAAAAAATGATGCAGTTTGGACGCAGTGTCACAATGCCAGGTCATCGTTTGATTGCGGTATTTGGATCAGCTGGTAAGCGTGATGTACACAAGCGTAAAGTCTTTGGTGAACTTGCCGATAAATATTGTGACTATATCATAGTGACAGAAGACGATCCTCGTGATGAAGATCCTAAAGAAATTGCCGAACAAATCAAGTCAGGCATTCAAGATACACCACATGTGTTTGTACAAGATCGCTATGAAGCCATTCATCAGGCAATCAGCTCAGCCCAAGAAGGAGATACGGTATTGCTTCTTGGTAAGGGTGATGAAAGCTTTATCTATCGTGAAAATGGAAGAGCCCCTTGGGTTGGCGACAATGTAGCGGCTAAAGAGTGTATTAAGGCAAGTTTAGCTTAAAAAATCAAATTGTGCTTGCATTATATGAAATCTTTGATATAATATTTTTGCTAATCTTGGGAAGGGAGGTTTGTGAATATGCCAAAAGTAGTTCTTAAAGAAAACGAAGGACTTGATGACGCTTTAAGAAGATTTAAACGTCAGGTTTCTCGTAATGGCACCCTTGCTGAGGCGCGCAAAAGAGAATTTTACGTAAAACCAGGTGTACGCAGAAAGTTAAAATCTGAAGCTGCACGTAAAGCACGTAGAGGTAAATAATCTGCATTTTTAATGCAGATTTTTTTCTTGAGGAGGAGATTTGTGGCTTTTTTTGAATTTGATTGTTCCGACAGAACATTTGAAGAGATTCAGATTTTTGCAGGATTTCAAGATTCCAACTTGGATATGTTGAGTAGATGCTTTAAATCTGTATGTATGATTCGTGACCAGAAAATCAAAGTGGAAGTAAACGAGACTTTAGATACACATTTAGTAGAAGAAGTCATTGCGGCTTGTTTTTCAATTATTGATACGCAGCATCGTTTAAATTCACAAGATGTAAGCTATATTTGTTCTTTGGCTTTTAAAAATCGTTTAAAAGATTTTAAGGCTCATCAGCTACAGGCTGTATGCAAGACGAAAACAGGTAAAATGATTTATCCAAAAACAATTGGACAAGCTATTTTATGTGATGCGATGCGTCATAATGAAATTGTTTTTGCGACAGGTGTTGCTGGTACCGGTAAAACATATCTTGCGGTAGCTTATGCGGTGAGTATGTTAAAGAGTGAACGGGTCGAAAAAATCATTCTTACGCGTCCAGCTGTTGAGGCAGGGGAATCTCTTGGCTTTTTACCTGGCGATATGAAGGAAAAAGTAGATCCTTATTTAAGGCCTTTATATGATGCATTAAATGAGATGCTTGGCTTAGAAACAGTTGAAAAATATGTGGAGAAACAAGTCATTGAAATTGCACCTTTAGCGTTTATGCGTGGACGTACTTTAAATGATGCCGTTGTGATTTTGGATGAAGCACAGAATGCGACGTGTGCGCAGATGAAGATGTTTTTAACGCGTATGGGTAAAAATTGTAAAATGGTTGTAACGGGAGATGTTACACAGATTGATTTGATCAAGAAAAAGGATTCAGGTTTGATGCAGGCTTGTACAATCTTGGATCATATTGATGGTATTTCAATTATTCATTTGGAAAATAGTGATGTAGTTCGAAATCCATTGGTTCAAAAAATTATTGAACGTTATGCCAAGGTTGAATAATTTGACTTTGACTGTTATAATAATTAATTGTAAAAAATAAATTGAAAGGTGATAAATCTATGGGAAGACATTTTGAGGTTCGTGCTGCAGCAATGCAGAAGACAGCCAATGCGAAGGCAAAAATTTATTCAAGATATTCTAAAGAGATTTTAGTTGCTGCAAAGAACGGTGACCCTAATCCAGATATGAACCAAACTTTAAAGAAGGCGATTGATCGTGCAAAGGCAAACAACGTGCCTGCAGACGTAATCAAGCGTGCTATCGAAAAAGCGAAAAGTAGTGCAGATGAAAGTTATTCAAGTGCTCGTTATGAAGGATTTGGACAGGGTGCTGGATCTACAATCATCATTGATTGTTTGACAGATAATGCAAACCGTACAATCGCAAACTTAAGAGCTTGTTTTAATAAATCGCACTCTAAATTAGGTGTTGGTGGATCTGTATCATTTGGATATGAACACTTAGGTGTAATCGTTATTCAATATGATAATGAAGAAGCTATGATGGATGCTTTATTAGAAGCAGAAATCGAATTAAATGACATTGAAATCGAAGAAGGATATATGACAATTACGGTGGATCCAACACAATTGGATGACGCAAAAGTTGTTGTTGAAAAATTGATTCCTGATGTTAAATTTGAAGTCTTAGAAGATAAGATGATTCCAAATGAAGAAGTTGAACTTCACGGTGAAGATTTAACTTTATTTAAACGTTTAGTTACTTTACTAGATGAAGTTGATGATGTACAAAATGTATATCACAATGTTTCAAACCTAGATGAAGCTGAATAATTAATCCTAAGAAAAAGAAGAAAATAAGGATATACTGTAGAGAGAAAATGGTTGGTGAAAATTTTCGTAGAATACTTATTGGGACACTTTGGAGGAGTTGGACAAAAACCAACCGTTCGTCGCGTTAAGACTTGAGGTGTATACTTTACGTATAAAATAAGGTGGTACCGCGTTTAAAACGTCCTTATATCAGGGCGTTTTTTTGTTTATTTAAAGGAGGAAAACGCATGGCATATCAAATTCCTAGAGGTTGTCAGGATGTATTTGGAAATGAATCCTATAAATGGCAAGCTCTTGAACAAACATTAAGAAGTTTCTGTTACATGTACAATTATGATGAAATTCGTACACCTATTTTTGAACATACAGAAGTCTTCAAAAGAGAAAATGATTCAAGTGACATGGTAAACAAAGAAATGTATACTTTTAAACTTGAAAACTCAAAAACATCATTAACACTTCGTCCAGAAGGAACTGCAGGTGTTGTTCGTAGTTTTGTTGAAAATAAAATGTTCGCAAATCCTGATCTACCCGCAAAATTCTATTATATGGGACCTATGTCAAGACATGAACGTCCTCAAAAAGGGAGAATGCGTATTTTTAACCAGTTTGGTGTAGAGGCTTTAGGTGTTAAAAGTCCTTATGTCGATGTAGAAACAATCGTACTTGCATTCTCAATTCTTAAATCACTAGGATTAAATGATATTAAAGTATGTCTAAATACATTAGGTGATGATGAGTCTCGTGCAAACTATCGTAGTGCATTAAAAGAATATTTTGCTCCTTATGTAGATGAGTTGTGTGGAGATTGTAAACGTCGTTATGAACAAAATCCATTACGTATTTTAGACTGTAAAGTAGATCATGATCATGAATGCATGAAGAATGCACCTAAGATGTCAGACTATTTAAATGAAACCAGTCAAGAATACTTCAATACAGTATGCGAATTATTAGATAAATTAGAAATTCCATATGAAGTAGATGACAAGTTGGTTCGTGGATTGGATTACTATACTCATACAGTATTTGAGATTGTATCTATGAATTCAGAAATGGGTGCACAATCCACAGTTTTAGCAGGTGGACGTTATGATGGATTGATTTCATATTTTGGTGGACCCGAAGGCATGAGTGGTATTGGATGGGCTCTAGGTATGGAACGTCTATTGATTGCCTTAGAAGCTGAAGGTATTGAATTGGAACAAAAACCGGCATTAGATGCTTACGTAATGTGCCTTGATAAAGAAGCTAGAACCTATGCTTTTGAAGTGTTGACTGAGCTTAGAGCATATGGATATCGTTGCGATATGGATATGATGGAAAGAAGCTTTAAGGCACAATTTAAGGCTGTGGATCGCGCCAAGGCTAAACTTGCGATTTTGATTGGTAAATCGGAATTAGAAGAAAAGAAAGTCACAGTTAAAAATATTGCACATAAAGAACAAGAAACTATTAGTGTTGAAGAATTGATTCCATATGTTGATTCTTTATTAGTAGAAGAAAATCATCATCACGAACATGAAGGAGAATAGAAATGTATAGAACTCATAACAATGGAGAATTGCGTCTTCAAGATGTAAATTCAGAAGTCACTTTATGTGGCTGGGTTGCGAAACGCCGTAATTTTGGAGCTTTGGTCTTTATCGATTTAAGAGATCGTTATGGTATTACACAACTTGTATTCAATGAAGATATAGCAACACAAATCAGTGATGTACGTAATGAATATGTACTACAAGTAAAAGGAACGGTTGTTGAAAGAAAAGACAAAAACCCTAAGCTTGAAACGGGGGAAATTGAAGTTGTAGTTCGTGAAGTAAAAATTGTTAATACAGCTATCACCACACCAATTATCATTGCGGATGAAACAGATGCTTTAGAGGATACTCGTTTAAAATATCGTTATTTAGATTTAAGAAGACCAGTTCTTCAAAAGAATCTAATCTTAAGAAACCGTATAACTTTATTAGTTCGTAACTACTTAGCTAAATATGGCTTTACAGAAGTGGAAACACCTATTTTATGTCGTTCGACTCCAGAAGGTGCACGTGACTATTTAGTGCCTAGTCGTATTAGTAAAGGGGAATTCTATGCACTTCCACAATCGCCACAGCTATACAAACAGTTATTGATGGTCGGGGGAATGGATCGCTACTTCCAAATTGCTCGTTGTTTTAGAGATGAAGATTTAAGAGCAGACCGTCAACCTGAATTCTCACAGATCGATATTGAAATGAGTTTTGTGGACGAAGAAGACATTTGGTCAATGACAGAAGGTTTGATGAAAGAAATCTTCAAAGATATCAAAGGTATTGAACTACCAGAATTTAAACGTATTCCATATGATACTTGTATGGAAAGATATGGTTCAGATAAACCAGATTTACGTTTTGACATGCCTTTATATAATGTCAGTGAAGTATTCGCAAACACTGAATTTAAAGTATTCGAAAATTGCTTAAATGAAGGTGGCATCATCCAGGCTATGAATGTTAAAAATGGGGCGGACAAGTTCTCAAGAAAACAATTGGATAAACTACAAGATTATGTAAAAGTATATGGTGCAAAAGCACTTGCCAACTTAAAATTAACAGCGGAAGGCTTTGCGGGAAGTGTCACAAAAGTTTTATCCGATGCCGAAAAAGAAGCATTGCGTACAATGTTGAATATCGAAGAAAATGATATTGTATTCTTCGTAGCGGATAAGAAGAAAGTGGCTCAATCCTCACTTGGTGCATTGCGTGTGAAATTAGGTCATGATTTAGATTTGATCAACAAAGATGCCTATGAATTCTTATGGGTTACTGATTTCCCAATGTTTGAATATGATGAAAATGAAAACCGTTATGTAGCGGCTCACCACCCATTCACATCACCTAACTTAGAAGATGTCGATAAATTGTTGAGTGATCCAGCACATTGTTATTCTAGAGCTTATGACTTAGTGTTAAACGGCTATGAATTATTATCAGGATCCATTCGTATTCATGATCAAAAGCTTCAAGAAAAAGTATTTGAAGCTATCGGTATGACTTTAGAAGAAGCACATGAAAAATTCAGCTGGTTTATGGATGCATTCCAATATGGAACTCCACCTCATGGAGGTGTAGGTATTGGTCTAGAACGTTTAACTATGATTTTAGCTGGTACAGACAACATTCGTGATGTAGTCGCATTCCCTAAAACAGCAAGTGCATCGGATTTAATGGCACAGGCACCAAGTCCTGTAGATCCAGCACAATTAAAAGAATTGGGTATTGAAACAAAGTAAGACAGGAAAAGATCAATGTCATTAAGTTAAGCTAACGGGATAGTGACAGTGATAAATTATTATTAAGTTAAGCCTGGATACAATTCTATATCCAGGCCTTTACTTACGTTACAGTTAAAAATGTGGTATTTAAGGTATGACGAAAAGGCAAATTTTTGTACTTCAAAAAAATTTGCCTGTGACTCATATATGAAATATAATCAATGTAGCGCTA